>JACKQG010000045.1_pt1 | contig 157362 bp, 99 predicted proteins | sample 8237621 | NCBI WGS metagenome assembly JACKQG01 (sample SAMN15677084, study PRJNA649215) | marine metagenome | biome: marine; feature: Black Sea; material: saline water; isolation source: suspended particulate matter (SPM) from the Black Sea western gyre | collected 2013-06-09/2013-06-10...
GGAGTATGCGCTGCGAGTGAACGATGTCATCGAAGTGATCTATTGGTTCACGCTGGAAGCCAGCGACGAAGCGTATCGGTTCGAGGTGGGCGACGAGGTGATGGTCGAGTCGTTCACCGACCCAACACTGAACCGAGGGACGCTGGGTCAAGGTCAAGGCCTGATGATCCAGCCCGACGGAACGATCACGCTGCGGCTGCTCGGTCAAGTGCCCGCCGCTGGACGTACTGTCGATGAGCTGCGAAATACGCTCGAGGAACGATACCTCGAGTACTACAAAGTGCCATCAATGACAGTAACACCGTTGAAAACGAACTATCGGTTAGAAGCACTTCGTTCGACGATCGATGCTCGGTTCGGACAAGGCGGTCAAGTACGTCGGGCGACGGTGACACCAGAGGGAACCGTCCAATTGCCCGGGATCAGTTCGACTCAGGCGAACGGGTTGTCCATCGAAGAGTTAGAGCGGGAAATCGAGGAACGGTATATTAGCGAGGTTGGCCCCGGCGTCAACACAACCGTTTCGCTGGTTCAAAGAGCCCCAACTTTCGTCTACGTGATCGGTGAAGTCGCGACTCCCGGTCAGTATCAATTGCAGCAACCCACGACCGCGATTCAAGGGCTGACTCTCGCCGGCAGTTGGAACAACGGAGCGAATCTTCGCGAAGTCGTCGTGCTGCGACGAACCGACGACTGGCGTTTGATGGCAACCAAGTTGGATCTGCGCGGCGCACTGCTTGGAGAACGCCCTTGCCCCGCGGACGACATTTGGCTCCGAGACTCGGACATTATCATCGTACCGAAGACACCCATTCTGTTGTTGGACGACTTCATCAATCTGGTGTTCACACGGGGAATCTATGGTGTCGTCCCTTTCCAGGGAATGTCGGTCAACTTCACCAAGGCAAGCACTATTTAAGCGGTAATCTTTTCCCAAACCGCCTCATCGCAATCCTCGCTTGTCACATCCGCCGGCAGCGCCAACAATAGCTGTTACGGCGCTAATTCTTTTGCGACTTGCTGCGCCGCGCCCCGTTTTCTCTGGCACGGCAGTCACAGCACAGCATGACCAACTCGCGAATTGCAGACATCTTCGACGAAATCGCGGACCTGTTGGAGTTTCAAGGTTCGAATCCGTTCCGTGTTCGAGCGTATCGCAACGGCGCTCGGATCATTCGAGACCTTCCCGAACCAATTACGACCGTCCTCGCTGACGACTCGCGCAAGCTGACGGATCTCGATGGCATTGGCAAGGACCTCGCCGACAAGATTGCAACACTCGTCGAAACGGGCGAACTCTCGCAACACCAGGATCTGCTCGCGCAGGTTCCGTCCACTGTCCTCGATATCATGCGAGTGCCGGGGCTTGGACCAAAGAAGGCGGCGTTGCTTTACAAAGAGCTGAACATCGCGACGCTCGACCAACTGAAGGCTGCCTGCGAAGCGGAACAAGTGCGGCAGTTAAAAGGTTTCGCCGCCAAAACCGAGCAGACGATCTTGCACGGCATCAGCATCGCCGCGGCGGCGAACGAGCGAATCTATTGGTCCGAAGCAGATACCGTCGCGCATGACGTTAGAGAACATTTGGCGGTCTGCCAAAGTATCAAGCAGCTTGAACTGGCGGGCAGTTACCGTCGCGGCAAGGAGACCGTCGGGGATCTCGACATCCTCGTCGTTTCGCAAGACGCACCGGCAGTGATGGATCGACTTGCCGAGTATCCCGAAATAGCGGATGTAATCGGACGCGGCGATACGAAGATGTCGATCCGAACCCATAAAGGACTTCAAATCGATCTTCGCGTCGTGCCCGCCGAATCGTTCGGCGCAGCGCTGCAATACTTCAGCGGCTCGAAAGATCACAACGTCGTGGTGCGCGGGATGGCCAAGCAGCGTGGGCTGAAGATCAATGAGTATGGCGTGTTTCGTATGGACGGTGAGGACGAAGCGTACATCGCCGGAGCTACTGAACAAGACGTCTATGCGACGCTGGATTTGCCGTGGTTTCCTCCTGAGTTACGCGAGTCGCGGCGCGAGTTTGATTGGGCCGCGGCTGGCGAATTGCCAGAGCTAGTTTCGGTCGATGACATTCGTGGCGACTTGCACATGCATACAACTGCGACCGATGGGCGAGCCACATTGGAAGAGATGATTGCGGCGGCTCGCGAACGCGGGCTGAGCTACATCGCGATTACGGATCATTCAAAGCGAGTCTCGATGGCGCGAGGCCTGGACGCGGATCGCTTGCTTGCCCAGTGGGAAGAGATCGACGTATTGAACAAGAAGCTCGATGGCGAGTTCCTGGTTCTGAAGGGCATCGAATGCGACATACTCGAACAGGGCGGCATGGATCTGCCGAATGACGTTCTCGCCCAGGCAGATTGGGTACTCGCCAGCGTCCATTACGGTCAACAACAATCCCGCGAACAAATCACGAATCGCATTCTCGGTGCGATTGAGAATCCGTCAGTCACGGCAATCGCGCATCCAACGGGTCGTTTGATCAACCGGCGCGAGGCCTATGAAGTTGACGTCGACGCGATGATGACTGCGGCGGCGAAGCACGGAAAATTGCTGGAGTTAAATGCGAACCCCGCTCGACTTGACTTGCACGATATCCACTGTGCAGCCGCCAAAAGTCATGGTATTCCGATCGTGATCAACACCGACGCGCATAGCATCGACGGACTCGACTGCATGCGTTACGGCATTCTTCAGGCGCGACGTGCGGGCCTGACGAAGCAAGATGTGGCGAATACTCGTACATGGCCACAGCTCAATAAGTTGATCGCAAAGGGACGTGGCAAGCCGTGACCGTGCCCTCGTTTTACTATTGCAATCGTATCTGAGTGTTCGCGTGTTTTCTGCTGGCAACGCCATCCATTATCTATGGCGCGCGGCTTGCCGTGAACGACAATTCGAAGTGTCTTCCTACGGGTTCAGCGGTGTAACAACGCGGGCGGTCCGCAACGAGATCTCGCCTTGCAGTTTGGTCTCGGTGGCGACAGCCCTCGGTCTGGCCTCGTTACTGATTAGCTTTCTGACTCCGGTTCGCAAGTTTGGGACGTTTGCGGCGGTATCGGTTGTACCCACCGCCGTTGTTCTATGCACCTCGTGACCGGCGCAACTTGAGGCATTTCCGCCTCGCCGCGCGGCTCGGCGATGGCGGCCAGAGGAAGCGGCCGCGCAACCGTTCTGGCTCGGCGTGCTTGATAGCGTTTACAGGTTGCGTTATTTGATCATCGTTTTGACCGTTGCCTTGGGGGATCGCCGTGGATGTTCGCTGCACTTCATCACTTAGTTCCGGCTTGGATTGAGTGAAGGCCAGTCTCGTCGAGACGCGGTCGCTTTGGCCTTTCAACGCTGCGGCGCCGCGATGATTCAAGCTTCGCTGATATGCGGTCTCGGACTGCTGGTCTTCGGACTAAGTGATTTTGTTCCGATCGCGCGTTTCGCGTGGGTCATGTTCGCGATGCTCATGTCGGCGCTCGTGGCGGACCTTATCGTGCTGCCCGCGATTCTGCTGAGTCCACTGGGTCGCACATTCGAGCCGCTTCGAGCGCAGGACACAGCTCGCATCCAGCGTTCTCCGCAAGAAGCAATGTGATGCTCTCGGCGAGAATCAGCGTTTCGACCGCTCGCGCAATCCAACCAACTCCAATAATTTCAGCGCGTTCGTCGTTGGAGCGATACCTAGACGCAACTGGTAGTCAAACGTCATTGTCTCTGCTTCGCCTGTGCCGTGCAGCGTTTCTCGAAGATGAACTGTGGTACACGAATTCGAGATCTCGGGGCTGCTCGCAAGTTCCAAGTCGTGCGTCGAGACCGCGCCGAACGCTTCGCTTTCGAGCAAGTGTGATAAGACCTCGACAACCGCAATATGTCGCTCGGTCGAATTGGTCCCTTGGAGGATTTCGTCCAACAAGAAGAGCAATCGGCGTTCGCCGCCTTGAGCGTCGGTGGCGAGATCGACGATCTCCTTCAAGCGGCGGAGTTCAGCCATAAAGAACGAGACGTGGTCCTCCAGTGAGTCGCTTATTCTCATACTTGTCGCGACCGCCAGCGGCGGCATCTTCCAAGTCGCGGCACATACGGGCGAGCCAGCTTCCGCCAAGACGGCATTGATTCCGATCGATCGCAGCAGTGTGCTCTTGCCGGCCATATTCGAACCTGTCACCAGCAGGAAGTTTCCCACTGGGCCAATTTCGACGTCGTTCGCCACGCGTTCGTCGTCTTTCAGTAGCGGATGGCCAACGCTCGTTCCAGCAACTCGATCGGTTGTCGCGCTGACTTCAGGATAGCACCAGCCCGGATTGTCGTGCGCCAGCGATGCCAATGACGCGATCGCCTCGAACTCGCCCAGCGCATCAAACCACGCGCGCGTGTATTTTCCTTCCGTTGCTTGCCACGTCTCGAGCCGAGCCAGAACGTGAAAGTCCCACAAACCAAACAATTGGAGCAGAATGTATAGTGGCCAAAGAACAGGATCATGGCTGATTCGGGCGAACGCAATGATCCAGCTCAGCTCGTGCAGACGCTTCAACGCCGATCGATCTTCCATCGTGACTTCTTGCTTGATCTCGGCGAGTCGCGACGTTGAATCAGGGATCTGGTACATCAGTTCAAACATCGCGACGTAGCGGCTGATCTGGCCGTTGCGGGTCGACACCGAGTTGAAGATATCGTGCGCTTTGCCAGTGAAGAGAACACTGATCACAACGTTGAGAACGATGATTCCAAGCCCCGAGAAGCCGGCGACTTCGGGGGTCACCCAACGCATGATTGCCGCAACGATAACGGCTACACCGAACAGCGGGAGCAACCGAGCGGTCCAAAGCAACCAAGCCCTGCACTGCAACCAAGGTTCGCCTTCGGCCCATGCGATGAACTCCGCAGGGCCGGTCTTGCAATCTGCCAAGAGACTTCCCTGGATGTTGAACTCTTCTCGCAGCACTAACAGAGGTGCTAACTCTTGGACCGCTTGCTGCCGCAGGACGACTTGATCTGGCTCGGCGGGTGTCACTAGCCAGTCTCGCAGCAAGGCTTGGCCGGCACTTGTGTCTGCCCGATTCAATAGCTGAAACAAAGACGCCTTACCGAATAGATCCAAGTCGTTGGCCGTCGCATTCTGCTCGTTCGACAGCTTGACGGTGGTTACCGGCAAGTTGGACCAGTTGCGTGTCAGGCGAGCTAGTCCGCGCTGATTGATCGTTCGTTTGGTCTGAAGCCGATGCAACCTTCGCTCCAAGTGATCGTGATATCCAACGGCCGTAACAAACGCTATGATCCCCACGACGCCTGCAGCATAAAACGGCGTGCCCCCGCCCCCCGCCCAAGCGGCAAAAAAGATGCCGATCGTCGCGAGAAACAGGACGATACGTGCTCTTGAGACGAGTTGATCAAGTTGAGCGAAGGAACGTGCCTCGGCGACACATTGTTCGACTCTTTCGCGGTAAATCGACGCAATATCGTTCATACTAAGCTCGGTACGCGGAACTTGACGGACCAGTTATCAAGGTGTATTCGCCACCTACCAAACAACTTTGCGGATTCCTAAAAAGGTTGCTGATTTGGGCTGGCTCTGATATTAAGGTGAACAAGCGTTTCTTACGAGGAGTCTCACCGCATGCTTTCGTTCTTCGAATCCAATCGCCAGCACGGTCGTCGCGATTTTCTGCGAGTCGGTGGATTGGCGTTGGGAGGCCTAACGCTGCCGGATTTACTCGCGGCACGAGCTAGAGCTGCCACCGTTAATCCAGCAGTCAAGAACAAGTCGGTCATTTTCCTCTTCATGCACGGCGGCCCGAGTCAAACCGAGACCTTCGACCCCAAGATGTCCGCCCCTGCCGGTGTACGCAGCGCGACCGGCGAGATTGCGACGCGCATTCCTGGAGTCACGTTCGGCGGAACGTTCGAGAAACTAGCACCGTTAGCCGACAAGTTCTCGATCGTACGTTCGTTCAAGACAGGCAACGGCAATCACGATATCAAGCCAGTTGTTTGCAATGATACCGTCGGCGCGAACATTGGCTCACTTTATGCCCGTGTCGCGGGCACGAACGATCCGGAAACCGGAATGCCGCGAAACGCCGCGTTGTATCCGCGAGCCGTTGATCCAGAAACGATGCCCCAGATTTTGAATTTCGGCGACTTTGCATCGACTGGGACGTTAGGCAACGCCTATGCACCGTTCATTCCAGGTGGAGGTGGAAGTCTTCAGGAGAGCATGAAGCTGGCGATTCCTCGCGAGCGATTAGACGATCGTAAGTCGCTGCTCTCAACGCTCGACCGTATTCAACGAAGTGCTGATGCGTCCGGTGAACTGACGGGACTCGACCGATTTCAACAACAAGCGTTCGACACCATCATTGGCGGCGTCGCTGACGCGTTCGATCTTTCCAACGAAGACGCCACAACGATCGCAAAGTACGACACCGCTCCACTCGTTCGTCCGGAGCAAATCAGCAAGGCTTGGAAGAACTACGAACGCTATGTCGACAACGCGAAGTCGCTCGGCAAGCTGTTATTGCTCGCTCGACGCCTTTGTGAATCGGGCTGTGGATTCGTTACCATTTCGACGAATTTCGTTTGGGACATGCACTCGGATCAGAACAACGCGGGCGTTGAAGAAGGCATGCAGTACATGGGCGTTCCGTTCGACCATGCCGTGTCTGCCTTTCTCCAGGACGTCGAAGCACGCGGATTGAGCGACGACATTTTGCTTGTCTGTTGCGGCGAGATGGGACGCACTCCCAAGATTAACGCACGCGGCGGACGCGATCACTGGGGAGGTCTTTCACCGTTGCTGCTCTCGGGCGGCGGTTTACAGTCCGGTCAAGTGATTGGTCAATCAACGCGCGATGCGAGCGAACCAGCAACGGAACCTGTCACAATTAAGAACTTGGTCGCAACAATCATGCACACGCTGCTCGATGTGGGCCATGTTCGAACGATGACTAACGTTCCCGCTGATGTTGCCCGCGTGATCACCGGTCCGGAACCGATTCGCGAGCTGATGAGCTAGGTCCGTTATCAGTAGTGGTGGCTTCCAGCCGCCACCGTTTCTTTCTGTGGCGGCTGGAAGCCACCACTACTGTCAAAACGCAACCGAACCAAGCACGGGTACCGTTCATCGTCTCGCTATTCCCACAAGCCGTTTAGGTTCTCTTGCTCAGCAACGCCAAGCGGGAACTGCTCGCTAATCGCATGCGAGTCGATTCCGGCCAACTCGCGAAGCTTTGCGTGAACATGTTCTGGCCGCACGCGAAATCCGTTTTCCTCATCCAATTCCAACGATTGCGAATTGATCGGGACAAGGAACTGCTTTTCGTCGGTTGCTCCAAAGACGCGATTGCCCTTGATTCCAGCGCCCATGAACATGATGGAGCCGATCGACCAGTGATCCTTGCCATCACCTTTGTTGTAGCTCGGCGTGCGCCCCATTTCGCTTTGCATAACAATGACCAACTTGTCACGAATCTGAAGATCTTCTGCGCGACCAACAAGATAGTCGACACCGGCCAGTAGTTCCGGTATCAGCTTCATTTGGTCGCGATCATTGTTCGCGTGGCTATCGAATTGGCCGATCGTAAGGTTCGCCGAGACGCATACGCCTGCTTTGAATGAAGTGAGCGCAATCTCCGCCTGCTGGGAAAGGCGCTCCTTCGGGATCTCCTTTGGGATCAGCGGAGCGACGCGTTGAAGCGCCTTCGAATTCAGTTGAGCCGCGTACAACATGCTCTGCGCCCGCTCGCGACGCGGGAGCTGCGTCGTCTTGGAACGCGCTAGCCGATGTTCTTTCAGAGCTCGCTCTATTCGCACGTTCACGAAATCGTCATGGTAGGGCCAGCGATCACTTCCGTGGACGGCATCGGCATTGGCGAGCAGCTTGAGCGATGGGAGATAGGGGACGCGGGCCATCGGAACCACATTGCCGGTGGCTGAATAGTTTCCGAACGTCAGAAACGCCAGCGGGCAATCCGGACCTTTACACGCGGCAACGAGAGCGGCAAACGTCGGATAAGCATGACTGTCAAGCTTGCCCGTCGCCATGTAGCGTGAACAGGGCGAGTGGTTGTTGACCGAGTAGTCAAGTCCATTGATCGTTAGCAGTTCGCTTCCATACTTCGTGAAAAAGTCTTCATTGTTCATCCCCGCTTCGGTATGCTTCGCGATGGGTGCGAACCGGTGCTCGCCGCTGGTGAGGATTTCGCCTTGCTCGTACAGCCGGTTGATTCCGCCAGTCCCTTTCGGGTCCATCAAATAAGTCGTGTCCCACCCGCCCGACGCGTTGAAGACGACATAGAACGGGCCATCATAGTCTGGAAGCTCGCCGGCGTTGGCGGGGCTTGCGTCGAGATCGAATACTGGCGACGCCAGGCCAAGCCCGGCTAAACCACACAACTTCAGAAAATCACGTCTCATCGTTTCACCCGTTTGCTCGTGAGGATGCAGTCTTCATAATGCATCGTGTCAGTTGCATTGTATTGTTCGCACGCCATCCAACTCCACTCGACTTGTAACATTATGATCCGAAAAACGCTCGGTAGAACGGGACTTGAAGTAACACAACTTGGGTATGGCAGCATGGGGCTGCGGGGACCACGAACTTGGGGCGTGCGGGTTGTGAGCGATGAAGCGGCGGACGCGTTCTTAAATCGGATACTCGACGCCAAGATCAACTTCATCGATACATCACCCGACTACGGGGTCAGCGAGCAGCGCATCGGAAAGTATATCAGTTCCCGTAGAAGTGAATTCATTCTGGCAACAAAATGCGGTTGTTCGTACACGCAGCATGAAGAGCATCTGGAAATTGACCATATTTGGAAGAAAGACGTCGTCCGGCGAAACCTCGAGACCAGTCTCGAACGTCTGCGCACGGATCACATTGACATATTGCAGTTCCATGGTGGCGATGCCGAGACGCTTCAGCGAGAAGGATTGATCGACTTGCTGTCAGACTTTCGATCAGAAGGGATGATCCGATTTGTCGGCGTTTCGAGCAGTTTGCCAAACTTGCCGGCACTGATTGATCTGGAAGTATTCGACACTTTCCAAATCCCTTACTCGTGCCTTGCCCCGCAACATAACGATCTGATCACGCGCGCGGCGGAGTCAGGTGCCGGCATCATTATCCGAGGCGGAATCGCTCAAGGCGGCCCCGATGCGGAGATTCAAAGACCGGCGTTAAACGATGTATGGGAACGAGCCGCATTAGACGATCTCTTGCCCGCTGGGATGCTGCGGGCAGAGTTGCTGCTTCGCTACACGCTGGCCCACCCGCACTGCCACACCACGATCGTCGGCACTTGCGACGCCACGCACTTGGCTCAGAATCTAGCAGCTGCACAAGCTGGCCCATTGCCCGCCGACCTCTACGAGCAGGTTACCGAACGTGTCGCGGCGTCACTCGTATAAAAACTCTTCCCGGCGAAGCAGATAACTCAGAACGCCACGCCACGCTCGCAGCGTGTAGTGCGGATCGGGGTCTCGTGGCCCGTCGGCCTCGACCGAACGGCAGAAGTAGCTCTCGATCGGCTCAAAATGATCCTGCGCGTTGGCATCGTCGATAATTCCGGCAAACAGCTCAAAGGTTCGCATGACCTCTTCGGATTCAAACGTATCGATCCGACCGAGCACATGTTGGTGCAGATGCACGATGGTATCGCGAACCTTTCGATCGTCTGCTTCGTTTGCACGGGGAATAACATCTGGATCGATGTCAGGAAACAATCGCCGCTCGGTAGGATCGAGTGCAAAGTCAGCGGCTACGTTACGACAGGCGACTGCGTTGGCCATGATTCGTTGAACTGCTCCCATCGCACCATTCGGTTCGGCCATGCGCTCGGTCACTTCCTTATAGTCGATACCGCCGTACAGCATCTGCAACTGTTCGCTGAAGCGATCCCATGGGCGACCAAACACCGCCGAAATCTTTCGTTGCAGCTGTTCGGGGGTCAGCAGGTGAATGACACCGGCGTCGTGCAGCTCGGCTGCCCTCTGTGGATGAAGTGTGACGGTAGCAGGCCCGTCAACTCGGTAGACCGGTGACATTACCAACTCTTTGAAGACGGCCTTGAGGTTGAAGTTGGCGTTCGCAAAGCGGTCCGCAATGGCTTCGACTTCGTCTCGTTGCGCCTGATACGCTCGGCGGTGCGCCGTGAAATTCGGATCGTCGATGTCTTGCGGTGGAGTGAGAACTTTACGACCCGCCAAGATGTAGTAAGCATGCTCGACCATGGCAACCGCGAAGCGCGGATCTTTTGCAGTCCGCTCGCCTAACCACTGAAGTGCTCGCCAGCGGTGTTCGCTAGGCAATTGTTCCGGCTCCAAGCCGGGCGCGAACATGTCTTCAAACCAGCCATCTTTGCGAGGGCCATACAGCCCGACGTCGTTGCCGGTGTCATAGAAATCTTGGAACAAGCCGGCGATCGGGTCGATCGTCTTGTGGCACACGACACAGTCGGCTGCCTGCATCGTTGGGATTTCATATTTCGCATCGACAGCGGCAGCATCCGTCACACGGGGTGCCAGCTCCATAATGTCGATGCCGAGGAAATGCTGAAAATACATCCGAGCTCGCAAGCGGTTGCGGTTCGTCTCAGTCGTCGGGTATCGCTTCAGATACTGAAAAGTCGTTAGCAGCCCCGAATGCGGATAGAAGCCTGTCGCCGACTCCTGGTCGGGCTTGCCATCATTGCGAGTGAGTGCTGGGATCTTGGTCGGGATGAATTCAAGATGGTCATTCGAGTCTTGAAACTTGTCCTTCAATTCGTCGAACACTCCGTAGCCGCGAGCCGTGTACGGCGACACCATGATGTAGTCGGCCGTGACAAGCTCGGTAACGGGGCGTTCGTTGCGAACGATGTATTTAACTAGCTCGGTTGGCTCGCGCAGCATGGCTTCGCGATAATCATCCGCCAGCTTGTAGCGCGCCTTCTGACGTTTCTCTTCCGGGATGTGGCTGAGATCATGCTTCTGATTCCATCCTCGAGTGTTACTAAAGTTACGATATCCCAGCGCTCGCTCGGGAACACCGTCGTAACCGCGAGTCAGCAAGATATCGTTAAATCCTTCGGCCAACCGCTCGTAGAAGGCATCTTCGTTCATTAGCGCATTCAGCGCATTGCTGATCGCTTCTGCTCCATCGGCTGCAACTGCGGCGTGTTCTTGATCCGTTGGCAAACGTCCAGCGAGCGATAGCGTGACACGACGCAACAGTCTTCGATCATCGAGCATCTGAAGATCGGCAAAGAATCGACTGGCGTCGTAGCGTGTGGTTCCAGATAGTGTCTCGGAACGCGATGATTTACCTTCGATACGGCGAACAAAGCGTTCCAAAACATGATGGCCCGTCGAGTCTGGTTTGAGTACTTCTCCACCACCATGCTCCAACTCTCCCGCGATCTTCATCAGCAATCGCGAACGCTCACCTTCTCGCAACGCCGCCATCTTGGCCAACGCATTACGATTATGTGACATCACCTTAGATCGCTCCGCGCTCTTCACCTGAGAGATGTCGTGCAAAAGGAACGCGCTCTTCGACGCGTCACCTTTGGAGTTGTGGCACTTCAAACAGGTCCGTTCTCCAACCTTGGCCCAAACTTCGTCAACAAAATAACGGTCAACGGCCACGCACTCGCGTTCGGTATGACTCTCTTCCTCGTCGCTCGTGGAAGAGGTCGGTGATTGACCAAGAGCAGCACTGCTCGCCGAAACTAGCAGAGAGAATAGTGCGACAAACGAGCGTATTGCCACAAAAGATCTTCCTCGAATCGAGCCGATCGCACGCAGTCTCACGCTTCAACTCCATTAACTGTGACTAGATATCAATCCACTACACCCTATTAGACCCCAAATGACAAGCAAGTGACACGCGTTGTTCATGTTCTACTTGACCCCCAGCTTGTTAGTGTATATATTACACTAACAAGCAGCATCAGCGACAGGAGTAGGATCGTGGGGACGCTAGACAGCATTTACAGAACGTCTTTGGCACTTCTTACCGACCTTTACCAGCTGACGATGGCGTACGGCTATTGGAAATCGGCGCGTGCCGAGCGAGAGGCTGTGTTTCATCTATTCTTCCGAACGAATCCATTCGAGGGTGGCTACACGATTGCCGCTGGGTTGCAATATGTCACCGATTACCTCACCGGCTTCCGATTCTCGGAAGAAGACATCGAGTACCTTTCCCAGTTAGAAGGCAACGACGAACAAAAACTCTTCGACCCAGAATTCCTTGAGCACTTAGCGCAACTCAAGCTGCAAGTCGACGTCGATGCTGTTCCAGAAGGCACCGTCGTCTTTCCACATGAGCCGTTCGTACGAGTGAAAGGTCCGATCCTTCAGTGTCAGATCCTGGAGACTGCACTGCTGAACTTCGTCAACTTTCAATCGCTGATTGCGACGAAAGCGGCAAGAATCGTTTCTGCGACGGGCGGCGATCCCGTTTTGGAATTTGGGCTACGTCGTGCTCAAGGCATTGACGGGGCGTTGGCTGCAAGCCGTGCGGCATACATTGGTGGCTGTAGTGCGACGTCTAACGTTCTGGCAGGCAAGCTCTTTGGCATCCCGGTCAGAGGGACGCACGCGCACAGCTGGGTAATGTCGTTCGACGACGAGATGTCGGCGTTTGAAACCTATGCGGCGGCCATGCCGAACAATTGCGTCTTCCTCGTTGATACGTACGACACAATCGAAGGTGTCCGCAAGGCAATCAAAGTCGGTCTCAAGCTCAGAAATTTGGGCCACGAAATGGCGGGCATTCGCCTCGATTCCGGCGACCTCGCGTATTTAAGTATCGACGCTCGGCGGCTGTTGGACGAAGCAGGATTTCCCGATGCTGCGATCGTTGCCAGTAACGACCTCGACGAAGGCATCATCGCGAACCTGAAGGAACAAGACGCGAAGATTGCGGTTTGGGGAGTCGGTACCAAGCTAGTTACCGCCTATGACCAGCCCGCTCTCGGCGGAGTGTACAAGCTGGGGGCCATGAAGAACGATTCCGGCGAGTGGGAACCCAAAGTAAAACTCTCGGAACAAGTGATTAAGACATCGACGCCGGGAATGTTGCAAGTACGCCGTTTCTGTGATAGCGCGGGACCCATTGCAGACATGATCTACAACGAACTTGGCAGCGAGCCGGCTGATGCCGCGATGATTGATCCGCTCGACCCGACTCGCCGTCGCCAGTTTGATCGAAGTACTTCAAGCGACGACCTGTTGATTCCAGTCGTCCGCGCTGGCGAATTAGTGCAAACCGCTGAAAACCTCGACACGATCCGCTCGCGAGCGGATCGCCAGCTAAACATGTTTCACACTGGAATCCGACGACACCTCAACCCACACCAATTTCCCGTGGGGCTGGAGCAGAATCTTCACGACCTCAAGAAGAAGTTGATTCTCAAAGCGCGAGGCGTCGCAACCTAGTCGCCCGGCGCGAACCATTGGCAGCGAGACAGACATCACAATGCATCTTATTAACGTGGCAGCCGCTGCACTCAATCAGACACCGCTTGACTGGGTCGGCAACGCTAGGAACATTTGCGACGCGATCACCTCGGCCCGGACACAAGGGGCCAGCATCGCATGCCTTCCTGAACTGTGCATCACCGGCTACGGCTGCGAGGATGCCTTCCTCTCCGCAGATGCACAGCAACGAGCCCTTCAGATACTAAAGGACCTCGTTCAGCATACGAAAGACTTGATCGTTTCGATCGGCTTGCCTCTGTTCCATGGTGGAGCACTTTACAACTGCGTTTGTATTATTGCGGACCAGCGGATATTGGGCTTCGTGCCCAAAAGCAATCTGGCTGGCGATGGCATTCACTACGAACCTCGCTGGTTCAAAGCTTGGCCGCTCCGGCGCGTTAGCGAGATTGCGATTGACGGCAAAACATATCCGATCGGGAACTTGATATTTGAATTGGGCGGAGTGCGGATCGGACTCGAGATCTGCGAGGATGCCTGGGTAGCGAACCGACCTGGACGGGAATTGTCGATCGCAGCCACTGATATCATTCTGAATCCTAGCGCGAGCCACTTCGCGTTTGGAAAGCACGAGGTCCGTCGGCGGCTAGTAATGGAAAGCTCTCGCGCCTTAGGCGTAAGCTATGTCTACGCGAACCTGCTGGGAAACGAAGCAGGACGAGTCATCTACGACGGAGCGGCGCTGATCTCTAGCAATGGTCGAATGATCGCGGAGGGACCACGGCTGTCCTATTCGGACTTCGTTGTGACGACCGCGCAAGTTGACGTCGACACGACGCGCATGAACCGAACTCGTTTGGCCAGCTTTCAGCCCGACGATCATGAGTGCGACATTACGCGCGTGCGAGAAGCGTTCGCGTTCCCTGAAGTCCAGCCATGGAAGAGCGAGCCGCAGACTGCTTCCTGGGAGGCAGGTCCGCATCTCAAGGAAGAGGAATTCGCCAGGACGGTTGCCTTGGGGTTATTCGACTACCTTCGCAAGAGTCTCGCCAACGGATTCGTTGTTTCGCTAAGCGGTGGTGCGGATTCCTCGGCGGTGGCGTTGCTTGTCTGGCTCGCAGTTCGATTCGGTATCGACGAACTCGGTTTCGACGACTTCGTCGAAAAACTGTCGCATGCTGTGAGGTGTAAAGTACCAACCGGTCCAGATGCGATGGTCAGCAAACTACTGACTTGCGTTTACCAAGCGACCCGAAACAGCTCGCAAACCACCGAACACGCCGCCCGGACGTTGGCTGCGGCTTTGAAGGCGAACTATATGCGGCTCGATGTCGATCCGATGGTCGAGTCTTACATCGCCGAACTTTCGACGCATCTCGGTCGTAAATTGAATTGGCAAGACGACGACATAGCGATGCAGAACATTCAAGCTCGTGCACGAGCACCTAGCGTTTGGCTGCTAGCAAACGTTCGCAATGCGTTACTGCTGGCAACGAGCAATCGATCCGAAGCTGCTGTGGGCTACGCGACAATGGATGGCGACACGTGTGGTGGCTTGGCTCCAATTGCTGGCATCGACAAAGCGTTCTTGCGAGATTGGCTTGTGTGGATGTTCGACGAGGGCCCGGAGAGTGTGGGCCGCGTGCCAGAGCTCGACCAAGTTATCAGCCAGCAGCCTACCGCTGAGCTTCGTCCTCAGGAAGCTTCTCAAACTGACGAATCCGACCTAATGCCTTACCGATTGCTCGACTGGATCGAGCGAGCTGCGATTCGCGACAAGCACGGTCCCATCGACGTGTTTCGTAGGATGCGGATTGAGTTCCCGGCATATACGAAAGAGCAACTCGCCGCTTGGATCGATCGGTTCTTTCGACTCTGGGCCCGTAACCAGTGGAAACGCGAGCGTTACGCGCCGTCGTTTCATCTCGATGATGAAAACCTGGACCCGAAGACATGGTGCCGATTCCCAATCCTTTCAGGTGGCTTCGAGCAAGAACTCACTGAAATGAATCAGCTTCAGGAAACTGTAGAAATCTAACCGCCATGCACAAATCTTCAGAAGATTTTATTTCGCCCGTTGACATAGTGTATATATAACACTATTATTCGTGTGCATAGAACACTAAGGAAGTCGAGATGAGTTATAGCTACGAATACCCGCGAGCCGCACTGACCGTCGACTGTGTCGTCTTTGGCCTCGACGACGACGACTTAAAGGTACTGCTGATCCAACGCGATTTGCCGCCCTTCGAGGGTCGCTGGGCGTTGCCGGGCGGCTTCGTGCGGCTGGATGAAACCTTAGAAGAGTCTGCTCGCCGCGAACTTCAGGAAGAAACAGGCATTGAGAACGTGTACTTGGAACAGCTCTATACGATCGGAGACGTTCACCGAGATCCGCGTGAGCGAGTTGTGACGGTAGCATATTACGCCCTAGTAAAGCTTTCCGATCATCGTGTTCGGGCTGCGACCGACGCTCGTAGCGCCGCATGGTTCGCGATCGACGATATCCCGTCGCTGGCGTTTGATCACCCGAAGATCCTTGAGATGGCACACGAACGACTGCGAGGCAAGGTCCGGTACCAGCCGATTGGATTCGAGTTGTTACCGGCGAAGTTTACTCTGCGGCAAATCCAGGACTTGTACGAAGTCGTGCTGGATCGACCGCTCGACAAGCGGAACTTCCGCAAGAAAATTCTCAGCATGGGCATCTTGGTGGAACTTGATGAAGTCGAGACCGATGTGGCGCACCGCGCGGCCAGGCTCTACAAGTTTGATCGCCGTGGATACAAGCGACTGTCGAAACAAGGGTTCAATTTCGAGATTTGAGCATCACGATGAACGCACTCATCCTGGTTGATTTGCAAAACGATTTTATGCCCGGTGGCGCGTTGGCGGTAGCCGATGGCGACGCCGTCGTACCGATCGCCAACCGTCTCATGCCACATTTTGACATCGTTGTTGCGACACAAGATTGGCATCCGGCAATTCACAAGAGCTTCGCCAGTCAACACGAAGGGACGAGCATCGGAGATGTCGTAAAACTCAATGGACTCGAGCAGATGCTGTGGCCTGATCATTGCATTCAGGACTCATTGGGAGCGGCATTGCACGCGGACCTGGACGCTGGCCGGATCCAACGAGTGTTCCAGAAAGGCACCGACATCGACATCGATAGTTACAGCGGATTCTTCGATAACGGTTATCGACAAGGCACCGGGCTTAGCGAGTTCCTCAGGGAGCACAACGTCGCAGATGTCTCGGTGATGGGACTAGCAACGGACTACTGCGTGAAGTTCACGGCGTTCGATGCAGTAAAACTTGGTCTGACGACTCACTTAATCAAAGACGGATGCCGAGGCGTGAACGTGAATCCGGGGGATGTAGATCGAGCCCTAGAAGAAATGAGTAGGGTCGGAGTGCGAGTCGTTACGGCCGCAGAGATTCAGACCGGCGAGAAATCTAAAAAAACGTAAGGTGGCGGTTTCAGCTACGCAAAACACCAAGAGAAGTGAAATGAACGAAAAAGAGCTACGAACGAAAAGCAAATTCCTCAGCCTCGTTCTGAGGCACCAACCAGAGACGATCGGAGTCACTTTGGATGACGCGGGGTGGGTGAATGTCAACGAGTTGACCACCGCGTTGTCTCGCCACGGAAAGGGTATGTCGCGAGAGACCTTGGAAGAGGTCGTTCGCACGAATGACAAGCAGAGGTTCTCGTTCAGCGATGACGGTGTTGAGATTCGAGCGAACCAAGGTCACTCGGTCGGCATCGAACTGGGATATCAAACTGCAACCCCGCCAGACATTCTGTATCACGGAACACCGCAACAATTCGTTGAGGCGATCGCGAGAGACGGTCTCAAAAAGATGAATCGACATCACGTCCATCTTCATGTCGACCTGACGATTGCCACAGACGTCGGGCGTCGACGCGGGAAGCCGGTCCTACTCCAGGTAAGAGCTTCGGATATGCATCAGGCTGGACATGAATTCTTCGTCACACCGAACGATGTTTGGCTGACCGATCGCGTTCCAATTGAATACATCGATTTCTCGTGAAACGAGCTTGACGAGGCAGCTAAAGACACGATGACGAGAACATAAAGAAAGGTAGCAGAGAAGCCATGACGAATCGGATGAAACGACAATCCATCGCAAAGGAAACGGTTGAAATCCTTGAGCGAGGCTCGTACATGTGCACGGCGGGTCAGACCGTAACCATCGATGAACTCCTCCAGAACGCTGTTGCGAATACGACGCACTATGGTCCAAACGCGTTCGACGATGTATTTGCCGCACGTGACGCCGCACTCCAGCAATCGACTGGGGTGACGGAGACGCGATTCGAGGTCATCAACACAACGACACTGGCGGCAGCTCGTTCGCTCGTTGATAAAGATCCTTCACGGCGTGTTGTTTGCCTTAACTTCGCATCGGCGAAAAATCCAGGCGGAGGCTTCCTCAGCGGGAGCCAGGCCCAGGAAGAAAGCCTCGCTCGCGCCACCGGTCTGTACGCCTGCATTAACGGTGTTCGAGAATACTACGATACCAACCGGGAGTGCGGAACATGTCTCTACACCGACCACATGATCTATTCTCCCGATGTACCTGCGTTCCGTGACGACCGCGATGAGCTACTGTCGGCACCCTACAGCGTGTCGATTATCACTGCGCCGGCGGTCAACGCGGGGGCACTCGCGAAGAGCCAGCCTGATCAAATCGAGAAGATCGCCAATACGATGATTCATCGGATAGAAAAAGTACTAGCCCTCGCGGTGGCTCATGGGCATCGCTCGATCGTCCTCGGTGCCTGGGGATGTGGCGTATTTAAGAATGACCCTCGCAACGTCGCCGAATGGTTTCACGATCGTCTTTGTACGCAAGTGACACTTAGGTATGCATTTGATCGAGTTATCTTTGCAATTCTGGACACGACGACCGATTTAGATATCATCCGGCCCTTTCAAGATCGCTTCAGTGAGAATCTATAATGTCTAGTCCTGACAAAATAATTGCGGAGACGAAGCATCTCCGTTTCGTAGAGCGAGATGGCTGGTCTTATGTCGAGCGTCCGACAGCTAACGGCGTTGTGTGCATCGTTGCTTGCACAGACGACAACAAACTAGTTCTCGTCGAACAGTATCGCCCGCCAGTCGATCGTCGTGTGATCGAACTGCCTGCCGGACTGTCCGGTGACCTCAGCGAAATAGCCGGCGAACCGCTTGAGGCGGCAGCAAGGCGAGAGCTACTCGAAGAGACTGGATACGAGGCAGGAGAACTGCGCCGCTGCGTGGATGTCGCTTCGAGTGCTGGTTTGACCAATGAAGTCGTCACTTTCTTCGTCGCGGCGAAGTTACAGAAAGTGGCAAGCGGCGGCGGCGACGAAAGTGAGGACATCACGGTCCGCGAGATAGCTTTAAACGAGCTAGACGTCTGGCTTACCCAGGCACACGAATCTGGAAAAATGATAGATGCAAAAGTCTATGGAGGGCTGTACTTGCTGCCGCGATGCAATAAGGCAGGAAGCGTACAGTGACGTTCCAAAACGGCGGGCAAAGCATCAGATGTCCGATTGCAGTGGGACCCCGACCGCGCGTCCTCCCGGCGGAAAACTTGCGCGGCGCGCGATTTAGCTCGTTCTGCGGTATCCCAAAGCCAGCAGTCGGTGATAGTCCTCTATTCCTCGCAAGCACCGTACGCTTCCTGCTCTCTCGGAATTCGCCAAGGTCGGAAGTTGTCGATTCACATCGCTTCGAGTGATCGATCATCCATTTTCGGAGAGGCGAAGAATCGCCAGATGCATTCTGGGCTTCTAAATTTGCCGTTTAGTGGGTATTGTCCCCGCACGAAAATTTGCGCCCAGGTGTTCGGCAGCCCCTCGTTCGTTCGGGGGGGGAACTGCTGGGCCGCTAAGTGGCATGCGTTTAGAAAGGATAATCTCAATGTCCACCCTCGCGCAAGACGTTTTGAGCGAAAGGGTCGTGACTGTAGATGCGGCTGCACCGCTCCGCGAAGCGTCAGTCGACATCCACGAGCGGCGAGCGTCTCACGTGGCCATCTTTACGCAAGGGCGTTGTCAGGGTGTGTCGAGTTTGAACGGCGTCGATTTGTCATCGGACAATCGAACTTTCGGAGATTTGATTGAAGGTTTTCCGCTCGCTACTGTTTCAGGAGAAACATCGCTTGAAGAACTTGGTCGGCTATTCGCGGATGCCAAGGTCGAAGGCCAGGTTGTACACAATGAACTCGGCGAATTCGTTGGTGTGGTGACTCGGCAGAGCTTGCTAGAAACTCTGATTAACGAGGGCAATCAGCCTGTTGGGTCGCTACGCCGAAGCAATGTAACCGAACACAAACAGGTGGACTCGTTACTTGCCCTAGAAGGCGAAATCTTCGAGCGAATATTAACTTCGACGTCTCAAAGTGGTTGGTTGAAGAAGCTGGTCGAAGCGACCGAGTCACTTTCCGACGGGATGTTCTGCGCAATTCAGCTGTTGGATGAAGATGGATTACGGCTGCGAAACGGTGCCTCTCTCGGACTGCCTGACGAATTCATCCGAGCTGTCGACGGGCTGGAAATCGGGCTCAATTCAGGATGCTGCGCGTCCGCAGCATTTCTGAATCAGTCCGTGATCGTTTCCGATATCGCGAGCGAACCTGCGGGGACGACTTTTCGTGACCTAGCAATGAAACACGGACTCCGCGCCTGTTGGTCCGTTCCCATTCGCTCCACGCGCGGGAAAGTGCTGGGAACGTTCGCGATGTATTATGGCGAACCACGGAGCCCAGACAGCTACCAGGAGAATCTGATCGGTCGCGCAGCTCGTCTGGCAGCCATCGCCATCTCGCAGAGGGACTCGGAATACGCATTGATTCGCAGTGAGCAGCAGTTGCGTAAGGCACAGCAGATTGCTCATGTTGGCAGTTTTGAATTGGCGGCGGACGGATCTCCAACGTATTGGTCGGACGAGTGTTTCCGCATTGTCGGTCTCGAGCCTACCTGCGAGATTCCATCTCGCGCGCAGTTTCTCGAGCAGATCCTCCATCCTGATGATCTCGAGCTTTCTCGACAAACCGTGTGGCCATCTCTGAACAGGGGTGGAGCCTATAGCTACGAGTACCGCATTCGACGTCCCGACGGTTCCATTCGGTGGGTCCATGCTCGAGGCAAATCAAATTGCGACGCCTCTGGCCAGATCGTCTCGGTGATGGGAACTATTCAGGATATTACCGACAGCAAGCTGGCCACAGATTCGGTACGAGAACTGAACATTGCGCTCTCGAATGCGATGCCTGGAATATCACGGCTCGATACGGCCGGCCACTACGTTGAAGTAAATGATCATTACGCCGATGCACTTGGATACGAACCGAACGAACTCATTGGTGCCGATTGGAGTCCAACCGTCCATCCTGATGACGTCTCCATTGCAATACGCGCATACGAGGACATGTGCCAAGACGGCAAAGGCGAGTTTGAAGCACGCGCCGTACGGAAGGATGGATCGTTGTTCCAAAAACGCGTCCTGATGGTCCGGATCGACAACTCCGGTGGCGTGATGACAGGGCATCATTGTTTCATGCGCGACGTCACCGAGCGTAAGCAGGTGGATGACGCGCTTCGCGCGAGCGAGCTGCGGCTAAAAACTGTCATCAGCGACGCTCCAGTTGTCATTATGTCAATTGACCTGAGCGGTCAGATCGATTTATTCGACGGACGCGCCCTGGAGTCGGTCGGGTTTCAACCGGGCCAGTTCGTCGGAGAGAACTATTTCGAACTCTGGAAAGACCGTCCTTATATGACACGCTCGATGCGAGAGTGTCTGGCGGGCAACACACCGGCATCCACAACCATGGACATTGCCGACAGACTGCTTGAGACTCGTTACTCACCGCTGAGAGCCGCAGACGGCCAAGTGACCGGTGCAACCACGGTCTGCGTCGATATTACAGAGCGAGTACGTGCGGAAGAAGAATTGCGGGCGAACCACAATCTGCTTACCTCTGTGATGGAGGGCACGACCGACGCAGTATTTGTCAAGGATGAGAAGGGTCGGTATCTGATGGTCAACTCGGCAGGCGCTCGCATTATCGGGAAGCGAGTCGAAGAGATCATCGGGAAGGATGACACACAGCTGTTTCCCCTCGACGAAGCGCGAATCTTTCAGGCAACCGACCGCAGCGTAATGGCCTCGGATGAACTGCTGACTGTCGAGGAAGCGGCACCGTCCGCAGAGTACGACACATCCCGAACTTTCCTCACCACAAAGGCCCCGTACCGAAACCATGAGGGACGTATTGCTGGCGTCATCGGCATCGCCCACGACATCACCGATCGTAAGCAAGACGAGGAAGCGCTACGCAAATCGGAGACAAGAAGTCGCACGTTGCTTGAGGGTTCTCCAATCTGCACCAAGATTATTGACCTTGATTCCCGGTTGCAATACATGAGTTGCGCAGGTCAAAAGCAACTGAAGATTTCTGATATCAATCCGTTTTACGGGAGTACATTTCCTCCAGAGTTGTACCCCGAGTCTTGGCGAGCAGTCGTCAACGAACACTTGGAACGAGCCAAGGCCGGTGAGATTTCCAGCTTGGATTGTCCCGTTCTTGATACAGACGGGCGCGAGATCTGGTTCGACACGACATTCGTTCCGGCTCGCGATAAGGAGGGGCGGATCGAGTACATCATTGTGACATCAGTGAACATCACCGAGCGCACGCGTGCCGAGGACGAGGCGCGGAGATACCGGGACGAGTTGGCGCATGTGTCACGCATCAGCACCATCGGCGAAATGGCCACCGGTGTTGCCCACGAACTCAATCAACCGCTCGCTGCGATAGCTTCGTACAGTTATGTGGCGAAGTCGATTGTCGACCAATTCCATCCAGACTCGGACAAGCTCCAAGACACTCTCGGAAAACTGGAGGACCAGGCGATTCGGGCAGGTGATATCGTGCGACGCTTGCGGGATTTCGTGAAGAAGAACGAATCTGTGCATGTCTTGACTGATATCTGCACGCTCGTCCGAAATGTGGCCACGTTTGTCAAACCGGACATCTGCCAGGCCGAGGCCACGTTGGAGTTGAACTTCGAAAGGCCGAGTCTGCAAGTTCGAGTTGACGAGATTCAGATTCAACAAGTCGTGGTGAACTTGATCAGGAATGCCCTTGATGCCATGCATGAAACGCCGACGACCCAGCGCAAGGTTGCCGTTTCGGTTCGAGTTCTTCCGGACGGCCGAGTTGAGGTGGCCGTCCGCGATGCCGGGAAAGGCCTTTCCTCTAGTGAGTTGGAGCAGGTCTTCAATGCGTTCTTTTCGACGAAACAAGAGGGCATGGGGATGGGATTGGCGATCAGCCGATCCATTGTCGAAGCACACTCCGGGAAACTTTGGGCAAAACCGAACAGCGGTCTCGGTGCAACTTTCGGGTTTATGATTCCCTATGAGCCCGAAATTAGTACCGGCGAACTCTGCGGCGATCCTACCGTCTTTATCGTCGATGACGAAGCTGTGGTCCGGGACTCATTGTGCGTACTCCTGCAAGCCATGGGGTACCGAGCAGAGTGCTTTGCATCGGCGAGCGATTTCATCGAGCGTTTCGAACCGCACGACGTCTCCGGCGCGGCCATTCTCATCGCCGACGTACAAATGCCGGAGATCAGCGGAATCGAGCTTCTGGAACGCCTCGGCGCATCAGGCAGTACACTCCCCGTCATAATCACAACCGGACACGGCGGCGAAGCGCTCAAACGCAAAGCCGAAAACCTTGGTGCCGCCGCCTTTCTCGAAAAGCCTTTTCGACCGGCCCAACTCCAAGAGGTCATCACCACAATTCTGAAGAGAATCGCTGGTGAGAAACACGCAGCCTAGATGTCGGCAATCCGATTTCTTCTCCCGAAACACCACCGGGCGAGTTGAAAAAGTCGGCATCGTCCGACGGTGTAAGTGGTTGATGCCTCACAATCCTTCCGGCGGATTTCGGAGGCACGCAAGCGGACCCGTCGTTCGAGCATTATGAAGACGATTAAGTACATCGCACTTCGGAATCGAAGATCAGGCAAAAGATCTGGATGACCAGCCTGTGCTGCATCTCAGGCCGTGTCGTTCGTCAAAACGTGTCGCCGCATGACCGCGGCGGTCTGATTACGACCAATGTCAGTAAGACTGACGCGCGCTACGGAACCGAAGGAGTAAGTTCACTAACCGAAGTGTTAAATGACCTGAAAACAAGGGTTCTGGCAATGACTACTCAGCATCTCCGCCGAACCGGTCCAGCCACGATTCAGGGTATCCTTGATGAGCAACTTCATCCTCCAGCCGTGGCGACTCCTGCTGCTACCCAGGAGAGGGCTAGCTGTTGCACTCCGTCTGATATCAGACGAGAATCTGAACCAGATGAGCATTCTCGGACGAAATCAGCGAATGTCACGCCACCTGATCATTGCAGTTTTCTTCTCAGCAATCGCAGCCACATCACCACGTTCGGAGGAGCGTCTCGAGGTGGTCGAGTGGAAGCTGGTTGCGAGCCAAGTCAACGGCACGAGCCGCGCGGCGACCGACGACTTTGGCTTTGATACGTGGCATTTCTTGCGCACAACAAACCATACAGGTCCGGTCGCCAGCCGGACTTGGCATCGCGATGGTCAATACGCGCCCTTGGACAACCTATTGAAACGGATGTTTGGTCTGCCATTATCCGGCGCGATTTTCCAGACGACACCTACAGCGAAGGCACCGTTCGTCGCAGGTGTCGGCGAGGACTACACGATCGACTGCACCTTCAAACGGGGCGAGATCCTGGTTTGTCCCGGACCAGACCATGCTGCGATTCTGGCGTGGAAGAGTCCTTTTGATGGCGTGGTTTCAATCCAGGGAGCATTTAACAATCGGCAGACATGCTGCAGTGTCAATTCGCAAGTGAACTGGTACATCGAGCGAGGCGGAGCGCCGAATCTCGAAGCCGGTTTGAAGCCAACGCTGCTCGCCCAAGGCACATCAAATCGAGAAATCGAAGATGGCATATCGAGGTTCGACCTGAACGATCTCGAAGTTTCGGTCGGCGACTACTTTTACTTCATCGTCGACGCGAAGGCGGATGGCAGCGGATCGCCTCATCATGGCGATGGAACGGCGTTGGATCTCACCATCACAATGTCATGCGCGGCGCTTCCGCCGCCGCCAACATTCGAGGAGGACGTTCGACCATTGCTGGCAGCTCACTGTCATGAGTGTCATGGGGAAGACTCGCAAGAAGCGGGCTTGGATATTCGCACCGTCGCCGGAATGTTGTATGGCGGCGAAAGCGGATCTGCACTAACTCCCGGCAAGCTAGGCGAGAGCTACTGCTGGACTATGATCGAATCGGGTGAGATGCCGCCGGAAGGCTCCAAGCCTCTGTCGGACAAATCAAAGTCCCTCATTCGCCGATGGATCGCTGGAGGTGCCGTGTCGAAGGAGGATCTCTCGAAAGTTAAACCGCGTACGTTCGTGACGGCGAAGGACCGCGAATACTGGGCGTTCCGGCCTCCGCGGCGGCACAAGCTCCCGTCGATCGAGCACGCAGATCTGGCGTCGTCTCCGTTGGACTACTTGCTGTTGAAGCGACTGCAAGACAAAGCCCTTTCTTATTCGCCCGTCGCGCCGAAGGAAGTCTTGATACGGCGTCTTTACTTTGACCTGACCGGGCTTCCTCCGACACCGGCTCAGCTCGACGAGTTCAGTCAAGAAACGTCACCCGACGCTTATGAGAGACTGGTAGATCGACTGTTGGCATCACCACGCTACGGTGAACGTTGGGGTCGCCATTGGATGGACACTGTGGGATACGTTGACGTCCGCCTCTACGACGGCGATGGGACTACGGTCTACCCCAACGAAGGCATGTGGCGATACCGCGATTACATCATCCGTTCGTTCAACTCAGACAAACCCTATGACGACTTCATCCAGGAGCAGCTTGCTGGGGATGAAATGGTGAACTGGCGAACTGCCAGGGAGTGGACTCCCGAGATCTTGGAGAAGCTTGTTGCAACCGGCTACCTGAGGAACATTGAGGATCATACGTCGGAAGCCCAATACGGGATCGACCGTCGTTATGAAATGATGTTCGACATGATGTCGATGGTCTCGACGAGCCTGCTGGGTCTGACATTCGAGTGCAGTCGGTGTCACAACCACAAGTACGACCCGATCACGCAGCGCGATTACTACAGCTTGCTCGCCTTTTTCGAATCATCTTTCAATGCCTACAACTGGCTGAAGCCGCAACAGCGCTGGATTGCTGATGTGGGTCCGATCGATGCTTTAGACATCGACCGACACAATGCCGACATTGACGGCAAGGTTACGACGCTGCAATCCAAACTTGCCGAGTTGGAAAAAGCCAGCACAGGCAACGACACAAGACCCGCCGAAGCGAAGAAAGCAAATGCAGAAGAGGTCGATTCGCTGAAAGCACAGATCGCCGAACTCAGTGGCTCAAGACAGACGTATGGAAAGATCCAAGCCCTGTTCGATGTTCCGAATCCACCGACGTCACGGGTGTTTCGACGAGGCGATTGCTTTAAACCGGGAATTCCAGTCAAGGCTGGATTGCCCGAAGTCCTGACGTCCATTGGTCAACAAGAGCGCGACCGGAGCGATTTGTCGCTGCCGCCCCAGACCTCGGGACGTCGACTTGAATTGGCTCGATGGGTTACTTCGCGGCAAAACCCGATGACCGCCCGGGTGATCATGAACCGTTTATGGTTGCACCATTTCGGAGAAGCCATCGTTGCGACCCCGGGCAATCTGGGTCGCAATGGTGCTCCGCCATCGCACCCGGAGATCCTCGACTGGATGGCGGTTGAGTTTCAGGATAACGACTGGAGCCTGAAGCACATGCACCGCCTGGTCCTGACCTCGCGGGCTTACAAACAAGCGTCGCGTCGTCCGACCGAGACATCTCGCGCTGAACAAATCGACCCTGACAACCAACTGCTTTGGCGACAGAACTTGAAGCGACTTGAATCGGAGATCCTTCGTGATGCGGTCCTGGCCGCGAGCGGTCGATTGGATCTCCACGCGTTTGGAAAGCCTGTGCCTGTTACCAAACCGGTCAATGGGTTATCGATGGCGGAGTCGGGGCCTGGCGGCAATGGCCACAACAGGCGGAGTGTTTACATCTTCGCACGTCGCGTCTATCCGCTGAAGTTTATGGAACTCTTCGACGCGCCGATCATGGCGGTCAACTGTTCGCGACGAACGAACTCAACGACAGTGCTTCAATCGTTCGCGCAGCTTAACAGCGACTTCGTCGTTCACGCTTCACGTGATGCCGCGAAGCGAATCCAGAAGTCAGCCGGAGTGGAACCCACCAACGTCGTCAACGCCGGATATCGAATGATCATTGGGCGACGTCCTTCGGAAGACGAGCAACAAGCCTGCATCCAGTTTCTTGCAGACCAAACAGCCGCCTACCGGGAGGAGGGCCAGGCGGAGAAAGCTGATTCGCTGGCGACTGCCGATCTGTGCCACATGTTGCTATGTACGAACGAGTTTCTTTATGTCGAGTGAAACAGACCATCCGCGCCCGATCGATCGGCCACTCACGCGCCGCGCTGTGCTGACCGCTTGCAGCATGAGTTTGAGCGGCCTCGCGATGCGCGGCTTGTTGCACGCGGAAGCGGAAACCGAATCGAGAATCTCGTTCAACATGCAGCCCCGTTCGGCTCATTTCCAACCCATTGCGAAATCAGTAATCCAGCTATTCCAAAATGGTGGTCCATCACAGATGGATCTGTTCGACCCGAAACCCGAACTGACCAAACAGGCAGGCAAGCCCCACCCTGGCGACGTCGAAACGTTTCAACTGGGAAACAAGAACGTTATCTTTCCAACACAGTTCAAGATTAAACCGCATGGCGAATGCGGAATGAACTTTGGGTCGCCACTGCCGCACATGGCAAAGCTGGCCGACCAGTGGTGCATGATCCGGTCAATGCATACGGTCAACAACAATCATCCATTCGCCATCAGCATGTTTCAGTCGGGCAAGCCGTTCTTTGGCTACCCAGCGATGGGGTCGTGGATCACCTACGGCCTGGGCAGCGAAAACCAAGACCTGCCCGGTTACATCGTGTTGCGTGACCCAGCCGGCTACAACACTTCTGGCAAGGCGGTCTGGTCAAGTGGTTGGATGCCAGCGGTCTACCAGGGAACCGAGTTCAACAGTCGAGGGAATGCTGTGCATCACTTGAACCCAACCGCCAAGCGGTCTGCCACAACTCAGGCCCAATCGCTGGATCTGCTTTCACGGCTGAATCGAAAGCACCATGCACTGCACCCGCGCGAATTCGAGCTGGAAGCAAGGATTGAGAATTTTGAGATGGCGGCACGAATGCAACTAGCGTCGGCCGACGTTCTCGACCTCTCCAGCGAAACGGAAGAGACGAAGAGACTGTATGGCCTCGACAACCCTCTCACCGCCGGATACGGAACACGCTGTCTGATGGCGCGACGGCTGATTGAATCGGGAGTTCGATACGTTCAGGTCTTCCCACCACTGCAACCTAGCTTCCAACCGTGGGACTCGCATGGCAATCTGAAGAATGGCATTCAGACAATCTCCGATCGCGTCGACAAACCCTCTGCTGCCTTGATAACCGATCTGAAACGAAGGGGATTGCTCGACGAAGCCATCGTCATGTGGACTGGTGAATTTGGACGCATCCCCATCACCGAGGGAGCCGATGGCCGCGACCACAACCGAAATGCCTTTACGACGCTGATGGCAGGCGGCGGTTTCAAACCTGGATACACACACGGCGCGACTGACGAATTCGGATACAAATCGGTTGAAGATCGCGTCAGCGTTCCCGACCTTCATGCCACGATTTTCCAACAACTTGGCATCGACCACACTCGACTTTCCTTCCTGCACAAAGGGCGTAACGAGCGACTTACCGATCCGGAAGTGACTGGTGCGCAAGTCGTTAAAGAACTGCTCGTTTGATCGTTCTTGCTTCTAAAATCAGCCGCCGCTTCGCTTGTCTGCCGTGCAACCAGTCACAACATTCTGGACTTTTGGGCGAGTTCCCGCCGTGAAAGCGAAGGGTGAACGGGTAACTTCAATTAGCCGAAGTGTAAAATGCTCTGAAAACTAAGATTCTGGCCACGATCACTCGGCAATCTCCGCCGAACTGAAATAGCCGCGATTCGGGGCAGCCTTCGTGAAGCAACTTCACCCTCGCGTCTCACTGTCGGAAAAGACGGCAATCGGCAACTGCTTGCGAGCTCAGCGCGTGTCCTGAGTCTCCCACCGGATGCTCTTGCGCGCGTCGTTTGGCTTGATCGCGCGCCGCAACTTCGGTTGCGCCCACCGGCGCGCGCAGGCGAAATGCGATTGCGACCAAAGTCGGTCAGACCGACGTGTGCAACGGTGAGCAAGGGCGGGAATCGCGTCGTCGATCAGACGACAGAGACAGCTATCGCGTCACCCGCAGGGTAATCGCTCGGCGTGCCCATACGGTGGTGGAGTCAGTGGGTCTGCCTTTTGTTAAGGGCACGGCGGTGGCGACGTCGGTTGCGTTTGGCGGTGGCCTTGGTGCGGGACTTCTCGAGGCGATGGGTCAGGATGAACTCGGGGTGCTACGCGGCCCAACGATCGTTTTGTCGACCGCGTTTACCAACTGGCCGATACGTACGGTGTTCTCGATTTCGCGCCCGACATTTGACCAGATCGCAAATGAGGTAAGGGCTGGAGATGGCCCCAGGACGCCCTGTAGGGTCGGCGCTTTTCGGATTCGGAAAGTCGAGGTGTACGACGAAAACGTCGTTTGCCTCTGGGCTGGCCTGAATTCGAAAGGCAGATGTGGCTTTGTTCGATGTTCCCAATAGAAACCTCCGTTCAATCTCTGGTCTCACGTTTCGCTGGATGCCTCATGGCACTTCATCACCGAAGACTGAGGCCGTCTTTGCGCTATAGGTCGACAACACCGGGTGCATCTGGGCAGCAGATCTCCTCGCTGAATTCAAGAGTGAATTGCTCGAATTCTTCGTCAATCGGGGACCGGCCTTTCCCGACTCATCTTGTCGCGAACCCGCCCGGCTACGCCGATCTTCCAACGGGCAGAGCCCTGGTCCTGCTCGATACGGCCCGCCGCCCAGTTGTCCGCCTCGCTGCCTACTGCCGCCCTTAGTCGCTACCTTCAATATACGGGAACAGCGACGGCGAGATCACACGCAGCGCGAATTCGATTTCGAAATCGGGACGCAACACTTGGAGCCTATCGACTCCGCCTTGAGTGACGAGAGTCTGCTCAATAGTTAATCGTTCGAGCTGCTCGATCGCTGCGGGCTGATAAATTTCGTCGTCGCCGATTTTGAGCCCGTCAAGGGTCCGAGTACGAAGAGTCGACACGTCACGAAGGTGCGTTAGATTGAGCGGCGACCGCTTGATTCCGCGCTCGACTTTCAAGCTGTTGAGGTCTGATGCTCTAGCGAGACAACGAAGCGAGTCTTCGTCGGTAAGAATGCTCGCGTCGATGGGCAATTCTTCGACGCCGCGCAACTTGGCAATTTCAGCCAAGAGTTTTTCGTCCGTAAGGACCCAAATCACCCGAGCCTCTTGGAAATAGTGATCACCGATGGCTTCTCGAAGCCACTTCGGACCAAGTGGCTCAGCATAACGGGCAGGGAACAAAAGGCCTTGCCGACGCCGCCCCGCACGAGGCGAAAGAAGCCGAGCAACGAAGGACCATTCTCGCACACCGGCGGGTCGCGGGAAATCCGAAGGCGTCCGCCACACGACCATTGAGAGGGGATGCACCGCAGGGCGCAGTCGAAGACGAAGACGAAGACGAAGACCCACGCAATTACCAGACCGCACGAAAGGGCGTATCCTGCTTCAGTTAACAGGAAACGCTTCGCGCACGTGTCGACTACACCGACGTGAGAAACTCTGACGTCGGCGCGTATTCAGGACTAACCGAACTTGACAGCCAGCGCCTGGTCGAAAACTACCCAGGAATTCGCGACCAACGTACGTCACGCACGTAGTCGTGCCCCGAAACTTGCGTCTCAAACGGCAGGTCTGCGATCACAACAGCAAAGTTTGCTGGGATTCAATCCCAACCTCGACCAAACGATCAGGGAATTGCCCTCTTCGTACGTGCTCTATTGAGCGAAACTTTGCGAGTATCCGGCGAGAGAACCTGCTGACATTTGGCGCGAGTGCTGGGTGCACTTAACACGTTGGCGGGTTACACTGGGCAAAGTTTCAACCAAGTACCGACTTCCCGGAGCCGAACACGATGAAGTGCATTTCGCTCGTCCCGATTCTATTGTTATTGGCCACTTCCGTATCTGCGGCTGATTGGGCCCAGTTGCGAGGCCCGAACTTTAATGGCTCGACGCCGGAGAAAGACCTTCCAACAAGCTGGAGCCAGACTGAGAACATCGAGTGGTGCGTCGACTTGCCAGGCCCTAGCGGTGCGACACCGATAGTATCAGGGGACCATGCCTTTGTATCGAGTACGAATCCGGCGAACGACACACTGTTGGCGATGGCCTTCGATCGGAAGAGCGGTGAGCTACGCTGGCAGCACACGGTCGGCAAAGGTATCCGCAAAGATAGTCGCAGTACTTTCGCCGCGCCGACTCCCGCGACCGATGGCAAAGTCGTGATCTTTTTTTACGGCAACGGTGACATGTTTGCTTATGACTTTGATGGCAAGCAACTCTGGAAGAAGAATGTTGGGCCGTTCGCCTTCGGTTGGACGTTCAGCTCCAGCCCGCTGCTCTACGGCGGCAAGTTGTACTTGCAGATCTTGCAGAATCGCGGAGATTCCGGCCAGACTAAGTCCTATATCCTGGCGTTGGATCCACGGACAGGTTCGCAGCTTTGGAAACACGTTCGTCCAAGCGAAGCGGTTGGCGAGTCCCTTGAAGCATTCAACACACCTACGCCCTACGAATACAAGGGAAGACAGCAACTCTTGGTAAATGGCGGCGATGCCGTTACCGGTCATGATCTGGATAGCGGTAAAGAACTATGGCGATGGGAAACCTGGAATCCCGAAAAGATCGGGCATTGGCGACTCGTCCCATCGCCTGTTGCCGGCGAAGGTGTTGTACTTCTCTGCGCTCCAAAGCAGAGCCCTGTTTACGCCTTACCGACGACCAAGTCCGGGAGACTGAGTGACGACGATCTCTTTTGGGTGAGTCGTGATGAACGCAGCATCACCTCAGATGTACCTACTCCGGCGTACTACGACGGCGACTTTTTCATCTTGAGCAAGAGCCGTCGCACGCTGTCACGAGTCGAACCAAAGACTGGGAAGATCAACTGGAGTACAACGCTGAAGAGTCGCCGCGAGTTAGAAGCTTCAGTCCTGGCAGCCGATGGCAAAATCTACCTACTCAATTTCGATGGCGAAGCGACCGTCGTGAATGCCGCGGATGGGGAGATTCTGAGTGTCATTCCCATGGAAGAGAAAGAAGATCTAGGTTCCGACTTGATTCGTTCTTCGATAATCGCGGCGCACGGAAAGCTCTTCATTCGCACCACGACGAAATTGTATTGCATCGGGAAGTCCTGAACTCTTATCGGACGCGTATTCCTTTGTCACTGAGGCAAAGCGGTTCAGCCCCTGAGGCAAGAAGTGGTGTATTCATGATGCCTCCCGTTTCGCCTTGCGGCATCGGGTGATTACTGTTGATACACAACATGCGCTCTGTCGGTCTCGATGGAACATTGGCATTTGTACTGTGCTCCGATCGCTGCTCCCCACAAAGGACGGCGACGGCTGTCGGTCTGGTTCGTTGGAATGTTGGCCTTTAGTACTAAGTACGTTCATTAGGCTGATCAACAAGGGCACCGACCAGAACAACAGATGGACTCAATATGCCAGCGGCAGCAAGAGAATACCTGAGTCGTAAGGGAATTGGCGAATTGCACGCCTGTGAACAGTTGCTTGCGGCTGTTACTGCTGCGGTTCGTGGCACCTTTGACTCACAGAGCAGCAACCGACGCGCCAACTTTTTCGCTCGGATCATCGTGGACGAACAAGAAAGTGAGGACGAGAGGATCACCAAAGATGAAGTCGAGACGCACTCAAAAGGCGTCTATCCGTTTCTCTGGCTCAACTTCACTTATGACCCAACCCGAGTTCGACCACATGAGATCCTGGCACTGGAACTCAGATTTGGCCTCTCTTTGATCGGAACGGCCGCATCCGATACGGACTTCTATTAAGGCAAAGATAAGTAACAGTAGCCCTTGCCGAAATCGATTGTAATTCGCGGCAAAGTCGACATCGTTTGCGTTGGTACTCGTTGCCCTGGGAATCCGACCCATATGTATACAGAACGTTTTGACGAAGGTGACCGCCAACAGATCTGGAGTGAATTGTTGGTTCTGGGTGACAAGGTACGTGCAGACTACGTGTACGAGGATGCCCTGGAGCTCGCTCGTCAGACGATGGTCGCCGTGCGCAACAACATCGAGCGGATAATCGACGCGGTAAGCGGACTTGGGTACCGATTTGGCGAGCACTCCAACGGCGAGCCCAATCCACATTACTCGGCACCTCTGGTCGCGCCGCCTTCGAACATCGACGATCAAATCGCGGAGTTCGAGGAACCAGCTGGCGTGTTGCCCATTTCGATAGCTGCCCTTCGGAAGACAGTCGGAAGCGTGGACTTTACGGGCTATCATCCGGATTGGCCCGCGTATGCAGATCAATTGATCGTGTATCCGGTTGAAGCGGCCTTCGAGAGTCACGAGGAATGGGAGGAACAGTGCGACGACGACGGGATCGATGTCGCAGGTCCATTACTGATCCGGTTGGCAGTCGACGGCCTCTTGACGCTGGAGTCCCATAACACCACTTTGGTAAACTATCTATGGATCATCATGCTGCTCAGCGACTACCTTCGAAACGCAGTTGATCAACTGGGGCTGATCAAGGAGCCGTGGGATTCGCCAATCTACTCCTTGCCAAGCGCCCAATCGCTCCGCCTCGCACTCATTGCATTCTAGACACGCGACTTTCGGAAAACTCGAAATGTAAAGCAGCTATGTTGCCGCATCGACTCTCAAAGATAAGTGGCAAGCATCCTACGAGAAGAATTTCCCAGCTTGGGAGAAACATGGGAGATAAGGTAGCCCGAGAAGCTCATCAGAAAGCGCAAACAGGTTAAAAAGAGGAACAGCGGAAGCGTCTTGAACGGCAAAGAGCGGTCGCACAGCATTCACTGAAGGTGCTCGCGTCAACGTTGAAGAACTTCTTCGAGCGTAAGTCATGTGTGAAGGGGGATTACGGGACCTCCGAACACGGCTCACGACACTCAAGGAAGGCGATCACATCGTCCTCGTCAGCCCACAGGCAATCCACCACCGACGTTGGCCAGGAAGCTGCCAGGCATGTACCCAGTCACGATGGCACCACCGCGCGAGTGTCGATCAATCAAGTGACAGTCGCATGCCGACTCGCTGTACTCTCTTCTTGAAGTTGCTGAAGCAAGGCATCCTCACCGCAAGGTTCCGGCGCAGGCGCGAACTGTTCTTGCACCCCCGCAGGCTCCTGAAACTGACGCCCACGGCACCTGCAGCGTTTTGAATGAATCGCCCTCAACAACAACCAAATTCACGGCATCGCGATTCTTCTGTGAAACTACGTCGCCCACGTCCTCTAGATTCAGTCTTCTTCGCGTTCATTACGTCCTCCTGATGAAGATTACTGAGAATCTTCAGGAGTCCGCTGCTACCGGGCTATTGCAGTTTCCCGAGTAGACGCTCGACACTATAAACCTGCGAAGTAGTTGTAGATTGCAACGTCGACGTTGGTCTCGGTCAGCACGAACGTTTGCTCGTGAAATTCACAGAGATTCTTAACTTGCAGAAGCACGTCACGAGCGTGGCAGAACCTTAGACCTCGTCCCGTCGAGCGATAATGTTTTTCAAGGAGGTAGTCGACGATCTTGGGATCGAAACTAAATCCCATTTGTGCGGCTAGTCGACAGAACAACGCACGAAAATCAGCTTCGCTCGGGTCGAACACTTCGACCTTATAAGGGATTCGCCGGAGAAATGCCTCGTCAACGATTTGTGTCGGATCAAGATTGGTCGAGAATACCAGCAACTGGGCAAATGGGACTTCAATATGTCTCCCGGAAGGCAGCGCGAGATAGTCATGCCCTTTTTCGAGAGGCACGATCCAGCGATTCAGGAGTTCCGTCGTACTGATTCTCTGTCGGCCAAAGTCATCGATCACCAAGGCTCCGCCGTTACTCTTCATCTGAAGCGGAGCTTCATTGATTCCAGTCGCGGGATTCCGGTTGCATTCCAGCATCTCCAGCGTCAACTCACCCCCGGCGACAACCGTTGGACGCTTAATCAATACCCAACGATGGTCAACGCGATTCGCAACATCAAAGTCGTCATCTTCGCTCTCAAACTGGACGGCCTCATGCATACTCGGGTCATACAAGCGGATGATCTCTTCCGTCACCGTGATCGTTCGAGGAATCCAAACGTACTCACTGACCGCACGAATTACGCGTTCCGCGATGCTCGTCTTGCCGTTCCCGGGTTCGCCGTACAAGAACAAGGCCCGCCCCGCATTAACCGCTTGGCCGATTTGGCTAACGACCGCCGGAGGCAGCTGGAGTTCTGAGAATGCTCGCTTCAAATCTGATAATCGCGGTTTTGACTTCTCGATCGACTGAGCGCGAACACTGTCGACGTACTCACTCAGCCTAACCGGGGCGGCACCAAAGAACGTACAACGCTCGTTGCGTTGACGCGCTCGCATCAGGCCCGAGTCCGTCAGTTCGTAGAGATAATCGTTCATCGGTGCCGAATCGCGATACGACACCATCATCTGCGACTTGAGGTCCAACAAGACGGGGGTCATCAACCCGAACGGCAGTTTGATCTGATTTGCAATGTGCCGCCCAGCGGCCGTTCCACAATTCAGCAAGTACTTCAGGATCAACCCCTCGACTTCGGCGAACGACAGCCCCGACTCGCGCAGGCTCTGTGGCTCGGATGGAAAGAAGCCGTGGGTCTCTGATCTTGAGGGTCGGCGTTGCAGCAGTGCGATCGGCACGTCGACTGAACCAGCATTAGGTACGGTCGTCTGCATGGCAACCCTGTTCTGAGAAAACTCGCTAGCCGGATAGGTGTTGAACAGGCAAGTCTAGGTTGCGGCACGCCATCGCCGCTGCAACTGCGACGCATACACAGGAGAAACCACAACCGCGGCGCACGGCACGCGTGATGCAACTGTCGCGACCGATACGATCCGAACCAAGAATCGCCGTGGCCTTCGAGGATGCGGGAATAGACTGTTCTCACAGGTCATGCGTAAGATTACGCTGGTCCTTATCAAGGAAACTTGCTCCCTCGTCTCTACCGGTTTCGTGGCCTATCGATTGGCAGGCGTAATGATCCACGTCCGTGAACTCACCAAGTCCTACGCCGACCTCCGCCGAGGCAGCTTTGTGGCGGTCGATAGTATCTCGTTCGACGCATCGCCAGGCCAGATCTATGGACTGCTCGGTCCGAACGGTGCCGGCAAAACGACTGCATTGCGCATCCTTAGCACGATGCTCCAGCCGACGTCAGGAGAGGCGACCGTCAATGGCTACGACGTCCTCACGCAACCTGGATTGGTCCGGCGGCAGATCGGTTACGTTTCGATGAACACTGCCGTGTACGATCGCATGACTGCTTGGGAGATGGTCGAGTACTTTGGGCGACTCTATGGAATCGAGCAGGCAGATCTTCGCGATCGTATGGAGACGATCTTCGGGCAATTGCAGATGAACGAGATCCGCGATTTGCTCGGAGCCAAAATGTCGACCGGCATGAAACAGAAAGTCTCGATCGCACGCGCGATTGTTCACAATCCGCCGGTGTTGATCTTTGATGAGGCGACTTCGGGACTGGACGTACTTGTCGCTCGTGCGTTGCTGAAGACGGTTGACGAGTTGCGAGACCAGGGGAAATGTATTGTCTTTTCGACGCACATTATGCGTGAAGTTGAACGCCTTTGTGATCGCATCGCAATCTTACATCGCGGACACATTCTCGCCGAAGGGACGCTGGGCGAACTCGCGGACCGACACGAGGAACCTGATCTGGAAGAGCTGTTCTTCGAGTTGATCTCCCAACACGACAATCAATTGGCTTTGGCGAACGTTGTTTAGCGATTGAATTGCCAATAGGAACGAACTTTATGAAGTTGGCGAACGTCAAGTGGATATACCTTCGCGAAGTGCGCGATCAGTTGCGTGATCGGCGTACGCTCTTCACAATCGCCGTGCTGCCAGTGTTGCTTTATCCGTTGCTCGGCATGACCTTCTTGCAAGTTGCTCAATTCTCGCGCGAACACAAAACACCTATCCTCCTTCTCGGTGCCGACTCGCTCCCCGAAACACCGCGGTTACTTGATGACGATAAATTCGATACCGAAATTGCATCTGAGCAAGATGCGAAGTTGTTCGATTTGACTATCGAGCGAGCATTGCCTCCGGGCGTTTCGCTTTCTACGTTGCGATCGTGGGCCGAGCAGGAAATCCAAGACGGCACGTACGACGCGGTTGTCTACTTTCCCGATGACTTCGGCGTAAAGCTGAATGAGTTCCGTGCCGCAGTTGCGGATAGCCCGGATGATTCGGAGACAGAGCTGCCCGCATCCATCAAACAAGACAGAGCGATCCCCGAACCCGAGTTGTTCGTCGACACCGCGAGTGACAAATCGCGGATGGCTCGAGACCGCGTCGACAGCGTACTTGTTCGCTGGCGAGACTCGATCGTTGTTGACAATCTTCGCGATCGACGTATTCCGTCCGCCGCGACGAAGCCGTTCAAGGTGGTAAGCACTGATGTTTCTCGCGAACGCACTCGTCGGGCGGCAGTCTGGTCGAAGATCTTGCCGTTCGTCGTATTGATTTGGGCGTTGACCGGAGCTTTCTATCCAGCAATTGATTTATGTGCGGGCGAGAAAGAACGCGGGACTCTCGAAACTTTGCTCTGCAGCCCTGCCGAACGCAGCGAGATCGCCTGGGGCAAGTTGCTAACGATCATGACGTTCAGCATGGCGACTTCTGTCTTGAATCTATTGAGCATGGGCATGACGGGCGCGTTCATCGTGTCGCGAATCGCAATACTTGGCGGCGGAGCGACGAAACTGGCGATCGGCACTCCTCCGCCGGCTGCTTTCCTTTGGCTACTCCTGGCGCTGATTCCGCTGTCCGCGCTCTTTAGTGCTATCTCTTTGGCGATCGCGGCTTTTGCAAAGAGTTCAAAGGAAGGTCAGTACTATTTAATGCCCGTACTGATGATTACTTTGCCGTTGATGATGCTGCCGATGATGCCGACGACCGAGTTGGATCTCGGCATGAGTCTGATTCCGGTCGCTGGGGTCATGCTGTTACTGCAAGCTTTGATCGAAGGCCAGTATCTCGAAGCGGTTCGGTTCGTCGTTCCCGTGATGGGAGTCACCTTCCTTTGTTGTTTGCTGGCGATGCGTTGGGCGATTGACCAGTTCAACAAAGAGTCCGTCCTCTTTCGCGAGAGCGAACAGTGGGGGTTCGGTGTTTGGATTCGCTCTCTCATTCGCGACCGTCGCGACACCCCGTCACTTTCGGCAGCGGTAATGTGTGGCGTGCTGCTCCTGATGATTCGTTTCTTCGCCAGCTTCCTATTCGCCATGCCAGAGACATGGGACGGATTCGCGATGACGACCGTCATATCACTCGTCGCATTCATCGCGATTCCCGCAATCATCATGTCGGTGCTCTTAACGCGCAGCCCCACCAAGACGTTGTTGCTGCGGGCACCTCGATTCGAGGCCATTCCTATGGCGGCACTGCTCGCCTTAGCTCTGCATCCCGCCAACGTCGCGTTGGGGCTGTTGGTGCAAAAGGTCTACCCTTACTCACCGGATATCATCGAGCAGCTGAAGGTCTTTGAATCGGTGATCGACGGAGCCCCGGGATTGTGGGCGGTCATCTTGGTGTTGGCGGTGACACCAGCGATCTGCGAGGAAATCGCATTTCGTGGATTCATTCTGTCGGGCATGAGACACATGGGCCACAAGTGGGTTGCGATTCTTGTGACCAGCGTCCTCTTTGGTGCCGCGCACATGATTTTGCAGCAGTCGCTAACGGCGTGTATGATTGGAATGGTATTGGGCTATCTCGCAATTCAAACAGGAAGTCTGTTGCCTTGCATCGTCTATCATCTAACTCACAACTCGCTGTCGATGATCATGGCGATTTGTGTGCCGACGTTAATCGAAACGTATCCGGGACTCAGCTTATTGTTCTCGGATGGTGAATCGGGAACGCTCTATCAATGGCCAGCAGTCGCAGTCGGCTTGGTTGTGGGAGTCGGCCTTTTGAACTGGTTCCGTAACCTGCCATATGACCAGACCAAGGAAGAATCTCTGCAGAAAGCCCTCGATCATCAAACGGCGCAGATTCCCGCGAAGTCATGACGTGGCGACTGTCGTGCGCCTGCTGTCTTCTGAACGCCGACGAATTTATCTAAGTTCGTCTTGGTCACTGGCTGGATCTGGCGTCCTCACCGCGAAATACAATACGCCCGCGATGAGCAACTCGGCCGCCATCCAGCTGACCCGCAGCAGTACGGCCGAGCCGATCGCAACGACCGTGCCGAACTTCGGTTCAAGCAATGGGATCACGATCAACTCTCGCACACCGATTCCACCCGGCAACAACGAAAGAAAACCTGCGACTATTGCTAATGCCACGGAGGCGGTAAGCAGAGGCAGGTCGCCGAGCGTCGGAGTCAACGCAACCCCGGGAATCGCCTTCGCCGCGGACCATAAGCTCAGTCCGAAACAGATCCATCCGAGCGATATCAGCAACCAACCAAGCCCCATCAACTTTGCATTCAGCCCATCGATTGCCTTGTCGATGTCCGGGTTGGCGCGATGGACTTGTAAGAACCGCAAGGCCCAGCGAAACAAAGGTGGATAGGTGGGAACGCCGGCTCCAATCGCAAGTAGCAGAGCCAAAAAGATGAACCCTGGCTGTGTTCGCAGCAGTGCGCCGAGGATTCCGGCAGCGACCACGGCACCGACCGCCATCAAGGTTAACGTCTCGACAAAGACGCTGGCTGCCGCAACGGTCGTGTCGACTCGATCACTGCGAATCAGTCCCGTCCGAATCACGACGACAAGCGCCTTGCCCGGCACATACTTGCCAAGATGCCCAATGTAGAACGCCCGCAACGTTTCAGTGAACGTCGGACGCTGGCCCATTGCTCGCAGCGTCTGCCACCAAAAGACGCACGATGGGAACATACCAACCAGATAAAAGAGCATCGCCAACGCGAGCCAGCCAAAACGCAAGTCGCTCCACGCGATCCCTTCCTGAATGAACTCGCCCTTTGCATTCAGCGCCGTTCGCCAAACACCCCACGTAACGAGTGCCAAGATCAACGCTCGAACAGCGAACTTGATCCAGTACTTTGCTCGCGATTTCGGCGGGTTCACTTCCGAGGACACACAGGACTCCAGACGCGATGATGGATAGTCGCTGTTCGCTCCGTGGACAGGTGCCATGTTCTCGAAGCGAACAGCGACTATTGTGGTGGCAATGTACGAGCCTCACAATACGAACCCACCAAACAACATGATTTCCTGTGATACAATGCCGCGCGAGGCAGATGATATTCGGTGGCGATCGTTCAGGAGGTGAGGAGACTTATGTCACGTATGGTTTCGTTTGGCGTTCTCGTAGGCGCGATCGCTGTCATTGGCTTTCTGTTCTATCGAGTGATCTCTGGCTTTTTGTTGCCGATGTTCCTTGCCGCTCTGCTGGTCGTTATTTTCCAGCCGTGGTTTCGATACTTCATCTCCAAATGTGGCGGGCGGATTCGATTGGCGGCAGCGTTAACGACCATTTCGGCAATCGTTGTGGTCATTGCACCCGCGACGCTGGTCGGTGCCCTGGCCATTTGGGAGATTCGACCTGGCGGCGGAGCCAAGACGCATTCGTTTGATCAAACGCTGCGAGACGGCTTGGCGGGGCTGCGAACATCGCTCGAGGACATTTCCGGCAAGAGGCTTAAGTTGGAAGCGGAGTTTGCCGGCGAGTCTTGCATCGCTGAACTGCGTTACATCGAATCGTCGATCACGAGTCTTCGTGCCCACGCTTCTGTGGGTGCGACGTACCAAGGTGAAGAGGCCGCAACTGAGAGGTTAGTTGCCGCAATCATCGATCTGGAGTCAATGATTGCCACGGAACACGCCGCTGCGCAGGATGTCGCCGCACAGGGAGAGAGTACGGACGAAGAACTGATGCCTGATCGGGGGAAATTGCTGCGACAAGTTCGCGAGACCTTAATTCCTCCCGATGGTGAGCCCGGAGTCGTGCCCGGTTCACTCCAGTACCAATTGCTTTTGGACGACGCGGATCAAGAGTTCAGGGCGTTTAAACTTGCTCTCTTCGACAATTCGGCAAGCGTCTGGCTGGCCGACTTGATGAATCCGACCGACGACGAAATTCGTGCGTGGAGTGGCGAATTGTCTGCATTCGCTCCAGGTTTGCTGCGCTCGGTTGGCGGTAAAACAGGAACGATCCTTGCCAATACCGTGCTGACGCTGGTCGTGACAGTAATCGCGTTTTACTTTTTTCTGGCTGATGGCCCGGCGATGGTCAAAACCGTCATGCGCCTGTCTCCTCTCGATGATCAACACGAGCGGCAACTTGTTACTGAGTTCGATCGAATTAGCCGCGCCGTTGTTCTCGCGACGTTGCTCTCGGCGGTCGCGCAAGGCTTGCTGGCGGCTGTAGCGTTTTGGCTCGTTAGCTTGAATGTTGAGGAATTCAACTTTGTATTCTCGTTAACCTTGTTGTCGACGATTCTCGCGTTGATTCCGTTCGTCGGTGCCGCGTCCGTCTGGATCCCCGTCTCGCTATGGCTGTTCTTTCATGAACCCGCAGCAGGCGGTGATCCACATCGAGTTGCCGCCGTCTTGCTGGCCATCTATGGAGCTGGTGTAATCTCAATGGCCGACAACGTGATTAAACCGTTGGTATTACACGGTCAATCCAACCTCCATCCGTTGCTAGCACTGCTCAGCGTGCTCGGCGGTGTTCATGCGCTCGGTCCAATCGGCATTTTGGTGGGGCCGATGGTGGTGGTGTTCTTGCAGACACTATTGAACATCTTGCATAGCGAACTGATGACCATGGAACGGCTGACAACTCATCGAAAAGGGCGATCGACCCTTCCGTTCATTTTGTCTTTACGCCAACGGCGGTTATGACTACATTACCGCGAAGGTGAACGGAATCATCGGTATTTCTTGAAGGATCAGGCGCATGAACGGACTCAGCCTGTTGGTTGCTTTGGCAACGGTTGGCATTAACGTTGACTGGGAAACTACGGCGTCGGGCACACGCGCCTACACCATCCGCCTCGAGTCGGTCGTTATCGATACCCTGCGCGACGGTTCGGCGGTCGAGAGCGTCGTCCTACAACGTGATCGCGGCTTGCGCAAGTTTCGTGTTGCCGTTGGCCCCCAGAATCTGCAGACAGAACAGCGCGCGGCAACCACGGCGAATGAAGTTGATTACGGTTGGCGTCCCAATGAATCGAACAGCATCGACTACTATGTTCAGATCAGCTTAGAACGATTGGAAACGCTCGCTCGAGGAATCCCGCTCGAGTGCGAAGTGCATCCTGATGTCCCCGAAATCGATAAGATCTTTGTCTTTGTTGGCGACACAAAGTTGCCACGAGAACTGCCGCTCGAAGCTAGAACTTCGGCCGCGACGCCGCGTGATTTGAGCAGCATCGGAAACGCTCGCGGCGGGAATGTCGCACCGGTTTCCGGCACGGAAAACAACATTGAGACACCGCGATACGGCAGCGGAGCGTATGGGACCCAGAGCAACACGCAGGTGGCAGTTTCGGGCGCGAGTCGTTCAAACGGCTATGACACTCAAGGATCGTCACCCGCCGGTCGCTACGATCTCGCAGGCAACAGCACGTTGCCAGCGCCACAACTCAACAATAGCAGTTGGCCTGCAAATGACCGCAATCGCGCTCCGATCTACGATTACAACCGGGAGCAATATGCACCGCGACAGGAAACGGTCGCTCGCCCGTCGGCACCACAAACGCAGCCATCTTACCAACATCCGGCAACTCAAGTTGCGACGCGGCCCCAACAGCCTCCGTACACTCAAGTGCAAGCGCCCGCCGCACCTTATGCTGTGCAGCAGACGTATCCTGTTTCGGGACCAGCGAATCCCCTCGCCATGGACCCATACACTGCCGCCCTTTCTCTCCAAAAGGCAGACCTAGAGAAATCGCTCGAAAATGTCAAACGTGAAAAAGCGGACGCCGAAACGGAGAAAGCCGCGTTGGCCAAGCAGCTCGAAGAGAAAGAGCGATCTCCCAAGTCGCTGATTCTTACGACACTCGCATTGTTCGCATCGATCGGAGCCAATGCGTATCTCGGTTGGTTGGCCTGGAGCTTCTTCTGGCGATTCCGAGACGCAGCCAGCGATCTATCTCGCGCCCGCTCGAACGCATTCCCGTCTCCGAGCATCGTCGGGCACTAACGACTATCGGGTGTTTTCACGTTTGGTGCGTCGCAGTGATCGGCATGCAGTTGCCCGTTTGCGCCACTCGCACTGTGTTCAGATCACTCCGGTTATGCGCGACGAAACGGCTGTACCGCGTTGCGGATTAGCAACTTGATGTTGTTATTTGACGACACCAAATTCGCGTGCTAACGTCTAGTGTCTCTATTGATGTCACTAGCTATAGAAGCCGTTTTCCGGGGGGAAGTTGCACGATGGGAAGCACATTGATCGTCGCGGCAGTTATCGCGATAAGCACAGTTGGACAGGTCGTCAGCGTCGAGAACCGATCGAATCAAAACGAAGCCTTTCAACAGTGGTGGGGCGTGGACTTTGAATGGAAGTTCGACGAGCTACCGACCAAGGGCACCGTGCCAGAGCATCGCATGCCGTATTCTGGATACATCTATCCCGATACAGCGGGTGGTACAATTTCGGCACTTCGTAAGTACGATAGGGCCTTCAACGGTCGTCGATACCTAGCCACGGGCCATGAGCAATGGGACACGACCGCTTTCAAGGAACCAACGCGTGGACGTGCCCCGGGAAGCAGCGGAGGAGGAGGTCGAGGCTTCTTTGCGCGAGCATTCGGCGGTAGTCCACGGATGGCGACACCGGCATGGCACGGTCACTGCAATGGTTGGACTTCCGCAGCGATTCGACATGCTCAACCGCAAAATAGCGTGGTCCGCAACGGTGTGACCTTCTCCCCAGCTGACATCAAGGGTTTGCTAGCCGAACTATATATCTACAACGAAATGAACGTGCTTGCCGGTTCCGAGACACGCCTCGACGCAGGAACCTTTCACACGATCATTACGAACTGGGTCGGACGTGGCTCGCACTCGATCGGGATGGAAGCCGACCCTGGCAAGGAGAAGTGGAACTACCCGATTTTTGCGTTTGCCAGTTCAAATGGTCGCCTCTCGGATCGTCAAATTGAAGTAAAGATGAATCTCGCGTACGCCAAGGACAGCCGTGGCGAGTTTCAGGAAAGCCCTTTCAACAAGGCGCAGAAGTACTTTCACTATTACTTAAACCTGAATGAAGAAGGCAAGATCGTCGGTGGCAACTTCTATCGCGACAGCTCGCGTATCGACATGCTCTGGATTCCGCTCAGCCCGAAAGAATCGAAACAGCCGGGCCACGAACGCGGTAACCCCTACATCAAGGTCGATGAGATCCTGTCGATCTGGCGAGACTCCGTGCCGGCGGAAAGTCGTAAGCAATGGCTCGTTATTGACCAGCCCGCCGCCGATCGTGTATCTGAACTACCCGAAGGTTTGGCATCACTAATTCCGCTGCAACAGTTCCCAGTTGCGGTTATCGAAGCGCAGGCTCCAGCGCCTCCAGCGGAAGATACTGTCGCCGAACCGGCAATCACGGAGACGGTACCAGCCGATACGGCAGCGGAAACCGACACGGCTGTCACCCCCGCAGTCGTCGAGCCCTCTACCGAGGCCGCCAGTGAAACCGTACCGACGGAAGCGTAACGGATGTTAGGCGCGCACGACACTTAACAGCCGCAACTCGACAACGCGATCGGTCGTTGTATTGACTCAAGAATAATGGCCGTCAGATCATCCTTTGTGAAAGGTCTGACGGCTGTTTTCGTATAACGGTCGACCGTGGGCACACACCCGGCCAAACCCCGTCCGGCAAGGACGCTAATTCGTCGTGCTATCTCCGTCTGTTGAAATGAGTTCCACGTGGATGGCTCCAGAGTAATCGCCGCGAATTACTTCTTGTGCCTATTCCCCATGTCAACTATTATCAGCGGCTCGTCCAGACAGCACAATTCGATCAACTGATGCTCTCCCTTGATTCGCTCGCGTTGATTCAGCAGAGGTTCGCTTCGTGTCGGAATATTTGCTGCTAACCGGATCGACTGGCCTGCTCGGGCGCTACTTGATCCGTGATCTGCTGCTCGGCGGCCATCGATTAGCGGTCCTCGCGCGACCATCTCGCAGGGAATCGGCTGCTGATCGAATTGAAGCGATCATGCAGATGTGGGAGGCGGAGTTGGGGCGTTTGCTGCCTCGTCCAATCTGCTTGGAAGGCGATATCTGTGAAGAGGGGCTCGGTCTTCATGCCAGTTCGCGCAAGTGGGTAGCTGATCACTGCTCAAAGATGTTGCACAGCGCAGCATCGTTGGCGTTCCACGCTGACGACAGCGGCGAACCGTACCGCAGTAACGTCGGCGGGACGAAGAACATGTTGGCCCTGTGCCGCGAGACGGGCATACGCGACCTTCACTATGTATCAACCGCCTATGTCTGCGGCCTGCGCGGTGACGCCGCTCGAGAAGATGAATTGGATGTTGGTCAGGAGTTCCGCAACGATTACGAACGAACGAAGCTGGAGGCAGAAACGCTCGTTCGCCAAGCGGACTTTTTAGAGCAATTGACCGTCTATCGTCCGACCGTGATATCGGGCGATTCTAAGACTGGTTACACAAACACGTATCACGGTTTGTATCTTTATCTTCGCTTGATGGCGATATTGGTACCACAACAGGGACTAGACGCAGATGGACGGCGATACACTCCGATTCGTTTGCCGATGACGGGCGACGAGCGACGAAACGTCGTTCCGATCGACTGGGTTTCTGAGGTGATCACCCACCTGTTTCAGACTCCGGAAGCGCACGGTCATACCTTCAATTTGGCTCCGGAGAAGTGTCTCACGCCGCGTCAGATCATCGACGCTGGATACAAGTTCTTTGATTCGACTGGCGTGCAATACGTCGGCGATCAGGTTGTCGATCCAGGGACATTCAATCGGTTTGAGTCCGAGTTTCTCTCGAGCATCGGCATGTACGACAACTACAAGGCGACCGACCCAACGTTTGATTGCACGAACCTGAAGAAGTTCGCGGGCCACTTTCCCTGTCCCGTGATCGACGAATCGATGCTTCACCAATATATCCGCTTTGGTCAAGAAGACCGTTGGGGAAAGCGTAAGGCTCCAAAGACGCACGTCGACATTTCGATGGGAGAGTATTTGGAAGCAGTCAGCGGTGGCTTGTTCGAAGACGCGATGAACCGGACGACTAGAATCACAGCTGATGCAGCGCCAGATGAACTGCGAGTTGCCCTAGACGTTTCCGGTGCGGGAGGAGGTCAATGGAGCTTGGACTTCCAAGGGAAAATGCTTTTGCGGGTCGAGCCTGGTCTGCCAAATACGTTCGATGCACAGCTCTGCCTGACGATCGCGGACGTCCGCCGAATCCTCGATGAAAGCAAGGACGTTGCCGTCAATACGGTCGTCCAAAATCGGCAGACTTTTGGCGCATCGCGTGACGATCTACCCCGAGCCGTCGCTAGTATCTTTACGAACAGCAACGTCAAAAGTGTAGCCTAAGATGTCACTCCCGCGCCCGCATTAAAGCGGTTGTCCCGCCGACGTGTCCGTTGAAGGCCAACGCGTGTTGTTAGTTGATTGACCACCCTCCAGACTTTGCTCCAATGGGAGTGGGCGAATCGGGGTTAGGTATTTCGACGATGTTCCAGACGCCGAGGTGCATCCGTAGCCAGAGGAGCACGGTCTGTCGCATAGGCGGCGGGGGTTTGATAGTCCAATGCACTATGGATGCGGCGATGCGTCAAGTCGAACCAGTAAAAGCGAAGCATACAACTCTGGGCTGGAAGTCGTCGTTTGTCCCGACGCTTAAAAAGGTGAATCAGACGCAACGCTATCGAAGCCATCGGGACGGTCACTTACACTAAGCCCCATCGCTTGCGCATAAGCCACTCGATCGTGAGGAAACCAATCACCGCCAGAACGAACAGCCAAGCGTCGAACGCCGTATCGCCAAGTCGCCACTTGGTTTGAACCTCGACCTCCAACTCCTCGCGTCGTTCCTTGAGTTCACGCAACAAGCCGACAAGCTGTTCTGGCGCGAGTGGTTTGCCGCCGGCTTCCTTCGTGAGGTTGGCGAGGCGAGCCATTTGCTGATGACCAGCGGCAGAAGTGCTCAGTTCGACGTCTCGATCAAGCACCTGGAAATGCGACCGCGTTGTGCCAAGTTGTTTCCCTTGTCGAGTCACCGTTAGCTCGACAAGGTAGTCGCCCGGTTGTTTGATTTCCTCAATTGCACCGGACATAACATCTTCGTCTTGCGACAGTCGCAACGGCTGACGAGCGCCATCGTCCGAAACAAGTTCCGCCACGAAGTCAGCGTCGCGAATGACTTCGCCCGAGGAAGACGTTGCACCCCCAGTGAAGGTAGCGCGTGCGCCGGGGTTGAATCTGCGTTGAGCTAACTTGATCCAGACATCATTTTGTTCGAGATCATCACGACGAGCGAGCCAAAGAACGACTTGTCGCCAAAATCGCCGATGCTCTACTTGCCGCCCTCGTTGCCACCAGCGAATCGTGCTGTTGCCGGCGAACGCGAGCACTCGTCCGCGTCCATACTCACCCGATACGAGCAACGGTTGCTTGGCATCGGTTTCGAGTAGCACGCGTGAGCGAGGCTTCAGTCCCGTGAACTTGTTCGCGCCTTCGAGAGGCGGTAGCGACCTCCAGACACTCTCGTTGTCAACGCCTCGTCGGAGAGTCGTCACCGGATGCGCTTGCGTTGGAATCAACGCCAGCTTTCCCCAAAGATGCAAATCCTTTCTGAGCGGACTGTCGAACCCGACGTCCTGTCGCTCGAAGCGTCCCATCTGGATGGGCAGGACATCAGCCAACGGCGACTCGCGATAACCGCCAGGCCCAAAGCTGTTGAAGCCCCCCAGCATCATCAATCCCTTGCCACGTTCAGTCAGCTTCGCGATTCCTTGCAGATTTGCTTCACCGAGCGCTTCGGAATCGACGCTCTCCAGCAACAGCACGTCAAAGTTCGAGAAGCTTAGTTCGTCATCCAGATTAAGGGCTCCACGCTCGATATTCCTCGGGTCGACGTATATGTCATCGAGCTGAATGTCGGGGGAAAGATTAATCGAACGTCGAAGCAAACGCTGCTCGCCCAGCAAGTCGCCGTAGAGATACAGCACTCGCAGACCACCTTCCAGGACAGTTACGAACGCGCTCAATTCATTATTCCTCGTCACTCGCTCGCCAGGTTGTTCAGCCGTTCGTAATGTCAACTGATACTGTCCTGGTTCGGGTGGCGTGAAACTCACCTCGACAGGCAACAGTTGGTTGTCTTCGCGAGCGATTACTTCGACCGTTGCGACGCGAGTTTCCTCGCCGAGAGGATTCTCGGCGATTAATTCGACCGGTATCGCCTGATTCACATACCCGCGCACGCGGAGGGCGCCCTTCACGACGAGTTCGTTTTTAACAAACACCGTGTACTGCTCCGGCATATTCTCGATCGAAACGTCACGAGCTTGTGCAACGTCGCCGGTCGGACCGAAGACAACCGTGTACAGCGGGTATTCGAGGCGAGCCAGCTCGCGACCTGCCTCCGGCATTTCGACTTGCGGCGAAAATGCCGTTTGTGCGCCATCGCCGAGTAAAATGGCTCCCATCATTCGTTTGCCAAGTTCACGTTGCACGGCTTCGTGCAGCGTTGTTCCAATGTCCGTCAGGTCGCCGGACGGTGCGCTGGGAAGCTCGAACGAACCTGCTTCGAACGGCTGCGGATGGAGTTGGTCATCGTAACTGTATAATCGGATATCAAAGGATTCAGATAACTCGGCCAGTTGATCCTGAAGCTTTAACAACGTCTCGCTCTGCAGTTGCCATCTTGATTTACCTTCGACCGTGCTGGGCAGCGTCATGCTCCGACTTTGGTCGAACATTAGCATCAGCACGGCGGACTGTTGTTTCGTCGTTGTGTAGACACGGGTTGGGCGAAGCATTGCGATCAGCAATAAGAGCAACACCACTAGCCGCACGACAATCAAGCTCCCTCGACGCAGCTTTGCAACGCGACCGTAGGATGGCGTGACCAACAGCAAAAGCGCCATCCCCGATACTAACGCCGCAACGACGCCGTAGCTGTTGAAAATCGGGTTAAGACTCCACTCAATCATGTGGTCTTCTTATAGAAACGATTCGCCATCAGTTGCTCGATCCCGAGGATGCCGACCAATAATACGAGCAGGTGCGAATAGAACTCACGACCGACGCGTGCTTCGCCGACTTCTAATTCAATTTCGTCCTTATCACGCGCGAGTTGATATCGGTCTTGGCCCAGACGCAAATCGAGTTCTTCGCGGGTCAGTCGCGTTAAGTCCGTTGCGTCCGGCCGTAGATTCACACAAAAGCCACGCACCATGGGCCCATCTTTAACGCCCTTCAGTCGATAAGCGCCGGTGTGCTCCGTAAACCGAATTACCACACTGCCTTCTCTGGCACGCGCCTCTTGTGGTTGTTCCAGCGGTGTGAATAGCTGGTATCGTTCGGGATGCAAACGCGAGTCGTTCGGCAAAACAGAGGTCTCGCCAGCCAGATAGTTCAATCGCACTCCAGAACTATCGGTTAAGTGCAACATTAGCTCATTCACTAAGACGAGATAGGGCCAAGCCTCGTCGCTCGTTGGCAATTCGTTCCAAGCTGAATGATCTGACGATTGCAACGGGTCTGAAACTGGCGTGGTCATCGTGATCGCGAGGCCGCTGCCAACGTGCCGTGCGACGATGGCTGCCTTGCCATTGGCGTAGCTGACAATGGTACCGGCATTCTCGTTTATCGGGTCGAGTACCCAGTGTTTAAACACTGGCGACGCATCCCAAGGTACGCTCGTCGTACGATCTCGAAACTGAGCCATGATCGGATGATCGTATCGATCCGGAGCGAGAACGAGACTTCGATCTACCGAACGCCAAACGCGAGCCAATCGGCCGCCAAGCAACTGCTGCGCGGCGGGCTCGTTGAACGAACTGGTCGCTTGAGCGTTGTACCCGAGAAAGACGGCTAGTCCGCCACCTGACCGCACGTACTTGCCAAGTTGCTCCCACACGACAGACGGAATCGGCTCGGGATCTAGCAAACAAACCGCCGTGAAGTTGTCCAACTCACGATTTGCGAGACTTGACTGCGAAACCACCGTACAAGCAAAGCGTGCCTGACCGGTCTGCTCGAACTCGAAAGGCGCGATCGCTTCGGTAAAGAGTGAAGAGGACGAGTTGTCCGGCGCAACAACCAGGACTGGCCACGCATCCTTCACTTCGATTGTGAAGTGCCGAATGTTATCGGCGGCGAGCCCGTCGTTTCCATTCAGTCGAACGAAACCGTGATGGACGCCGACGTCCAATCCTCGCAAGCGAAATTCGACGCGTTGCGACTCGCCCGCCGTCAGCACAACTTCCTCTCGACCCCTCGGCTTAACTTCTGGCAGTTTCGTCTCGCCATCGATCACGACCGGCAGTCTTGGATTGGAAGTTTCCAACAGCAACTCTACAACTTGCTGGCCCGCGACACCAACGCTATGGACGTTTGTCGTGACTCGCAGTTCATTACTCTTGGCCAATGTTTCGGCGGATAGCTCTAAGGATCCTAATGCGACGTTGTTCGGTTCCAGGACGCCAACATCTACGACGTAAAGTAGGACGTCCGAATGTTCTTCGAGTGTCGTGCACAACGAGTCGGATGAATCCTGCCATGAACCGCTCACGAGGTCGGTGAAAAGATAGATCTCCTTTCGACTCTTCTCGCTAGATTCAACCAGTTCCAGAGCCCGCCGAATGATACTCGGCAACGCTTGGTTGACCTCCGTTGTTTGCAGCCGGTCGATGGACTTACGAGCTGAAGCTAGGTCGACCGCGAATACGGCAGGCGATTGCCGCGAGTCCAAGATCGCAACTTCGCTATCTGCAGGGAATTGGCTGATCAGCCAGTCGCCCATTCCCTGCGCGACTTCGCCTCGCGATTGATTCTGATAGCGATACTCCATGTGCGGCGACGTATCGAAGATCATCACCACCGCGACGGGGGCTTGCTCGTCCCCCAGCAACACGCCGGCGCTCCGGTTAACCAGTCCGACCGTCATCGCGATAAACGTAATGAGTACGCCAAGCGTTATGGCCGAAAGAATGCCCGTCAGTACCCGGCCCTTCTGCTGAACGATCGAGACTGCGGCTAGACCCCCAACAACAAGCGTGCCAACGCCGACAAGAGTGAGCAACATCCACTGTCCCGCGACGGCCGAGAGCACACTTGGTCTAGCGAAAGCGAGTGCAAGCAACACGATCGCTCCACACCGCAGCCCTAGTAACAACCAATGTTTCAATTGAAGCTTGCGCCGATTCGTTTCGCGACGCTGCCGCAGAAACTGCATCGCTGGAAACATCAACCGCTTCGGCTGCTGGCGCATGACGAGATGCAACACGACAGGGATTGCCGTGAGTAGGCCACCTAGTAGCAGTGAGAGGTTTACGAATGCCATGTATTTTCGAAGCGGTCAGAGATCAGGAGTCAGAGGTCAGTAGTCTTGCTTCCGACTCATAATCTCTGACTTCAATCTCGCTACATTCTCCCTCGGCGGCTGATGAGGTATTCCAGGAGCGCCTTATCAAATTGCATACTTGTGTCGAGCGCGACGTAGTCAATGCCGACCATTGAACACTCGCGGCGATAGCGGTCACGAAGCGCTTCGACCTCCGCGAGATAGTCATCGCGGTAGCTAGTCGCATCGACTTGCAGTCGATCGTCGGTTTCCGGGTCTTCGAACTCGACGAGCCCATCGAAAGGGAAGTGGACTTCTGCTTCGTCCAAGACATGAAAGAGAATGACATCGTGCCCGCCATGTCGAAGCTGGCGCAGCGACCGCATGACGGGATCAGGATCCTCAAGCAAGTCCGAAAAGACCATCACAAGACTTCGATGTCGGAGCATCGACGCAATCTGCCCCAGACTCTTCGAAATGTTCGTCGAGCCGGTTGGCTGTAACTTCGAGAGGTGTGATAACAGATTTCCGAGCTGAGTTCGCTTCGACTTGGGCGGCAAACAATCGCGAATCTGTTCATCAAAGGTGATCAAGCCAACCGGGTCTTGCTGATAGATCATCAAGTAGCACAGCGATGCGGCTAGGCAGATGGAGTAATCGAACTTCGACAGCTCCTGTCGATAGGTGTAACCCATCGATTTGCTGAGATCCATCGCGAGGTAACCCGTGATGTTCGTCTCGGCTTCAAACTTTTTCACGTAGTACTTATCTGTCTTCGCGTAGACCAACCAATCGATGTCCTTGGGATCATCACCGGCGGTATAGCGACGATGCTCACTGAACTCGACCGAGAAGCCGTGAAATGGACTCGCGTGCAAGCCCTGAAGAAATCCCTTCACGACAAACTGAGCACGCAAATCAAGCCGTTTGATCTGATTGATGACTTCGGGTTTAAGATACTTCTCGATGGTCGCCATTGACTAACCTCTCGGCGGAGGCGGTGGCGTTGGGGAGGCAAACTTCTGAATGTCTGGTTCGGGGATCTCTTTCAGCAGACGTTCAATGATACTTTCGTTCGTCATTCCTTCGGCTTGGGCTTGGAAGTTCGTACTGATGCGGTGGCGTAGCACGGGAATCGCTATCTTTCGTACGTCGTCGATCGAAACGGAGAATCGCCCGTCCATTGCAGCTAGAGCCTTACCGCCGTTGATCAAAAACTGTCCTGCGCGCGGCCCAGCTCCCCAATCGACAAGCTCTTGTACGAACTCGGGAGATTCGTCATTCGCAGGACGAGTGGCTCGCACAAGCCTCGCTACATACTTGACGATGTACTCGCTCACCGCGATCGAATTGACGAGCTTCTGCAGGTTGACGATCGCTCGACCGGAGAGAATCTTTGTGACCTCAACTTTCTCGTTGCGAGTCGTCACCGACAAGATTCGTTCTTCTTCTTCTGCGGATGGGTAGCCGACTTTGATATTGAACATGAAGCGATCGAGCTGCGCTTCCGGCAACGGATACGTACCCTCTTGCTCGATGGGATTCTGCGTTGCGATCGTAAAGAACGGCGCGGGCAGGTCATAAGTCGTGCGACCGACGGTGACTTCGCGCTCTTGCATCGCCTGCAAAAGCGCCGCCTGCGTCTTGGGCGGCGTCCGGTTGATCTCGTCGGCGAGCAGTATGTTTGTGAAGATCGGCCCTTCGACAAACCTGAACTCGCGCCGACCGACGTCGTCTTCCTCGAGCACGTTCGTGCCAGTAATGTCGGCAGGCATCAAGTCGGGTGTGAACTGAATCCGCTTGAAGCCGACGTCTAGGATCTTTGCGAGCGTGCTGACCATCAGTGTCTTCGCCAAACCCGGCACACCCTCCAGTAAACAATGCCCGCCGGTAAAGATCGCAGCAAAAAGCTGCTCGATGACCTCGTCTTGTCCGACAATGATCTTCTGGAGCTCTTGTTTCATCACCTTGCGGTGATGGCTGAACTCTTGGAGAACGTCGCCGATGCTACGTTGTTTGGCTGTCATATTGGATTGTACGCGGGGAGCGAAGGGTAGTTTTGGGTGTAATCGGCCTGTCGCTGGATTCGCCAGAAGTCAGACATCCTTGCAACAACTGAACTTTTGCAGGTTCAGTTACGATGCTTGCGTTCGACCTGGGCGTTTGCCGTCGCAACTATAGAATCCTAAGATATTTATGACGACCGTGGCAGCGCAAATGAGAGGCTGACGAAGCATGTCTGGAAAAAGAGGTTGTTGGTTCGCTGCCATTGCGATGGTTCTATCGGTCGTCCGGCCTGTAGCAGGCGAGTTGACGGATGCTCAGGTCAGCAACGCGATTGATCGAGGCGCGCGTTTCCTCAAGGGTGAACAGAAGTCTGACGGGCGTTGGACCGAACATTCGATTTACGTAGGCGGGGTCACCGCGTTATCGACATTAGCTTTGTTGAACTCCGGAGAAGATGTCAAATCGCCGACGGTTCAGAAGGCTCTCGATTACATCCGCTCTCTCGGCGAGCCATCCACCGTTTACGCAGCGTCGCTCCAGACGATGGTTCTTTGCGCCGCCGAACCGGCGAAAGATGCAAGGCTCATTGGGCGAAACGTGCAGTGGCTAGAGGCGGTTCAATTGCAGGGCGGCAAGCGTAAAGGAGCCTGGTCTTACGGCACAAAGGGCAACGGAGACAATTCAAATACGCAATTCGCGATTCTAGCGTTGCATGAAGCCGAACGGATCGGCGTCGCCGTCAAACGCGAAACATGGGTCTCGGCATTAGACTATTGGCGGCGGACGCAACGCGAGAACGGCTCTTGGGGTTATACCGAATCGGAACCAGCGACGGGCAGCATGACGTGTGCCGGAATTGGTTGCGTCGTCATTTGCACGAGCAAGCTCGGTGGCGGAGACGCTAGTTTGATCGGTGAGTCCGTCGAATGCTGCGGCGCACAGACAGATGACGATGCCGTCGAGCGAGCGATGCAGTGGCTGACCGACCACTTCTCGGCGAGCCGAAATCCTAGCTCGCTTAACTTGCGATATCGACATCTGTTTTACTATCTGTACGCTGTCGAACGTGTTGGGCGACTCACGGGCCGTCGATTTATAGGACGTCACGATTGGTATCGAGAGGGTGCAACGTCGTTACTCAACATGCATGACGACTTTCGTGGGTTGTGGAGTGGTGGGGGACCGGCTGAAGATGTTCCGACCATCGCGACGTCGCTGGCGTTGCTCTTCCTCTCGAAGGGCAGACGGCCTGTGGTAATGTCGAAGCTTCGATACGGGGATGAAAGGCAGTGGGACGTTCACCGTGGAGCCGTCCAACATCTGACGCATCGCGTCGAACAACGTTGGAAACGTGATTTGACATGGCAGACCATCGACGTACGCGTGGCCTCACTGGAAGATCTCCTGCAAACACCGATCTTGTTCATAAGCGGCCGCGAAGCATTCTCGTTAACGCCGGATCAGAAAGAGAATCTGCGCCAGTACGTCAACCAAGGCGGTTTCATCTTCGCGGAGGCTTGCTGCAACGGAGAAGGATTCGATCGTTCGTTCCGGGCTTTGATGAGCGAGTTGTTTCCGAGTAACTCGCTACGGCTGTTGCCCGAAGATCATCCCGTTTGGTACGCAGAAGAAAAGGTAAACGCGAAGTACCTTCGTCCGCTGCTTGGGATCGATGCGTGTTGCAGGACGAGCGTCGTCTACTGCCCGAAAGATCTGTCCTGTTACTGGGAAGTGGATCGTGGCACTCGCAATGCTGACTTGCCGAAGCAAGTTCAAGAGGAAGTTGAAGCGTGCCTGGCGATTGGCAAAAACGTGGTTACTTATGCGACCAGTCGTGAACTGAAGAACAAGCTGGATCGTCCGCAGGTTGCGATCAATCGCGCGACAGAGACCCAGGAACGGAGCGTACTCTATGTTCCCAAGCTTCGACACGATGGCGGAAGCGACGATGCACCGAACGCGCTGCCCAACATGCTAAACTTCGTCCAGTCGCACGCACAACTTCGAATCGATGTGGCGAATCGACTTGTGTCAGCAACCAATGAAGAACTGTTTGACTACCCGATTGTCTACATCCACGGACGGCGCGCGTTTCGCTTTTTGCCTGTAGAGCGCGAGGCACTCGCAAAATTCGTGCAGCGCGGTGGCGTGATCTTCGCCGATGCGATCTGCGCGAGTTCCGAGTTTGCTGACTCGTTACGTCGCGAGATGAAGAACATCTTTCCAGAGCAACCGCTCACGCGGATTCCACCCGAGCACTCAATGTTCACTAGCGCGTACCGAGGTTACGATCTCACTAAGGTCACGTTGCGAGATCCGCAGCTGCGGCGGGGTGACGACCCATTGAATGCTAATTTGACCGAAGTCTCACCGTTGCTGGAGGGCATCACGATCGACGATCGAATCGTCGTCATCATCTCGCCTTACGACATCAGCTGCGCAATGGAAAACAGCAACTCGCTTGAATGCAAAGGGTATGTTAAGGAAGACGCCGCCAAGATTGCAACGAATGTCGTGCTATTCGCATTGCAGCAGTGAACCGATCCTGCCCTGAATCGTCATGCTCCAGCGTTTGTATCGGTGGCAAACCTCCGACTATACTGCTGCCTAATCGTGTCCTCTACCTGATGGCCACATCCTCCAGGCCGCAATGCAACGGAGATAGCTCGTGCAATTTCGACGCCTATATGTCCTCTACCTCATGACGTTGCTGTACTTAGCGATCGCAAGCACTCAGGCCGAAGCTGACGACAAAGCCCGTGGCCCGCAGTGGCGAAAGCATACGATCAACGATCGGTCGCCGTTCGAAGCCGCGGGCGCGGCTGATTTTAACGGCGATGGATTGCTTGACGTATTCAGTGGTGACTCCTGGTATGAAGCACCGCGATGGGTGAGGCACAAAGTGCGGACCGTAGCAGCAGGCACGAATCCACATTACTACGAGGACTTCGCTGACTTGCCGCTCGACGTCAATGGCGATGGGCGCGTTGATATTGTGACATGTGCATACTTCAGTCGTCGCATCGGCTGGGTCGAGCATCCGGGTGACCCCGCGATGCCGTGGATCGAACACGACATCGACGTCCCAGGTTCCATGGAAACCGGGCAACTCGTCGATCTAAACAGTGATGGATCACCCGACTTTCTGCCAAATATCGGAGGCGTTGTGGCGTGGTACGAACTCACCGCAAAGAAACCGAAAGTGAGATGGAAAAAGCATGACCTCGGAAACGCTGGTGCCGGACATGGCGTTGGAGTCGGCGACATTAACCGCGACGGGAAAACAGACATCATCACGCCGAAAGGTTGGTACGCGCAACCTGCTGATGCGAACGACGCCTGGCAATACCACGCCGAATTTGAGCTAGGTGCCGCGAGTATTCTGATCGTTGGCCGAGACTTTGACGGCGATGGAGACACGGACATCCTGTGGGGCATGGGGCACGACTACGGACTGTTTTGGCTGCGTCAGTCGACCGACTCCGATGGCAAACGAGAGTGGACTCGCGATCGTGTCGATACCACTTTCTCACAAGTTCACACACTCCACCTCGCTGACCTCGACGGAGATTCGCGACCAGAAGTTATCACTGGAAAACGCATCTACGCGCACGAAACGGAACCAGGCGCGACGGAGGCTCCGTGCGTTTACAGCTTTCACTTCGATCGCGAGAAGTCGCGGTGGATCAAGCGAGTGATCTACGAAGGAAAACCGGCAGTTAATGCACCAGTCGCGGCGAAGGGTCGTTGGGCCCTCGACGATTTCGAGCGAGGCAGCGCAGGCACGGGGCTTCAAATGGACGCCCGTGACATGGACGGGGACGGTGACATCGACGTCGTTTGTCCCGGCAAGTCGGGGCTGTATTGGTTTGAGAACTTGCGTCTATCCAAAACGAAACCAGCAACGTCGCGGTAGCAGTTCGTGCAGCAAAGCGGATGAATTCCAGAGGCAAGAAAATGAAACCAATTCTCAGCCGCTCGGTTCTTAGTGTTTGGATGATGGTTGTGGTCGGTCTGCAAGCCAAGGGAGACGAAACAATCTCGTTCGATAGGCAGATCCGTCCAATATTCTCGGACCGATGCTTTGAGTGTCATGGCGCTTCCGAGGAAGCTCGCCAAGGCGAGTTGCGGCTGGATGCACCCGGTGGCCGCGACGGCCCGTTTCGCGGTCGCGACGGCTATCAGGTCATTCAGCCGAAGGATCTTGCCGCAAGCGCGCTTTGGAAACGACTGACCACCACGGATGAGTCTGAACGAATGCCTCCGGTGGATTCGCATAAGAAACCGTTGACTGACGAAGAACACTCGCTGATTAAACAATGGATTCTGCAGGGCGCTGAATACGAGGACTTCTGGGCATTCGTGCCACCTCAGAGACGACCCGATCCCGAAGTGAAAGATGATACCTGGCTATCGCAGCGAATCGACCGATTCGTCTTGGCCCGCTTGGAGAAGGAAAATCTGAAGCCTCAGCCTCCGGCAGACAAACGAACGTTGATCCGACGTGCGAGCCTCGATTTGACTGGGTTGCCCCCGACTCCAGAAGAGATCCACCGTTTTGTCGATGATGCTTCACCAGACGCTTATGCCAATCTGGTTGAGCGACTGATTGCGTCACCTCAATACGGCGAGCACATGGCGAAGTACTGGTTGGACTTGGTTCGCTTCGCCGATACCAACGGCATTCACCACGATCACTACCGAGAAATGACGCCTTACCGCGATTGGGTAATCCAATCGTTCAACGAAAATTTGCGTTTCGATGACTTCATTACCTATCAAGTCGCCGGCGACTTGTACGAACAACCAACGCTCGATCAGCAGATCGCATCGGGCTTCAATCGATTGCACCTCGTGATCGACCGAGGAACGGCGTTACCAGAGGAAAGTTACACTCGAAACGTGGTAGATCGCGTGTCGGCCGTTGGGACGGCCTTTATGGGACTGACACTGGGCTGCGCGGTTTGCCACGACCACAAATATGACCCACTGACGCAGAAGGACTTCTATCAGCTATTCGCGTTCTTCAACAACATCGACACGACACCGGAAACGCCGGGTAAGAGTCCCCATCCGCCCTTCATTCGCTTGCCGAGTGCCGAACAAAGCGATCAATTGAAGTCACTTGAGTCCCGCATCGCGGTCGCGACGGTCGAGATCAAACAACTGAAAGAGGCGAAGAGTGCAGAGTCGGAATTGAAACTCAAGGAGGAGGAGCTTCAATCGCTCACGAAGTCGAAGACCGACTTAGAATCGACGATACCCGTCACGCTTGTGTCGAAAGAACGAGCGGATATTCAACCGGCCTACATCTTAAAACGCGGCGTATACGATCAACCCGGAGAAGAAGTCTCGCGAAACACTCCGGCTTTCCTGCCCTCGATGGGTGACGCTGAAGGTCTAAGAACTCGAATGGACTTGGCACGGTGGCTAACGGACGATAAGCATCCGCTGACGTCGCGCGTCACCGTGAATCGTTTCTGGCAGCAGTTCTTCGGCGTGGGCTTAGTCAAAACATCGGAAGACTTCGGTGCACAGGGTGAGTACCCCAGCCACCCGGATCTGCTGGACGATTTGGCCAGCGGCTTTATGCATTCGCAGTGGGACGTGAAATCGTTGGTCCGATCGATCGTTCTCTCGCAAACCTATCAACAGTCCTCCCGTGGCTCGGTCGACGCATTTCGAACAGATCCAGACAACCGCTTATTAGCTCGTGGCTCGCGTTTCCGGTTGGATTCTGAAATGATCCGCGATCAGGCCCTGGCCATGAGCGGTTTGCTGAACGCGACGATGTTTGGCAAGAGTGTGAAGCCTCCGCAGCCGCCGAACCTGTGGAAAAGCGTTTCGATGGTCTCTTCCAGCACTTACTCGTTCGAAGCGGATACCGATGACAAAATCTACCGGCGCAGTATCTATTCGTTTTGGAAACGGGCGATGCCACCGCCTCAGATGACCATCTTCGACGCTCCCACACGAGAAAGCTGCATCGCCCGACGCGAGCGCACGAATACGCCCGTTCAGGCATTGGTGCTGATGAATGAAAGCCAATTCTTCCTGGCGGCTCAGCAGTTCGCTCACCAACTGGTAGCGAAGAAAGAACTGTCCGAAGAAGAGCGTTTGATTTTTGCCTACGAGTCGGTCACTTCTCATCTGCCCGACTCGACCGAACTGGCGAGTCTTCGCAGCGGACTCGAGGGACTAAAAGAGATTTATCAAGAGGATATCGCTGCGGCGAACACAATGACGACCGATATAGAGCTGACGAGCGACCAAGCGCGCATCGAGGTCGCGTCTTATACGATGTTGGTAAACTCTCTATTCAATCTAGACGTGACGAAGACACGAGAATAAGCCATGAATCCAATCGAACAATTTCAGACGGTTCAATCCCGTCGGCAATTTTTGAATCGAACTTCAGTGGGGCTGGGTGCCGCCGTTCTCGGGTCGTTGGCTGCGAAGCAAAGTGCAGCCGATGAAAGTAGCGGGCAACATTTTGCGCCGAAGGCAAAGCGGGTTATTTTTCTGTTCATGGCCGGCGCACCGAGCCAGTTGGATCTCTATGACTACAAGCCTCGCCTGGTCGAGAAGTTCAAAGAGCCCTTACCGCCGGAAGTTCGCGATGGTCAACGCGTGACGGCGATGACGAAGAATGCGACTCACTTGGTCCAACCTTCCATGTTCAAGTTCTCGCCACAGGGCAAGTGCGGCCTGCACATGTGCGAACTGCTGCCGCAACTTTCGACCGTCGTAGACGATTTGTGCTTGATCAAGTCGATGCACACGGACGCGATTAATCACGATCCTGGTAAGACGCTCATTTGCACGGGCTCGCAGATCCCCGGAAAACCGAGTCTCGGGGCATGGCTCAGTTACGGCTTGGGAACTCTTAACAAAGACTTGCCAGATTTTATCGTACTGAACTCCGCGTTCTGGTCCGGCGATCAAGTCAACGTTCAAGCGCTTTACAGTCGCTTGTGGGGAACTGGTTTCTTGCCATCGAAACACCAAGGTGTTTCCTTCCAGTCGTCAGGCGATCCTGTCCTGTTTCTTTCGAATCCAGCGGGCGTTAGCAGAGCGAGTCGGCACAAGATGCTCGATTTGGTCACACAACTCAACCAGAAGCACGCCGCCGAAATTGGTGACCCGGAGATCCAAACAACGATCGCCCAACAAGAGATGGCGTTTCGCATGCAGGCCTCGGTGCCGGAGCTGACCGACTTGACATCGGAGTCCGAACAGACGCTTGAGATGTATGGCCCGGAAGTTCGCAAGAGCGGCTCGTTCGCGCGAAACTGTCTCCTTGCCAGACGTATGGCCGAACGAGGCGTCCGGTTTATTCAGGTTTACCATCGAGGCTGGGATCATCACACAGGATTGCCTGACAAGCTCCGACGCCAATGCTACGACATCGATCAACCGTGTGCGGCGCTGATCAAAGACCTGAAGCAGCGTGGAATGCTTCAAGACACATTGATCGTGTGCAGCGGCGAGTTTGGTCGTACCGTGTATTGCCAGGGCCAACAGACTGAAACGGTCTACGGTCGCGACCACCATTCGAGGTGTTTCACCTCCTGGATGGCTGGGGGAGGGATCAAGGGCGGAATCGAGCATGGGCAGACTGACGAATACAGTTACAACATCGTCGACAAAGATGGGCAGAAAACAACGCGGTTTGAAGATGATGCGGTTCACATCCGCGATTTGAACGCGACGATCCTCCGTCAGTTGGGAATCGATCACCGGCGACTAACATTTCGGTTTCAGGGACTGGATCAAAAGCTCACGGGTGTCGAGGAGGAAGCACACGTCATCAAGAAGATACTGGGCTGACTGTTCTGGGCTGACTGAAATGCGTGGCACGACGAACACTGGTCGCGTTGCCGACGTATTGACTCCAGCCTCGGTTCACGCCCACCTTCACCCGCCACATCATACCTTGTAAGTTGTTAGCACCCTGCAACTTGCCAAGCAACGACGGACCGCCGCTTTGATGCTCCAGCTTGAGAACTTGAAGAAATCGTACATCGAGCCTAACGGGCATGTGCTGCCAGTTCTCGACATTCCCAGCTTTCAGGTTGAGGCGGGCGAGCAGATGGTATTGCTGGGGCAAAGCGGATGCGGCAAGTCGACATTGCTCCATGTGATCGCTGGGATCAGTGGCCCGGACTCTGGCAGCGTCCTACTCGATGGGCATGATATGGGGGCGCTCTCTGAAGCTGGGCGCGATCGCTATCGGGCGGCCAAGCTCGGATATGTGTTTCAAACATTTAATCTGCTCGCCGGTTTTTCGGCACTCGAAAATGTTTTGCTGGGAATGACATTCGCTCGTCGGCGCTACAACGTAAAACGCGCTGAACAACTGCTCGACCGCGTTGGATTGACTGAACGATCTCATCACAAACCTGCTGCCTTGTCGGTCGGCGAGCAACAGCGAGTCGCCGTTGCTCGAGCCTTGGCGAATCAGCCGAGCCTGCTTTTGGCAGACGAACCAACTGCCAATGTCGATCCAGCCAACCAACAAACAGTGATCGACTTGATCCGAGAATCATGTCGCGAAGAAAATATCGCAATGATCCTCGTCACCCACTCGATGGAAGTCGCCGACCAATTTGATCGAGTCGATCGATTGGAAGAAATAAACACACTCAGTACAAAGACTGCTAGTCGCTCATGAGCCTTTGGAAAATAGCGTGGCGAAGTATCCAACAACGCGGACTGGCGTCTGCGCTGACGGCGTTGTCGATGGCGCTCGGGGTGTTGCTCGTTGTCGCTGTGCTGTCGATCCACGGCGTTGTTGCACAGTCTTTTAACAGCACTAGCCTTGGCTACAACTTGATAATTGGCGCCAAAGGCGGCAAGCTTCAACTAACGCTGAATACTGTCTACTACTTGAGCCAGCCTGTTGAAAACATCCCCTACGAGTACTATTTAGAGTTTACCGAGGGCGGAGAGCGACGCCGAGCACTCGGGCATTCGATTCGCGCGCACGTGCATGATGCTCAATGGGATGCGATCGACACGGCTTCGTTATTGGGAACGGACGGACTAGGCGGAATTCTAGTGGGCGAGTCCCTGCGAGCGGCCCATGCAGATGAACTAGATTTGGAACGCCGAGGCAAGTTCGGGCAGTTTAGCGAAATCGCAGTTCCGCTGTGCCTAGGTGATTACTTCGGCCAATTCCGCGTTGTCGGAACGACGCCGGACATGTTGAACAAACTAAAGTATGGACCGTATGGTGATAAGGCCTACGCGTTTTCTCAAGGGCGCAACTTTGAACATTGGAATACGGAGCACGGATACTTCGAAGCGGTCGTCGGCGCGACGGTCGCTCGCGAGATGAACGTAATCCTTGGACAAAACATCTCGCCCGCGCATGGCGACCCCGAACGAGGCGGCGAAGTTCATGCAACTCAGTTCACCGTGGTGGGCATCCTGAAGCCAACCGGCACGCCGAACGACCGCGCTGTGTTTATCAATATGGAAGGCTTTTACTTGATGGAAGATCACGTGAAGCCATTGCCAGAGGGTGAGGGAGAAGGAACTGGGTTCGCCGACATTCCGGGCGGATTTGCTGAAGCAGGGGAAGAGCATGGTCACCACGGCCACGAGCATGGTCCACAAGAACCTCTGCCCGTGGAGCAACGCGAAGTAACCGCCATTCTCCTGCGGACGGTGGCTTCTAATCCCTTTATCGGAGTGACGTTGCCAACAACGATCAATGAAGGTTCGGTTGCACAATGTGTCTTGCCAATCCGCGAGATCACGAATTTGTTTTCCTTCATCGTCGCCCCCATACAAGCCGCATTACTTGGCATCACTGCGCTCGTCTGTCTCGTCTCTGGGATCAGCATTCTGGTCAGCATTTACAACTCGATGAGTGATCGAAAACACGAAATCGCCGTCATGCGAGCCCTGGGTGCGGGCCGTGGAACTGTCATGGCGGTGATTCTGTTCGAGTCGATCTTGTTATCCGTTGGTGGCGGAATGATCGGCTGGATTGGCGCACATTCGCTAATGTGCGTTCCCGCGATTAGCGATCGCGTCGAGCAGCAAACTGGCGTACCCATCGGCTTTACCAGCTTCGCCCCTCCCATTGAAAACCTTGAGCTGCTTGGATTAGGGCCCCTAATAGGGAGTGTACCGCCCGAGTTGCTGCTAATTCCCGCCTTGTTGTTGCTGGCCGTTTCAGTCGGCTTCCTGCCCGCCATGGCCGCGTACCGAACCGATGTGGCAAAGTCGCTCGGATCGTGAGATGATATAGTTACGGTGGCTTTCAGTCGCCGAACTATAGTTGTTGCACAGCGGCTGGAAGCCACCGCTACAAATATCCCACCCCTGAAAAGGAATAACGCCATGTTTCGCTTGGCAATGACCAGCGTGTTGTCGTTCGCTTTCGTCGGTTCCAACGGTCTATCGGAGTTGGCGGCCTGCCCCTTCTGTGCGGCGGTATCTCAGACGTTCACCGAAGAAATCGACTCGATGGACGCGGTCGTCATTGGCAAACTCGTCAAGTTGCCAAAGAAGAGTGAGGCGGGGGAAGAAGTCGCTAGCCGCGAGACTCCAAAAGCAACGTTTCAAGTCATCCAAATCGTAAAGGGTGCCAAGTTGTTGCTTGAGACGACGACGATCGAAACCATCTACTTCGGTGATGGACAACTTGGAAAGCCGTTCCTGATCATGGGAGTCGACCCTCCAAACATCATGTGGTCGACGCCGTTGCAATTGACCGAACGGGCTCGCAAATACATTCCCGAATTGCTCGCTCTGCCAAAGGAAGGCGAAGCGCGTCTTGTATTCTTTCAGAAGCATCTAGAAGATGAAGACGAGATGCTCGCACGCGATGCTTATGACGAGTTTGCCAAGGCGCCATATCCGTCGATCATTGCGATGAAGTCGAAGATGGACCACGATGGGCTACTCGCATGGATTCAAGACGGCGACATTCCAGCCAGTCGGCGACGTCTGTATTTGACGATGCTTGGCGTCTGTGGCACGGAGAAAGATTTGCCGATGTTGGAGGCAATGCTTCGCTCCGAAGATCGCAAAGCGAAAGCTGGTCTCGATGCCATGATCGGCTGTTACCTGACACTAAAAGGTGCCGAAGGCATGCCGTTGGTCGAAGAGCTGTTTCTCAAGAATGAAAAGGCGGAGTACGCAGATACCTACGCGGCGATCATGGCTCTGCGGTTTCACGGCAGCGAGACGGATGTCGTACCCAAGAAACGAATTCTCGAAGGTCTGCGGTATATGTTGGATCGCCCGCAGCTCGCCGATCTGGTGATTCCGGATTTGGCTCGCTGGGAAGATTGGAGTTCGATGCCTCGGCTCGTCCAACTGTTCAAAGAAGCCGATGAAAAATCCAGTTGGGTTCGCGTTCCCGTGATCAACTACCTGCGAGCTTGTCCTGATCCAACAGCCGCCGCCCGAATCAAAGAACTCGAAAGGATCGATCCGGCCGCAGTAAAGCGAGCTAACACTTTCTTCCCATTTGGAGGCTCGGCGGGTGCAAAGCCTGCAGAGAGTTGAACCGTCGCTGCGATCGCAACGTAGACTTTTTGGTCCAAGCATCGATCGTCTACCTTGAAAATTGGTGTATCGGGGGATTTTGTATGAGTAGCGAAACAGCAACTATCGACGCAGTGAAAGAAGAGGGCTTCGCGCCCTATCGCGCGGTCAGTAAGTCTGCGGTTGTTTCTTTTGTGCTGGCACTTCTGTCAATTTTTGGATTGTATTCAGCTGTCGTGCTCGTGTTGGCGCTTATGGCGGCGATCCTTGGTGTCATCGGCTATCGCAGCGTGGTTCGGTATCCAAACGAATTGACGGGAAAGATGCTCGCCATCACGGGATCGATAGTCGGCATTTGCATGTTCGTTGTCGGAGCTGCGAAGCACTCATACGTTTATGCGACGGAGGTTCCGGACGGCCACATCCGAATCTCGTTTGCTGATCTCCAACCAGACAAGAACAACCCCCGCATGCCAGTTTCATCGAAAGCGTTGGGATTTGACGGTGAGAAGATCTTTGTGAAAGGGTATCTTTATCCGGATGGACAGCAGTACAACATCACTCGATTTGTGCTGGTCCCTGATTTGGGAACTTGCTGTTTTGGTGGCCAACCCAAGTTGACGGACATGATCGAAGTCACTTTGGAAAAGCCCCTTCAAACAGCCTATTCAATGAAGAAACGTAAGCTGGCTGGCGAACTTAAAGTTGACGCGATGTTGAAACCGGTTTCAGGCGTTAACGGCGTCTACTATCAGCTGAAAGCGGATCATCTGCGATGAATCACGATCAGGCAAAGACGATTGCCTCTCTAGCCACACTTTTGCTTCTCTGTTGTGTAGGCGGTGTTTGCGCGGCCGATGATGAAGCAAAGACGAAGAATCTCACGTTCGACGATATCAAGTTCGACATCAAGAAGGACGCTCCTTTCAAGCGTTCGATGCTGACCGACAAGATCGAGAAGCTCGCCGAAAGTCGGGTGAAGATTCGCGGGTATATCTTGCCGAGTTTTCAGCAAAAGGGCATCAAGCAGTTCGTTCTAGTTCGCGACAACATGGAGTGTTGCTTCGGCCCTGGAGCTGCATTGTACGACTGCATTTTGGTGGAAATGGCGCCCGGCAAATCTGCCTCCTTCACCGTTCGACCGGTCTCGGTTGAAGGCAAGTTCGAGATCAGCGAATTCAAAGGCCCCGACGGCAAGCACTTGGCTATCTATCGAATGGTTGGCAAAGAGGTTAAGTAGCGCCCCTTCACTTGGCTACGTTGGTTCTTTCGTCTCGCCTCTGGCAGCGTTCGATAATTCTTGACGAAATGCTTGACAGCGAGGGGGCTGTTAAAAACTTGCGGTTGATGCGTGGTCTTTACCATTGAACTTCGTGACGTTTTTGTTCCGTACGGTTTGGTTTTCATCCCGTTAGGGATGGCAGCGATTAGCCGGTGGTTGAGCGAAGCGACACCACCGGGGGCAAGTTCGAGAGTACCGACCCTGAAAGGGTCGCAGATGCTACGCTACAACCCTTTCAGGGTCGGTGGGTTTATTGGATTCGACTCCGGGGGTGCGCTGCGGCGCAGAGACCCCCGGCTAATCGCTGCTATCCCTAACGGGATAAAAGTGGTGCAAATGCCAATGTGCTGCAATACTGACGTTTTAACAGCCCAGCTTCCACCTCATGCTTGGGGACCGCAAATTCGAATCACCACCGGAATTGAAGAATTCCCGGCAGACGAAGCACCCGACGACACCCAAGAGGAAGAGGGCTTAGGTACGGAGGATGAGTCCGCCCCCATTTGAGGATGAAGGAAGATTCGTTGTCGTAAGGCCGACACTCGGTTTGTCATTACGCGCGGCATTCGTGTTGTCCGAACTTGCACTTCAGCCTAACGACCGCCCCAATTCTGCGATCGACTCCGTGACGGTTCGTGTTGATGCCTTTTGTGTGTTTGGGGACGACCGCTAGCGCCGCTCCGATCCTTAAACTTCATACGCGGAGGTCATTTGATCATGGGACGCTTGAAAACCTTATGTTGCACAATTGTCATTCTGTTCATTCCCTTGACGACGTTGGCGGAACCTGAAACCACGTCGCCAAGCATCAATCGAATTCCGAGTGCCGGGAGCGGTTTGAGCGCGCTTTCGATGGTGGCAACGCCCGCCAGTACCGAATTGCGAGCCGAGTTGGATATCTCGGATCCGCAGTTTCGCAGTCTGCAAAATCTAAAACAGGCGTACCTTAAACGTTCCATGGGGATTACAAGAAAGGCCGTCTCGCAGCAAGACAACTCAAAGGCGGCGGTGGCAGCGGCGATCAAAAGCGGACAGCGAAGTGCCTCCCAGCAACTCTCCCAGAGCCTTGCGAACTTATTGCGTCCAGAGCAGCTACGCCGTCTTAGGCAAGTCCAGTTCCAGTATTTGACGCAATCCCGATTGTTGGAGCCGCTGGCATGGGATTCGGTGATGATGGAACTCGGTCTGGCTCTCGACGAGCAGCTTCAATTCGAGCAGCGAGTCCTGGCGCGCAGCGAGACGTTGAAGAAGACGATGGTCGAACTGCGGGAGAAGTTGCCGGCGACGCTTGCCGCGCTGGTCACACCCGAACAACGGCGGAAACTGGATGAGTTGCGCGGTGAGCATGTGCAGGCAACAGAATTTTCGAGTAGCGCAGGGGGGCGCGGCAACATTTCGACGAGAGGAAAGGGACTTAGTCGCCTTTTGCTCAGAATAGTTCGCGATCCGAGAATTCAAAAGGAACTCGAAGTTTTGGACGATCAGCACGCGCAGCTTTCCGCCTTGTATGCCGCCAATCGTCGTGCGGAACGTAACATCTTGTCAACGCGTTCCCGTGAACAAGTCGAAGCGACGCCCCGGGGGCTCGGCGAGATCGGTCCACCTGAAGAGGAACTCGAAGCACTTCGCAAACAATTCGACATGAAAGTGGGCGAGATACTGCTGCCGCATCAGGTGAAACGGCTACGGCAACTTGATTTTCAACTTCGCGTCGCGCGCGAAGCCGTCATTCCGCTCTTATCAGAGACCGCTGCCACCGCGATTGGGCTGACCGAGGAAAAGCAGCAACAGCTGCAGGATGCCTACGTACGCGAGTCGGAGATCTTCCTGCAGGAGCGGGACCGCGTCTTCTACGAAGCCCTGGACGAGTTGCTTGCGACGCTGAGCCCAGAACAGCAGAAGCGCTATCATTTGTTGGTTGGCAAACGCTTCGACAAGCGGTTTCAATAGTTTGGCACAGGCGGAACGACTCCTTCCGATGGCAAACGCTTGGGTATCTATCGAATGGTTGGCAAAGAGGTTAAGTAGCGCCCCTTCACTTGGCTATATTGGTTCTTTCGCCTCGCCTCTGGGACCGTTCGATAATTCTTGACGAAATGCTTGACAGCGAAGGGGGGGGGGGGATCTATACTGCTTGGCGTTGGTGGTAGATTCTTTTCTTTCGTGGCAGAAGCCAAGGAGCAGTCTCATGTCGTCTTCGATAGTGCGCTGTAAATCAGTTGTCCTCACCCTCTCATTGATCATTGTTTGTACTATTTCAGCTCGCGGCCAAGAAGAACCAAATTATCCAATCGTGCTGAGCGTGACCGGCGATCCTGAAGATTCAAATAATCCACAGGTAGCTGTCACACAAGTCGACTATCTTGTGAGGGAGAAACGAACATTCGCAGACTGGGGTGACAGTGCCGATAACCGCGACGTGAACGGCGTAGGTAACAGATGGTTGCAATCGGAATACATCGATCGGACGACCGTGCTGCAATCACTCGCTGAATTTACTCAGTATACGGCAACCGGAACGACTGGCGAGTATTATTGGTCAGATGGTGAAGAAGATCATGCAGCAAATGGAGTGATAACTCGAACAGCAAACAAAGATATTGAAGGTGAGTACGCCAATGCCGATGACAACTGGATCGTTGGTTCTGTTTCAGCGGCATGGAAGGCGTACGGCGTTATGTATGAAGATGAAACTCAGACCGATGAGACAACAGCTATAGAAACTTATGAAAAGTCTTTTGGAAAAGACGTAAATCATGTGGCATTGAAAGAAGGGTACGAGATAACTCGCATTCTACATCCCGAAGGGGTCGAGTGGATTCGGACAGACTACTTGGATTGGGCACGATTTCACGCTCCCGAACTGGCCCCTAATGCAAAAGTCGAGCGTTACATCGGGACTCGATTGGGAACCGAATGAGGACGTTGACGACGAAAGCGATGAAGAAGGTGACGACGAAGGTGAAGAAACAGTATGAGGTGAATCCACACTCACGATGATAACGACTGGCGCGAGTACTATCGGTGGCGAATCGCTTGACGTCATTTCGCTCGAACACGGATTTCGCTCGGACACGGCATGGCAAATTGTTCGACGATATCGAAGTAACTTCTGAGAGGTGAAATATGAACCCCAGCGTGGCTAGATGGTTTCAATGTGCGGTGTTGAATGCCTGCTTTCTCAGCTGCTCCGTTGCTCATGCGCGCGGCCCGGCGAGCATTCACAACATTCCGGATCGCGGCAACGGACACAGTTTGGTTGCGTTAGTATTAACGCCGCAGAATGAGGCTTTGCGTGAAGAGTTGCAGATTTCCGATCGGCAGCTACAGGAGTTGAAAGACTTGCGACGCGCGCATTCACAATGGGTCAGTGCGATTCTCCAACAATGGGGCAACCAACAAAAACCACAGCCCAACGCCGAATTCGAAACGGAAAAACACCTACGGCAAGCTCATAAAGACTTTCTCGTTGGGCTAAAGCGAATCGTAACGCCTGAGCAATTCACTCGCCTGCGACAAATCGGACTGCAACATAAAACGAAGTTCTATTCGCTTGCTCCGCTGGGATGGGCATCCATTCTGGACGAGTTGGGGCTAAACGATGAAGAAAAAGTTTCGTTTTCGGCCGACGTTAAGCGTCGAAGCGACGACCTCAAAGTAGAGACAATCAAGCTCCGCGCCGAGATTCCGGATACGCTGAATCGTTTCGTTACGGACAAGCAGAAGCAACTGCTCAACGACCTGCTCGGCGAACCGTTTCAAGGGATCGAGTATTGGCCTTCTGATACCGCGACCGCAGGGATTTACAGAGGACAAGGCATGAGCCCGCTTCTTAAAATTGTGCGCAAGTCCGACGTTAAGAAGGAACTTGAAGTCTTGGACGAGCAAGACCGTGAACTCGCCGCTTTGTCACGTGAAAACAGACGCCTTGAACGTGAACTTCTTTCGAAACACCGTCGAGATCGATCAAATGCCGCAAAGTTAGGTCTTCCCGCAGTCGCTCCACCTGACGACTTGCTCGAGAAGCTACGCAATGAAATCGACGAGCGGTTGTGGAAGATTCTCGTTCCACCACAAGTAAAACGCCTGCAACAGCTCTTGTTCCAGTCACGAGTGGGAGGCGAATCAACTGTGCCGTTGCTGTCAAAGTCTGTGGCATCCGCGATCGGGTTGACGTCAGAACAACATGAAACACTCCGCAATGAATACCGTGATGTAGTGCAACGGGTCAATGAGCAAATGGATCGCGATTACTACACCGCCTTCGACAAAGTCATGGGATCTCTGACCAGTGAGCAACAGAAGCGATATCGCGAGCTTGTTGGCAAGCGATTCGACAAATGGATGCAATGACTTGAATTTGCGATCAAATTGTCTATTCGGTCGAATTCCGCGGCTATCTATCGAATGGTTGGCAAAGAGGTAAAATAGCCTCTCCCACACGGACCATCATTCGTTCTGCCCTCGGAGGCGGCCGCACGCCGCAATGCTATGACTTTGCCTCACCTTGGATGCACCAAGGCGGATCTTGATACGCCGTCGCTCTGCGTTGACTTGGACGCGCTTGAATTCAACATTGCCGCGATGTCCGGCGCGTGCCGTGAACGCAGTATCGATTGGCGACCGCATTCGAAGTGCCACAAGTCACCACTGCTCGCGCAAAAGCTCATTGCGTCCGGCGCGATTGGCGTCACATGCGCTAAGCTTGGCGAAGCCGAAGTGATGGCCAAAGGTGGCGTGACGGATACCTTGATCGCAAATCTGATCGTTGGTCCAAAGAAGGTTGCGCGATTGGTCGAGTTGCGGCGAATCGCCGATCCGGTCGTGTGCGTCGACCACATCGATCAAGCGACAGCGTTTAGCAAAGCGATGTCCGACGCTGGCCTGTCACTTCGTGTGATCGCCGAAGTTGACATCGGCTTGGCACGTGTTGGCGTTGCGGCTGGCGATGCGGCAGTTGAGCTCGCGCGTCACGTGCATGAACTGCCTGGCCTGACGCTCGCTGGCATCATGGGATACGAGGGCCACTTGTTGACGCTCGATGACGGCGAAGAAAAGGCCATCGCGATTCACGCCGCATTAAAGGTGTTGACCGACACCGCATATCAGATCCGTTCGGCGGGCCTACCCTGCGAGATCGTTTCGTGCGGTGGTACTGGTTCCTTCAAGTACACCGTTCAAGCGCCCGGGATCACTGAAATGCAAGCCGGGGGCGGCATGTTTATGGATGCGTTCTATCGATATGGATGCCAAATCTCCGATTGGAAGTACGCGTTAACCGTCCTTGCGACGATTGTCAGCCGACCTGCGCCCGACCGCGCCATCATCGACGCTGGCCGCAAGACGATGGATGGGACGAGTCACAAGCCGCTGGTGTTTGGCCGTGATGACATTCGAGTTGAATCACTCTCCGCCGAACATGGCGCGCTAAAACTCGATCCTTCCACCCAAGACCTCAAGATTGGTGATCGTCTGGAGATCATTCCGGGATACAGCGACATGACATGCGTGTTGCACGATAATTTCTTGGGCTTCCGCGGTGACAAACTCGAAGTAATCTGGCCCTTGGAAGGACGGGGGCGACTTCAGTAGCCATCACGCTCCGCCGTGATGAGCCCAGTCGGATCATTCTAGAAGCGGGAGAAGTCGTACTCAATCAACGCAAAAGCGATCATCACGGCGGAATGTGACGGCTACTTTTAACGAAGCGTTGAAATGCCCACGGGAATGGCTAATACTGTTGAGGCATCGCACGTTTTCTTACTCATTTTCCATGCGAGATCTACCACGATGATACGCACGATCATACTGCTACTGTTATGGTTGCCGACCGTTTCCTACGCGGGATCAGAGGACGGTCGATTTGACATTTACTGGGTTGATGTAGAAGGTGGTGCGGCGACGCTGATGGTGACACCGGCGAACGAATCGATCCTGATTGATACCGGCAATCCGGGGCTTCGCGATTCCAATCGCATCGCACATGTCGCGACCAAGGTTGCGGGGCTGCGGAGGATCGATCATCTGATTACCACGCACTACCACCGCGATCATTACGGTGGAGCTTCGATGCTGTCGACACTACTGCCAATCGGTACGGTCTACGACAACGGCATCTTCGATGGCATGCCGGACAATCCGGGAAAGGACTACTTTGAGTTCAAATCGAAGCAGCGAATCGTCATCAATCCCAGCGACATCCTCCCTGTCCGCCAGATCGCCGGCGGCGTAATAATCAAGTTGACCTGTATCGCCGCGCGAAAGACTTTTGTGACCAAAGCACTTGTCGACACTCCCGAAAACAACGATGAGACGTGCGCGACCCACCGACCGAAGGATCGCGATGGTTCCGACAACGCGAACAGCGTCGCGACTTTGATCGAGTTCGGATCGTTTCGCTTCTATGACGCTGGCGATTTAACTTGGAATCAGGAGGTGCAACTCGTTTGTCCGAAGGATCTTGTCGGGGAAGTGGACGTCTACCAAGTCACGCATCATGGACTCGATACGAGCAATAATCCCGTGGTGCTTCAAACGATCAAGCCTCGCGTCGCGATCATGAACAACGGGCACACGAAAGGCTCCTTGCCCGAAGTGTTCGCGAACCTTCAAGCAACAAAGTCTTTGCAGGCGATTTACCAAGTTCATAAGAATCTGCGACCCGATGGAAGCGTCAACAACGTCGCTGACGAGTTCATTGCCAACCACAAAGCGGCGGATGAGTGTGACGGGAACTATATCAAGCTGTCGGTCGCACCCGACAGCAAATCATACACCGTCTCGATCCCCGCCAACGGCCACGAGAAGAGCTATCAAACCAAGCCGTAATCCTAGTGAGCAAGTCATGGACGCGCGCTACGCCATCGAAGACACCTCGGAGATTATCACACCCGGTATCGTTGTGTTTCGCGAGGTACTCGAAGCCAATATCGCGAAAATGATCGCGATCGCGGGCGACGTCGCACGACTGCGACCGCACTGCAAGACCCACAAGATGCGAGAAATCGTCGAGCTGCAACTGGCAAGCGGTGTTACCAAGCACAAGGCGGCCACGTTTGCCGAAGCCGAGATGCTCGTCAGCGCGGGAGTGCGCGACGTCTTGTTGGCGTACAACTTAGTCGGGCCGAACATCGCGCGGGCGGTTAAGTTTCGTCAAAAATATCCGGATGTGGTTTTATCCGTGACGGCGGACCACATTGGGCCCATCGAGGCGCTAAGCAAAGCGATGGCGCAAGCCGGAACGACCGTCGAAGTGCTGTTGGACCTGGACACGGGGCAGCATCGAACCGGTGTGGCAGTTGGCGTCGCAGCCGTTGATCTTTACAAGGCCATTGTCGAGGCGGATGGACTAGTCCCAGGCGGCTTGCATCTTTACGACGGCCAGAACCATCAGACCGATTTGAACGAGCGACGCCTGGCCGTTATGTCGTGTTGGGAACAGACTGCCGGTCTACGCGACCAGTTGGAAGCTAACGGCTGGTCAGTTCCTCGCATTGTCGCCGGGGGGACAGGACAGTTTCCAGTTTATGCAGAAGTTGATGACCCAGCAATCGAACTGAGTCCGGGCACCTGTGTATTTCATGATATCGGATACGGACAGATGTTTCCGGATCTCGACTTCGAGGCCGCCGCGTTGCTTTTGACACGCGTCATAAGTCGCCCGACCTCCGACCGTGTGACGTTCGACCTCGGGTATAAGGCCGTCGCCTCCGACCCACCGGCCGATCGAAGGGTGGTTTTTCCCGATATCCCAGACGCGAAGCTAGTCCTGCAGAATGAAGAGCATCTGGTCGTTCAGACGAACAGCGCCGACAGATTCCAACCCGGTGACGAACAATTCGCAATCCCGCGTCATACCTGCCCGACGTCCGCCTTGCACAAGCAAGTCTTCATCGTGTCAGAAGGGAAGCTCGCCGATCGTTGGGACGTTGCTGCGCGCGATCGATGGCTGACGATTTGAACGCGGGAGCTTGGACACGGCATGAATTCGTTCTAGCGATAGTAAGTTGCCTGAACGGCAACTTCTGAGTCGAAGAAGCGATCGTCTGCACCCATCGGAAAGACGCTGCCAACGCGAATGTTCCAGTCGTTCGCTAGTTCCGTGTCGAGAGCGACAGTAAAGTTGACTACATCGCTGTCCGTGACCTGTCTTCCAAATCTGAACGTTTCGGGTCCGTTTGAACTGACGTGGTTTCCGTTGAGAGCTTTGCCCTTGTGCAGAGTGGTCGTATAGTGAAACTCGAGCAACGCGGAAAGTGCTGTGATGTGCGAGGCGGAGGAATTCTGATACAGCCGGTATCCACCTGATACGTCGAGATACATCAAGGTTGGCTGGGTGAAGTCTCCCACGATTTGTGGTGATGGCGTGCCTGTTGCGTCCGCTGTATGAACGGTGTTGTCACCGAGAGGAATGTCCGTTTGTAAGAAAGCGTGTACAAAGTGACGGTCGTCCGGCGAATACATCATCCCGATATAAGGAAGAATTCCCATCACGTTGTTGTTGGCGGTGTAAATTGATGGCCCGATACTGGCTACCGTGTCCTCGCCGGTTGGCGTGTCGAGTACTAGCCCGACGGCCACTGCCGTGTCTTCCGATTGGTGGATGAGCCGTTTCAAGACGACCGCCAAATTACCAACGTTTCCGCCTCCGACCGCGATAATTCCCGGTGCCGGACTCGCGGACAAATATGTCTCATTAAACGGCATTCGCAGTTCAACTGACCAGAGCCCCTCGGCAAACGTGCGTTCCCAGCCGAAAGTGTATCGATTGATTGATTCGGTGCTTTGAACTGTAAACGCAGGAGTCGCGAAGGTCGTATCTATCGCGTTGTGAAAGTGGTTGAAGTTAAAGTACGCTCGATTCACAGGAATCGCTGCATTGTGATCGCCAACCTTTGCAGCTCGCGAACTACCAACTGGTATACCGATGGTGCTTGTAGCGGGGTTGCTGAAACCGATTGATTGCACCGTCAAGCCAGCAATGTGACCGATGGAATCCCCAAACATCTTCGGGACACTGGCCAGACGTGTTCTTGAGGGAGTGCGTCGATAACGGGCGAGCAATTGCGCAAGACTGGGCGCGACGGTTGGGGGTGCTGGCGGTTCAGGAACTGTTGGGTCGCTCGGAGACGCTGGCTCTGGTTCCTGAGCCGAGAGGACCGAAAAGCCGGTCGAACCCGTAATGGCGAACCAACTACCGGCCATGAGGACAATCACTGCTGCCCTGCTCCACTTATAGGTTCGATCCGTCGACATAATGTGCCTTCCTTGGCGGCTAAATCATCACAACGCCGATGATGTTTTGTACCCCGTTTATCGGCAAAACAGGATGCCGCGAACGACCAGCAAGCGGTAAGCGAAGAAACATCCGACGAGAGTCGTTGTTGTCGAACCGTCAAAACCAGATTAAGTGTTACTGTTTAAGATCGCTTCGACATCTCGCAGCAACGCTTCACTGATTTCTAGACTGGCGCGATAGTCTTCGTTATCCGGCCACTCATTGCTTAGCAACTCGAAGTTTAGGACGGACAACTTTAGATTGGATACGGCTAAATCGAATTGCTGCTGGCTAGCCATGGCAAGCGCTAATGCGCGATAGGAGGCCCCGAGGTCACGTCGAAAGTCCGGTGCTTTGTCCGCCAGCGGCTGTAGCGTTAGGATCGCGCTTTGCAGGGAGGAGGATGCCGCATCGAATTCCTGTCGACTAAGTTGCAGATCGCCAAGATTGACAAGAATGCCGGCGAGTCGCTGTTGATAGGTGAGCACTAAGGGATTCTGCTCGGCGAGCCGCTGCATTCCGTCGCGGGCCTTCGAATAAGAGTCCAGCGCCTCGTCGCCGTCCAGGATGTTGAATTTGTCGTCTCCCAGGATATGTCCCAGGACGCGCCGACACGTGACCAATCGACTCTGATCGTCGAGGCTACCCGGCTGCTTTCGCAAGATGACTTCGAGATCGTCGACAGCATTCTCTAACGCACGCACTCCCCCTGCCGATACGTCACGAGTTGGCTTCTCGATCGCTATTACGCCTGCTCCGAGATTGTAGTAGCCCATCGCGCGATCACGACGGACTCTGATGTTCTCGGCATCGCGGTCCAGCAATTGCGAGCGACGGCGTTGCGCTTCCCCGATGATGGTGTTCGCTTCTGTGTAGTTGCCTCGCTTCTGCTCGACGAGCCCGAGGTTCATTAATGTGTTTGCGAGGAGCCGAGTTCGTTCAGCATCGACTTCGTTCGCCGCTGCCAGTTGTTCCCGGAGGCTTCGTGCGTTGCGAAACGCAAGTTCGGCTTCATCGAGCCGCTGCAATTCATAAAACGCTCCCCCCATCGCGTTCCAGGTTTCAGCCGCATCAAGACGAAACGACTCGTTGTCGGGATTCTCGCGCATCAGTCGTTGTTGAATCTCTAGCGAAAGTCGATACAAAGCGATTGCTTCGGCGTGAGACCGAATGCGCTCCGTGATCTTCGCGAGCCGAAAGTTCGCTTGACCGAGTTCGTTCTCCAACGCAGGATCGTCACTTCGGCTCTCTACGAATTCACGATAGTGGGCCAGGGCTCGGCTGAGCAGATCTTCGCGCAATGCCTGCATTCCCGGTTGATCCAGCAGCCCGGTTTCGCTGACACGTGTGAAGAAGAAATCGACGGTTGATCGAGACTGACGATAGTGCGCCTCGGATTTGGCCAACGCGCGCGAAGTGGTATAGAGGCCCACCGTCGTCGAAACAAACGCAGCAAGTAAGCACGTCGCGGCCGTCCCGATCCATCCCGCCATCACCGGCTTGCGTCGGCACCAACGAACCGTCCTCCCAACCACGCTCAAAGGACGTGCTGCGATCGGTTCACCACGAACGTATCGCGACAAATCGTCTGCCAATTCTTGAGCCGTAAAATAGCGTCTGCCGGGCTCCTTTTCGAGACACTTCATACAGATTGTCTCGATGTCACGATCGATCGCTGGATTCAATTGTGTCGGCGCGACCGGTGGCTCGTCGATTACTTGCCGAATTGTCTCGACGACGGTTGCCGCCTGAAACGGTGGTTTGGCAGTCAGTAGATGATAGAGTGTGGCACCTAGTGAATAGACGTCCGACTGGGCGGTCACGCGACTCGCATCTTTCGCCTGTTCCGGCGGCATGTACGACGGAGTACCCATGACTTCGCCGGCAATGGTCAGCTGTTCTTCACCCTCCATGAGCTTGGCGAGTCCAAAGTCAGCGACCAGCACCTGATCCGTGTTTTCGTCGAGCATGACATTCTGGGGCTTCAAGTCGCGGTGCAAGATGCCGGCTTCATGTGCAGCGACGACAGCGGAGGCGACGGAAGCCATATAGCCAGCGGCTCGGTGCGATTCGAGCGGGCCCTCTCTCAAAAGGTCTGAAAGGCTCTGTCCGGGAACGTACTGCATCGAGAAGAACTGTTGCCCTTCGTGTTCGCCAACCTCGTACAGTCGAATAATGTTGTTGTGCTCGAGCTTTGCTGCGGCCATCGACTCTTGATGAAAGCGGTCGACGACACTGCGCTGCGACTCCGGATGAAGCGATTCGAGTTGATCGCGCCTAATCACTTTGAGGGCCACGATGCGGTCGATACTTCGTTGGCGCGCGAGATAGACGATTCCCATCCCACCGCGTCCGAGCTCGTCGAGAAGTTCGTAGTCGCCAATCAACCCGAGTCCAAGGTTCGCGTTCGTATCTACGCCTGTGACCAGCGTCGTCGGCAGTACTGTTTGAAACGGATCGATGTGTTTCGTGTCGCTGATAGGTGCCGGAAGTTGCGTCGCGTTCCCATCGCCAGCCCTTGAATCGGATCGTCCCGCGAGCGTTTCCGCTTCGCTGTTACTTTGGCGGCGCTCGCCGTCAGGATCGAGGTTGCCAAGTTTGGACGACATTTAGGATTCTCCCGGAACCTTTCAGCGCGCAGACCGCATCAATTCTGACATCGATTACCTAAGGTATTCGACTCCGTAATCCGTCGGCAGAGGTGTAACAAAGTTCTCCTTCGCCCACCCATCCCACTGAACCGAAAGTCGCTTCACGATGTCCAGATGTTCTGCCGCGAGGTCTCTTAACTCCGTGCGATCCGCGTCGATGTCGTATAGTTCCCACGGTTCGTTCTTAAGTGCGGCGAGTTTCCACTGGCCATCGATTACGGCGCGATTGCCCTCGTGCTCGAAATAGAGCGCGCGAGCTTCGACCGGTTCGCCTTGGAGTAGCGGCAGAAGGCTTGTGCCGGCCATTGGTGTAATCGTTCGCGCGTTGAGCTCAGCTGGGTAAGTTGCCCTCGACACTTCGACCAATGTTGGCATTAGATCGATGAGATGCGCGGGGCGGTGATCGATTTGGCCACGACGTCCGACTTTCGCTGGCCAGTGAACGATACATGGCGAACTGATGCCACCTTCGTGATTGTAATGCTTATAGAGTCGCCACGGCGCATTCGATGCGTTCGCCCATCCAGACCCGACGCTATGAAACGTACCGGACTCTCCCATATGCTCGATCGCATCATCTCGATGCAGGATGTTATTCGGGCTCGATTTGATGTCGAAGCCGTGTGGATCCCATTCGGCGCACGCACCATTGTCGGACAGGAAGATGATCAGCGTGTTATCGAACTCGTCTTTGGAGCAAAGATCGGCAAGCAACCGCCCAATGTTCTGATCCAGACGATCGACCATCGCGGCATAGATCGCCATGCGTCTGGCCAAATCGGTGCGACGCACTTCAGGCAAGGTACTCCAAGGTGGATTCAATCCCGTCGCGGTTTCGCCGTAGTTCCAAAACGGCGAACGGGGCGTCAGCGGAGTCGACTTGGGAACAAGGCCGAGCGACTTCATTTTCTTGAGGCGTTGCTCGCGAATTTCATCCCAACCGACGTGATAGCGATCTGCGTACTTTGCGATGTCTTCTTTCGGAGCTTGCAGCGGAAAATGCGGAGCGTTATAGGCCAAGTAGAGCATCCAAGGTTTGGTTGGCGTTTTCCTCGCCAAATCGAGGAAAGAGATCGCATGGTCCGTTACCGCATCCGTTCCATAGAACGTCTCCTTGTCATAGGCACGTCGCTCTCGGTTCGCAGGGCGTCGGAGAAAATGATCGGGCTCCCAAAATGTCTTGGCGCTTACTAATGTGCCGTAGAACTCCTCAAAGCCATGTTGTGTCGGATCGTCACCGCCCAGATGCCACTTGCCGGAAATGAACGATCGATAGCCAGCGGTATTGACGACTTGCGCTAACGTGACGGCACGATCAGAAACGCGTCCGCGATATCCTGGCTGGCCAAGATCTTTTACCATATGACCAAGACCCGCGCGATGTGGATATAGCCCGGTCAGGATGCTGGCTCGCGAAGGGCAGCACCGGCCTGTTGTGTAGAACCGAGCTAGGCGCACGCCGCCAGCCGCAAGTTTGTCGAGATGCGGCGTTTCGATCTCGCTCCCGTAGCATCCCAGATCACTGAAGCCGAGATCGTCCGCGACAATCACGAGGACGTTCGGAGTATCCGCAGCCAGCAGCTCCGGCGCGACGCCGGTAAGAATGATCGATAAGATCAGCAACCGTCGCATCATTACCTCGTGAGTTGGGGATTCCCTGGAAGGGTTGGACCGCGAAGCACCAAGTATCCTACCTCACGCGAGATCAGATGCGACTGGTGGCTCGCATTGCACGGACAATCTCACCAGCAGATAACGCGTCTAGTCATTTTCTCAACAAAACAATGATTCATGTTGACCCGCTAGCGGCGACCAGTACAATTTCGGCTGGTGTAAACGTCGCTGAACAGCGAACTTGCAACACCTAGCACCTATCATTCGTTCTGTTCTCGTGAGGTATGGATTATCTTCCAAGCGACGCCGCAATCGTTATCCAAACTCCGGCGAAGCTAAACCTGTTCCTGGAATTGCTTGCGAAGCGACCTGACGGCTTTCATGAGATCGAAACGCTCATGACCGCCATCAACATATACGATCGGCTCTACGTAACGAGTCTTTCCGAAGGACAAACACAACTGACTTGTAGGTGGGCTTCCGGGATGGAGGCACTCACGGCTTCGCGAAACGGGAACGATACCGCCGCAAATCTAGACACGTTGCCGGAAGGATCGGACAACATCGTCTGGAAGGCGGTTGAATTGCTACGACAGCGCGCGGGAACGGCTGCGGGAATTGCGATCCGTCTCGTCAAGAGGATACCTGCTGCTGCGGGCCTTGGGGGTGCGTCGAGCGACGCGGCCGCTGCACTGATCGCCGCGAATCGATTGTGGCGTCTTGGCTGGAGTCGAGAACAACTGTCTGAAGTTGCGGAAGAGTTGGGCAGCGATGTGCCATTTTTTTTCACGCCTCGAGCCGCAGGATCGGGCATGGCAATTTGCCGAGGTCGAGGGGAACTGATCGAACCGCTGGCGGATATGCCTCATTTGCATTTTGTAATCATTCGACCGCCAGTTGGGCTGTCGACGCCGAAGGTTTATCAGCGTTGTACCGTGCCATCGCAGCCTGATTCCGTCACACCGCTTGTCGCGAGTCTGCGTCGCGGCTGCGGTTCAGTTGGCGAGTTGTTGGTGAATCGTCTCCAACCCCCTGCGGAAGAGCTGACCCCTTGGGTCAGTCGGCTGAGTCGGACGTTCGCACAGATGGATTGCATCGGACACCAAATGAGTGGCAGCGGTTCCGCCTATTTCGGAATCTGTCGCAGCGCTCGGCAGGCACGATGTCTGGCGAGCCGGATTCGGGCAACAGGATTTGGTTTGACGTTTCAAGCCACGACCGTTCCGCATTCGAACCGCATCGAGACGGCACCTCTGTAAGGAGCACATCCATGGAGATCACTGAGGTTCGCATCAAGTTGACGGAAGATTCTGACGACCGGCTTCAAGCGTTTTGCTCGATCACTTTTGACGACGCCTTTGTCGTCCGAGACTTGAAGATCATCGAGGGAACGAACGGACCCTTTGTCGCGATGCCCAGCCGCAAGCTCACGGTGCACTGTAATAATTGCCGATCAAAGAATCATATTCGGGCAAACTACTGTAACCAATGCGGTTCAAAGATGAGTGCGGATCGCAGTGTGCGAGATCACGAAGGCCGCGCTAAACTTTATGCCGACATCGCTCATCCGATCAATTCGGTCTGTCGTGAGATGATTCAAAATCGAGTTGTAGAAGAGTACCGTCAAGAACGAGAACTCGCGCAGCGTCCCGATTACGTTTCGCGATACGAAGATGACTACGACGATGTCTTTGTCGGCAGTGATTTTGAAGAGATCATTCCCGTCAAGGATGAAAAACCAGCTCAACCGAAGATCGACATTCAGCCAAGCCAAGCCGGTCCCCGGGCTCCTCATGTGTCGAGCAGCACGGACAGCCCCCAGCAAACCAAGACGCCGCACAGCGGTTCGCAGGCTAAACGCAAAGGTTTTGGCGCGGGGATTCTAGACGAGTGAGTAAAGCCCGCGTCGTTGCCGATGGCCCGCTTGGTCAGACGGTACTAGAATTGTTTGCCGATCGGATTGAAGTATTGCCCTGGTCGGTTACTTCGGAAGGCAGTAGCGCGCCAATCGACGCAGTGTATACGTATGGCCATCCGCATCTGAACGGCGAGATGTTGGATCGCTTGCCCGGTGTCAAGGTAATCAGCAACTACGGCGTCGGTGTTGATCACATTGACGTCGGCGATGCAGCTGAGCGTGGCATCCCTGTGGGCAATACGCCAGGGATTCTCGATGGTGCTACGGCCGATATGGGATTCACGTTGTTGCTTGCTGCCGCGAGGCGTCTTGTCGAAGGTGATCGCTATGCTCGAAGCTCCGAGTTTACGACTTATGATCCGGGGTACATGCTTGGTCGTGAAGTGCATGGCGCGACCATCGGAATTGTCGGGATGGGACGCATTGGGGAACAGATCGCCAAGCGAGCACGTGGCTTCGATATGCGAGTGCTCTATCACAACCGTAATCGCAAAGAAGCGGCGGAAGCATCCCTCGCTGCGACCTATGTCAGCTTTGACCAACTGCTTCGCGAGTCGGACTATGTGATGCTGACCGTACCGTTAACGAATGAAACGCGCGGCATGATCGGCGTCGAAGAATTCGGCAGAATGAAGCCCACAGCGATATTGATCAACATCGCTCGTGGGCCCGTAGTCGACATGGACGCGTTGACGACCACTCTGCAAAGTCGTCAAATTTATGGAGCCGGCTTGGACGTTACCGATCCAGAACCATTGCCTCGGGATCACCCCTTACTCACGTTGGATAACGTCACGATTGCACCCCATCTAGGCAGTGCCACCGAGCAGACTCGCCAGAAAATGGCTGAGATTTCGGTTGAGAACCTCTTTCGTGGCCTCCGCAGCGAAGCTCTGCTACACCAAGTCGAGCTGTAAGGTAGGTTTGCTTCGGCAGCTACGCTGCCACGCCGTGATTCGAACCTTCCGTCCGGTTCGAGTATCCTTATTGGCACTCGTACCTAACCAGTTAATCCACCGAGGCCCACACCGATGATCCTTGCTCGCCGCCCGTGTTATGCACTTGCTCTTCTGACTTGCTTAACTTCCGCCGTCGCCGCTCAAGATCGTCGCGGCCCGTTTACGCACGCCACACGATCGGTTCGCAGTCGCGATATCGACCAGCAGCACATCCGAATAGACCTCCGTTTCGATTGGGAGAAGCAACGGGCTGACGCACAAGCGACGCTGACACTGACTCCCTTCAAGAGTACGAAGGAGATCACACTTGATGCTGCTGGCATGAAGGTCAATCGCGTCGCAAGAGAGAAGGTGGTGCTAAAGCACCAAACGAAGCCGCAGCAATTGATCGTTCAACTCGATCACGAGTTCAAAGCTGGCGAGTCACTGACATTGCTGATCGATTACGTGATCACGAAACCGAAGCACGGTTTGCACTTTGTCGTTCCAGATGACAGCGAAAAGAACCAGCCGAGAATGGTCTGGACGCAGAGCGAACCGGAGTACGCACATTACTGGTTCCCCTGTATCGATTCGCCCGCCGATCGCTTGACCAGCGAGATTGTCGCGACAGCTCCGAAGGACTATTTCGTTCTGTCGAACGGAGTACTCAAGTCGAAGAAGCTCAACGGCGATGGCACGCAAACGTGGCACTGGCACCAAGCCAAGTCTCACGTTCCTTATCTCTTCTCTGTCGTTTCCGGTGAATTCGACGCTTACGAGCAGCAATGGAATGACGTACCGGTCATCTCCTATGTGCCGAAGGGGCAATTGGCATTCGCCGCTAGGTCATTCGAGAAGACACCGGCCATGATGGACTTCTTCTCGCGAAAGATCGGAGTGAAATATCCGTGGCCAAAGTACACACAAATCTGTGTTGACGAATACGGTTGGGGCGGTATGGAGCACACCTCTGCGACGACGCTGAACATGCTGACGCTGCACGACGAACGGGCCCATCTGGATATTTCGAGCGATAACCTGGTGGCCCATGAGCTGATTCATCAGTGGTTCGGTGACTTGCTGACGTGCAAGGATTGGGGCGAAATCTGGTTGAATGAAAGCTTCGCAACATACTTTGCGACCCTTTGGAACGAAGAAGACTTCGGCTGGGAGGAGGCGACGTGGTCACGCCACCGTGAGGCAGAAAGATATAAGACCGAAGACAAGCGTTATCGTCGCTCAATCGTGAATTACCAATACAACGATCCGGGAAACGTGTTCGACGGGCATGCCTATCCGAAGGGCGGACGAGTTCTACACATGCTGCGTTTTGTCCTGGGCGATGACATGTTCTGGAAGTCGATTCATCACTACACGACTCGCAACATGCACCGAACGGTCGAGACGGCCGATCTGCGCATCGCGATCGAAGACGTGACGGGACAGGGGCTGAACTGGTTCTTTGATCAATGGCTTCACCACGGCGGACATCCCGACTTTCATGTCGAATGGCAATGGGATGAGGCGACCAATATGGCTCGCGTCACCGTTAAGCAGACGCAGAAGGTCGATTCCGTCACGCCACTGTTCCGCATGCCAGTCGAGATCGAAATCGCCACCGGTGACGCCATGAAGATCCACCGCGTTGATGTCTCAAAGGCGGAAGAGACTTTCCATTTTCACAGTGATAAGCGTCCGACGCGAATTTGCTTTGACCCGAAGGACTGGTTACTGAAAACGTTGAAGTTCCCAAAGAGCAAAGAAGAACTACTCGATCAGCTTTCGCGGGACAAAAACATCATGTGTCGCGTTCGCGCGGCCGAGGCACTAGCGGAGTTCAACGAAGACGAGGATGTACTCGCTGCGCTCGGCAAGACGCTTAGCAGCGACGCCTTTTGGGCGGTGCGGCAGGAAGCCGCCAAATCGATCGGTAAATTCAAGGGTGACAAGGCGCGAGCTGCGTTAATCGCGTCGTCCGAGGGTGATGCGAAATCATACGTGCGACGCGAAGCGATCAAATCGCTTGGCAAGTTCAAGCATGTCTCGACGAACGAAGCGTTAAGAGTAGTCGTTCGAAAAGATCCGTCTTATTACGCCATTGCCCAAGGACTTCGAGCCCTTGAAAAAGTCGACCACGACGCTTGCGAGGCAGAGCAGTTGGCGGCGCTCGAAGTTGTAAGTCATCGCCAAGAGACGTTAAAGGCTGCCATCGACTGCCTCGTCAAATTGAAGAGTTCTGATGCTAGTAACAGAATTGCGAATCTTCTCGAAGGAGATATTTCGCCTGAACGCCGAGTTGTTTTGATTGGCGGTCTCGCACGGTTGAAGCCCAACGATGAAGACGTACTGTCGCAACTGCACGAGCAACTTGACAATGATCGTACGAGTGTGCGCCGAAAGGCGATTGATGCTCTTGTCGAGGTCGGTGACCCGCTGGCGATCGACACGCTGCTCTCGAAACGAGCCGAGCAAGAAACGCCAGGGATGATTCGATCGATCGACGAAGCAGTCGAGAAACTGCGGGAGAAGGGCAAAGGAGTCGAACGGCTTCAGAAACAGCTTGAGTCGCTTCGACAACAGAACCGCAAGTTGGAAGAACGACTCAAGAAGTTGGAGGCAGCGAAGTAGGACAGTCTTTCAAAACCGCTTAGGAATGCGCAACCAGCACGCTATTCGCCAATGATCCCGAGTTCCGCAATCGATGCCCAAGGGCCATCGTTGACCTCGGACAACACGCGGAGCATCAGATAGCGACCTTTGAGTACATCAAAAGTTGCGTCTTGCGGGTCGCGCGTCTTCTTGAACGAGGCACGAGCGATCGGTTTCGTGAATCCGTCGGGAGAATTCCCGACGAAGATGTCGCAATCGGCAATTGCTCCGTTCCAGCCGCCGTCTTGACGCGCTAAGTAGCGGATGCCGCGCACCTCATGTTCATCACCGAGATCGATGACAAGTTCGTGAGGATGTTTTGCGGGCTGCCCAGCAAAACTCGAGTGCCACCACGAGTCGGGATCTCCGTCAATCACCTTGTTCGCCAATTTGCCATTGGCCGTCGATTCGCTGGTGACGCGGTGAATTCTTAGCTTCTCGCGAGGAATCAATCCGGTTTGGGACAAGGGTTTCGACTGCTTACGTTTGCGTCGCGGAGGCGGCGGGCGATTTCCCCATTTGGCTTGACGATCTCGCTCGTGAATCTCGCGGTCGTGGAAAGTGCCTTCGACCGCCGGTTCATGAGCTTGCTCAGCGTATTTAACAAGTTGTTGTAAGACTTCGGAGTTCGACGCGGCGACATCATGCGCCTCGCTAATGTCCTTCGATAGATCGTATAGCTCCCAAGGCACATCCGATTTGGGACGGACGGCTTTCCAGTTCTTCATTCGCACCGCCGTCTGCTGGCCGATCTCCCAATACAGATAATCATGCTGCGGCTGCGTTCGACCGACGACGTCCGCGCCTAGTAATTCGGGCAAGACGGACATGCCATCAATGTCTTTCGGAGTCGTTGCTCCGGCTAGTTCCGCAATGGTTGGCATGACGTCCGGGAAATACCAGAGCAAATCACTGACCTGTCCCGCCGCGATCATACTGGGCCAACGAGCGATCATCGGAATTCGTAAGCCGCCTTCGTACAACATACCCTTTCGCCCGCGGAACTCGTCCTTGGTCAGCGGGTTTACATTCGCTCCATGAATTCCGCGACGATGCTCGGGATCGGTGAAGTAATCATTTCCTCCGTTATCACCGCAAAAGAAGACCAACGTGTTCTCTTCGAGCTTCAACTCTCGCAATAGCGAGAGAATGTCTCCCACTTGTCGGTCAACCATCGAGACCATCGCGGCGTAGCGACGTGCTTGCTCGTTCCACGGCTTGTCCTTATACGTCGCCCACGCGGGATCATTGTCGGGAATGTTAAACAGACCATGTGGCGGAGTGATTGGCATGTAACAGAAGAATGGTTCGTCTTTGTGGTCGCGTATGAACTGCTTTGCGGCATCAACGATCACATAATGCGAATAAGTGTCACCTTCCTCGCCGCCTTTGTTGCCGGCCAGCGGGACTTCTTCGCTATTTCGTACGATGTAGGGTGGATAGTACGAGTGGGCATGAACTTGATCGTAGTACCCGAGGAAGACATCGAACCCGTGCTTCTCCGGAACGCCGGTCGAACCACGCCCGCCGCAACCCCATTTACCAAAACCACCGGTCGCGTAACCTTGCTGTTTCAAAATCGTGCCGATCGTAACTTCATCAGCTCGCAGGGGCGTGCCGCCTCCGTTCACACGAACCGATGTATGCCCACTGTGTTTGCCCGTCATCAATGTGCAGCGAGTGGGCGCGCAAACGGACGAACCCGCCAACGCTTGGGTAAATCGCATCCCCTCCGCAGCCATCCGATCCAAGTTCGGTGTCTTGATGTTGGGATTGCCGACACAAGAGAGTTCGTAGTAACCCAACTCGTCGGCCATGATATAGACGATATTGGGGCGGTCAGCTGCATCCGCCGTCGCACCGATATAAACTGACGAAAACATCAAGCAAAGCGAAGCAACGAGTCTCATCGAGATTCTCCAGGTTTGGAAATTGCGTTCCGTTGCTGCCAGCTGTCGATTTCGTTTGCTACAAGCAAAGCCATCGCGCCACCTCGGTCATCACGACCAAGGATGGCAGTGCGATCGAAGTAGTCTCGAAGCGATTTCTGTTTGCCGGTTCCTGTGCAAACGTCGACTAGTGTACCGCGGCTGCCAATCCGAGTTCGTATCGCATACCAGGCCTTGTTGATAATCGGCGAGTACGTTGCCGCGTCAAGCCAGCCTTCTGACACGCCGCGAATCATGGCATAGGTGATCATGCAAGTGGAGGTGAACTCCCGGTAGCTCTCGGGGTGATCGATGACCTGATGCCAACATCCGGTAGGATCCTGATGCTTTGCGAGCGCCGCCATATGACGCGTGAAGCTCTCGAGCAACTCGAGCCTTGCCGGATGATCATCTGGAAACGCGTCGAGACACATTGCGACGCCAATTGCTGGAAACCCGTTACCTCGCCCCCAAGCTGCTTCGTCCAGCGGCGAGTGGCGGTATAGTCCGTCCTCTCGCCAATCTAATTGACGCATGAATCGCAGGTGCTTTGCACAAGCGTCGAAGTACCTAGTCTCGCCGGTCAATTGTCCGACTTGCGCTAGTATCGGACCGCCCATGAACAGAGCATCGCTCATCTCGTTATGAAAGGGCATCGAAGAATTGCTCACTCCTTGATCATTAAAGGCGAGTTCTGCGGCAGCTCGAGCAAGTTCAATGTAACGGGCACGACGATCACCATCGAATCGTGCGGCCAATTCGCTGAAGATCAGATGACCTGAGAGATCGCTACCGCTCATTAGTGATGCCGTCTTGCTGCCACTGAAATACTCTTTGGCAATGTCTTCGATTTGTGCATAGTCGGGACCACGTCCAGAATCTGCAGCGAGTCGTTCAGCGTGGCGCATCCGACCAATCACGGCGAGCGATTGGATATAAACTACTTGTTTCAGTTGCCCTCCGTACTGCGATAGTAGCTCGTCCTTAATTTTTCGCGGAGAACGCGATAGCCGTCGCTGCAGTTCGTTTCTAGCTGGTGACGGGGTTGCGAATGCCGACTTGGTCGTAGCATTCAGAATCATGGCCAGCGAAGTGCCGCCGTGTTTGGGTGGTACCGACACCTGGATCGCCGGGATCGTTCCTGTATCGCACGGCGGCGTACTTGCAAGTTGCGCAACGAGCGAATCGTTTGGAGCGAAAAGCACAACATCGTCAATCGACTGGGCGAGCCGTAGTAAACTTGGCTCCGCTCCCTCGGCGACTTGCGCACGTATTGCCTCTCCGAGTGTTAGTTCGAGCACAAGGTCAGGGGCATGCATTCCGATCCAACGCCAAACATAAGCCGCTTCGGGATCGGTCTTGGAGTTGTAAGCGTTTTCTTTCGGTGGGTAGCCGCGTGTCGGATTTCCATTCGAGCCGTTGGCCGGACCTTTGCCGAGTGACAAACCATCTGGATTGACGCATGGGATCACGGAGATGGCAAAACGCTTTCGATACGAGGTCGCATCGGGATGCTGATAGAACCAACGGACAGAGGCCAATGCAGCGTCCGTAGACCCTCGGTCGCCGCCAATACCCGCCACGACAAGCACTCGAGTTTTATTCGTTCGGTAATCCAAATCCTCGGGCGCAATCGCGGCATCGATCGAAGTGCCTCGGCGGGTCACACCAATTGCGGTCGAGAGCAATTGCGAAGTGTCAAAACCACGCAGCTCATCGGCGATTGAGGCTGGCTCGGCATGAAGTCTTTCTGCGCATACGAGCCAGCTAGTAGCGACCGCCAAACAAACCAACTTCGGCAAACTAGAGATCATCACGCGACTCCGCTTCGTTGAGGTAGATGCCGGGTGTCGTGAAAGGCAACCGAGCTAAAACGTTTTCTTCTTGAGCGTGCTGATGAACTCGACAACGTCAACAAGATCCTTTTCCGACATCGTCTTTTGCAGATCCGCCGGCATTAGCGAAATGCTGCTCTTGATCAGCTCGTCGATTTCATTTTTGGCGATCACTTTGTCGATCGACTCGGCGGAGCGAATCGTAATGTTGTCGTCGGTTTCGCTGACCTTCAATCCAGAGATGATGTTGCCGCTGTCGAGAATCGCTGAATACGTTTCGTAGTTATGACTGATGCCCGCACTCGGGTCGAGGATCGAGACGAACATCGCTTCACGCGACAATTTGCTGCCGATTTCAGAGAGATCAGGTCCAACTTCCTTCCCCTCGCCGCGGACCTTGTGGCATTTAATGCAAGTCGCCTTGGTGTTGAATAACTCTTTGCCGTGTGCCGCGTCTCCTGATAGTTTGGCGAGCGCAGAGACTGGAGGGAGAGGTTTGCTGCCGGCGGTGGCAGGCAGCTTGAGATACTTGGCGACTTCCATACGGATTGAATCGTCAGTCGACGCGTAGAGTACATTGGCAACCGTGAAGTTCAAATCAGCTGGCAGCCGTCCGTCTTGAACGACTCGCAATAGAAATCTTTCGCCGAGCCGGCTACGCCCCAATGCATTGGCCGCCGCAGTTCTGACTGGCCGCGTTCGATGGTTGTCGAGTGCCAACGGCTTAAGGATCTCCGTCGCCTCTTCGTTGCCGATATATCCCAGCAAGGAGACTGCTTTCGTAGCGACCGCTTCGTCGTCACTGTCAATCTGCGCCAGAATCAGTTTCGCTTGTTCTCTTTTTAGCAACAGCTCTCCCGCGTGAACGCCTTCCGTACTCGCTGGATCCGCGAGTGCGAGTTGCAGAAGAGCTGTCTCGACACCTCGCACGTTCAACCGGTCGATGAGATTGACGTACTTGGGAGTCCCTCGATGCAATTCCAAATGTCGTAGAACTGCGTCTTTCAGCTTCTGGTTCGAGTTGACGTCGATCGTCTTCAGCCGCAAAAGGGTCTCGACAATTGTGGCGTCTTTTGCGGCTTGCGCGTCGTCGGCACGAGTCGTTTCGAGGCCGACGAGAAGAGCGAAAATGGCGGCGATCCAGCGCATCGTAAACCTCAACGAAGTTTGAAAACATCGGTATAGCGTGCCGTTAGCCTAATCGGTGGCTCGATAAGGGTCGAGATGCAAGCGACTGGCGGTTGCAAATACAGTCAGGGATAGCACTTGCGAACAAGATTGGCGGCGTGCGACCAGCTGTCGGATCATTGACGATTCGCTGGTTTGGCGAGTAAACTCAGCGGATTCAAAATGTAAAGAAACTATAGGATTTAGAGACCGGTTGCCGATTCGAGCGGCAGCGCGTCGGAAGCACAGTGAGTTGAAACGCCATGTCAGTATCCACCGTAAGTATTGAGCAGCTATCAGTTAACACGATCCGCACCCTCTCGATGGATGCGGTCCAGCAAGCGAATAGCGGTCACCCAGGGACGGCAATGGCCCTGGCTCCGGTTACCTATACGCTATGGAACAAATCGCTTCGGTTCGATCCAGAGCACGCCGAGTGGCCCGGTCGCGACCGATTTGTTCTGTCGTGCGGACACGTGTCGATGTTGTTGTATTCGATACTTCACTTGGCGGGGGTGAAAAAGCCTAACGGCGAAGTTGGCATCACGCTCGAAGACATTAAGAACTTTCGGCAAATGGGAAGCCCCTGCGCTGGGCATCCTGAATACGGTGACGCCCCGGGTATCGAAACGACAACGGGGCCGCTCGGGCAAGGCGTCGGTAACAGTGTCGGAATGGCGATGGCCGCAAAGTGGTTCGCCACTCGCTACAACCAACCGGGCTTTGAGCTGTTCGACTACGACGTCTACACCGTGTGTAGCGACGGCGATTTGATGGAAGGTATTGGATGCGAAGCGGCGTCGGTCGCTGGACACCTGAAGCTGGCGAACCTTTGTTGGCTGTATGACGACAATCACATCACGATCGAAGGCGACACGGAACTCGCGTTTACCGAAGACGTCGGCAAACGATTCGAGGGGCTCGGCTGGAACGTCGTAAAAGTTGACGATGCCAACGATGTTGCGGCATTGAATGGTGCCATTGATGATTTCAAATCCACCACCGACAAGCCAACACTGATCGTTGTGCGAAGCATTATCGCTTACGGTTCACCGAATAAGGCCAATACGTCCGGAGCTCACGGTTCGCCACTCGGTGAAGATGAGATTAAGCTGACGAAGGCAGTCTACGGTTGGCCAGATGAAAAGTTCGTCGTTCCCGATGATGTCCGTTCTCATTTTGCCGAGGGGATTGGACAGCGCGGCGCACGGGAGTACGACGCGTGGACAGCGGCGTTTGCGAAGTATGAAACGGCTCATCCCGAGTTGGCGGCGCAGTTAAAGAGCATTTGGAATGGAGAGCTACCGGCCGGTTGGGACAAAGATATTCCTACGTTTGAACCCGACGCAAAGGGCATGGCGAGTCGAGTTTCTTCGGGCCAGTTGATCAACGCCATCGGCCACCATCTCCCTTGGTTCGTAGGTGGTTCTGCCGACTTGGCGCCATCGAATAACACTATGATGAAGGGCGACCAGTTCGGCGAGTTCAGCCCGGCGACCTATTGCGGGCGCAACGTTCACTTTGGCGTTCGCGAACACTCGATGGCATCGATATGCAACGGTCTGTCCTTGTCGGGAATACGACCGTACGGTGGAACGTTTTTTGTCTTCACGGACTACATGAGACCACCGATGCGTTTGGCCAGTATCATGCATCAACCCGTGCTATACGTTCTGACGCATGACTCGATCGGGCTCGGCGAAGATGGCCCAACTCACCAACCGGTCGAGCATCTCGCCGCTTGTCGCGCGATTCCGGGATTGCAAGTGATTCGTCCGGGAGATGCGAACGAAGTCGCGGAGGCCTATCGCAAGCTGATGACCGTCACCGATCGGCCTGCCGCTATGGTGTTAACCCGACAGAATCTGCCGACTGTTTGCCGTGAGAAGTACGGAGCCGCCTGCGATACGGCAAAGGGTGGCTATGTGCTGGCAGATTGTGAAGGCGATCCTGATGTGATCGTGCTAGCGACGGGGAGCGAAGTTAGTATTTGTTTGGATGCCGCTGAGAGCCTTGCCGACGACGGGATCAAGGCGCGGGTCGTCAGTATGCCGTGCTGGGAGTGGTTCGATGAGCAAGATCAAACTTATCGCGACAGCGTTTTGCCGCCGAGCGTGACAGCCCGAGTTGCAGTAGAAGCTGGGATCCGCCAAGGCTGGGACCGTTACATCGGTTCGACAGGCCGATTCGTTGGAATGTCGAGCTTCGGCGCATCAGCTCCAGCCGAAGAGCTTTACGCTCACTTCGGCATCACCGCCGAGAATGTCGTCGCGGAGGCCAAGGCGGCAGTTGGCGGCTAAGCGGGGAGATCTTCCGCTCTATAGGCATACGATCACGCGGGTCGACCTGTCGGAGTTGTGCCGATTTGTTCAATTCTGCGGTTTCTGCCGCCGATGATGATTTTAGCGGCTTTGGTTGCGCGATCGCGAAACCATATATACGTTCCGGAACCCGCACCGGACGCCACTAACGTCGAGGAACAAATCATGCGCTCCGCATTGCTCGGACTCGTAGCAGCGTTCGTGCTGGCTGCGACAGGTTGCGACCATCACAACTTAGCCAAGAACAGCTGTAGCAGTTGCAACAGCTGTGGAAACGGAAACTGCGCGGCCCATGGGGGCCACGGCCACGACTCGGGGATTGGCGGCGCGGTTGCCGGTCATCTCGGAACACCTGGTCCGACGCCCGTCAGGCGTTTGCCACACGGGTACCAGCAGGACGCAGGTCCCAGCGGTCCACCGAGCGCAACCTACGGGTATCCGTATTACACGACACGCGCACCGCGAGATTTCCTGATGGACAACCCACCATCGATTGGATACTGATCTCCGCACGCCCTGAAGCAACTAGCGAAAAATGCCGGCTCGAAATGTGAGTCGGCATTTTTAATTCGAAGACGGAATTTCGAATGTGGCGATATGATTAGTCGCGGAATCGGCCAACAACGACCGTGATGTTCTGCCCGCCAAAGCCGAAGCTATTGTTCAACGCTATGTCACATTTGGCTTCGCGAGCTTCGTTGGGAATGTAGTCCAGATCGCATAGTGGATCAGGGTTCTCGTAATTGATAGTCGGAGGCAATACGTTGTCGCGAATCGCCATCAAACAGACGATCAATTCCGTGACGCCAGCCGCTGCGATCAGATGCCCCATCATGCTCTTGGTGCTGGAGATAGGCGTCTGCATAGCGTGTTCGCCGAACACCTCGCGACATGACTTTGTCTCGACTTTGTCGTTGACCGTCGTACTTGTCCCGTGGGCGTTAACGTAGTCGATATCGGATGGGTTCAATCCCGCATCTTCGATTGCCATTCGCATACAGCCAATGGCACCTCGTCCTTCGGGATGAATGTCCGTGATACGATAGGCATCGGCCGTCGATCCATAGCCCAGAATCTCCCCGAAAATTTGAGCGCCGCGCTGCTTTGCATGCTCGAGTTCTTCGAGGACGATCATCGCCGCGCCTTCACCCAAGACGAAACCGTTGCGTAGTCGGTCGAAGGGGCGTGAGGCCTTTGTTGGGTTGTCGTTGCTCGTGGAGAGGGCGGTCAATAAGTTAAATCCCGTGACGCCGAACGGGTGAACCATACTGTGGGTGCCGCCCGAGATCATTGCGTCCGCATCGCCGCGGCGAATAATCTCCGTCGCTTCACCGATCGCTTGGCTGCTTGCGGCACACGCGGTCAGGCAATTCAAATTGGGGCCCTGCGCATTAAACATGCCAGCCAAATGCGCGGCCGGCATATTCGGCTCTTGTTCCAACTCGACTTGTGGGTTGAGGACTTCAAGCCCCTTCTTGGTAAACTTTGCGATATCGAATTCGCCGTCTTCCAGGGCGGCTGCCATCATTGATGTGAACGAGTGGAAGTCCTGGCTGCCTTCACCACTACCAAGATAAACACCCAGCCGTACCGGATCGATTCCGGCATCGAGGATTCCGGACGAGTCGACGGCTTGGCGTGCGGCCCCTCCTGCGAATCGCGAATGTCTCCCTCGGTGTTTCCAGACTTCCGCATCCTCACCGATGTCCGTGATATCCCAGTTCTTAACCTCGGCCGAAATCTTCGTGGGAAAACGGCTGGCATCGAAGATGGTTGTGTAGCCAACTCCGGATTGGCTTTCCTTCAGCCCGGACCAGACCGTCTCGACATCATGTCCCATTGGATTGATCGAACCGATGCCGGTAATGACGACGCGTCGTCTCATCTTGTTGCGATCTCCGATTGAGTTTCTGTGAACGTGAACATTGCGACCTGACGAATGACACTTGGTATTCTATCCAATCGCTGCGGCTTCCTCCCGCTCCGCATGTAGAAGATGTTCAGGAATCTTGATCTTCTCGCCGGTTTCGGTCCGACCTACGTCAAACATTCGCAGCAGTCGCAGCATTCGCAGGAACTCGGCCGGCTCGAAAAGGTCAACTCCTTGAAAACGATCATCCAGGTGCGCGAAGACCATGTCTACTTCTGCGTGAAGTCGATCACCGATGTGGCTGGTCGCTTTGCAGATGGCACCGTCTGCTTGGATGTTCTCTGCGACCACCGTGTAGGTCAGCGTATCGCCTGCCACAGCGGGGCCGTGAAATACAGCTTTGCCTAGTTTGGCCAGGACGACTCGTTCCGTGAAGTCGTTGTGTTCGGCGACTAGCAGACCGCCAGTTTGGGCGAGCCCTTCGATGATCAGCGAAGCGGGCATGAGCGGGAGAAATGGGCCGTAGCCGTCCATTTGCTCCTCGGCCAGAGCGACGTTCTTGATCGCAACCGCCCGACGACCGCTCTCCAATTCAACAAACCGATCAATCCAAAACCAGCGCATGGTAAGCTTTCTCGTCGCGTTTGATCCAATCGAGAAATCGACTTATGCGCCGACTTTCGACTCGACGTAGCGGCACAGATCACTGACGGTCAACAGATTACCAAAGTCCTGGACGACCGGGTTCGACTCGAACTTTGTGAGGTCCGCGAACGGCATTCGTTTCTTCAATTCCTCGACGCCGTCGGGCGTCACCTTTCCATCTTGGACATACTCCGCATTGGTGAGGATGTCTTCAGGAAACAACTCGGAGCGCGGGATCTCGATTTCAAACGCCTTTTCGAGACGAAACACGATATCAAGGAAGTCAATGGACTCAGCGCCCAAGTCGCCGACCATCGTAGCCTCCGGCGTCACCTCGTCGTCGTCGACCCCAAGTGCATCCATCAGAGCTTCTTGAACTTTCGCAAACACTTCTTCTTTCGTAGGCATTCGAGGTCTCTCCGATCGATTAATAATTGGCTTTTTACTGGCGACGGACGCTAGCTGATAGCATCAGCGCTGTGATTATGTTGTGGTTTCCAGATCCGCGAGAATTCACCTCGATGGTAATTTCGCGCATATGGGTCAACCGCTCCGTGGTTTGGGTATCGGTCGCTCAGAGTGAACCGCTCCAATACAAGCCGTCCCGACACCGCAACAACGTCTTCCACCATTCCTTGAACCTTCAGTTTTGTGGTATTACTGCCGTGCTTCGCGATCTCCGCCGAGACAGTTAAGACTTGATTTGGAGCTAAAAAACTAGCGTATTTGATCGTTCGTGCTTCTTGTAACAAGACATAGGGCTTTTCAAAATCGTCAGTAACTCGCACCAACCAGGCGCTGGCCTGAAACATCGCTTCGAGCATCAGGACGCCGGGCATCACGGGAAATTTTGGGAAATGGTCTTTAAGGTACTCTTCATCGGGCAGCAGCCGTTTTTGTGCTGTAATGGATTGCCCAGGAACGAGTTCCGTGATCTCGTCCAGTAGGCGAAAACGCATTGTCAAGCCTGCGTCCGACATCCGGCGGGCACCCCTCTAGATTGGTCAAACTCGTCAGTATAGTTTCGGTTGAAAAGTACCACAACCGGCGGTAATTACACGCTTTCCGGCGATCACGACGATTCCAGGGCCACGGTTTGTCAGTTAGATCGCCGCTTGTTACATTTCTCGCATGCGTAAAGGAATTGCCGTATCACCAGGAGTCGCAGTCGGAACGGCGTATTGTATCCACGAAATTTTCGTGAACCCTGATACGAAACGTCTTGAGGATAGCGAAGTTACGGCCGAATTGGCGGCTTACGAGTCGGCTCGCGACCGAACTACTGCAGACCTGAACGCTTTACGCACGAAGGTCGAAGGCCAGGTCGGACGCGATGAAGCCGCGATATTTGCGGTTCAAGAGTCGATCCTGCGGGACGCCGATTTTACAGACAAAGTCCGAGGCTGGATCGTCGACGACCGGCTTACCGCAGCAGCAGCTCTGCATCAACTGTTAAATCACTACACGTCGCTCTTCGCACGAACACGAGACAATTATCTCAAAGAACGCGTCAACGACGTGCGAGATGTCATTGTGCGACTCAGCTCTCATCTGAGCGACGTGCTGAAGCCCGAAACGGACGCTTTGGACGGCCCGCTCATCATCGTTGCGGATGAACTGCTCCCGTCACAAGCGGTAGCACTCGGTGACACCGACGTCCGCGGCATCGTTACGCAAGCCGGAAGCCAGACCAGCCATGCGGCGATCATTGCTCGGAGCCGCGGGATTCCAGCCGTGTCTGGCATCAGCGGCATTCTCAGGCAGATAACCACGGGCGACGCCATTATCGTAGACGGTCGTGAGGGTGTCGTAATCGTCGATCCTGACCCAGAAGCGCGCAGCGCCTATCTCAAACTAGAACGTGAGTTTGTCCACCTGCGTGACGAGCTTGCCGTCAACCGTGATCTTCCCGCGATGACGTCGGACGGCGTCAAACTGGAGCTCCTTGCCAACATCAACGGCGTTTCGGACGCAACAACCGCAGCGGCAATGGGCTCGACCGGTGTCGGCCTGTTTCGTACCGAGTATATGTATCTGACCCACCCAACGGTCCCTGACGAGGACGAGCAACTCGCCACTTACCAGCAAATCATCGATGCAAGCCCCAACAGCACAATTACAATTCGTACGCTCGATATTGGGGGCGACAAAACCGTACCGTATCTCGGTCATAACCATCAGGAGGCCAACCCTTTTTTGGGTTGGCGTAGCATCCGTTTGTCGTTCGAGCATCCTGAGTTTTTTAGTACTCAGATCCGAGCAGTGCTCCGCGCTTCGCGCTATGCAAAGCAACAGGGAGGTGCCGTTCGCCTGATGTTTCCAATGATTACAACGATCGACGAGTTTCGTCGAGTCCGGCAAATTGTCCGTCGTGCGCAGCAACGTCTCGCGAAAGAAGAGAAAGAGTACGCTGATGTTCCGCTCGGCATGATGCTTGAGGTCCCAGCCGCCGCAATCGCGATCGACACAATTCTGCCCGTTGTCGACTTTGTCTCCGTAGGTTCGAACGATCTGGTGCAATATTTAATGGCGGCGGATCGGGACAATCCGAAGGTCAGCCACCTCTGTCAGCCAATGGCACCTGCCGTATTGCGGCTGCTGACAAACGTAATACGCACCTGCCGCGCACAATCCACGCCAATCACCGTTTGTGGCGAAATGGCAGGTCAGCCAAGGACGTTTGTTCTGCTGTTGGGCATGGGATTGCGGAGCTTCAGCATGAGTCCGGCATTTATCCCGTCGATCAAAGAACTCGCGAGCCACATGACGATCGCTCAAGCGCGCGGAGTCTTGCACCACGCGCTCGAGATGAAGACGACGACTCACGTGAAGCGATTTATGGCAGACCAACTTCGGAAGATCTCTCCCGATTCCGTACTCTTTGATACCGCATAGCGTGAAGCCGCTAAGCTTTGGCCGCGTCGAGCGATTCTTGCAATCGAGCTTTGGGCTGCACACCAAGAAACCGTTCTATGACGTCACCGCCCTTGAAGACCATTAAGGTTGGGATGCTGGTTACACCGTACTCCTGGGATGTCTTTGGGCTATCGTCAAGGTTAACTTTACCAATCTTGATTGACCCGAGATTCTCTCCGGCCAATTCATCGATCATCGGTGCTATCTGCCGGCAAGGGCCACACCAAGGGGCCCAAAAGTCGACGAGTACCGGCTCGGAAGATTGGAGGACTTCGGTGTCAAAATTGTCGTCGGTAAACTCGTGTACATTCCCGGCCATTACGATCTCCTTCGTCGTTAGCACGTTTCAATTGAGGTGAGGAGTCGAATTGTATCGGTCGACTTTCGAACCTGTCAATCGAGCTAACGAATCGTAGGAGTTCGGAGGAAATGCAGGGCTAAGCGCACCGCTGAATCGCAGTGGACACCTCGAAAACCGCGTTCGCAGCTTCGCAAGACTTCGATGCCAGCTTGCTTGCTTGGGCCTCATTAATCAAGAAAGTCGCCATGATCGCGATCTCGTGGGTCTTTGAGGCCGTCTCCGAGCTTGCTCAACGCTTCCGTTTCGATCTGGCGAACGCGCTCGCGAGTGAGACCTAATTCTTCGCCGATCTCCTTCAGCGTGTGCGGTTCTAAGTCATCAAGTCCGAAACGCATTCTCAGAACAGTTGCCTCACGCTGGTCCATCTCGTCGAGCATGCCCATGACGGTGCTCAGTACATCTGTCTCGACAAGTTCTTCGTCAGGACTCTTCATCCGTTCGTCCATGACCATCTCGCCCAGCGACCAGCCTGCTTCGGATTGATCCGTCTGTGGCGTCGAGTTATAGATCCGGATCGCCTTCTTAATGATGGGAAGCTTTTTCTTAGGCAAGCCAAGCACGCGGGCAATCTCTTCGGGTGTGGGCGATCGGCCAAGTTCTTCGGTAAGCCGTGCGTTCGCTCGGCGCCACTTCGATAGCAATTCGACCATGTAAGCCGGGATCCGAATCGTCTTCGCCGAATTGATCAACGCTCGCTTGATCGACTGCTTGATCCAGTAACTCGCGTAAGTGCTGAAGCGTGTCCCAACACCAGGATCGAATCCTTCCACGGCACGGAGCAGCCCGAGGTTGCCTTCCTCGATAAGATCGGGCAGGCCTAGGCCTTTGCCAGTGTAGCCGCGAGCGATGTTTACGACGAGCCGCAAATTGGCTCGAACCATCCGGTCACGAGCTCGGACGTCGCCATCGCCGATTTGTCGGGCAAGCTCTTGTTCTTCGGCGGCACTCAGTAGTGCAGTTTCGTTGATCTCGCGGAGGTATGTTTCCAGCGGTGTTTGCAGCGCGTCGCTTCGCTTACGCGGAGCGGCGGCTCGCTTGGAGGTTGGTCGGTCTTCGGTGATTACGTCGGAGCTCTTTGAAGGCATAGTGTCGTCGCCCGTGCAATGGAGGGAGGGGGCAGAAGCAGGATGTCAACGGGAATAAGACAACTATCGACGCGCAGCCCTATTGTTCTGCAAGCAGAGGCAAAGCCGAGGAGGTACGCGAGATATGCCTTGCATTCCGACCATAACGGTGACACCGGCATCGACAGTCACGCGGCTTCAAATCCTTCGGCTCGAGTCATGTACGGGTGCGAACACCGAATCGTCGTGAGTGAATCGCCGCGACAATCGCTATAACACTTGCGATGAACGCAGTCGTGCTACCTGTATCGCAAAACGGGTTCATTGCAAAGCAAATCCCCGTCATCGATTTCGATAACGGGGATTCGTGAGCATCTACTTAAACGGACAATAACGTCCGAACTGAGATATCTTATTCCGCCGGTTTTTCTTCTACCGCAGCTTCTTCTACCGCAGCTTCTTCTACTGGGGCATCGGTTGCGACTGGGGCAGGAGTTGGAGCCTGCTCGGCAGACTTAAACAGCGGGCCGGCTTCACCGAGACCACCCTTCAAGTCTTCACGAATAACTCGCTCTCGCGACCCTGTGGCGGCTCCGCCGGCTTCGGGTGCCGAACCATCCTCTTCCGCCCACTCAACGCGTTTACGTGACAAGCCAATCTTTCGTTCGTCGATATCGACACGGAGGATCTTCACTTCGATCTCTTCGCCAACTTTTACAACATCCTCGGGGTTCTCGACCTTGTGGTCTGCTAGTTCGGAGATGTGCAACAATCCTTCAAGACCGTCTTCTAAGCCGACAAAGACACCGAAATTCGTGATCTTCGTAACGGCGCCCTTGACGACTTGTCCAGGCTGGTACTTGCCGGGGATGTCCTGCGCCCACGGATCATCGTCCAATTGCTTTAGTCCTAACGCAATTCGGCGACGGTCCTGGTCGACTGAGAGAATCTTACAGCTAACTTCCTGGCCTTTCTCGAGCATTTCGTTCGGATGGCTAATCTTGCGAGTCCAAGACATATCAGAAACATGGAGCAGGCCGTCTATGCCTTCTTCGAGTTCAATAAACGCACCGTAGTTCGTGAGATTTCGAACCTTTCCGTTAACCGTCCCATCGATCGGGAAGCGATCCGTGATATTGTCCCACGGATTATCTTGCGTTTGCTTCATGCCGAGTGAAAGCTGTTGGCCAGCCTTGTCGATGCTAAGGATGACGACTTCGATCTCGTCGCCAATCTGAAGCAGTTCGTTCGGATGATTGATCCGCTTCGTCCAGGACATCTCGCTGATGTGAACCAAGCCTTCGATCCCGGGTTCGAGTTTGACGAAGGCACCGTAGCTCATGACGTTGACGACGGTACCGGTGTACTTTTCGTTGACGTTGTACCGGGTGTCGACGGTTTCCCAAGGGTTCGGTGTAAGCTGCTTGAGACCCAACGCAATTTTCTGCTTCTCGCGATCGATATGCAGAATTTGGACTTCGATTTCTTGATCGATTTGTACCATTTCGGACGGATGACCAATTCGTTCCCAGCTCATGTCGGTGATGTGAAGTAGTCCGTCAATCCCGCCGAGGTCAACGAATGCGCCGAATTCGGCAATGTTCTTCACGACACCCTTGCTGGACACGCCAACTTCCAAATCGCGTAGCAATGCATCGCGGTCTTCTTCTCGCTGCTTCTCAATCAGCGACCGGCGGCTTACGACGATGTTGCGCCGGGCTTCGTCGATCTTCAACACTTCGCATTGCACAACGCGACCGATGTAGTCACCGATATCTGAGGGACGACGGATGTCAACTTGACTGGCAGGTAGGAAGACATTCACGCCGATGTCGACAAGCAGTCCACCCTTGATTTTCCGCGTCACCGTTCCGGTGACGACCTGACCTTCATGAACGGTCTTCATCATCTCTTGCCAGGCGATGATTTTCTCGGCCTTGCGTTTACTTAGCGAGACCATGCCATGCGGGTCGTCGGCGCGACCAAACTCGTCCTCTAAGTCCTCGATCAGAACTTGGAATGTTTGGCCGACCGCCGGCTGTTCTTCGTCCTCATCCCATTCGTTGCGTGGAATGCTGCCTTCACTCTTAAAGCCCACATCAACGAGGACGATATCGTCGTCGATGCGTATGATACGTCCTTCCACGATTGAGTTGACGTCGAAGTTCGCTTCGCCCTCCATCGTTCCAAGGACCGTGCCGTCGTCACTGGCGTCGGCAAACTCCTCGTCGAACAGGGCGCTGATCGCTGCGTCGGTTTCTAAACTGCGAATGAGGTTTCGGTTGACCATAATTTCTTACGACAATTGGGGTTAGGGTATTCCCGCACGAGCCAGAACGACCGTCGCTCGGGGAGCGCGCAGGATTCGGAGTCAAAACGCGTAAATCTAACAAACGCGTGAATCTACAGCAACGGTGGACTCGTTTTTTGGGGCCGACTGCGGTCCGATGAAGCAGTGATCAGTCACCGCGGGACATACCAGATTGAAATGCAAGTTTGACGTTGGCATTTATCGGTTTATAATCGACGGGCTATGCAGTCCGTTGCCAGTTCCTCCCCCAATTGTGGATGGTGTGGGGCTGTATTGTTGCTAGTCCACCGCGCGGATATGGCAGGTTTTTAAGCCTCTTGAAGGCATTTTCCCAATTAAACCAGCGTGTTTCCGCAAAAAAGTGGACGTAACTTCAACCCGTAATTAGACTGGCGAGAGCAGCTCTACTCTGCCATTTCCACATCTTTTCGGCTTGACCCGATAGGGGTATTGTCGCGATGCCACACAGCTACAAACGTTTGTTGACAGGTGCCAAAACTCGAAAGGCCAGGAGAAAACTGCGCGATTCACGCAGAATTCACCTGGAGAAGCTCGAGGACCGCAATCTTCTTGCAGGAGATTTGGAGTTGTCGCCGCACCTGATGGCGGAAGGTGAAGGGCCAACTTGTCCGGCGGGCCTTAGCTATCCGCTTCTGGCCGCATACACTGGAAATCTGCCAGAGAGTATCCCACGGGAATGCTTCCTGCAGGGCACGACAAATGGCGGTGCCGCGGGTTCATCCCAGCCGCAAGGCGAAATTCCCCCTGATCAACAGCCCATTATCGCGGTTGGTGAATCTGAGCCAAACGATGGTTTGACAACGGCCGATCTCGTCCCTTTGGGCACAGGGATGGGAGAGAACGCTAACGTCGACGTGAGCGCAACGCTCAATACGGCTGCGGACGTTGATGTTTTTCGGTTGGAATTAGATGGAGGTGACGTCTTCCACGTCAATTTGTTCGGCGCTGCACAAACTATTACGGTATTTGATGCCAATGGCACAGAGATGCTGACGTCGAACATCGATGTTAACTCAGTGGTGCCCACCATCGACACGGGTGAAATTCGAATTCCCAAGGGTGGAAACGCTTCGCTCGGTGTCGTCATTCCCACCACTGGGACGTACTTTCTTCAAGTCGCGAACGCCGACATCGCCATAACCGGTGGTGCCTACACGGCAGAATTGCGCGTACAGCGCCCGGCGCTCGAGAGCAATCCTGTCGGGACGCATCAACGACTCTTCATCGATTTCAACGGTGCAGTGATTGATACTGCAATCTTTGGCGGCACTGGCGTTGCAAGCCTATCGCCGATGTCTTCGTTTATGAACAGTTGGGGGCTCGCTTCGACCGATGAAGATGCGTTGATTGATGCAATCATCGCCGACCTTGAAGAAAACCTCGGAACGGAAATCCGACAGAACGGCCAGAATGGCGACTTCCTGACTTCGGATATTCCCGGCGAGTTCGACATTGAGATCCTGAACAGTCGCGACCATCTGGATCCGTTTGGCGAACCGAATGTGAGCCGCGTCATCATTGGCGGTACGATTGGAGAGTTTGGAATCCCAACGCTTGGTATCGCTCAATCAATCGATCCCGGAAACCTAGATACTACCGAGTCAGCCGTTACCCTCTTGGACATCATGAGCGGGCAGCTCGGTGGCGGCGGGCTGGACGATATTAATGCGATTCCATTGGCAACCGGCGCTTCGAAGATCGACCTGGTTGCGGCCGTGGTTGGCGGAGTCACAGCGCATGAAGCAGGGCATTTCTTTGGCCTTTGGCATGTCGATAACACAAATAATGTCGACAATCTGATCGACGTTGGTGGCAATGGTGTATTGGATGAGGCAGGGGTAGGTCCGGACGGGATCTTTGGATCACCCGATGACATCGATATGGGATTCTTGAATGCTGACAACTACAACCCAGGCGAGGTTTATACCGGCGTCGAAGACACGCTCAACACGCTATCTTGGGGCCTGTCGACTGGAAAACTCCCGTCCAGCATCTCTGGCGTCAAGTTTCACGATCTGAATAGCAACGGAACTCAGGATATATCGGAACCGGGTTTGGCCGGTTGGACGATCTTTGCCGATTTGGATGGTAACGGCTTGGTCGACCTGCGCGAGCCAAAGGTCACAACTGGTGACAATGGAGAATACGTTCTTTCCGTGCCACCGGGCCAGCACAGCATCCGTGAAGTCTTGCAACCCGGTTGGGAGCAAACCTTCCCATCCAGCGGATCGCACACGGTCATTGTCCGCTCCAACGAATCGGTGACCAACATTAACTTTGGTAACGTCTCGTTGTTCGGCGGAATTTCCGGAACGAAGTTTAACGACCTCGACGCTGATGGCGTCTTTGATCAGGACGAACCGGGAATCCCAGGTATCGTCCTCTATATCGATCTCGATGGCGACAATCGCTTGGACTTGGGCGAGCCGATGGCACGCACTGGCGCTGATGGAACTTATTCGATCGCCGTTCCAGAACCTGGAACGTTCACGATTCGCGAAGCGCTTCAGCCCGGTTGGGAACAAACGTTCCCAGACCCAATCTCTCGAGAAGGCGAGCATATCGTGACTGCAATTCCGGGAGAATCGTTCCCTGGGCTCAATTTCGGAAACACATCGCAGCTTGATTACGGCGATGCCCCGACGGCGGAGCAATCTGGATTCGCAAGCAGCTATCCGACGACGATCGCCGACGGTGGCGCTGTGCATGCGATTCTCGCGGGCTTCCATCTTGGTGCCACGATCGATGGCGATCCAGACGGCACACCAAATGAGACGGCGACGGGCGACGATGCAAATACAACGGTTAACGACGAAGACGGTGTTGTCTTTAGCCCTGCAACGATATTTCCGGGTTCTGCAACGGGTGAGATGACTGTTACGGTGGCCACGAACGGCTATTCACCGGGACGTATTAACGCCTGGGCAGACTTCAATCGCGATGGTGATTGGGATGATGCTGGCGAGCACATCGTGATAGATCATCGAGCCGGCGACGGCGACCACGTTCTGACTTTCCCCGTGCCAGCCGATGCATCCTCTGGCGAGACGTACGTTCGCGTCCGCTACGGATACAATCGCGGTATGGGGCCAGGTGGCCCGGACATCGCGGGTGAAATAGAAGATCATCAGATCCGAATTCTGAGTGAAAATCCTGTCGCCGTCGATGACGAGGTCGAGGTCTTACAGGATTCGGGCACGACAACGATCGACGTGCTGCTAAATGACCTGCAGAGTCTTTCGCCTCCGCTGACCGTGATCGCCGCGGGCACGACGACCGTCGGAGTCACAGCGGCTGGCGGCCAGGTCGCGGTTTCTGCCAACGGTGCTGGCGTCGTGTACACTCCGCCTTCGAATTTCTCCGGCAAAGATTCGTTCAGCTATACGATTCGCGACGGTGTGGGCAACACGGATTCCGCCGATGTTAGTGTGACCGTGCTGCCGTCTCTCGTAATTCCAATCGCTGTTGACGACTCGTTCACCGTTCAAGCCGGTTCAACCGGTAACCAGATGCCTGTTCTAGCCAACGACTTGCCAAGTCAGAATCCACCCATCGGAATCGTTAGCGTCGATAATCCAGTAGGTGGTACCGTGGTCATCGACAATCGGGGCACAGCAACGACTGCCGACGACACTTTGGTCTACACACCAGCAGCAAGCTTTCAGGAAGGTACCGATCAATTCACTTACACGGTTCAAGACCAGAACGGGGAAATCGCGACCGCGACCGTCACCGTGCATGTCAACGATACAGCCGACGATCGTGTACGGATTCGGTTGCAAGCGACTGACTTAAACGGCAATCCGATTCAAGCCATTGGAGTCGGCGAAGAGTTTAATCTCCAAGTACGCGTCGCGGACGACCTGCGGTCAGACGACGAGGATGGCGATCCCTCGCTCGACCGCTTTGGCGTATTCGGTGCTTATCTCGACGTACTCTACAACCGTGGCCTCGTTTCTCTGTCGTCTCGCCAACCCTTCTTCAGTTCGGAGTTCCAAAATTCCACATCGATTTCAACAAGCACGCCTGGATTGATCGATGAAGCAGGCGCTTTTCAATCTGACCAGACCAATCCATTGGGCCGCACTTGTCAGATCGAAATCCCCAACGCGGCATGTGCGCCGGAAGATAATGAGTTCGTCGTACTCACGATTCCAATGCGAGCCACAGCTCAGGGTGTTGCTGACTTCATCGGAGATCCAGCAGATCGCCGCACAAACGGTCCGCTGACGCCTCCCGATCACGATGTCCTGTTGTTCAATCCGGCTCAACCTGTGTTACTCGAACAGATTCGTTACGAGAACGATTCGCTGACGATTCTCGGTACGGGCGGCCTGCCGATAGCGGTCGACAATACGTACCACTTGAATGCCAACAGCACCGGCAACGTGTTAGATGTATTAACGAACGATATCGAAGTTTCGAATCCGCCACTAACGATCACCGGAACAGGTTTAGTTCCTGGAGCACCGGCAATTCAAGGCAACATCTCGATCGCTGCCGATGGTTCGGCCATCTTGTACACACCTCGTACTGGTTTCGTCGGAACGGAGCAATTCACGTACACGGTGACGAACGATGTTGGCCTCTCGGAAGACGCAACTGTAACGGTCCAGGTCGGCAACTCGCCGAACGACATCAATCTCCGTTTGGAAACGACGGACTTAAACGGCAACCCAATCAGCACGATTACTGCCGGGTCGGAGTTTAAGGTTCGAGCCTACGTCCAAGACATTCGCAATCCCGCACCAGACCCAGCCCGGGCTGGCGTGTTCGCGATCTACTTCGACTTGCTATACGATTCGGGGTTGATTTCGACGAAGAACGATCCCGCCAATCGATTTGGATTCGACATTGACTTTAGTTCTCCTTACAACACCAACGGTTTGTCGGCGAACAACAGCTTCGTCAACATTGTCGATGAAGTTGGTGCGTTCCAAAATGGAAACGTAGCACTGGGCGATTCCGAGTACCTGTTGACTGAAATGACGTTCCGGGCGAACACACCAGGTGTAGCTGACTTTGTCGCCGACCCGCCGGACCTTACTCCGTTCCATGATATTTTGCTGTTCGAGCCACCATCTCCTATCTCGATAGATCGCATTAATCTCGGCGTGGCATCGATTACGGTGCTTGGCGTTGGTGGCGAAGGTGAGTTCACGAATCCCTCGAATCATCTAGACGTGAGTGGCGACGGTTTTGTCGCGCCGAACGATGTCTTGCTGGTCTTCAATGATCTTGACGAGAACGGATCGCGAAGTCTCAGCAGTCAAGTTGTCGCGTTGGGAGAAGGTGAAGGCGGTACTCGCATCAAGGTGCCTACCGGCTTTGTTGATACAAACGGCGATGGCAACGTCAGCCCGATCGACGCGTTGGCGATCATCAACTACTTGAATCTTGCCAACCTGAGCGAAGGCGAAGGAAGCTCCTTCGTGCTGTCTGCGAACGCCGCCAGCGACACGGCAACGATCTCCTCGACGCTTGCGATCGCCCCTGTTCTGGTGACCGACACTGGCCGCGGGCAATCAACTGATTCTGGTCAGACTGCTACGAGCGAGACGACGGATTCGACTTCCGATACAAGCGTTATCGATACGCTGTTCTATCACCATAGCCAAACGGATAGTTCAGCTTCGTCGCGAGGTGCCAACGTCGTCGATGCGGCATCCGATCTCGTCAGCGACGATCTGCTAGAGCTTTTGGCCGATCGTGATTCGGACGCGATCTAACAGCCACTCGTTTTTTAAGAGTTCAACTCGAAGCCCGATCTTTTCATCAACGTCGGGCTTCGACGCTTCTTGGCTGGCAACGCTACATCCCAAAGATGCTCAGCAACGTGAGCGAGATGCAGACAAGGACGATGATCACAATCGTCAAGAGCCGGCGAAGTTGTGCGCCCTGTGACTGCGGTCGAGTAATTGCAAATTCGCGTTCGAGATACTCGTCGTAATCAAATTCCTCGTCGGTCGAGAAGCCTTCTTCTCCCTCTTCGTCCCACCCTGAATCATCGCTGGCTCCACATTCCCGACAGAAGTTCGCCCCGGCAACCACTTCCGCGCCGCAGCAAGGACAGTCAAAGCTATTAGAAGGAAGTGGCATGGGGCGAGTGCGAGGGAAGAATTCACCGGTAGCTGGATTCGCTAGAATTCAGACGCCTGCTGATTCGGCTGAATTTAAGCGAATCCAGCTAAGGCTGTTTGATACACGATCGCGTTAACGTTGTCGAATCATACTAACTTCGTCTTCTCCCTGAACACTCGTGAGCGTTTTTTGGTTTTGCGCCGCTGAGGCCTTCACCCCTTGATGCGCCGCGCGGCCAACGGGATACTACGCTCCGTCGATCCAAGAAAGTCGCGAATCGCCTTATTCGGCGCTTCGTAGCCGGCCCGAGACGCCGGCGAAGCCTCGCAACACCCAGAAAGGGAAGTTCAATGTCACGCCCCGAAGCAGTAACGTTCAAAGGAAACCCACTAACCCTGGCTGGCGAAGCCGTTCAAGCCGGTCAGGCCGCTCCTGATTTTACCGTCCATTACTTCGAAGACGGCTTACACACCATCACGAAGGCAGACCTACAGGGTAAGCCATCCATCATCAGCGTTGTGCCTTCGCTCGACACGGGTGTGTGTCAGATTCAAACGAAGCGATTTAATGAAGAGCTAGGCGCGCTGGGCGACCAGATCAACGCTGTCACCGTCAGCCTCGATTTACCCTTCGCCATGAACCGCTTCTGCGGTGCCGAAGACATTAAGGCCATGCGGGTCGGCAGCGACTATCACGACCGCAACTTCGGCAATAGCTGGGGAATGTTGATCGAAGAGTTGCAGCTTCTCGCTCGCGGTGTTTTCGTTTTGGACGCCGGCGGAAACGTGGTCCATGCCGAGACGGTCCCTGAAGTTACGAACGAACCGAACTACGACGCCGCGGTCTCGGCAATCAAAGGATTGCTCTAACGCTAAGACCTTCACCGGAAAGTTATCGACCAACAGGTGGACGAATTCGCGTCCGCCTGTTTTTATTTCTTGTCCTATGGCGCTGAACGCGAATGCCGCCCAATCGCATATGACTTGCCACTTAACGACGAATGGCATAAAACTGCGCCTGTCGCGTGCCTGGGATCAGGTCACTCATCGAGGTACTCCAATGAACTTGCCGAGAAGATACCGTTGGCGCCTCATTGCATTGCTCGTGGTGCTTTGTGGCGGGTGGTTGCCGGTCGCTGCGACGGCAAATGCGGACGAGCCCGAGTCACTAAGCCTCGTACCAGCCAACGCAGCATTTTACTCAGCTGCCACTCATCTGCGCGAGCAATACGATGCCTTCATCAGCAGCAGAGCTGCCGCCAAACTGCGCGAGATGCCGATCGTCCAGATGGGGCTTGGTTTAGCGCAAGCCAAGTGGAACGACCGTGATGGTGATTTCGCGTCCTTGAAATCGCTGCTCGAACAACCAGAGAATAAGCGGCTAGTCGAATTAGCAGTCGATGCTGTCTCAAACGAAGTTTTCATCTATGGCGATGAAGGATTCGCGGATCTCTTGGGCTTAATGAAAGAGATCAGTCAAGCCAACCGAGCGGCAATGCGTGAGTTTGGCGAGGCAGCGGACGGTGCCCCAGCCGATCAGATCGCGGCGAAGATGTCGCAGATTTTCGCTGAGCACCTCGACAAAGCTAGAGTGCCGGACACCGTAATCGGCTTTCGGCTGTCGGACACGGAACTAGCGCTTTCGCAACTCAATCGGCTTGAGCAAGTGCTAGGAGAGCTTCTCGCCGATCAACCTGAATTGAAGCAACGACTCTCGCGAAAGCAAATCGCTGGAGGCGAGTTCTTAACGATGCAACTTGACGGTTCACTGATCCCTTGGGATGAGTTCACTCAGGGAGCCGAGATCGACCTATCTGAAATTCGCGCCAAGTTCAACAAAATGAAAGCGTCGGTTGCCGTTGGTGTGAAAGGCCAATACCTCCTCGTCTCGCTCGGCGACAACAACGATCATCTCGCCCTGCTCGGACAAGGTGAAGTCCTCGCGAATCGTAAGGAACTGGCACCACTAAAGCAGCGCGCCCAGCGACAGATCTGCGCGGTCAGCTACGCGAGCGGTGAGTTTATGAAGCATGCAAGTTCGTCGGAACAGCGGCTTGATCAACTCGTGACGATGGCCGAGAGCTTCTTACCGATATCAGGCATCGAAGCCTCGCTTCAAAATCAGATCCTTGGTGATGTTCGCGGACTGGTTGCCGATATCAAGACTATGATTCCAGAACCAGGAGCTGTTAGCTCATTCGTATTCAAGTCCGATCGCGGCTACGAAGGATTTGCGCACAATTGGGGCGAGAACAAAGTGCTCGACGCTTCGAAGCCTCTGACAGTTCTTGAACACGTAGGTGGCGACCCGATCTTGGCCGTCGCAGGACGTGGAAACTACTCGCCTGATCGGTATGATGCGATTGCCAAATGGATCGGACGAGCGATCTATTACGGCGAGACGTTCGGCATCGCGTATCTTGGGGCCAAGGAGCGAGAGTTCTACGGAGAAGTTCGAGACGACTTAGCAGTCTTGGTGAAGAAGCTCGATCAAGTCACTCGAGAAAAGGTCGTGCCCGCCTTCCGAGATGGCCAAGTGGCCGTCGTCCTCGACGCGAAGATCACGAGCAAGCAATGGCACGAGATACTCGCTCCAACGGACGAGCCGCTGCCGATGCTCGAGTTGGGGTTGGTCTGCGGTGTTAGCGATGCGCAGCTCGTGAAGGAAGCCGCAACCGATTACTTTCAGATCGCACAGGAAGTGATCAATACGCTTCACAAAGCGGAGCCCGCAACGATTCCTGACTTTCAGCTGCCACCACCGGGTGTGCGAGAATTTCCGGACGGCACGGTTTATTACTACCGACTACCTCGCGAAGCTGGACTCGACAAACAAATCGCGCCGAACGCCGGCTTGTCGCAAGATACGTTAGTTCTGTCACTCACGCCGAAGACGACCGTCCGCTTGCTAGCCAAGACGCCGCTCAGCAAGGCCGATTTGATTGGCAAACATCAAGGAGCGGCTGGAGCAGCATTCCGATTCAGCTTCGCGCGGCTGATCGGCGCGGTTGCACCATGGGTGGATTATGGCGTCGAGCTATCTGGCGAAGAAGTTGATGAAGAGATGTTGGTCCAAGTTCATACTGGACTTGAAGTTGCCAGTTGCCTGCGCGATATATCAGCCGTCACGTTTCAAGAGGACGGTGCTTGGGTTACGCACTTCGAATTGCATTTCGAAGACCTGGCCGATTAATTACTGTCCACTGAGTTTTGGAGAGCTATCGATGCGGAAAATGTGTCGCAATTTAGTCGCCGTTGGCACGGTCGCGCTAGTCACCGCTTGCAACTCGCAGCCACCACCAACGCTGCCGCCGGTAGTGATCCAAAACAGCGGCGACGACCATGCGCACAGCCATGACCATCCCGAGACCGGTCCAAACGGTGGCCATCTCGTTGAACTTGGTGAAGAAGAATATCACATCGAGTGGACCCACGACGACGAGCGTGGTCTGGTAACGCTTTACGTGATCGATGGAGCAGCAAAGGAACTCGTGGCAATCACATCAGAAACGATCACGATTACGGCCAAAGTAGCAGAGTCGACCGAGTACGAACTTGCGGCCGTCGCACCGAGCGGAGATCCACCGGCGTCGGCGAACTTCGAGCTGAAAAGCCCTGAGCTCATCCAATGTCTTAAGCTCGCTGGGCAGGGGGCCGATGTGTCGGTCGCCGTCACGATCAACGGCAAACCGTATCATGGCGAGTTCAAGCATGATGACCACGGGCACGGCCACAAGCACTAAGTTCGACGTTCATTGACCATCCGCAGCGGGGCCTGCCGGCTGAGCGGCTTGCAGGAGTACTTCCCGATGAAGCTGCTGATAGCTCGGATCGTTCGGTCGAAGTTCCAGCACACGTTCGATTTGCTTGAGCGCATTCGCCAAGTCACCCTGCTGCCGGTAAAGCAACGCCAACGCGAGTACGAAATCCGGTGTGTTCGGCTCTAGTCGAACCGAGTTGACCAATGCTGCGAGCGCTTCCTGATGCTGGCCGTGCAGGTAAAGAGACAACCCATAGCGATATTGAATCGCTGCGTTGGTCGGCGCCAATTTCGCGTCGCGTCCCAGAAGTGGCAACTCATCTTTTCGCAATACCGCGACGCGTTGGCGCAGCTTCTGAGATTCCATGATACTGTCGATGGCTGCCTCGCGATTCTGTTGTGCGATGCGACGCGCATTGTTCTCAGCTTCTTCCGCCTGACGTTCGAGCAACGCAGCGAGATTTGTTCGGGGGCCGGTCACATGTGGCTCGACTCGAATCGCAGCTTGATACGCGTTCTCAGCGGCTCGCACATCGTTCATGCTTTCGTAGACAACGCCGAGTGTCAGGTGCGCCGCAGCTCGATCGTTGTTAACCAGCACTCCCTCCTTGAACTCGTCCAGAGCTGACCGCAACTGACGCCGTTGCTCGCCATTCATCATCGGCTTTGGGACGCGAGCCAATACGCGGGCGGCTTCGGTTCGCACGGACCGAACGGGATCTTCGAGTATCGGAAGGAGCAACTTCATCAACGCCGAGTCGTCATTGACCAGTTGAAGGTTGGCGACGGCCGTTGTTCGTACTTGAGGATCGTCGTCGGTGAGCAACTTCTCCGCAGTATCGAGTACCTCGGCGGGGGCATACTGGCCTAACTCGTAAAGAGATGTTGCTCGAACAATTCCTGACAAACGCTTGTTTCTTGCAATGGATGCAAGATCATGAGCTGCTTCCGCTTTACCCTGTCGCGCCTCAATTAAAGTGTTTGCCAAAGTAGCCGAAAGATCTTCCTTCTCTCCGTACCACTGCCGGAAGTAATTCGCCGCCCATTGATCCACTTCATCTAATGCGGAACGGACCTCTTCGTCGCTCTGTGCGGCAATGAGCCAATCGGCATATTGCGTGAACGTGTCGCGTTTCTCTGCCGGCAACTTTGCTCGATCAAGGTGGCAGCACGTGCAAGCGTTGGGTGTTCCGACTTGGACGCTCACATCTGGCCGAGGGACACGCAGACTATGGTCTCGGCGCGAGTCGACAGCCATATACGTCGTTTCCGGCATGTGGCACGCAACACACGAAGCTCCGGTGCTGCCAACGTTATGACGATGATGTGTTGGTGTATCGTACTTGCCTGCCGAGTGCTGGTGGCACGATGTGCAAACCCGATTGTCGTCATGTTTCAATCTCGCAGTGTGCGGATCATGACAGTCGGTGCAACGAATTCCTTTGTGATACATCTTGCTCTGGATGAACGAGCCATGCACATAAACTTCATCGAGGATCTGCCCGTCCGCGTGGTACGTGTGAGCCAAGAGCAACTCATTGGCGAAGTAATCGTAGAAGTCTTCACCCGGTCGGTAGCCAGGTTTGACGATGCGACGCCGCGAGTGGCATTGGAAGCATGTATCGAGTTGTGGTTTGGTACTCTTGTCCTTTAACGCCGCCAACCCATAGCCGTGCCTTCTGTCCCAGAACAGAAACTTCGACTCAGCGAGCTTCACATGCATTTCGCCCGGACCGTGACAAGCCTCGCAACTGACATCGATTTCGGAGAATGTTGTGTGATACGTTTTGGTCTTGTCGTTGTACGCCTTTTGCAAGTTTGTTGAATGGCAATCGGCGCACATGTTGTTCCAACGCTGAGCGATTCCCGTCCAGTGGAGGTCATCGTCCGGTGCCAGCTTTTCGTCGACGTCCGGCGGTCGAAGATAGAACCACTCCTTCTTCGCCGTATCCCACGAAACTCGCAGCACCTGAAGTCTCGCGACTTCGTTCTCTGGCATATCGTCTGCTCGATCGAATTCGACCATATATTGTTGCAGTGGATCGACGCCGAAAACGTACTTCACCTCGAAGTCCGTCATCTCGCCGCTTGGCCCCTCGGTATGGACCATGTATTTCTCATCCCGACGAAACATACGGCTGGTAATGCCGTAATGATTCAATTCGGCACCATCAAAGTTGCCAAGGACGGTCTCTGTCGTCGCAAGATCCATGGCCAAGTCGTGATGCGACCCTTCCCAAAGCTTGCTCTCTTGTTGATGGCACTGGATACAAGTTTGGCGACCGACGTAGGCGGAGGGTTCGTCCGCTGGAAGGCACGTCCACCAGTCGGCGAACGCCACCCCACCGACTAGCAACACGGAGAAGATTACGACACCAAGCAATCGTCGCCTGGCAACGGGACTCGACGTAGCGGCGTCGTCAGAGGGATTGGATTCAACGGGCATGGGGATTCGGCGCGAGGGCGCGGAGGCGTTTTGTGACAGGAAGTTAAGCGTCTAGCATAACATGAGGTTGCCGACTTCCTCAGCCCGCCGACGCCAAGTTGCTAAAAGATGCCAACGGGAATTCACTTGGTGCCCGCAGAAGCTGCAACGGTTAACCAAGCTTTGGAGTATTCTGTGGTCGTGCCCGCAATCGTATACCTCGCAGTCCGCTCGATTGCTCCCTCGCCTGATGTTGATCCAACCACCTTGAACGGCGCAGACGCGGGATCTGCTTCAGCCTTCAGTACGACTTTCACCGACTTGGACGAATCACCTTTCGCTTCTGATTTGACGACTTCGCAGGTGACACCATCCGGGAGTTCGATGGCTTTCACCACGATCTCGCCACTGAAGCCGTTTTGTCGCCCGATCGTGACGGGAATCTCCAAGGGCGTGCCTGGAGTAAGCACGTAGGAGTCGTTAGTTAAAGTCAAGGCAAAGTCGGGCTTCGCCTCACCGATCGTCATTCGATAGACATAGCGAAATCCGCCATACCGGTGAACGTCGCGCACCACGATGCGGTAGTCGCCATCGGCCGGGATCGTTTGTACCAGGAGGCAATCGCGTTTCCGGCTCGTGTCGTCGACCTCCCCGATGGTCTTTCCTTCGGCGTCGAGTACTTGTACCAGCGGGTCGAGGAGAAAACCTAGCGAATCAGACTCAACTTGAATCGAGAGCTTCGTTCCTTTCTTCGCTGTCACCTGAAAAACGTCTTCGTCGCGTTCAGCATCAATTCGACCGGTGACAACGGTTGGCCATTTAATCACTTGAGGAGTTGCTTGGCTGGCATCCGCGTCCGCGACGAGAGCCGAGTAGGGCGATAGGGACTGTTCAACCTGCGAAGCGAACTCAGGATGCGTTGCGAATAACCGAATTCCGTCCGCGACCGAAGCTTGTGTGATTGCTATGTCTGGGGGCAGATTCCAACCGAACAACGAACTGTTCGCGGTCACGTCTGATTGAGCCGAAAGCGGTAGTACATGATCAACAAAGCCACCCGTCGTTAATGTCAGCCGATAGATGTAAGTGCTCGCGCCGGCGAACGCGATGGTGCTGTTCGGTGTCAACGGGAAGGCAAAAATTCGCACGACGTACCTTCCATTCCGTGGGGCGATGAACGCAATCTGTGGATCGAGGCCGCGTTGGTCGTCGTTTTGCTTTATGACAAACCCGTCAGCACCACAGATCTGAAGCACTGAGTCCATCGGCGATCCGAACGTTCGATTCGCATCGAGAGAAGCGACAAGCGTCTGTCCGGCTTTCATCTCGAACGCGAACCCGTCAATGTCGCCAGATTTTTCTAGTCGACCGTTAACAATCGCGGACTGCTCAATCTTATTGGCGGCGGTCAGTTCATTATTCGGTTCTGTCTCCGTCACTTCAGGCAGCGAGTCGACGGCGAAGGGACGAAGCTGTGTTGCGCCCTCCTTGTCGGACATGCGGATCAAGTACACTCCGCTGGCGGTATCGGCGATGTTGATCTTCAACTTGCCCTTGTCGGCGTCTGACTCGACTTGAATTCCTTCGCGATCGACCCAAGCGGAAACCGGCCAGTTACTGAAGCTCCCTGCCGCGGTGACGCTGACTTGCTGGCCACGCTGGCCACCTGCCGGAAACAAGGAATCGCACTTTGGAGGTGCCGCAAGGAGAGTGGACGTCCATCCAAGCGTTGCGACCGCAATCACGCAGCCAGCTCGGATCATTGTTGGCAGGTCAAGGTGTTGCATTAAACGTCAACTCATCAGTTCGTGGATTGGGGTCGGATCGCTCACGTACGGTGCGGGGCGGCCTTCCGGAGTGTGTACGATCTTGCCAGGGTTGATTCCCAGTTTGGCGTAGATCGTCGAAGCAAAGTTCTCGGGTGAAAGGACTCGTTCGATGGCGGAGTATCCTTGACGATCGGTTGCACCGATGATCTGACCCGCCGGAGTGCCGCCGCCAGCGAGCATTACCGACATGGCGTTGGACCAATGGTCACGACCACCGCGCGAGTTCACTTTTGGAGTTCGACCAAACTCACCCAACGCTACAACCAGCGTTCGCTCTAGCATGCCCCGCTCTTCCAGGTCTAGAATCAATGCCGCCATCGCAGCCTCGAACGGCGGCAGCTTTTTGTTCAGTTCCTTGAAGATGGTGCGATGATGATCCCAGCCGCCCTCGTACAACGTGACAAAAGGAACGCCAGCTTCAACAAGTCGCCGAGCAAGCAGGGCCCGCTGGCCAAAGCCGTTTCGACCGTACTTCTCGCGGGTTTCGTCCGGCTCGCTGTGAATGTCGAAGGCTTGTTGTGACTTGGTCGAGCGGATCAGTTGCTGGCCTTGCTGATAGAACTCGTCGACGGCCAGCAGCGGATCGCCGGCAGCCTCGTCTTGGATTCGCTTCATCCTATCGATCTGCTGCCGAATATCTTGCCGCCCCAAGTACCGATCACCCGTCAACCCACTCGGCAAGGCCACATCGCGTACTCGAAAGCTGCTGGAATTAGGGTCATCGGGCACGACGAACGGACCGTGCTTTGCTCCCAGGAAGTTCGGGCCGCCGCTTCGCGACATGCGCGGCATCGAGAAGTAAGCGGGCATACCAGAAGGTGCGTCAAGCTCACGAGCCGCAACGCTGCCGAGACTTGGATGAAAACTTACGAAGGCTCCACAGCCAACCGGAATACGGGGTGGCGAGCCCGTCATCATGTAATGATTGCCCGCGCCGTGATTGCCCTGGTTGTGGCGGATCGATCGAACGATTGACAGTCGATCCGCGATCTCTGCCAGTTGAGTCATGTGTTTCGAGAAGCGAACTCCAGGCAGCTTTGTCGCGATCGTCGAAAACTCGCCGCGAATCTTGACCGGCGCATCTGGCTTCGGATCAAATGTCTCGTAATGCGTCGGGCCACCGTCCATCCAGATCAAAATGCACGAATCGGCCTCTCGCTTTGTTGCGTTCGCGGCATCGCCACGGGCTTGCAACGCACCGACGAGCCCTCCACCTAGCAGGCCGCCCATCCCGAGCTGCAAGCAGTCTCGACGCGTGAATCCTTCGCAATTGCGTTGAGTCGCCATTGACTAATCCTTAAATAGGAACTCGGGCGTGTTCAGTAATGCCCAAAGCAGATCTTCCGTTGCCTGCTTTCGACCAGCTTGGTCGGTCGCTGTGTCGAACAGCTTCTTTCCAAACGCGCGTTCGTCGCTGTCAGGAAATCTTGCGTAGACGAGCAAGTACAGCTCTTCAACAATTTGCTCCGGCGTGTTATCGCTAGAAGCAAGTTGTGCTGCTCGTCCTTTGTCTGAAGCAACGCGTGCATGCAACTCGGTCGCGTTCATCATGTGAAGTGCTTGTGTGACCGTTGCGTCTTCCTGTCGTTCACAAGGAGGGTCTTGATTCGGATCGGGGCGGCCGAAAGTATCCAGGAAGAGCGAACTGACACGGTGAGTCCAAATCTCCTTGGCTCGCGAACCGGGCGGCATGGCCGCGAAAGTATTTGGAATATCCGTGATGTCAGCGATCGCGTCGAGCATCACTTCCGCTCGCAACCGCTGTCGGTAGTGACGCGAATAGTTTTGCGTGTCCGCGATGTTTCGGTCGGTCGGATCGGAGCTTAACGCGTAAACGTATGAAGTCGTGATCGTCCGAATAACTTCTTTTAAGTTGAACTGTTTATCGCGAAAGTCGTTTGCAAGTGCCTCAAGCAGCGGGCCGTTCGTCGGCGGATTCGTCGCTCGCAGATCGTCAACTGGCATCACCAGCCCACGCCCCATTAGATCCGCCCAAATTCGGTTCACCATCACCTGCGCAAAGTAGTCGTTCTCCTTGCTCGTCACCCAAGCGGCTAAAGCTTCGCGAGGATCCGAATCGGGATCGATCGTCGGTGCCTCGAGGAATAGCGGACGGGGCTCGAGGACTTTGCCGGTTAAGGGATGTGATACGCTCCCCTTCTTGGACGTTAACACGATCTCCTCGCCACCTGAAATCGGAGGCGACAAGCCGGTGCCTTTGTGTCCTACGCGTGCGAAGTAGGCGGCAAAGCTATAGAAGTCGTCCTGGCTCCACTTCTCGAAGACGTGATGGTGGCACTTTGCGCACTCCAGGCGAATTCCGAGAAATAACTGTGTGACGAGCGTTGTCATTTCATCCGGCGAGCGTCGATCGCGAAACAAGGTCGCAGCTCCGTTGTGCCAGGTACTTCCTTGCGCGGCGATCAATTCGCGCACGAACTGGTCATACGGTTTGTTCTGCCGAAAACTGTCTCGAATCCAATAGTCGTAGTTCAGTACGGCTTTAATGCCGACGCGATAAGGATTCGGACGCAACAAGTCCACCCATTTGTTTGCCCAATGTTCTGCATACTCGGGTCGATCGAGCAAACGAGCAACGAGTTGCTGTCGTTTGTCCTCATTCGTATCCGCTAGGAATTCACGCACCTCGTTTGGTTTTGGAAGCGTTCCGATGATGTCGATGTAGACGCGACGCGCGAACTTGGCGTCAGCAATCGGACCGGACGGTGTGATGCCGAGCGACTGCAGCTTCACCCAAACGTGTTCGTCGACCAAGTTGTTGCGAGGTAACTTGGCGTACAACTCGTCAGGCACATCACCGGCGAGAGGAATCGCGACATTGCAAGTTGCAATCACATTCATGTATCTCGCCATAATCGACGCTTCGCCGGGGATGGGGCCCGCCTCGATCACGCCGTCATCGTCGACAGCGACGATTGCACTTTCGTTGGATTGATACATCGCCATTCGTGTGACGTTACCCATCGATCCGTCGGAGTAATGCGCGGTGACTTCCAGCTGCAACGTCTGGCCCGGTTTCATGAATTGTTCGGTGGGCGAAGCGGTGACCGCAGTCAGCGTGGGTTCATCGGGAACACGCCTCGGCAAGCCCGCGACAATCCAATCCCGCAGAATTCGATACTCCTCACTATCGACGGCAAACCGCCGTCCTCCGCCGTGCGGCGCTTGGCCGGTCGCTTTTAACAGCAGAAGACTTTGGTCGGGGGCAGCCGGAAAGATACGACGCCCGCGAGCGTTCATTGTTAGTGCGGCATAATCGAACTCGGGGTCGAAGCCAAGCAATGACAGCTGGAACCCATTCTGTCCGCGTTGCTTTCCATGGCATGCACCAGTGCTGCAACCACGAGCCGCCATAATCGGTTGGACCTGAAGCTCAAAGCTGACAGGCTCGGCTCCCCATAACGTGGACTCGTGAGGTGGAGGAACGAGAGCGCACCAAACGAGCGAGAAGACAATGCCAACAATCGTGTGAAACCTGCACATAGGTGGGGCATTTCGCGGCAGGAGGGAGTGGGTTTGCGGGTGCCCTTCATTGTACCTAGGTTGGCGAGAATGAAGCAAGGCACAGCGATCACCGCAAGTGTCGTACTTTGGAAGATTGTCGACTACTTCGTGACATCCGCTAAGGCTCTTGGGAGAGGTGGCCAACATATGCGAGCGGTTATCGTGCCGTCGCTTGGTAGCCGTTTCCACGTGATCGTGGCAAGGGTACCGTGTCGGGTCGGACCCCGCGTCGAGAGACAGGAAGGGGGGATGCGACCGGAATGCGAGTTAGTTCCTCGCGTTTCTCTTGTGCAAGGAATTCTCGTTCAACCAATTCGGGGTCATACTGTGTCCAAGTTTCACGGACGGATTTGGACCTGATGCGTCGGAGTCCACCGCGTTGCTTGAAGTCTTCCCATTCAGATACGTATCCGCCACTTCGCCAATCACGCAGGGGAATTTGAGCTGGCGTTTTGAGCAGTCGCCAATCACGAACCTGATATCGACTGTGGCGTTCGCTCCAGTCGTAATAGATGACTTGGTCAAAGACCAATCGACCTTGGTCGTCGTAGAAGTGGTTGACCTCGACAAGGTCAACCTGATCGACCGTCAGCTCATCAGCTGGGCTAAGCGTTAAGGCGGTCATGCAGACCGCAATCTGGATCGACATGGCTCCCACCGCTCTCCTCCTTGAGTTCGGGTATTGGTGGTCCATGAACGCCCGAAGACGCCACGTATTGTTCACTATCGGTCATCTAGCAGTCGTCAAGTGAAAACTTTTGGGTATCTACAAAAAATAACCACCCAAGTCCAGGCCGAAATCGCCAACTCAGTCGAGTCCGAGTCATGTCAATATCGCTTGAACACCAAAGGAACGGCTGCCGCACGAGGCTGAGATCAACCGCGGAAAATCTGCATGGCGAATCATGCGCCGCCGAGCAAACTCAACCTTTAACGGTTGCTGAGAACGCCAGTCGATGAAGTCCCAGTGACTTTAGGTTCAGCTCGTCAGCTAGTTACCACGGTTCAACCAATAATTGATCACCCAGAGGGCATCTTTCGGTGAGAGGTGTCCGTCGTTGTCGACGTCCATCGAGAAGGGGCCAAGATTCAATGTGTCGAGAAGCTGACTTCCGCGTTCAATGAGGCGATTTATGACTATTAGCGCATCGAGCGGACTGATCGTCCCATCTCCGTTCACGTCTCGAACATTCCCAGGATTGTTGTGGGGCTTGCCAATCGTGATGCTTGGAGCTGTCAACTCGAAGCCGCTGGCAGTCGATACGGGCGTGATGTTCAACGTGGTTGGGCCATGGAAATCATCCGTCACGTCAAACTCAATCGTCCCCAGCCGCTCTTGACGTGAGTCCATGTGCGGCCACTGCCCATCAATGTCGAAGAAGCCTGTTAGAAGGAACTTGTCAGTCGCCGGATCTCCATCTAGGTCCTCGATGTCGGTCTGAACTTGCTCAACGATTAAGCCATCTGCTGCCGCTGCGAGTTGTACGAAGTCAAGCTGACTGGAGTCAAAGTGGAGACGTGTTCCCAATCCAGTGGTCGCAGTAGCCGCCGGATCGGTACCATAAGCGACATCAAAACTGACCGAGTTCGCGGACGCACCACTACGCCGCGCCGTTGTTGTGAGGATCTGGTGTCGTTCGCCTGCAATCAGCGGGAGCGGACCGATGAAACCTTCTCCTTCGGGGCCACCTATTGGCTGGTCCGTGACAGGATCAGGCAACTGGGCATCGAAGAAGTCTCCCAGTTCTTCAGCAAACTCACCGCTTACTTGATGCAGAGCCGCCACAACGCTGGCTTGACGTACCGCTTCGTCGGCTGCTTCGTATGGACGTTCCACACCATGCTGGTTGAGGATGATCCCGATTGCAGGCTCCAAGTCTTGCAACAGCGAATGTGTGACGTCGGTCTCGAACCTCCGCAAGCCTTCCGCGTTTAGTGGTCCTGCGATGTCGTCCGCTGTATTCTCGACACCGTCTGGGCCGGCATCGCCTTCAACAAGTAGTCGGAATACTGCGTCGGCCGCATCCGGTACCAAGCTGATCGCTTCAATCCGATTAAAGCGATCAAGTCCAAGCACCTTCTCTCGCCCAACAAAGAACTCGGTTGGGAAGCCGTCGGCTTTTAGGTTCTCGTGGTAGTCCTGCAAGTTCGCAACACGCGTCGACCCGACGGCCGGTGGCCTGTCGTTTTCCAGAACTTGAATAAATGTTGCCTGCCGCACATCGATCGCAGGTCCGCTGCCTGAAAAGCTGCTACTCATCACGCCAACGGTTGGGATACTCCAACCAATCGCGCGTCCCATCTCACCGAGTACCGACGACCACCCACCGCCGTTTGAAAACCCAACGGGGAAGACTGGAGTGTCTTCGTCGAGATTCGCGTAGTCATCGAGGAATTGCTCTCGAAGCGCACTCACCCGGAGAAAGTCAGCATTATAATCAGGGTCGATCGTGTGGTCCCACGTAACCGATTCTCCCGGCATGAGATTCCCATTTCGTCTGGTACTCTCTGTGGCCACCACTGCATAACCGCTGTCGATCAGGTTGTCGATGAGGACGATCGATTCAAGTCGGTTGACAATGCCGGCGCCGCCCGTGCTTCCATGCGAGAAGAACACGAGTCCTTTCGCGTTGTCTGGCACATACGAGTACACGTCGTAGTCGTTTGTCCCGCAAACTTCCCGCGTCCCGTCTCCGTCCGAATCGCAAAGGACGTCGTAGGAGCCGAACGTGGAATAATCCAAAGGAAAGTACGGCGAGACAATCGGCTCGAACGGGCCGTGATCGAGGAGCGGCCCGGGGATGAAGCGGTCGATGCAGTTCGCCACTTCGGCGGGGTTTGTTCGCTCTGCGTCGATTGCCAGAGCGCCGTCCGTAAGCAAGTCGTCCTCGTAACCAAACAGTCTCCTTTGAACGAGCACGCCGTCGGTTAAGGCGTGACTTGCACCATTGTCATCCACGTCGAGTACGGTCTCTTTGATATAGTCGATGTACGCGGCAATTTCATCGGGGTCGGTACGCTGCGCATCTGAGGCAACGGCGTTCGCAACCAAAGCTTGTCCATCAGCTCCAAACAGGCGGCGCACGATCAACAGACCGTCACTCAACGCGTCAGCAACACCGTTATCGTCGATGTCCAGACTCGCACTGATCGTCTCGATCTCGATCGGCACACCTTCGAAGCGATGCGTGACTGCAGTTGACGACCCGGTAAACCGAATCGCAGTCGTTGCGTCTCCCGCCGCCACAACGTGGAACTCCGCATCGAACAGCGTCGTCGGCAATGACTGTGACGGCCAGTTGCTGTTGTCTTCGAGCCACGAGGTAAGGACAAACTTGTCCGTTAGCGGATCGTTGTCAAAGTCTGCGGTATCATTGTGGAGCTGTGCAGTCTGGAATGCGTTGGGCGCATCGTCGATAAGTGATTTGAAATCCAAGACCGACGAATCGTAGTGCATTCGCAGGCCTAGGCCGCTTAATGTTTCGTCGAGATCGGAGGTCGTGTAAACAACGGGAACGGTCACCAATCGTTCGGTTGGAGTTGGAATGACCAACGAGTCGGTTGCTCCAGACACGATCTGACGTAACTCGATATTCGCGAGGTTAACATCAGTAACAACGTCACCAAACTGCCAGTCGACGATCGGTGTCAAGTTGGACATCACACTCAGTTGTCGCGATTCGCCATGCCAGGTAACCAGATCGACCTTGTCGTCTCCGTTCATGTCGTCAACGATAACTCCCGCGGGAAAATTGCCGGCCGCGAAGTGATCCGGTGCGTCGAACGTTCCGTCTCCTTGATTGAGTATCAACGAAATACCACCGGCAGCATCCAGTGGCCTAGAAACAGCCAGCAAATCAACGTTACCATCGTGATCAACGTCCGAGCTGGTTAGATGTTTGGGGAACCCGCCTCCGTCAATCTGTTCGGGGGGATCGAAAGTACCGTTACCTCGGTTTGCCAAGATCGCCACTTCTTCGGCGAGATGACTGTTCCAGGAAAGATCCGCATCACCATCATTGTCAAAGTCAGCCACAGTCACGGAGTGGCCGCCTTCTCCCCTTGCTAAAACGACGCCGGCGGCGAAGCCATTCCAACCGGCGTCAAGTCCGAGATTCTCGTGATACGACAGTGCAACTGCTCCGCTGGTCGGGCTGGCATGCGTCACGAGCAAGTCCAAATCGCCGTCTCCATCCACATCGCTTGGCACAGCTGAACTTGGTTCGTCTGCACTTGCGAAAGTTTCCGGCAGTATCCCAAACGTACCGCTCCCATTCTTCCGGAAGACGAAGATCCCATCCGCGCTGCCGTTCGCCGTAACGACCAGATCCAGATCCTGGTCGTTGTCGACATCGAAGGCCGCCAACGAAGAAGCCGTGGCGTTGGTGATGCTTAGTGCACCAAGGCTGGTTGTAAACGACGCGTCTCCGTTGTTGTCAAAGATGTCGATGTAAGCATTTCCCGATGCTGGATCGTTTCTCACCAGGGCCACGTCTACACCGCGCGCCGCATTAAAGCTTGCGACCGTGAAGTCAATCGGCCGACCGCCACCGCCGAGCGTCGTTGGTCCAACCACGAGCGAGCCGTCAGCAGCTTGCAGCAACAGGGACACGCTGGCGTTATTACGCCCCAGAAGTGCGATGTCGCGGTCACCGTCTCGATCGAAGTCACCCGTTTCTACGTCCTCCGTCAGGACGCTCGGCGGAAGGAGTACAGGTTCGGCAAACAAGCTCTGTCGCCAACCTGTTTGTTCAACTTCACGAATCGTGTACGCGTCGTTGCCCATCCCGGCAAACGAATAGACACCTTGTTCGGTCTCGGGATCAATGACGCCATCACCGTTGAGGTCTTCGCTGGACGTTACCGTTTCGTCGACCAGATCGCCCGCCGCGTCAATCAGCTGAATTGTCCAACCGTCTAAGCCGACCTCGCCGGAATCATGGATACCATCTCCGTTGATGTCGTTGAACTTCTGGCCCTCGATTCCCGATCGAAAGTTGCCAAAGTCAACACCGACGACCACTTCGCTATTGCCAACCGCGATTCGGTGGATGCCGACCGTGTTTTCCAGTACGGACACGGTATCATCCCAGTAGTTTGCAGAGATCAATTCAAGATCACCATCTCCGTCTAGATCCGCGGCTGCGACGTCTTTGGAGTAGCTGCCTCCACTCGCGTACCGTGTTGGCCTCGCAAACGATCCGTTTCTGTTGTTGAAGAGGACAGCGATGTCACCCGTATTGGAAGGGTAACTCGTATCGCCAGTAACCAATTCAGGAGCCCCGTCGCCATTCAAGTCTGCAACCGTCACGAAGTAGCCGTACACGCTCGTCGCATAGGTCGTAGCTTGCGTAAACGCACCGCCACCTGTGTTGGTCAATGCGAGTAAGTTCTCTTCATTCGGATTCGCCACAATGAGGTCGATGTTGCCGTCGCCATTCACATCCGCGGCATCGATGTCGGACGCGTTGGAAACATCGATAGGATACAGTTGTGGTACGCCGAAATTCCCCAAGCCATCATTGAGCAGTATTTGAAGATCGGTTCCATAAATGTGGGTTAACGCGATATCGAGCGCACCGTCATTGTTTAAATCTTCCGTGACGAGCGTGGGATAGAAACCATAGGCAATACTAGTCGTCGCAGTATCGACCGAGATACTGACGGGCGCGGCAAGCTGTTGATTCCCATTGTTCAGCATGAGCGTCAAGTCTTGAGAGAATTGGTTACCAGTGATCAAATCAGGCAGGCCATCATTGTTGACGTCACCCCATGCCATAGAGTACGGACTATCGCCAACGACATATTCAACAATCGTGGGAATGGACCCGACTCCGTTGTTCCAATGCACCGACACCGTGTCGGCGTATCGGTTGAGTACTGCAATGTCGAGATCGCTATCGCCGTCCAAGTCCTGAAGAACGGGTGACACGTAGTCGTCTTGTGTCGTGGGTACGAGGAAGGGCGTACCCAGTGATCCCTCGCCGTCATTAAGGAAAACCGAAAGATTGCCTCGGTCACCACTGTATCCACTGTCCAATCCGTGTCCTAAGACAACGTCCGAATCGCCATCGCCATCTAAATCTCCAGATAGAACACTCGTGGGATCGTTCTCTGCATCGTCGTAGATCACCGGTGATAGGAAAGAGCCTGTGGGAAGCGTCTGGGTCCAACCGGATCGCTGCACTTCATCGACCGTGTAGTCGCCCGGTTCGACATTTTGGAACCAATACAGTCCCTCTTCCGTGAAAGGCTCGATGCGGCCATCACCGTCCAAGTCCATGCGGTGCGTGATTTGTTCTGCGACGAGATTGCCGTCCCAATCTCGAAGTTGGATCGTCCAGCCGTTCATGCCTGGTTCATCGAAGTCCCGTTTTCCATCTCCGTTACGATCCCAGAACTTCTGTCCGTGAATCGAACCTGGTAGCGCGACATTCCCGAAATCGAAACCATCAGCAGGGCCGGATGGTACGGGCAAGCGATGCTCGCCGTTTCCTCCAGGCACCGTCTGTTCCCAACCGGGCTGAGCTACTTCAACGATTCGAGCGATAGGATTGACAGCGGGATCCAGATTTCCGAAGAAGTACTGCCCTCGCTCCGTCACTTCGTCGATCACCCCGTCGCCGTCTAAGTCGCGCCCACGCGTGACCTGCTCGTCCAGCACCACTCCGTCTCGATCGAGCAACTGAATTGTCCAGCCATCTAATCCAGGCTCGCCCGGATCTCGAATACCATCGCCATCGACATCGTGGAACTTCTGTCCTGCAATCGAGGGACCGGGGATCCAGTTACCAACATGGGCATCCTCGACGATTTGACCTGACGCACGAATCGGAGTCGGAACGACCGTTTGTTCCCAGCCCGCCTGCAACAACTCATCGATTGCATAGGTTCCATCGTCCAAGTCCGTGAATTCGTACCAGCCTTGTTCGGTCTCTGGGTCGATCGAACCATTTTCATCCCAGTCGATGCTTTGTGTGACGTCTTGGCTGAGCGGTTCGCCGCCACCGACAGCGAACAGCTGAATGGTCCATCCGTCCATGCCCGGCTCGCCTGGATCACGTACGCCATCACCATCAAGATCGTTGAACTTCTGGCCACGAATGATTGTCGGTGGCTTGTATTCTGCCGCGCCAAGATCGACGACCGTGTTTCCATCTCGATCGCCATCAACAGTACGAGGCTCGCCGCGTTGGTCAGTTGTGAGCCCAGCCGCAATCGCATGCACGTTTCCACCAAGATCAATGACGGGACTGTCGGTGAGGGGCACTCGCGTTAACGTGGGGCCACCGTTGTCTTGCAAGGGTCCGAGCATTGGGTTTCCATGAGTGGTCCCGAACCAGTTGTTTGAATCCTCATCCAGTTCGACAACTTCCACATCATCCGTATTGCCTTGATCGTCAACGTTCTCGGCGATGATGCTGTTACGGACGGTCTCTTCAGTCGTACTGCTATCGACTGCAAGTCCACCGCCTGCTGCTGCGGTGTTGTTTGTAACTGTCGAGTTGTACAGCCGGAGCGTTCCTTCATTGAAGATGGCACCGCCATCATTACCAGCCTCGTTGTCGACAATCGTCGAGTTGCTGACGGTCGTTTGATTCGTTTCGCCGACGGCACCGCCCACAGCTGCACCGTCCTGTGGTGAATTGGAGATCCCACCTCCGTTGGCCGAAGAGAATAGCCACCCTCAGATCCTAGCAAGTGTTCAAACCGGGCAGGCCCAACTCCTGATCGCAGCTGGCGAACACGAGCCTGCCTTGCAGAAGATGAACGACTTGCTTACGCAAGTCGGCTCGCAGCTTCATCATCGAATCCACGCTCGCGTACGAGGAGTCGCGGCGACGAGCCACACTCTCACTGGAGACTTCGATGCGGCTGAAGCAATCCTGCTGCAGCAGGAAGGCAGCGAGAAAACGACTCCACATCCGCTTGATCGCCGCCGAGTGGCTCGACAGCTAGTAACACTTTACGAGGCTTGGGGCAAACTTGAAGAAGCCGCTCGCAGACGGGAGCCGTCGAAGCAATCGCACAGTTCCGGCGACCGTCAGCTCCCGCCTTAGATCTAACGCGGTCTCGCGAGACGACTTGATCCAGGGGGCAGGAGACGGGGCGGAAAAGGTTATCTGACTAGTCATGAAGATGCCGTACATCTCTTTGCCACCGACTCGACTCTCTTCTGGATGATTGTCTCGCGACGCGACGGCTGGCAAAGCAAAAAAGCCGCTTGTATGTGCCAATTCGATTACACCGGCACTGAGGGCAGCTTCTTAACGGCATTCAGAATGCACTGGCCGATCCGAGGAAGCGCTCGAACATGCTCCGCTGCTCCGAGGGCGATGGCCTCACGCGGCATACCAAAGACAACCGATGTTTGTTCGTCTTGGGCAATCGTCGTCGCACTTGCCTTGCGCATTTCCAGCATCCCGCGAGCTCCATCGCACCCCATTCCTGTCAGGACTACGCCGACGGCATCTTGCGCGATCTCTCGCGCAACCGATCGAAACAGGACGTCCACCGAAGGACGAAAGCGATTGACCGGTGGAGCTTCAAATGTCCTTACGATACGCTTGCCGTGGCTCTCCAGGACTTCCATGTGTCGGTCACCCGGTGCGAGCAAGGCTTGTCCACTGACGATGGCGTCTCCGTCTGATGCTTCTCGCACTTCGAGTTCCGACTCTCGGTTGAGCCGCTCGGCAAACGAACGCGTATATCGTGCGGGCATGTGTTGCACGATGACGATGCCGGGGACATCCTTTGGGAGGCCGGAAAGTAGCTCCGCCAGAGCCTCCGTGCCGCCCGTCGACGCACCAATTGCGATCAGCTTGGTCGAGTCAACTTCCGCCGCGCCGTCGGAACTGCTAGTCCGATTCGACAAGGGCTTAGTACTCCGATCGCGATGCCAGAGATTCGCCGACGCAGCGATTTTGACTTTCTGGACCAACTCGCTCGCCATCGCGACCGCACCAGTCCGGGCATCGACTTTCGGCTTTTCAATAAAATCCACCGCCCCCAATTCCAGAGCCCGCAACGTCTCGGATGCACCGCCAGATGTGGACGCCGATACCATGACAACAGGCAGCGGCTTGGTCTTCATCAACTTTTCGAGAAACGTCAATCCATCCATACGCGGCAACTCGATGTCCAATGTGATGACATCTGGCTGGAACGTCTTCAGCAGCTGCCAGGCATCGTACGGATCGGGAGCTGATTCGACCTCGCGGATTCCCGCATCGTCTAGCAAAATGTCCGTCAAAAGCTTTCGCATCACCGGCGAGTCTTCGATGATCAATACGTTCGTCATGGGACTGGTCTCACCTTAGTCGTTCGTCGACAACGGGCCGCGTTTGCAATAGATGGTTTGGCCGAGTGGTTCAACATAGTTCGTAAGCCAACTTTGATTTTCCGAGTGACCCAAAAACAGGTTGCCACCCGACTCTAGTCGTTCTGACAACTTCGCGACAAGTTGCCGCTGCTGTGGCTCGTCGAAGTAGATCATTACGTTTCGGCAGAAGATCGCGTTGAACGCTCCTTGGAACGGCCAGTCAGATGCCGCAATGTTCAACCGACGAAACGCAACCATTCGCCGCAGCTCATCGCGTACTCGGACGGTCCGAACCCACCGTCCTGTACCTTTCATGAAGTGACGATCGCGCACCTCACGAGGGAGATCAGCAATTTCTTCGATCGGATAGATCCCGCGTTCGGCGATTTCTAAGACGTCCGTATTAATGTCTGTCCCGAGGATTTTGATGTCCCAGCCAACGCGAGGACCGAAATGATCCATGAGCGTGATGGCGACAGAGTAAGGCTCATGCCCTCGCGAACAGGCAGTACTCCAGATTCGCAACTTGAAGTTTGAAGTTGCCGCAGCGTTGGCGCGCCACTGCCGAATGGCGTGATTGCGGAGAAAATCGAAGTGATGACTCTCACGAAAAAAGTCGGTCTTGGTCGTCGTGACGCAATTGACCATCTGTTGCAACTCGGTTCCATCTCGATCCACGGTCAGTAGGTGATGGTAGTATTCGTCGTAACCGCGCAGTCCGAGGTGACGAATTCGACGAGCCAACCTCGAACAAAGCAAGTCGCGTTTTGCACTGCCCAATGAGATTCCCGACTCCGCCCGGATGAAATCACGGAGCTGCTCAAATGCCCTTGTCGAAATCGCATCGCCGGACAGTTCTCTATGCTTGGTGTTTCTCGCCGTATAAACCGACACTGCTAGAAGTCCTCAAATCCGCCTTGATGACCTGGTCCGCCAACGGGAATGGCGTCGAGTTCACGGTCGCTATCGGCGTTCCAATTCGACGCAGACTCACGCCCCGAAGTTGTTCTGGCCACCTGTCCAGAGTGTACAAACAGCTCGTCGGAAGAGTCGCGGCTGACGTGCATACTTGCTAGAACACCTTGCAACTGCTGCGACTGTTCGGCCAAACCGACGGCACTTCGCGACATCGAATTGGCCTGCGTCGCGCTGACCTGCGTCGCATGATCGATCTGCGAAACACCACGGCTCACTTGTTCGATAGCAATTGACTGTTCGCGGCATGCGCCAGCGATCTCGCCCACGAATTCCGTCACTTGCTGGACCGAAGCTGTAATCTCCTTAAGCCGTTCGCCAGACTGATTGACTAACGCTGAACCCGTCTCGACCTTCCCGACGGAATCATCGATCAGCCCCTTAATTTCCTTGGCCGCCGCGGCGCTGCGTTGAGCGAGGTTTCGCACTTCGCCTGCGACGACGGCAAATCCGCGTCCTTGCTCGCCGGCGCGCGCTGCTTCCACCGCGGCGTTAAGCGCTAGGAGGTTAGTTTGAAACGCCAACTCGTCGATCGCTGTGATGATGTCGGAAATCTTCTTCGACGAGCTTTCAATGTCGTGCATCGCTTCAACCGCACGCCCAACGACTTCTCTTCCGAGTTCAGCGGTTTGACGAGAGCAAAGTGCCACGCCATTGGCTTGGTCAGCATTTTCTGCGTTTTGATCAACGGTGGCTGTGATCTCTTCGAGGCTTGCGGCACTTTGTTCGAGACTCGCCGCTTGCTTGTGTGTGTTTGTCGCCAGTTGCAACGAGGTGTCGGAGAGCGATTGCGATACACCCGACAGGCTCGACGCGACTTTTTCTAGCTTTGCCAGCGCATAACGAACTGATCGGTTGATGTAGTAGGACAAAACGAGAACCAACGCGGTGATTCCAAAACCCGTTCCGACCAGCAACCAATTGCTCCGAGCGACCATTTCTTGAGCCCGATGTTCATCGTGAACGTTGCGGGACTGGGCAAGCGTCACAACTTGATCGATGGCCCGATGATGGTCGTCGAAAAGCTCCTTGAGCTTTCCGTGAGCGAGTTCGTTGGCGACGTCGTGATTACCTTGTCTTATCGCTGGAATGAATTGTTCGCCCACGATATTAAAGAATTCGCGCGCGGGTTCGTAGGATGCAACCATCAGCCATTGCTTCAGTTCGCCATCTTCCAATTCACGCGACCACCGAGCATGTCGATTCTGATAATCATTTTCGAGCAGCTCACATCTTCGATAAAGTTGCTCCTTGCGGGCCGACTCTTCTTCCGAGACGAGTTGCAACACGGCGAGGTATGACTCGACGATAAACCCACGTGAAGGGACGACATCGGACACCAACGCCTGGCCTTGCGCGATGTGTGTATACAACGGACCATTGACTTTCACGCGCTGCAGCGTCGAGAACGAGAATGTTCCGTAGACAACCAGCCCTAGCACGGCAATGGCGGTCAATAGATTGAGTTTGTTGGTAATGGTGAGCCGTTTTAGTTGGAACATGATGTGAGCCTTTCACGATCGGAAACTTCATTTGTTCGAGTTAGACGAGGGACGTCGAGCAGGAAGACGAGTCGCTCGCTCGGTTTGCCGACACCGCGAAACCAGGTCGCGTCCAATTCGTCGGTCAGAGGCGGGGAATCGTCGATATCTTCTACGTTGATTTCAAGTACGTCGGAAACCCCGTCAACGACAAGGCCGATCCGTTTGTTTTCAATGGCGACAACGATGATCACCGTGAAGCGATCATACTCGCGAGGAGGCATTGAAAACCGGAGTCGCAGATCGACAATCGGGATGATCGTTCCGCGGAGATTGAGAACTCCTTTGACATGTTCGGGTGCGTTCGGGATCGGCGCGACATGGGCCAGGCTCTTGATTTCCTGGACATGCATGATTTCGATGCCGTACTCTTCGTCTTCGAGTGAGAAGACAAGGAACTGCCGCGTGCTCTCGTCGAGTCGATCCGTTTCCGTCTTTGTAGATAGCTCGGTCATGTGGATGTCGCTTCCGAATGCGGTCGATTAATGTGAAAACGCAAGGCGATGCAGCGCGGCGGTGTCGACGATCAACGCGACGCTGCCATCTCCTAAGATCGTCGCCCCACTGATTCCCTCAACTCTTTCGTAGTTTGCTTCCAGGCTTTTCATCACAACTTGTTGTTGCGCGACCAGTTGATCGACAAATAACGCCATTCTCTTGCCCCGATTCTCGATGATCACCAGCAATCCATCGCACGGGTCGGTGAACTGTGGCGTGACGTTGAACAGATTGTGCAATCGGACCAGCGGCACTGACGCGCCTCGCAGCACTAACAGCTCGCCGCGCCCTGCGACTCGCCGAATATCGGCTTGCTCCGGACGCAATGACTCAATGACAGAAGTGATGGGCAACACATAGCTGTTGTCGCTGACTTGGACGAGCAGACCATCGACGATCGCCAAGGTCAGCGGCAGCCACATCGAGAATGTCGCCCCTTCACCGGGCAACGACGTGATCTGAGCAAAGCCCTGCATGGACTCGATATTCTTGCGAACGACGTCCATGCCGACGCCACGCCCAGAAATGTCGGTTACCGATTGGGCTGTCGAAAAACCAGGTTCGAAGATCAAGTTGTAGATCTCACGATCCGTCCGATCATCACCTTCGTCGATCGATCCTCGCTCGACGGCCTTCTGTCGGATCGCATCACGATCGAGTCCGCGACCGTCGTCTTCGATCTCGATACAGATGCTTCCATCTTTGTGATACGCTCGCAGCACGAGGTGGCCGTCCGGTGCCTTGCCGTTGGCCGTTCGCAGTTCGGGCGTTTCGAAACCATGATCGATGGCATTACGAACCATATGAACGAGCGGGTCGCCAATTTGGTCGACCATCGATTTGTCGAGTTCTGTTTCCTCGCCTTCAAACCGAACGTTGACACGTTTACCGACTTTGCGAGCAACATCTCTAGCAACTCGCGACATCTTTTGAAAGATTCCGCGGACAGGCACCATCCGCAGCGACAAGCTCAGGTCTTGCAGTTCACGAGCAATCTTGCGTAATTCCGGAAGCGATCGGGAACTTAGCTGGTGATCTGCGAATTCGATCTGAACCATCGATTCGGCGATCACTAGTTCTCCAATGACGTTTATCAATTGATCAAGCCGCTCTCGACCGACTTTGATGTTCTCGTGCGCGGCTTGACGAGCGACGGGCGACTCCGTTGTGGTTTCAACGAAACTCGCAAGCGTGTCCGTTCGCTCTTCTGCGGCCTGACGATTGTTAACGCCGTTCAATTCTTGCAGCACATTCGTTAAACAAACGTCACGTTTCAGCGAGCCTTGGTTCTCGAGCCATCGCTCGGCGAATGCGACTTGCCGTCGAAGAGCATCCACACAAACGAGCACAGTATCCACAACCGTTACGGTCACCCGAAGGTTGCCTGCCCGGGCACGATCGAACAGCGACTCGGCGGCATGAGTTACTGCATGAATGTCATCCAGCCCCAGGAATCCGGCGACGCCCTTAATGGAGTGAAACGCTCGATACAGGCAGCCAATATCGTCGGGGCTGGCCGCTCCGCCGCCTATGTCAAGTAAGACCTGCTCTGCAATGTCAATATGCTCGACAGCCTCTTCAAGGAAGTCACGCAGTAGATGTTCATCGGCCGAGAACGGGACTTCCGAAGGCGTTTCTTGCGCAGCTGAAGATGCGCGCGGCGCGGGGATCGCCTCGATTGAAGTCGCCTCTTGCAGCCGAGCAATCAGTCCGGCAGCCGTGGGCGGCATCGGTTGATCATTCTTCGCGTTTTCGATCACTTCGGGCAGGAAGTCCAAGCCACGAATGACCATCTCGACAATATCGGCAGTGGCGGCAATCTGGCCGTTGCGAATGCGTTCGAGGCAGTTCTCGAGGTGGTGTGTGAATTCAACAACGGGTTCAACCCCGAAGGAAGTGGCCGCCCCTTTGACGGAGTGAACCGATCGAAATATTCGGTTGACGAGTTCAAGATCCTGGGGCGCAGCAACGAAGGCACTCGCGATCTCCTCGATCACTTCGAGGTGATCCACGGTTTCCTCGAAGAAGAGCTCGCGGAATTCTGCCAAATCGACTTGCATCCAACCACCACTGGTTAAGTCGCAGTCGGCATCCGTTCCGGCCCTGTTGCGTCGTGAAACGCTGTTCGATCTCTTCATGAGATCGTAAAACTTGTTGCGGTCGCTCTGGCGCCTGGATCAATGGTTGTCGGTCCGGTTGCGCATAAGCGCCGCGGCACATCTAGACACCTGTCGTTATCGACCACGAAACCTGCACACTCACCGCAATCGTTCGACTTTCTCAATGTTCAACTTTGCGCGGCTGCGCCACTTGATTGGGAAAGAATAATCGCGACGGACGTAGCGGCGCCGTTGAACCCGCCGAGGCAGCAAAGTAGTCCGGCTTCCTAACACGCCCCTTACCGTAGGCTATGTTTGGCAGAGACGATCTGGGGCGAGTTAGCCGCTAAATTCAGGAGATGTTATGAGTAACAGAGTCTTGGTCGTCGATGATTCCGGACCGATGCGCGCGATTGTCAGACGCAATCTCAATTTCCTGGGTATTGAAGAAATTGTCGAAGCCGCGGATGGCCAAGAGGCGCTGAAGTTCTTTCGATCCAGTGTGTTCGACATCGTCATTACGGACTTCAACATGCCGAAGATGAACGGTTTGGAGCTGGTCAAGGAAATTCGAGCCGCTGGTTCCGAAGTGCCGATTCTGATGCTGACGACCGAAGCAGAGCGAAGCATGGTTGTTGCAGCGATTCAAGCAGGCGTCTCTGGATACCTCATCAAGCCCTTCGATTCGAGTCTTCTGAAAAAGAAGCTCGAGAAGCTTACGGAAGCACAACTCGCATAGATGTGCGGGGATGGAATCGACTTCATCGAAGTGGCGATTTCCAACTAGACAGTTGGTCGCGACAAGCAGTCGCGTCTTGAACTAGCATCGAGCAAACTATGAACATCGACGTCAATCCCTGCGGCAGCGATGTACGCGCTGTCCACGATCTCGTCTGCATTGGCATGGCCAGCGGTCAGTTGTTGTTCGTTGACTAGTGCATTCGCGACGTGAACGGCAGTCAGAACGACCGGCATCGCGTCCTCGACCTTTGATGGCTGGTGATGGAACGCGACGGCTTCGACAATCGGATTGGGAAGCCCCCACAACGAGAGCAGGAAGGCCCCGATGTCTGCATGCGACGCGCCGAAGTAACTCTCTTCGACTTGCCACATGGGGCGCGACGTGTCGGTTGCGAGTTGCTGAGCCTTGGAGTATTCGTCCGATCGCTCAGTTGTCAAAACTAACTTGCCAACATCGTGCATCATGCCAGCGAGCAGCGCTTCGTTAGCATCTTGTGCCGGTGCCTCCAACCGTTTCGCGAGGCGATGTGCTGTTTCGCCAACTGAAATGGCGTGTTGCGAGAATTGCTCAATGTTGAACCCGTTTTCTCCCTCATGAAATTGCGAGAAAACACCGACGGTCAGCACAAGCGACTTCACAAGCTCAATCCCGAGCAGGCAAACGGCTTGGGAAAGGCTTGAGATATGTACCGGAATGCCGAAAAACGAGGAGTTGACAAGGTGCAGGATCTTCGCCGTCATCGCTACATCTTGAGCGACAATTTGGCTCACTCGATCGATCGATCCGTGCGGGCTATGCAATTCGTCGATGAGTTCCGAGTAGATGCGAGGCACGCTCGGCAGCGTTTCGATCCGACCGATGAGCGCTTGTAATTCAGGATTCGCAAATCGATCGCGAATTCTCAATGCTCGAGTCAACAAGCCCCGAAGTTCGTCAGGCTGGCAGGGCTTTGCAAGGAACTGGTGCGCAGGGCCTAACGCGCGAAACTTGGATTCGTTCGGGGCTTGGCCAGAGAGAATCAGCCGCACCATGTGTGGGAAGTCAGCTTGGACACGAGTTAGCAACTGGGCGCCGTCCATGCCCGGCATACGCATATCCGAAACGATCGCATCGAAGGGCTCATGTGCGAGACGCTGCAAGGCTTCTTGTCCGCTGGCCGCGAATTCAGTTTGCAGCTCTCCCGCTAGGCGGCGAAATAATCTCTTGAGCCCCGCTAGTACCAGCGCATCATCGTCGACAAACAATACCCGAATCATCGTGCGTCATGCCCTCTTGTTCGGTCGCAATGACCCCTTGCGACTGCCCGCAGTCTGAATGAAACGAAAACCGTTTCGTACACACCCTCGTAACCATAGGTCATGATTCAGCGCAGTGCCCCCCGCGTATTAGCGGCATACTTGAGAGCAGTCGCGTTGTAGCGACTGTGCCGGAAATCACGGAGGCAGCCGATCGTTTTCAATGTTGTTGACGCGACACGCGAATCCGGATTGCGGTCCAAGTCGACCGAGCCACGAGAACAACGTTCTAAAGCGAATGGGCTTGAAGGGCACTAGAGTTCCGGAATCGGATCATCAGCACCGACGTCTTCGTTCTCCCAATTCACCTTGCCGTTTTCATAGATCAGAATGCGACTCCTGCTTCCGGGAGCAGGCTTCGCGCTCTTGTTCGGCATCTGCGCCCGATGGTCAGCAAGAATCGAAGCGAACCTTGGATTGGACGCAAGGTTCTTCCACTCGTTCGGATCTTTCCGCATATCGTAAAGCTCTTCGCTGCCGTCGGCGTAATGGATATACCGCCAATGTTCGCTGCGCACGCCGTGGTTGTCGTGATTGTGCGTCGTGATTGCAGGCCACTGCCGTGCCGCATCGGCGTCTTTCAACTGCGGCATCAGGCTGTGACCTTCCAGCCGATCGTTCTTCGACAAACCGCAAAGGTCAATCAACGTCGGATACATGTCGAGCAATTCAGCAGGCTTCGTACATCGTTGGCCCGCCGTGACACCTGGCCCAGCGAAAATCAATGGCACGCGCGTCCCATCGTCCCACAGCGTGTTCTTGCCGCTGATCGCCTTCTCGCCCAAATGCCAACCGTGGTCAGACCACAGGACGATGATCGTGTTGTCCGCTTTGCCGCTCTTCTGCAAGGCTGCGAGCACACGCCCGACTTGGCTGTCGACAAAGCTAGTGCAGGCAAGATAAGAACGAACCAAGTTCTTCCATTCGTTGGCTTCCTGAAGGTACTTCAGCCGGACTTCAGGTAACTTCCAATGGAGGTACCACGAGAATCGCGGCGTATCGTCTCGATCATTCGCCTGAATCAGCGGCAGTTGAAGAGACTCCTCTGGATGCAGGTCGAACCACTTTTGTGTTGCATAGCAGGGGACGTGTGGGAGAAAGAAACCAACCGACATGAAGAATGGCTCGTCTGGCATTTCTTCCAGCTGATCGACGGCCCAACTAGCGACTTTCCAGTCCCCTTTGTCTTCGTCCTGGTGTGGGAAGACGCCCCAATCAACAAGCGGATGCGGGTTTGGCGTCGTCTTGACCAGCATCTCTTTTGGACGAACGCCAACACTCGGCCCCGTGCCGACGACATCGAACTCGTCGTCGTTTTTCTTTCGCCCATATCCACCGTGATAGATCTTTCCCGTCGTATAAGTCCGGTAGCCGTTGTTGCGAAGATGCTGCGGCAGCGAAACGATATCTTTGTATTCGTCGAGTGTTCGGAACCAAGGAGCCAGACCGTAGATGCCCGTCGTACTCGGTCGCAGTCCCGTCATCAAACTGGTGCGTGACGGATTACAGAGCGGCGATTGGCAGTGTGCGTTCAGAAAGACAGTTCCCTGCCCGGCCAATCGATCGATGTGTGGCGTCTTTGCCTGAGGGTGGCCGCCGAGGCAACCGATCCAATCGTTCTGATCATCGATGGCAATAAATAAGATATTTGGCTTGTCCGCCGCGAAGAGGTGCGACCCGAACAGAGTTATCGAGAGCAAAGCAAAAAGTAAATGGCGCATTTGTTGATTTCCTTACCGTTGGTACTTTTTTGGATTTGTGTCTTATTTGCTGGCAGGAACGAGATCGACGACTCCGACGTCGATGTATTGCCCACCACCGGTCTGGCGACAGTGAACTGCGATCGTGTTCTCGCCTCGCCGAAGTGATTTCCGCGCCTCGTCGGAGATCGGAAGCTCTATGTACTGCACGACGTAACCGTAGTCTTTCGCAGCGAGAGTGCCGTTGATGAAGACTGCGGCGTCTTCATCATGGAACAGCCGGAGCGAAGGTTGCGATGCGTTCTCATTCATCGTGAACGATCGCCGTATCCAAATATCGTTTGATTTCCATTCGGTCCGAACCTTTGTGTTGGGAGTAATCTTCGTCCCAAATCCACTTTCGCCAGTCTTCCACTGGCTATCGTCATACGCTTCTAGCTGCCACCCGTCACTTGGCTTCGTCGTCGTATAACGCCAAGTCTGAGGTTCATTCTCCGAAGTTGGGGCAATCGCGACACGTCTCCCTGGCGGCTCGTACAACTTGGCGTGTAACTTGGCCAATCGGTCAGCATTGAACTTAACGATCGATCGGTCGTAAGTCATCAGGCCGTTCACTTCGATCTCGACGTCGGTTGTCTGGGTGTAAATCGCTGCTGCTAATCCGCCAGCGATCAGTGCTGGCATTTGTTCGATCAGCCGCTCGTAATTTGTTCCGAGTTCATCGCGAGTCGAGTAATTGCGATATCCCCAATTGTTCCTGCCGACCCAAGTATGCCCTTCGATTGGCAGTCCCAATCCGCCGAACTCACCTAACACACTGGCCCGAGCTTCCTCGGCAGGGAACATGCTGGGACCGGGGTAACGATGCATATCCTTCATTTCGCCCCAGCCGCGATCCTGCCATCCACTGGGGCCATCGATCAATCTTGTTTGATCGTATTGCTTCGTCCATTGAAGGATCTCATTCGTATCGTGTTGTCCCCAGCCTTCGTTGAACGGCACCCAAGCGACAATACTGGGCGAGTTGTACAACGCATCGATCATCGCTTTCAACTCGCGGCGAAAGACGACTTTCTCCTCGGGTGCAAAGTTTGCATCGTTGGCCTGATTCGGACGAATGGATTGCTCGCCGTTGCGCCGGAAGCCGCTCGGCAAATCTTGCCAGACGAGCAGACCAATTCGATCGCACCAGTGATACCAACGAGCGGGTTCAACCTTGACGTGCTTTCTCGCCATGTTGAAGCCGAGCTTCTTTGTCATTTCGATATCGAAACGCAAAGCCTCGTCCGTTGGTGCCGTGTACAACCCATCCGGCCACCAGCCTTGATCGAGCGGTCCATATTGGAAAACTGGTTCGTTGTTGAGCAGCAGACGATTGAACCCATTCGGACCTTTTCCCATCGATACGCTTCGCATTCCGAAGTAGCTCTTCACGCGATCACCGGAAGCCGTTTCGATGGTAACGTCATACAGGAACGGATCGTCGGGCGACCACAGCCGCGCGTCGCGGATCGGAACTGTGCAGCCCTCTTCACTAGCAACGTACTCCGCAACCGTCGCTCCTTCCGCTTGTACCCTCACCGTCATTTTCGACGTCCGCGGGCGCTCGGAAAGATACATATCTAATGACACGTCACCAGAATCGATGTCGGGAAAGAGCTTCAGCCTTCGGATGTAAATATCTGGAACAGGCTCGAGCCAAACGGTCTGCCAGATTCCCGTGACGGGCGTATACCAGATGCCACGCGGCTCTTTAACCTGTTTCCCGCGCGGCTGCGATCCCGCGTCGGTTGGGTCCCAGACGCTGACAACAAGTTCCTGTTCTTCTTCAGCACGCAACGCATCAGTGATGTCGAACGAGAACGGATCGTAACCGCCTTGGTGATCGCCGAGATGTTTACCATTCACCCAGACGCTGGCTTTCCAATCGACCGCACCGAAGTGCAATAACGTTCGCGGCCCCGTCCACTCCTCCGGGACCGTAAACGTACGGCGATACCACAGTCGACTCGCCTCGCCGACACGCTCTTGGACGCCGCTAAGAATCGATTCGATTGGGTAAGGAACTAATATGCGTCCGTCAAACTTCTTCGGTTGCGTCTGATCTTTTGGACGGATGGCGTATTGCCAGTGGCCGTTCAGGTTCAGCCATTCGTCGCGCACCATTTGCGGTCGCGGATACTCGGGCAAGACGTTGTTCGGATCAACATCGCCAGCCCAACGTGTGACGAGGTGTCCGCTCGATGGCGCTGGTGGGTTATTAGCCGTCACCTTCACCTCATGAATGGTCCCGCTCCACGCGAAGGGCGCTTCGTAGGGTCCGACAGGAGACTTCACGTCGCGTCCGACCTCTAATCCGTCGCCAGGTTGATTCGGAATCGTACTCGACGCCTTGCCGGTTCCAACTTGTTTGTCGCTGATTAACAAGGTGACCTTGCCATCATTCGCCAACGTCGCCGCTGCGACGATGCGGCCTGATGGGAGTACGAGGTCCGACGTAACGCGAGTCTCCTCGCCACGGACGCGAAACGAAACATTCAGCTTGCCGTTCTGGACGTACAGCGCAAAACCGTTCGCCGATCCGCCTTGAGCGACGATCGCGCCGTCGCTGCCGTTTGCCGTGATTTCGACCGCGATCTTCAACGTGGCAGCTGCCAATGGCGGCGATTTCTCTGTCGGAACGACTGCTCCGGCTCTGTACGTGTAGACAGTGCCGTCGGATGTCGCAACAGTTTCGTCCCTCTTCTTCTCTGGAAGCACAGGCAAGGACCTTCGCCAAGCGAGCAAATCGGTCGAAAGCTTCTTCGCGAGTTCGACATGCTCGCCCGCGACATTCGCGTACTCTTTGTTGGAGGTGGACAGATCGTAAAGCTCCAACCCACTGCCATCGTCGTTCACTAACAGCTTCCACTTGCCATCACGAATCGCCAGATTCGGACTCCGGTCAAGCGGTCGGGCTGGTTGCAGGTAGGTCTTATCGCGTCCGTACTCCCACATGATCGGCTTGGATCTCTGATGCGGCTTGCCGAGCAAGGCCTTTGCCATCGTCACTCCATCGAAGTCGACAGTTGGTGCTGCGACGTTTGCCAGCCCGCAGAATGTGGGAAACAGATCCACCGCCGTCATCACACTGGTCCCATCAACAACTCCCGCCGGTATCTTTCCCTTCCAGCGAGCAATCAACGGCATTCGAATCCCGCCCTCATACAGACTCCATTTACGACCGCGCATTCCCGCCGTACTGCCCGGCGCATCGCAGCCAGCATTCTCGTAACGCGGCCAAGCGGTCGGCCCATTGTCGCTGGTGACGACAATCAGCGTTTCTTCGCCGAGTCCGAGGCGATCGATTTCCTTGATCACTCGTCCTAGCTGACGGTCCATGTTGGCTAAGACGGCGTAGAACTTTTGTACAAACGGGTTATCGCTCGCGTTCTCAAACGGCTTCAGTTGCTCCTCACTCGGATTGTGGCCGTCGTGAACGTCGTTGAGCCACAGGTGAAGATAGAACGAGCGGTCTTTGTTGCGTTGGATGAACTCAATCGAACGATCAACATAAATGGAGGTCATCTCATGCTTCTGGACGTGCTGGATCTCACCACGGGCGAGGCGTTCGCTTTGCTTGGACAGGCCGCCCAGAGGCAGGACGCGATCTCCGAGCCCTTCGAATGAAACCAACGACTCGTCGAAGCCATAAGCTTGCGGCAACGGTGCGTCATCGACATCGCGTCCGCCGCCCATGTGCCACTTGCCGAAGTGTGCTGTCGCGTAACCTGCTTGCTGGAATGCTCTCGCGATACATGGCGCCTCTGGGTCGAGAAAGTTGGCCATGCCTCGTCGCTGGTTCTTCTCGCGGGAATTCAGATACGAGTTGATCAAGTGTCGAGCCGGATATTGACCGGTTGTGCAAGCAACTCGCGACGGCGAACAGATCGGCGAGTTCACATAAAACTGTGTCAGGCGAATACCTTCCGCTGCAAGCTTATCCAGATTCGTGGTTTGAACGTCTTGGTTTCCGGTACAGCTGAGGTCTCCATAACCCATGTCGTCGATGAAGATGAAGACAAGATTTGGCTTCTCCGATTCGAAGGCAATACCTTGTCGCGTGGCGACGTCGCTGATTACGAGAAGCAGGAATGCCATACTGATATGAGAAGATGCTCGTCTCTTCATGTCGTTAGTACCTCGGTGCGGATTATCAAATCAGTTTCCAAAGGGCGAGCTTGGAATGTTTCGATCGCACAACTGAAGGCCACTCTTGTAAAACAATCCGCACAGATCAGATGTGCGAGTGAGGGCCGACAGAAGGGCCTGCACTATCATACATGCCGCGATTCGAATGCATAATCTGCCGGCGACCGCAGAACTCAGCATAAAAGCCTTATCGTTCTTCCGCGCGCACGCTGGCGAGTAGTAGGCCGATAAGTTCGCTACCGTAGAAGGCTCATAACTAAAAGCCAGATGCCACTGGGCTAACTCCGTACGACACGTGCGACGGCAAGAGCGCCCTTCGCACGCCCGTCATTGCTCGAACGAGCTTAACGCTAGTGTGCGAATGTGCCACATATTTCATCGCGCTAAACCAGACGTCGAGATGACGTTTTAGTTCCCGTAGCGAACCGTGACGCCCGCGGCGAGCGAGTAAGTGGCGACCTGATTGCTGATCGTTCCGAATAATGGGCTTGGTCCATGTCGATCTGCCTCGAGAATCTGAATGTAGGACATGGAGAAGTCTACGTTGTCCGTGAAACGGTAGGACGCTCCGAGTCCAACGACATGTTGCTGAATTAGAGGTGACGCGAAGTTAAATTGGACTGTAGCGACATCGATTGGGCTGGTGTTATACGTGTATCCACCGCGGATCGTCAGTTGGTCATTCACTTTGCGCTGCGCGCCGAAGGCGACGGAGAACACGTTGTCCCAGTGCAGTTCCGTGCCGTTAATGTCCGGCTTTCCGAACCCGTCGGTGTTCTTGTAGTCGAAGTAACGAACGTCCAACGCAAACGTCCAGCAAGGAAGTCCCTTGTAGGCTATTCCCGCGGAAATGATCATGGGCAGGTCCAGCTTCAACCGAGACACTGTCGGTGCGCTTGCGGCAACGGTATGAGTCCGGAACTCTTCAAACCACTGGGGACTTTTGATGGAGAACCCATAGCTGGTCGTTTCACTTTGCTCGTAATAGAGGCCCACTTGAGCACCGATCCCCCAAGACCATCGCGTACCTGCGCCTGGAGCACCGAGTGCTGGTGTCAGAAATGGAATCGGATCGATTTCAACTCTCCCCAAGTTGATGGTCGGAGCAAAACCAATCGAGAGACGATCCGTAACGGCACGGGAAAACGTCGGCACGATCTGGAAGAACTGAGCTTCGGAATACAGTGGGCCCAGTGGCGTCCCGGCTAACGCGCCGATACCTACTGGGTCGAGGATAGGGTGTCCGACAACCGCCGGCATGTTCTGGCCGAAACCAGCGAACGAGTACATTCCTAAGCCAATTGTATCGGTGGTCCCTTCCAGATGATGGACCCAACCAATCGACGGAATCGGTGCAACACCCGACTCATCACGCGCCGTGATTCCACCCGCAGTCAGTTCCTGGTCAAGCAGCATGATTTCGGCAGAGAACGCAACTTCACTGCTTTCCAGGCCCCTGATCGCAGCTGGATTCCAGTGAAGAGTTCCCATTGAGTCGATTGGAGCTGCCATTGTCGCTCCGCCCATGGATCGGTTGATGCCACCGACGCCAGTGAGGAAGACACCTTGCGAAAACGCCGACGACGTAAAGCACGCCAGAAGCGCCGCGATTAGGAGGGTGTTTCGGCTGGCAAGCATAGCAGGGCTCCGATATGCGTTAAGTAGGTGGGCTGGTTCTTCACCGGTCGGGGAAGGAGCGAGCAGACCGGCAGAATGGTGGGCGGCACAATTTCGAATCGACGAGCCAATACCGGCAACTTAAGCAATATCGCACTAGTCGCGCTAAACGCAGCGAGAGAAGGTCGACGTGACCCTTAAACTTTACCACGGCAGGGCTTAAGAGGATTGAATCAGGAGTCGCTGCCCAGTTAAACTGTCGCTTGCGTTAAGGCTCTAGCCTGAGCCAAGGGGTGGTGCCTCGTTCTCGGGTCTTCGATCGCGCCGGCGCGGAAATAATCCGCACCCCCCCCACGGTGAGAGACTTTGATGACGTTAAAAGTGCGTTGCCATCACGGCCACAAATTCGACGCACCCGCCCATACCGAACGGGAGGTTATCTGTCCGCTCTGTGGTGCCGTGACGCGTTTTCAGCGAATGGTCGAAACGAAAGGATCGAGTGGGGTTGATCAGACGATAAACTTGCCAGACTCCGGGCAGGCGGAGACATTTCAGGACGAAATCATTCTCGAAACTCTCGAAAACCATTTACAAGAACTTGTCACTGATGACGGCCTGCATACAATCGCCTTTCAAGAATCGTCTGATTCGGAGACACAAACTTCGGGTACCGCATCCGACGCGCCTGGAGCTAAGACCGTCGCATCCGACCAAACCGTGGAATTCGATGCGCCCCTTCCGGAGGTAGAAGGAGAAGTGGTCTCGGGCGAGGAGGACGATGCCATCGCTCAAACGCTGTCGCTAGGTGAGACCGTGGAAGTGCATGGGCCGATCGGGGAAGAGGACGGCCATGATGCGTCGGAAGGGTGCACGCGAACGACGGTAAGCGACAAGACGGTGGAAATGGATGTCGCCTCATCTGACACCAAATCGTCACAGGTTGTCTCGGGGACAGTTGGCACGGCCAGCACTCCGACTGCTGGTGGCGGGCCTATCGCGCCTACCGCGTTGTTGGCGACCTTGGATGGCCAAAATCAAGCTGTGGTCGAAGGGAAGGGCACTCCGCCGCCGACACCCGCGAAGCCAGTTCTGGAAGACGATTCGGAACTCGAGCCACCGAAATTACCTGGCTACACCGTCGTGAGCGAGCTGGGACGCGGTGGAATGGGAGTGGTCTATCGTGCCAAGCACGAGAAACTCAACCGAGAAGTTGCGCTCAAGACGTTGCTTCACATTAGTCCGGTCGAATTGCAACGCTTCAAAGCGGAGTTCCGTTCACTTGCCGACATCGCTCACCCGAATTTGGCCGGGTTGTACGAACTGCTTTCTGATGGCCAGACGTGGTGCTTTTCGATGGAGATTCTTGAGGCCGTTGACTTTACGGAGTATGTGTGGTCCGGATTCGAAGCACTGCGCCGATCGAAGACGCAGCGTTTGATGGGCGCGGCGACGGAGGCTGCACCGAGATTGTCGCGGGAAATCAAAGAGCGACTGTTTGAAGGTCTCAAGCAGCTGGCGTACGGTTTGAACACATTGCACCAGGCTGGCATGTTGCATCGCGACATCAAGCCTTCGAATGTTCTGGTCACCACTGAAGGACGAGTTGTTTTGGTAGACTTTGGTCTTGCGTCTCAGTTCGAGGAAGGATCGAAAGACCGCCCGACGGGGATTCAAGGGACACCGCAATACATGGCACCCGAGCAAGCGGCATGTGACCCGATTTCGCCGGCCAGCGATTGGTATGCCGTGGGTGTAATGGTCTACGAAGTGCTTACTGGCTACTGGCCGATTCAAGGCAAGCCCATAAGCATCATTTTCAAGAAGCAGACGGACACACCAAAGGCACCCCGTGAGCTGAATCCGCTAGTCCCTCAGCATCTCAATGATCTCTGCGTTGCTTTGCTTGACAGGGACCCAAACCAACGCCCCACGGCGATCGATATCTTGCGCTGTATTGGTGCCGAAGATGTCATCGAATCGATGAAGACGAGCCCCCTCGTTGGCGGCGGACAGACGTTGGAACTCGTTGGCCGCGAAGGTCATCTGCAAGGATTGATGGCTTCCTTCCGACAAGTGATTGGTGGGATGACGAAAACGCTCTTTGTTCACGGCCATTCGGGCATGGGTAAGAGCGTCCTGATCCAGAAGTTTATTGCCGAAGTGCGAGAACAAGACACGGCGGTTGTGCTAACCGGTCGGTGTTACGAGCAAGAGTCTGTCCCGTTCAAAGCTCTCGACAGCTTAATCGATTCGCTTGCGGATCACCTCACCGGGCTGACGGAGCCAGAAGTGAGGGCAGCGACGCCAGACGATCTGTTGCCGCTTATTCGCCTCTTTCCTGTTCTGGGACAGATCCCTGGCGCATCCGACGCCGGGCGGCCGTCGATCGAAAACGTGGATCAACAGGAAATCAGACAGCGGGCGATGAACGCATTGCGCGAACTGCTTAAGCGACTTGGCGAGCAAAAGCCGCTGGTGCTGTATATCGATGACCTGCAGTGGGGCGATGAAGACAGTGCGGATTTATTGGCCGATCTTGTGCGGCCCCCCAACGCTCCTCGCACGTTAGTTCTTGGCTCGTACCGCACGGAGAACCGAGACACGAGCTTTTGCCTAAAGGCGCTCGACAACGCCTATTCTACCGGCCAACATCGCCCCCATCGCGAAGAGATCGCAGTCGACTCGCTGCAACAGGAAGACGCAAAGCGATTGGCGCTGATGCTATTGAATCGCGATGACGAGGGGGGGGATAAACTCGCAACCAAGATTGCTCGTGAGTCGAAGGGTTGGCCATTCTTCGTCTGGGAACTCGCTCAGCACGTCCAGGACAGTCCAGAGATCGCCGATCAATCACTGGAACTGGACGAAGTGATTTGGACCCGCGTCAATCGCTTGCCCGAGGAGACTCGCCATCTCTTGGAACTGATTGCCGTCACCGGCCGCCCGATCCCGGCCGTCGAGGCCTATCAAGCGATCGGTGCCGTGGAAAGAGGACAAAGTCTCCTGGCTCAGCTGCGGACTCGCAACTTGATCCGCACGACTGAATCGGAAGATGAAGACACGGCTATCGAGAGTTATCACGATCGGATTCGTGAGTCGGTCGTCGCCCATCTTGATGCAGGCGTCGTGAAAGGACATAACCTGCAACTTGCGCTCACGATGGAAACGGCGAGCGGGCTTCAGGTTGACGACTTGTGGTCCCACATCCGCAGCAGGGCGGAGTTCGACGAACCTACTGAGGCGTACAGTTTGGACAAGCGTCAATGGCAGCGGGTCTTCGACCTAGCCACTTTCTTCGCTGCGGCGGACAAGCATGAGAGAGCGTTGCCGTTCGCAATCTGTGCTGCCGAGCAGGCCAAAGTACAGAATGCGTTAGAAGTCGCTGAGCAACAGTATCGCATCGCATTGGTCGGAGCAGCCGCTGCCGCGATTCGCTTCCGCATTGCCGAGGGGCTCGCGGATGTGTTGATGTTGCGAGGAAAGTACGACGAAGCTGAACCACAACTGCAATCAGCACACTCGATGGCTGAGGGCTCGACCGCGATTGCCCGGGTCGAAGGAAAACTCGGCGCGCTAAAGTTCAAGAAGGGCGAGATGGCTGAGGCTGCGGACCATCTCGAGAGAGCACTCACGCAACTCGGCAATCGGCCCCCAGGAAACTCGATCATCCAGGTCGCGCTGTTACTTAAAGAGTCCGTCGTCCAAATGTTGCACACGTTTTTTCCGTCACGCTTCGTTGGCGTTCAGCCCGGTGACACAGATCGTGCCAAGATCGACTTGTTTTGCGCGAGGCTATACGATCGGGTCTCGTACGCGTACTGGTACACGAGAGGGACATTGCCCACGATGTGGGCTCACTTGCGTCAGTTGAATCTTGCTGAACGTTACCCGGCAAGCCCAGAACTCGCCCAAGCATGTTCGTTTCACTCGATTATCATGACGGCGATCCCGTACCCGGCGCGCGGCATCGAGTATGCCGAGAAGTCGTTCGAGATGCGTCGCCAGTTGGGAGACTTGTGGGGACAAGGGCAGTCTCGAAGCTTTCAAACGTTTTCATGTATTGTCGATGAGCAGTTTGAACGAGGTTGCGCGTGTGGCGAACAGGCCGTTGACCTGCTCGAAAAGGCAGGCGATGTTTGGGAAGCGAATATGGCACGGATGATGCATGCCTGGTCACTGTACTTCCTCGGCGACCTTCAAGGCGTTCTCCGAGCGGCCAAAAAGGGATATGAAATCGGCTTCGAGACCGGAGATTATTCAACGATGGCGGTCGCGCTTGGGTTTTGGGTACGAATAACCGATGCGCCAGAAGACGCGATCCGATGCGAAGTTGACCGCCAGCGGACGGATCCTCTGTGTGCCGCGATTGCGATCCAGGCACGAGGCTTGGAATTGTTACTCCGGAAAAACTCGCCGGTCGAAGCGGCAAAGGTGTTCCAAGATAGCCTCGATCTTGCCAAACGCCGAGGAATTCGTAATCCACTCGTATTCTCCAGCACGTCGTTCAAAGCAACCGCTTTGCGAGTCGCTGCCGAGCAGGCGGCTGAGGGACCCAAACGAACGCGTGCGATCAAGCTGGCCAAACGGGCTGTTCGCACCGCACTCAGTCTGACGAAGGGATATCGCAATTGCCGCTCGCAAGCTCTGCGCGAAGCCGGGTTGCTCGCGGCGCTGGAAGGTAAGCAGGAGCAGGCCCGACGCTTCCTTGACGAGAGTATTGCCGTTGCGGAGCGGCAAGGCGCTCGGTACCACCATGCCCAAAGCCTGGTGGCGCGGGGTGAAGTTGGCGTGAAGTTTGGATGGCCGGGCGCGGAAGATAAGTTGATCGAGGCACGAGCAGCGATCAATGAACTTGAAGAGTTCGATGAAACAGAAGAGTGATCTTCGGCGCGGGGCGAGTTGAAAGCTCGCGAAGTCCATGAGCGGCAGTTTAGAGAACATTGCGGATCGAGGTAGCGTTGGCGGTTCGCAACCTTCGGGAAAAGCGTTCGTGTGGTTCACGGATACCAGTGCCATTGCTGATCCAGATCAATTGACTCGGTGGGAGTCCGTGTTGAGCGAAGACGAGCGAGCGCGGCATCGGGCCTTTCGGTTCGCCAGCGATCGCCAGCTCTTTCTGATTGCTCACGCTTTGCTACGTACGACGCTGTCGCGTTATTCCCGTATCGAACCGCAAGACTGGCGATTCACTCTCGGTGAGTTTGGCCGTCCCGAGATTGCCGCCGATCAACGCGTGAATCATCCTTTGCGCTTCAACCTGTCGCACACGCCTGGCCTGGCGGCATGTGTCGTCGCACGCAACCTGAAAGTTGGGATCGACGTAGAGCGACCGAATCGATCTTGTTCCGTCAACGCGCTAGCGAAGCGGTATTTCACTCATCACGAGACACAGCAACTTGCCAAGCTCTCCGGTGAAGCGAGGCTCACTCGCTTTCTCGAATACTGGACACTCAAAGAGGCATATACCAAGGCTCGTGGTGGCGGGCTTTCCATACCCTTGGACTCCTTCGCCTTTCGTCTCGATAACGAACGGTGGCAGATCGATTTCAACGACACGAGCGACGATCCGGATGATTGGCAGTTCGTTTGTTTTCGTCCGACAGCTGATCACATCATTTCGCTGGCCATTCATCGGCCTAATCAACCGAACTGCGAAGTTGAACTCCAACAGGCGGTGCTGCGTTGATAGTCAATTCTGCCCCGCAATCAGACGGCATCGCCATCATTGGGATGGGCTGTCGTTTGCCTGGAGGCGCCAATTCTCCCGAAGCATTTTGGCAACTGCTTCGCGAGGGCACCGACGCAGTTCGCGAAATACCACGCGATCGCTGGAACATCAACGCCTACTACGACCGCGATCCGGAAGCGCCCGGAAAGATATACGCGCGCCACGGCGGCTTCTTAGAGAATATCGATGCGTTCGACCCTTCTTTTTTTCGAATCACGCCTCGCGAAACGGAAGATCTCGATCCACAACAGCGTTTACTGCTGGAGGTTGCTTGGGAGGCGCTGGAACACGCCGGCATCGTGCCAAGCAGCTTGCAGGGTACGGCGACTGGTGTCTTTCTCGGCATCAGCTCCGACGATTACGCGACAGCCATGTGGAATGGAAGTGGGCTCGATGAGATCGGCAGCTACAGAACACTTGGCACTGCTCGCAGTGTGGCTGCCGGTCGCGTGGCCTACTTTCTTGGTCTACACGGACCGGTCCTTCAGATCGACACCTCTTGCTCTTCGTCGCTGGTGTCCGTGTATCAAGCGTGTCAGTCATTGGCAGCAGGCGATTGCGATGTCGCGTTGGCGGGCGGTGTGAATGTCGTGCTGTCGCCGGCTACGATGATTGCGTTGTGCAAGATGAAAGTACTCGCGCCGGATGGGAGATGCAAGGCATTTGATGCGGCGGCGAATGGCTACGTCCGTGGCGAAGGGTGTGGCATGGTCGCGCTCAAGCGGTTGCACGATGCGGTTCGTGACCGTGATCGAGTTTTGGCTACGATTCGAGGCGCCGCAATCAACCATGACGGAGCTAGTGACAGCCTAACGACTCCCAATGGTCAGGCGCAGGAACAGGTCATGCGATCGGCTTTGGATCGAGCAGGACTCGCGGGCAGTGACATCGCTCATGTCGAAGCACATGGTACTGGGACGGTGGTTGGCGATCCCATCGAGTTAGTGGCGCTGAATGCAGTCTATGGGGACAGATCGTCCTCAGATCCGCTCTACGTCGGAGCGGTCAAGACGAACATCGGGCATCTCGAGTCGGCCGCCGGTATTGCGGGGCTGATGAAGGTGGTCTTGATGCTTCAACATAAAGAGATCCCGCCGAACTTGCACTTCAACAGTCCGAATCCGGCTGTGGCGTGGTCCGACATGGCGATCGAGTTGCCAACCGAACTGCAGCCTTGGCCCAGTTTCGACGCTCGCGGAATTGCGGCCGTCAGTTCGTTCGGCATCAGCGGCACGAACGCCCACGTAATCGTGGAAGTCGGCGTAAGCTCTTCGTTTAATAGTAAGGCGGAGGCTCCAACGTCCATCGTCCGCAGCAACGTGATCGCGCCTAGCATGTCGTTGAACGAAGAACAGCCGCTTTACCTTCTGCCTCTCTCCGCCAAGAGTGAAGCCGCATTGCTCTCTCTCGCCCGAACCTACGCTGACCATATTGCCACACACCCGGACCAGTCGATCAGAGACATCTGCTTCACCGCCGCGACGGCGCGGGAGCATTTCCAATATCGTGTGGCCGTGGTTGCAACATCGCACGGCGAACTAGCCGAACGCTTGCAAGCCTACGTAGGTGGAGACACAACTTGGGTCGTCGCCCGCAGGGCTGACAGCAGCAACGGCGCGCCGTCACATAGCCTGCTAGGTTTTCTCTTCACTGGCCAAGGCTCGCAGTACATTGGGATGGGGCGAGGTCTCTATGAATCACAGCCGGTATTCCGCGCAGCGATTGATCGTTGCGAAGAGTTGTTGCAGAGCCAAGTCGATGTTTCGCTGACTGAGCTTTTGTACGCTGATGCTTCTCCAATAGACCAGACCGCCTACACACAACCCGCGTTGTTCTCGCTCCAGTATGCGCTCGCTGAGTTGTGGAACTCGTGGGGAATTCAGCCGCATGCCGTGCTTGGGCATAGCATCGGCGAGTATGCTGCGGCCTGTGTTGCGGGCGTCGTTTCCCTGCCAACGGCCTTGGAGTTGGTCGCGGCTCGCGGTCGGCTTATCCAGGGACTTCAACAGACTGGAGAGATGGCCGTTGTACTTGCGAACGAAATGAAGGTGCGCGCCGTGCTCGAACAAGTTGGCGGCGAAGTCTCGATCGCCGCGATCAACGGGCCGGAGACAATCGTCATCTCCGGCGAAGCCATCGGAGTGCGAGAGGCCGTCGAGATATTTGCGGTCGACGACATCGAGACGAAGCTTCTCAATACCTCCAACGCTGGCCATTCATCACTTCTGAAGCCAATGCTCCGACCGTTTGGTGAAGTGACGAACCGACAAAGCTACTCGTCGCCCAGAACGACGATGATCTCGAATGTGTCGGGAAAGATTGCTGGCGATGAAGTGTCACAGGCGGATTACTGGGTGAAGCATGTTAGCGTCCCTGTTCGCTTCTTCGACGGCATGCAAGCCATGGCCGAGGCAGGGTGCCGTGTCTTTTTGGAAATCGGTCCAAAACCGGAATTGCTCGCGATGGGAACCGAGTGTGTCAAGCGGCTCCGGCCCCGTCCCTGCTGGCTCCCGTCGCTAAGAGATACCGCCGGCGACTGGGAAACGATGCTCTTCTCGCTAGGCGAGTTGTATGTCCGTGGAGTGGAGATCGATTGGAATGGCTTTCACGCGCCCTACACACGCTCGCACGTTGATGTGCCGACGTATGCCTTTCAACGCCAGTCGTTCCCGCTTCCTTCGTTCTGCAACTCACGGAATCTGCCGCTAGCCGAGCAGCATTCAGATTCCGACGCAGCCGGCTTGGCGTTAACCGAATCGAGCTTGCCCGCCCCGAAGACAATCGCGTCCAAACTCGATTACTTGTGTGCTGGTCTGGAAGACGAATCCATAGAGATAACGGCTCAACTCGATGCGGTCGCGATCCGTTTCATTGTCCAAGCGTTTCAGAAGCTTGGCGTTGCCTGGCAGACGGGCAACACGTTTTCGCTGAAAGAGCTGGGGATCCCCGAACGACATCAGCCCAAGGTTTCTCGCGTGCTCGTGCGACTCGTCGAGCGCGGTGTTGTTGCCCGGAGTGAAAACGGCTACTGCATCATGACTCCAGCGCCAGACGGGGATGCCACAGAGTTGCTCGCCGCTGCACCGCGAGCCGACAGTCCCGAAGCGTCATTGTTGCGACGTGCGGGCAGTCACCTCTCCGAGTTCTGGTTGGGGAAGCAGGACCCGCTCGCGGTGTTGTTTCCAGACGGTGATAGTGACGAAGCCTTTCGCTTCTACAGCGAAGGATATCTCTTCGCCGGGTACAACCGTTTGGCCGGCGAGACAATCGCGGAAGCGGTTCGCGCGAATCCGAGCGCTCAACCGATCCGCGTGCTCGAGGTCGGCGCTGGAACTGGAGGCTTGACGGCGCATCTGCTGCCAAGATTTCCATCGGATTGCACCGAGTATATCTTCACAGATTTGTCTCGATTCTTCCTCGACGCGGCCGAATCTCGGTTTGCCCAACACAACTTCCTGCGAACTCAAATTCTTGACATCAGCAATCCGGCTAACGAAGGCCAATTTGAACCCTGCTCGTTCGATCTGGTTGTTGCGGCGAATGTCTTGCATGCGACACCTCGTCTGGCCGATACGCTCGCCAATGTAGGGCAGTTTTTGAAGCCGGGCGGCTGGCTCATGATGCTCGAAGGCGCGAATCCGCCGTTCTGGGGCGATGTTGTTTTCACGCTGCTCGACGGATGGTGGAGCTTTGAGGACAAAGATCTGCGTCCCGATTACCCACTAATGCGACGAGATGGTTGGGAGCGGGCGTTGGGTGAAGCCGGTTTCAATGAGGTCGCATGCTTGCGCGATACGCGACTCGCGGACGACTCGACACATACCTTGTACTTAGCACAAAGCGGGGCGGCTGTTCAGACACTTCCCAGGGCGCGAATGCCACGCGTCTCGAATGGCAGCAAGTTTCAGGGCCCGCTGCGTTCGCCCCTGTCCGTCGATACCGGAGCAGGAAGCGTCACGCTCCGCGAAGGGCCGATTGATATGACAGACGTTGACAAGCTAATGGAATTGGTTCGTGATCATGCGGCGGAGAAGATGCGGTTGGACCCGAGTCTCATCGATGCAGACAGACCTCTGGCGGAGTTTGGATTGGACTCGTTGCAGGCCGCCGAGCTGAAAATGCGACTCGAGGAATCGCTTGGCCGTGACTTATCGCTCAAGCCCCTGCAAATGCGGCGATCGTTGCGCGAGATCGCGGATTACCTTGCCGACGACTTGCAGCGAACAGACGTAGGTAGCGTAAATTCGACGGACCCTTTGGCGAAGCTGGACGCACGTATCGCGCATGCCCAGGTCACTACGCTACAACCCAGCGGTGGCGAGACGCCTTTGTTCTTCGTTCCGGCGGGCTACGGAGATCTCTACGCGTTCGAGGAGATCGCCCAGGCGTTGGGCAGAGAGCATCCAGTCTATGGGCTGCAGCCGGCTAGTGCGGAGCTGATTAAAACGATCCGGCAAGTCTCCATCCACCGGCTTGTATCGGCGTACGTCAACGCCATGAAGCAAATTCAACCGGATGGACCATACATGTTGGCAGGCTATTCGGTTGGTGGTATTATCGTCGTCGAGTTGGCTCGGGAACTGCGCCGCCAGGGGAATGAGGTCAGCTTGCTAGTTGCGCTCGACCCGCCAACGCACATTCCACGCTGGCTCGACTGGTTCTACATGACCGTCTATCGAGCGGCTCGATTTACGAGGTTGTTGGAGTACGCCAACCGTGTGCGTTCCAGACGCGTCAAGCGGATGTTTCAAGCGTTCTTAGACGAAGGACTACGTACGCACACCACGATTGCTCGACAGCATCGTGTAACGCCTTATCCAGGAATGATCACGTACTTTCGTGCCCGCTGGTCGCAGAGCAGCTTTGTGAGCATGTGGCCTGTCAGTTGGTTTTGGAGACGCATCGCCCAAGATGGCTTGGAATTGCACTGGATTCCCGGTACGCACTATGGAATGCTTCGTGGAGCCGGACAAAGCGTGGTCGTCGATGAATTGTATGACTGCATTCAGCGTGCCGAGAGCGTTGTACCCAGTCGCCGCAACTAGCTCGTGATCCGTGCCCACGTCAAAGCCGATACACCTTTGACTCCGCCGACGTCCAAGGGTGGCGTACTCTCGATGACTTCGTCTTGGCTGGGAAATTCGTACAGACGTTCCTGCATGGTACCAATCCAGTTAGGAAACAGGCTGCCTTCGGCCGTGTGTGTGATCACTTTGCGCTGGTCATCGACTTCGTACGTTCCGAAGTACGCCACGTAACCGCTATACGCAGCCTTTATCTCATTTGCCGTTCCTTCAAAGATGTTTCCCGACGCGAATTCCGGTCGGCCCGCCTTCATTAGATGCCCTGCGAACCTGCCATGCTCGTCATAGATAAGGCTTCCAAGGCAATCTTCTCCTAGAGGGTAGATCGTTTTGCCGTTCTCTAATCGCATTTCAAACTTGACCAGCCGCCAAGTTCCAACAAATGGACTAACGGGCGTTGTTGCATCAGCGAGTGTGTGAGTCATAACGAAGTTCGCTATCGATTAAGGGGTGAAATGGCTAACAATGTCATTCAAGGTTTTGAGTTGGTTCGCCACTTCGTTCGGTAACTCAACATCGTAGCGTTCCTCGAGCTCTGTCAGTAACGACATGCGGTCAAAGGAGTCGAGACCCTGCTCATCGAGCGGCTTGTCGGGGGCTAATGAATCAGCTTTGCCGCGAGCGATTCCGCCATCTTTCATCAAGCGAATGATATCTTCGACAGTCGTCATGGTTCCGCTCTCGATCTTTCTAAAAGGTTGTTACCCCACGTGAAACCGACTCCGAATCCGCTCAATACGATGCGTTCGCATTTTCCCGCATCAATGTGCCTCTGCAGCATCAACGGAATTGACGACGAGACCGTGTTTCCATAGTTGCTGGCCTCGAACGGCGCTTTCTCAGGTGGGACTTGCATTTTTCGGCTGACGTATTCTACGAGATACTTCGAGCCTTGGTGAAGCAAGAATAAATCGATATCGTCGACGCCGACTTTGTTCCGCTCGAGTAGTTCCTTAATGCTCGGAGGAGCTTCTTGAACCGCGTGTTTGAAGACCGCCCCGCCATCCATTTCCAAATGATCGTGGAACATTAGGCAGCGGTAGCTATTTGGCAGTGTTCCGAAGTTTGAATCAATCAATCGATACCCGGGACCAGTGCGTGACAGGTATGTCGCAGTAGCTGCATCTCCGAAGAGCAAAGAAACATCCTTATCATCATCGGCAACTTTGTCGGAATACGGATCGCTTGTAATCAGCACACCATGATTCAGCTTGGCAGCGTCCATCACGCCGGTAACGATCGTGAGGGCATGTGTGTAACCAGCACAACCTTGTGAGACATCAAACGTCATGCAGTGCTTGGCAAGATCGAGTCGGTTGTGAACGACGGCCGCCGTATGTGGGACTTTGAAATCTGGATGTTGCGTGACGACAACGAGCAGCTGGATTTCTTCCTGCAAGAGCTCCGTACGCTCCATAAGAGCGTTGAAGGCACGAACCGCGAGGTCGCTTGTGGTTTCACCGGGCTCCATCACGGAGCGAGCGACAACACCTAGTTTGTTCTCAAGGAAGTCTCGTTCGAAACCAACCCGTTCTGCCTTTTCATAGTTCGACACTCGTGTGCTTGGCAGGTGCAGGCCGATCGAACGGATGCGAACGTGGTTGCGACCATCCTTCATTCGTGAACCTCTACGCTTGCTTAAGCATTGACAGAAAAGATCGGGAAGTACGATGCGATATTGCCCGCTGCATACTCCCGAAACATCGTTGGGATTTCGTTCCAACTCCAAATGTGTTCTGGGTGAGGCGGCAGCCACACATACTCTTCCCCAAACTGAACCGCATCGAGGCCTTCCTGATACCTCGCGTAGTGCGTATGCACGTGAATATGACGATTCAGACATTCGATCGCGCGAGCAATGTGAGTTCGCATCCCGAGTTTCCATCCGCAGGTCGTCACGACTCCCTGGCGGGCTAGCGCCTTCAACGTAACCCGATGTACGGGAGTTCCGATATTATCGATAAAGATCGAAACCCCCTTACCATCCGTCTTCTCAGCGATTGTCTTGAGAAACTTGTCTTCAAAGTCGTCGTCATGAAACTGCCGGCGATCGATCGCCTCGATTCCTTCTTGCTGCAACAACTCCAGCCGCTCCGGGTGTGAGCAAGCCATCATCACTCGGCAACCCAGACGCTTCGCTAAAGCGAGCTGCGCAAAGCTCACTCCACCGCCCCATGCACAGACAACGGTATCGGCTGGTGCCACTCCCTGCATTTGCGATCGCCAACAGGCATAAGCGACGCGCCAGTTCGCCCAGGCCGAGATATACCGCAATGAGAATGCCGCCCATTGTTCGAGCGAATACTCGGACTCCACGGGAACCCGAATCAACTGCCGTTCGTGCAGTTTCATCGATCTGGCCAGGACGCCCATGCTGCTTGGGGCATCATAGCCCAGGATCTTGACGGGGTAGCCTTGCTCGTCCCAGATCCCGTTGCCAAAGACGATGCACGTTTCGCCTTCGGTCACGTTCGTGACCGCCGATCCGATCCGTTCGACGACCACGACACCTGCGTTGCCGAGGACAACCGAATCCTCACTCCGTTCCTGACAAATGTCGACGGGGTCACGTTGCAACGCATGCAGCATGTTTCCTTCCATACATCCGTAAAGTGGTTTCGCCAACACTTCATTTGGCGTGATGTCCGGGAAGGTGAAAGCCTCTCGGATGAGTTCGGCGTTGCCAGGCCGACGCGTGTTAGAAGGGAGAACCCAAGCCTCCGTTGAAATCATCCCCATCGCATTGCTCGGAATGCCCCGCGACTGCCATTGAATGTTTAACGCGACAAGCCATTGGAGCAGAACTCAAAGAGACAGACAACGGTACCATCTATTTCCTTGGCATTCCTTTTGTTGTATCAATGACGCTCCTCACTGGTTGCGCCGAGTACCGGCCATTCTAAAAGCGGGCATAGCTTTTCAATTCTGACTTGAAACATGTCTTTACCAAACGATACGCCCTCGCCCCAAGAACTGGTCGACCTGATCGCGGGCGATCCGCTGCTAAGTTCGATCGATCGTCATCATTTAGATGCGATGCAAGGTGATCTGAGTTGGGTCGCACTTGCCGAAGACGAGACGCTGTTCGATGAAGGCGATTACGTCGACTCATTCTATTTTATGATCACGGGATTGCTGGAAGTCACGAAGCTGCAGGAAGACTTGGACGGAAATCCAGAGAACGACCTCCTGCTTCTCGCGAGAATTCAGCCGGGCTCGACGATCGGCGAGATGCCGATCTTGACGGGAGGAGCGTGTAGTGCAACCGTCCCCGCCGC
>JACKQG010000046.1_pt1 | contig 156343 bp, 156 predicted proteins | sample 8237621 | NCBI WGS metagenome assembly JACKQG01 (sample SAMN15677084, study PRJNA649215) | marine metagenome | biome: marine; feature: Black Sea; material: saline water; isolation source: suspended particulate matter (SPM) from the Black Sea western gyre | collected 2013-06-09/2013-06-10...
GTATCATCCGACGCTCTGGGTCGGTGCCCGAGTGGCCAAAGGGAACGGGCTGTAAACCCGTCGGCATTGCCTTCGGAGGTTCAAATCCTCCCCGGCCCACCATTCGCGAAGCAGCGTTAGGCCCGTGCGGGCGGGCCCGCTGCACCGCCTGCCTGTGTTCGTCAGGTCAGGGGGAGTCCAGGATGGCCTGCATCACGGCCACGTCCTGCCAGCGGCCGAACTTGCGCCCGATCTCACGCTCCGTACCGACCATCTCGAAGCCGTGCTTGGCGTGGAGGGCGATGCTCGCCTCGTTGCCTCCCCCGATCCGGGCGATGACGGAGTGGAAGCCGCTGCTCCGGGCAACGCTGAGCAACTCACCCAGAAGGGCGTCGGCGATCCCGCGGCCCCGATGTTCCCCGTCGACGTACACGGAGTTCTCCACGGTTGTCCGGTAGGCGGCACGCTCCCTGTACGGGGACAGCGACGCAAAGCCGACGACCACACCATTGTCCTCAGCGACCAGAACGCTGAAGGCCCCGGACCTGGCTGCCAACCACGCCGCCTGATCCTCGGCCGATCGCTCCACCAGGTCGAACGTTGCAGTCGAGGCGAGCACCTCGACGTTGTAGATCCGACGGATCGCCTCTGCGTCGCCCGGCTGGGCCAGCCGCGTCCGGATGGGAGACATGGGCCGACTGTAGTGAGGTGTTCGCCCCATCAGATGAGATGGGGGACGTTGGGGAAGACGGGGTTAGCGTGGCATCCTGTTGCCCGGCCACCGGCAGGTGGTTGTGCTCCCTTAGCTCAGTCGGCAGAGCGTCTCCATGGTAAGGAGAAGGTCGACAGTTCGATTCTGTCAGGGAGCTCGCTGGCGACGTAGCTCAGTTGGTGAGAGCGCTCGACTCATAATCGAGAGGTCGACAGTTCGAATCTGTCCGTCGCTACAAGCCAGAAAAGCGACCCGGCCCGCCGCCGAAACCGGTGGGTCGTCCATAAACCCGGAAGTGAGAAACCGTCATGGCATCCGACAAGCGAGTACAGGTCACCCTGGAGTGCCAGGAGTGCAAGCGTCGTAACTACATAACCACCAAGTCGAAGGCGAACACGCGTGAGCGCGTCGAGCTCAAGAAGTACTGCCGGTGGTGCCGCACGCATGTTGACCACAAGGAGACCCGCTGATCCATACCGGGGGTCCTGTCGGCTGGCCAACACGTCCATCGACAGGGTTTTTCCTGCAGGACCCAGTCAGGTCGGCTGGTATCCTGCCGCCGGATCCGCCCTCCGACTCCGACAATGAGCCGGAGGTTGGGAACACAGGGCAGTGGCTCAAATGGCTAGAGCACCGGTCTCCAAAACCGGCGGTTGAGGGTTCGAGTCCCTCCTGCCCTGCAAAGCCAGTCGGCGATATCGTCGATCGGCCCGGCGACAGGGTCGTCAGCCAACCTGCCCATCGAGGGCGCGTGGCGATCTGACCCCGTTAGCCTGATCCATCCACCGATATTCAAATCTGAGGCCTGTCCATGTCGATGAACCGCGAGCAGAAGAGACTCCTGCAGCGCCAGGGTGAAGTTGACGCCGACGGCGAGCCGATTCGCCAGCGACGTGAGCAGTCATCCCACCAGCCCGAGGAGAGGACAGGCGTAGCCCAGTTCTCCCGCGAGGTAAGGGCCGAACTCCGCAAGGTCGCATGGCCTTCGCGTGCCGAGACAGCCAACTACGCAACGGTCGTGGTGGTCACAATCATCGCAGTGACAGCCATCGTGTCAGGTCTCGACTGGGTCTTTTCCAACTCCGTACTCAACCTGTTTGACATCTGATGAGCACCACAGAAGACACCGAGACACCCGTCGCACCGGCCGACCTGCTTCCAACCGGATCACTGGTTGACCCCGAGACGGCGGCAACCGACGAAGCCGACGCTGAAGAAGCAGTCGAGCCTACAGCGGCCGATCTGCTTCCCATAGGCAACCTCGCCGATGAGGAACCGGCTGAGGCCACCGAGGAAACTCAGGAAACCGAGGTCGAGGTGCTCGACGAGGACGCCCTTCTGGCACTCGACGAGGGTGAACCCGGTCCAAAGCCGGAAAGCGCATATGACAGGCCCGGCAACTGGTACGTCGTCCACACGCAGTCCGGCTACGAGAACAAGGTCCGCAAGAACCTTGATGCCCGTACCGCATCGATGAACCTCGAGGACCGCATCCTCGAGATCGTCATCCCAATGGAAGATGTTGTCGAGTTCAGGAACGGCAAGAAGGTCACCGTCGCCAAGAAGATGTTCCCCGGCTACCTGCTGGTGCGCTGCTACCTGGATGACACAAGCTGGGCTGCCATCCGAGACACGCCCGGAATCGTCAACTTCGTTGGTGCAGGTGGCAAGCCGTCCCGCCTCAGCCGGCGCGAGATCGAGACGTTCCTCCCCACGGTCGATGAATCCTCAACCGAGGCACCTGTGAAGGCCAAGGCCAGGTTGGGGTTCGACACCGGAGACACGGTGAGGGTCAAGGAAGGACCCTTCGCCGACTTCTCGGGCGAGATCATCGAGATCAACGTCGACCAGTTGAAGGTCAAGGTGCTTGTCAACATCTTCGGCCGCGAGACCCCGGTCGAGTTGGAGTTCTCCCAGGTGGCTCAACTCTGAGCCGCCGGTGCATGACCGTGGCCAAGGTTGGCAATCCCGAGGTCCAGCACCAGACTTGACCGTTCCATACGGCCGCTGATTCCGGCCCCCCAAATCGACAAGTGAGCAAGAGCAGGAAACATGGCTAAGAAGAAGGCAATGGCGATCGTGAAGATCCAGATCCCAGCCGGACAGGCATCACCGGCACCGCCAGTCGGTACGGCGCTGGGTCCCCACGGTGTCGCGATCATGGACTTCTGCAAGGAGTACAACGCCAAGACCGAAGACAAGCGTGGTCAGATCGTTCCGGTCGAGATCACGATCTACGAGGACCGCTCCTTTACCTTCATCACAAAGACCCCACCGACCTCTTTCCTTATCAGGCAGGCGGCGAAGTTGGACAAGGCCGCCGAGAACCCGGGCCGCGAGGTGGCTGGTTCAATCTCCTGGGCCCAGGTCGAGGAGATCGCAGAGGCAAAGATGCCCGACCTGAACGCCATCGACCTCGAGGGCGCCAAGTTGCAGGTGGCGGGCACAGCTCGCAGCATGGGCATAGAGGTCGCCTGACCTGAATAGAGACCGAATGGCCACCACCTAACATGGGTGGTTCCGGGACAGGGGAGTACCTCGCCCCGCCGGACACGGGTGCCGAAACGAGGGAGCCGAGAGGAACACCATGGCGAAGAATGAAAACACAAGTGGCAGGGGCAAGCGCTACGACGATGCAGCGGCCCGGATAGCGGAGGGTGATCTCCACTCGGGTGCCGATGCGCTCGAAATGGTCAGGTCCGTTCACGGCTCGAAGTTCGACGAGAGCGTCGACCTGGTTGTGCGCCTCGGGGTTGACCCACGTAAGACCGAGGAGATGGTCCGTGGAACGGTGGCGCTGCCGTCGGGAACCGGCAAGGACGTGAAGGTCGCCGTGTTCGCCCAGGGCGAGGCGGCTGCGGCTGCCCGCGACGCAGGTGCCGACCATGTCGGTGCCGACGACCTGGCAGCCGAGGTCGAGGGCGGCATGCTCGACTTCGATGTGGCAATCGCGACGCCGGACATGATGCCGACCGTCGGCAAGTTGGGGCGTTCGCTGGGGCCGCGTGGCCTTATGCCCAACCCCAAGTCCGGAACGGTCACCGACGATGTAGCCAAGGCCGTCGCCGAGTTCAAGGGAGGCAAGGTCGAGTTTCGTACCGACAAGCACGGCAACGTCCACCTGCCGATCGGGCGCGTCAGCTTTGAGACCTCAGACCTCCAGGCCAACCTGAAGGCCGCCATCGAGGAAATGGAACGACTCCGGCCGGCCTCAACCAAAGGCCGTTATCTCAAGAAGGTCTCGGTCTCATCGACCATGGGGCCGAGCGTCAGAATCGACCCGGCCGGGGTCTCCGACTGACGTCTGGCGTAAAGGTGGGGGTGGGGGCACGACCGTCCACCGCTACCCTGACCGCCACAACTGACACGCTCACCGAAGACCTCCGGGTTGTGCCGCCATGCGACACAGAACGCGCCTAACGGCCGCCCGAGCAGGCGAGTCTCCTGATCGGCTCCGGGCCCTGTCCGGACCGGGTCATTGGTGTGTGTTCGTCACAACAGATCAAGGACGCACACGGGATGCCGGAGAAGCCGGCAACCCCCGACCCGAGGAACACCAGGAGGTAGGAGCGTGGAGAATCCCCGCCCCGACAAGGTTGCTGTCGTAGACGAGGTCCGCGAGCGGCTGTCAAACACCGAAGCCGCCGTGTTGACCGAATACAGGGGCCTCGACGTCCCCGCTCTGGCTGAACTGCGTGCCGCTCTCCGCGAAGCCGGTGGCGAGTACAAGGTGTACAAGAACACCCTTGTGAGGCTGGCGGTCGGCGAACTGGACTTTGAGATTGACGACCTGTTGACCGGGCCGACAGCCATAGCCCTTGTAGGCCAGCGGCCTGATGGCTCAGCTGGCGACGCGGTGTCCCTCGCCAAGGCTCTTGATGAGTTCGCAAAGGAACACGAGGCCCTCGTCATCAAGGGTGGTCTCCTGGACTCTCAACGGCTGACCGTCGAACAGGTTAAGGCGCTCGCCAAGATCGCCCCGCGTGAGGTACTGCTCGCCCAACTGGCCGGTGCCATGGCGGCACCGATGCAGCAGTTCGCCAGCCTGCTCAATGCTCTCCCGCAGAATCTGGCCTACGCGTTGAAGGCTCTAATAGACGAGCGGGGTGGCCCGGTTGCACCGGCCGATGCCGAAGAGGCGCCAGCCGACGATGAAGAGGTGGTGGCCGAAGAGGCACCTGCCGAGGACGCCGATGTCGAGGGCGAGGCTGTTGAAGCTGCGGCTGATGACACGGATGCTGACGCTGTGGCCGAAGAGGCGCCAGCCGACGATGAAGAGACCGTTGCCGATGAGGCGCCGGTCGAGGACACCGATGTTGAGGCCGTTGCCGATGAGGTATCGGCCGACGACACGGATGCTGACGCTGTGGCCGAAGAGGCGCCAGCCGATGACAATGACGCTGAGGCCGAAGAGGCACCAGCTGATGAACAAGGGGCCACTGCCGAAGAGGCAGAAGCCGACACAGATACGGCTGCGGCCGATGACACCGAGGAGGCCTGATCATGGCAACCAAAGAAGAAATACTGGACGCCATCGCCGAGATGAGCGTGTTGGAACTGAGCGAGTTGCTGGGTGACTTCGAAGAGAAGTTCGGAGTGACGGCGGCAGCTCCGGTGGCGGCGGTTGCAGCCGCACCAGCTGCCGGGGAAGGCGAGGCCGAAGAGGAGCAGGACTCCTTTGACGTGGTGCTGACCGACTCGGGCGACAAGAAGATCCAGGTGATCAAGGAGGTCAGGGCACTGACGAACCTGGGTCTCAAGGACGCGAAGGAACTCGTCGACGGAGCCCCCAGCAACGTGATGGAGGGTGTAGCGAAGGAAGATGCCGAGAAGGCCAAGGAGTCTCTTGAGGCAGCCGGAGCATCCATCGAACTGAAGTAGCGACGGTCAACCGTTGTTCACGATGCCCCCCGGCCATCTCGGGGGGCATCGGTCGTTTTGAAGTACGTTTCTACCGATTGCGACCGAGAACCTTGACCGGGGTGTCCGGATTCCCTAGCCTTCGTTCCGGAGCGCACCACGATGTGGTGTACCTGCCCCCGGTCGTTGACAGATTGGGGGTTGCGGAGCCCTGCGCGGCCGCATTAGGATCCCCCTTTGCCGTGGTCGTGCCTGTAGTTTGATCCGTTTTCGGATTTCCTGTGGTCATTTCCCGGCTTGTCCCTCGTCCGTAAACCCTGGCCAGGAGTTTTAGGTGTCTGCTCGCCCCCTCGTCCGGGAACGTTATTCGTTCGGATCTCTCGAAGAAGTTCGGGAGTTGCCCAACCTGATCGCGATCCAGCGGGACTCGTTCCAGTGGTTCCTTGATCAGGGCATAGCCGACACGTTCCGCGATCTCAGCCCAATCAGAGACTTCAGCGAGACGCTCTCGCTCGAACTGGAGTTTGACCCCGAAGACGAAGACCTCCGGCCCGTGCCGAAGTTCACCGTCGAGGAGTGTCGTGAGAAGGACATGACCTACTCGGCTCCGATGTTCGTCAGGGCCCGCTTCATGAACTCCAACACAGGAGAGATCAAGGAGCAAACGGTCTTCATGGGTGACTTCCCCGTGATGACCGACAAGGGCACGTTCATCATCAACGGAACCGAGCGCGTCGTCGTCTCACAGCTCGTCCGCTCGCCGGGCGTCATCTTCCAACCTGGTGAGCGGTACCGACTGAGGAACCTCTCCAAGCACCAGCTCGTCACCGGCACCATCCACCCATACCGCGGCGAGTGGATCGAGTTCGACGTCGAGCAGAAACCCGGCAAGGACGTGACCGCCGGAACGCGGGTCGCCCGCAAGCGCAGGCTCTCCATGTTCGTGCTGCTCCGCGCCCTCGGCTACGACGAGGAGAACCATCCCGGCTTCCTCCAGAAGCTCGTGAACCACTTCGACTATCTCGAGGGCCAGTGGGAAAAGGACCGACTTCCCGAGGGCTGGGAAGAAGCCGTTGAGTCAGGTGAGCGCAAGTCGCCACAGGATGAGGCGCTGCTCGAGATCTACAAGCGCGTGCGTCCCGGCGAGCCACCCTCTCTCGAGGCAGCCCGCGCGTACATCCGCAACGCCTTCTTCGAGTCCCGTCGGTACGACCTGTCGAGGGTTGGCCGCTACAAGCTGAATCGCAAGCTGGGTGCTGAGATCGAGCGCTGCGAGAAGCTGTTCGGCATCGAGCTCGAAAAGCCCGATCCGGACCAGTCGGTTCTGAGCCGCTCCGAGGTCCTTGCCACCTGCACCTACCTGCTGCATCTCGCAAAGGGTGAGCCCGGCTACCGCCTTGACGATCAGGACCACTTCGCCAACCGTCGCATCCGTTCGGTGGGTGAGCTGATCCAGAACCAGGTTCGCATAGGCCTCTCACGGATGGAACGGGTCGTGCGCGAGCGCATGACGACCCAGGATGTCGAGGCCATAACACCCACGACCCTGATCAACATCCGGCCCGTCGTTGCCGCCATCAAGGAGTTCTTCGGAACCAGCCAGCTCTCCCAGTTCATGGACCAGGTGAACCCGCTTTCAGGTCTCACCCACCGCCGTCGCCTATCAGCGCTCGGCCCGGGTGGGCTGTCCCGTGAGCGTGCCGGTTTCGAGGTTCGTGATGTTCACTTCTCGCACTACGGGCGGATGTGTCCGATTGAGACCCCGGAGGGTCCCAACATCGGCCTTATCGGCGGTCTCGCCACCTATGGCCAGATCAACCCCTTTGGCTTCATTGAGTCGCCATACCGGATCGTGAAGAAGGGCAAGGTCACAGACGAGATCGTCTACCTGGCTGCCGACGAAGAGGAGGAGTACGTGGTGGCGCAGGCCAACGCGCCGCTCGACCCCAACGGCACCTTTGTCAACCAGCGTGTTCTCGTACGGCGCTCGCCTCAGGCGGCGTCCCTTCAGGACCTGCGCCTCCAGTTGGAACAGGACGTCTTCTTCGGTTCAACAACCGAGATCTCCTATGTACCGCCCGAGGAGGTCCAGTTGATGGACGTCTCTCCGAAGCAGATCGTGTCGGTGGCGACTGCTCTCATCCCGTTCCTTGAACACGATGACGCCAACCGAGCCCTGATGGGCGCCAACATGCAGCGCCAGGCTGTGCCTCTCATCCGTTCCGAGGCCCCCTACATCGGCACCGGAATCGAGGCCCGAGCCGCCCGCGACGCCGCCAACATGATCCTTGCCGAAGCCGCTGGCACCGTCACCGAGGTCGACGGTGTATCCATAACGGTCGACTATGGCAAGAACGGAACGGTCACCCACGACCTCTCGAAGTTCGAGCGTTCCAACCAGGACACCTGCATCAACCACAAGAGCAGGGTGGTTCCCGGTCAGAAGGTCAAGAACGGTGAGTTGCTGGCGGACGCCTCCTCGACCGACGCCGGTGAGCTGGCACTCGGAAAGAACCTCCTCGTGGCGTTCATGTCATGGGAGGGCTACAACTTCGAGGACGCCATCATTCTTTCCGAGCGACTGGTCAAGGACGACGTCCTCACGTCGATCCACATCCACGAACACGAGATTGATGCCCGTGACACCAAGTTGGGACCCGAGGAGATCACGCGGGACATCCCGAATCTCTCCGACGAGATCATGGCCGACCTGGACGACCTCGGAATCGTACGGGTTGGTGCAGACGTCTCACCCGGAGATGTGTTGGTCGGCAAGGTCACCCCGAAGGGTGAAACCGAGCTAACCCCCGAGGAGAGGCTCCTCCGGGCGATCTTCGGCGAGAAGGCCCGCGAGGTCCGCGACACCTCCCTGAAGGTCCCGCACGGCGAGACCGGCAAGGTCATCGACGTCAAGGTCTTCAACCGCGACGACGGCGACGAGCTGCCGCCCGGCGTCAATCAGCTGGTTCGCGTGTACGTAGCCCAGAAGCGCAAGATCAGCGTCGGCGACAAGCTGGCCGGAAGGCACGGCAACAAGGGTGTCATCTCCAAGATCCTTCCCGTCGAGGACCTCCCGTATCTCGCCGACGGCACCCCCGTCGACATCATCTTGAACCCCCTCGGCGTCCCCTCCCGAATGAACGTGGGCCAGGTACTGGAGGCGCACCTCGGATACTGCGCCAGATGGGGTTGGGAGATAGACGGCGAAGCGGTCGGAGAGGAGCCGATCAGCGGCATCGAGCGCAAGACCCGCACGATCACGCCCCCATCGGTCCATGTCGCCACACCCGTCTACGACGGTGCCCACTGGGACGAAGAGGACCGCTCCGGCGACCATCCGACCATCCAGAAGATCCTCCAGAACATCAATCCGGAGTCAGCCGACGGCGAACGCCTTATGCAACTCGACGGCAAGACCACCCTCTACAACGGTCGCACCGGCGAGCCCTACGACCACGAGATCATGGTCGGCTACGTATACATCCTGAAGTTGGCCCACCTGGTCGACGACAAGATCCACGCCCGTTCAACAGGCCCGTACTCGATGATCACCCAGCAGCCGCTGGGCGGTAAGGCGCAGTTCGGTGGACAGCGGTTTGGTGAGATGGAGGTCTGGGCGCTCGAGGCATATGGGGCCGCCTACTGCCTCCAGGAACTTCTCACCATCAAGTCCGACGATGTGCTTGGCCGAGTCAAGGTCTACGAGGCGATCGTGAAGGGCGACAACATCCCCGAACCCGGGATTCCGGAGAGCTTCAAGGTTCTCATCAAGGAGATGCAGTCACTCTGTCTCGATGTCGAGGTCCTGTCCGAGGACGGTCAGCAGATCGAGATGCACGAACTTGATGAGGACATCTACCGCACCACCGAATCGCTCGGGATCGACATTTCCCGGCCCGAGCGTGGCTCAGACGAAGAGGACGAACGCCGCAGCGCCGGCCTTCTCCACTGAGCCGCCAGAGCCCAGAACCTAAGCAACAACAGATACCCACTGAACGAGACGCAGGAAGTAAACGAGTGCTTGACGTCAACGATTTCGACCAGCTTCGGATAGGCCTTGCCACAGCGGACGGCATCCGCATGTGGTCAAACGGCGAGGTGAAGAAGCCGGAGACCATCAACTACCGCACGCTCAAGCCTGAAAAGGACGGGCTCTTCTGCGAGAAGATCTTCGGTCCTACTAAGGACTGGGAGTGTTACTGCGGTAAGTACAAGCGCGTCCGCTTCAAGGGCATCATCTGTGAGCGCTGCGGTGTCGAGGTCACCCGCTCCAAGGTCCGCCGTGAGCGAATGGGTCACATCGAGCTTGCTGCACCGGCAGTGCACATCTGGTACCTGCGTGGAACCCGGTCGTGGCTGGCTTATCTGCTCATGGGGACAGAGCCCCGAGAGGAGCTCAAGGCCAAGCAGTTGGAGAAGGTCATCTACTTCGCTGCCAGCCTTGTGGTCTGGGTCGACGAGGACAAGCGTCACGAGGATCTTCCCCAGCTCGAAGAGGAGTTGGTTGAGGAGCGCACCGCCATCGAGGAGGAGCGCGATCGCGAGCTGGACCGTCGCCAGGAGGACCTCGAGTCCGAGCTGGCCGACCTGGAGGCTGAGGGCGCCAAGGACACCGACCTGCGTGCCCGCCAACGGGCCGCCGACAAGGACCTGGCGTTTATTCGCGAGCAGTACGAGACCGAGCTGGATGTCTTGAACAGGGCATGGGACGAGTTCAGCACCCTGTTCGCCCGTCAGATCATCGACGACGACCTGCTCTGGCGTGAGCTGGTTGATCGCTGGGGTGACTACTTCGAGGGCGGCATGGGTGCCGATGCGCTCGCACAGCTCATCGACAAGATCGACTTCGATGACGAAGAGGTCAAGCTTCGGGCGATGATCGATCCTCCCGAGGGCCAAAAGCCGCTCTCCGCACAGCGCAAGCAGAAGGCAATCAAGCGCCTCAAGATCGTTGCGGCGTTCAACCGCCGCGACAAGTACGGACGTAGGGCCAACGAGCCGCGGGCGATGATCCTCGACGTGGTTCCGGTGATTCCGCCCGAACTGCGGCCGATGGTCCAGCTGGACGGTGGTCGCTTTGCCACATCGGATCTGAACGACCTCTACCGACGTGTGATCAACCGCAACAACCGCCTCAAGAGGCTCCTTGACCTCGGTGCGCCCGAGATCATCGTCAACAACGAAAAGAGGATGCTCCAGGAGGCCGTTGACGCACTGTTCGACAACGGACGCCGTGGACGACCGGTTACGGGTCCCGGCAACCGTCCCCTGAAGTCGCTCTCAGACATGCTCAAGGGCAAGCAGGGCCGATTCCGTCAGAACCTGCTGGGCAAGCGCGTCGACTACTCGGGCCGTTCGGTCATCGTGGCCGGCCCGACGCTCAAGTTCCACCAGTGCGGCCTCCCGAAGATCATGGCGTTGGAGCTCTTCAAGCCCTTCGTGATGAAGAAGTTGGTCGACGAGGAGGTGGCCCAGAACATCAAGTCGGCAAAGCGCATGGTCGAGCGTCGCAAGCCCGAGGTGTGGAATGTCCTCGACGACGTGATCCAGGAACACCCCGTGCTCTTGAACCGCGCCCCCACACTGCACCGCCTGGGTATCCAGGCCTTTGAGCCGGTTTTGGTCGAGGGCAAGGCGATCCAGATCCATCCGCTGGTATGCACGGCGTTCAACGCCGATTTCGACGGCGACCAGATGGCAGTCCACCTGCCGCTCTCTGCCGAGGCCCAGGCCGAGGCACGGGTTCTGATGCTGTCGGCCAACAACGTGTTGAGCCCGGCACACGGCCGACCTCTCGTCACGCCGACCCAGGACATGATCATCGGCGCCTACTACATGACCGCCGAGGTCGACGGAGCTGTCGGCGAGGGCAAGGCGTACCGTCGTATAGACGACCTCGAGCAGGCACTCGAGGCTGGAGCGGTGCATCTCCATGCACGCATCCAGTACCGGTCCGACGAGTACCCGGATCTGGTGGAGACCGCCGCCAACGGCTCACCTGCCGTGTGGAAGACCACCACCCCTGGTCGTGTGATCCTCAACGAGGCTCTTCCCGACGGGTTCGGCTTTGTAAACCACCAGGTCGACAAGAAGGAGGTGGGTGTCATCGTCGACGACCTGGCACGCCACTACCCGAAGAAGGCCGTGGCTGTGAGCCTCGACATGCTCAAGGACACCTTCTTCAAGTACGCGACCAGGTCCGGCCTCACGGTTTCGATCGACGACGTCCGCACACCGCCGGAAAAGCAGTCAATCCTGGACCGCCATGAGAAGGATGCCGAGAAGGTCGATGCGCAGTTCCGCCGCGGCATCATCACCGACGGTGAGCGGCGTCAAAAAGAGGTTGAGATCTGGAACAAGGCCACCGCCGAGGTGACCGAGCGGATGATCGAGACCCTTGAGGGCCAGGAGTTCAACCCGATCGACATGATGGTCAAGTCGGGTGCCCGCGGAAACATGATGCAGGTCCGTCAGATAGCCGGGATGCGTGGTCTGGTGGCCAACCCCCGTGGCGACATGATTCCCAGACCCATCAAGTCCAACTTCCGAGAGGGCCTGACGATGCTCGAGTACTTCATCGCCACCCCTGGTGCGAGGAAGGGTCTTGTCGACACTGCTCTCCGGACGGCCGACTCTGGCTACCTGACCCGTCGCCTCGTCGACGTGTCCCAGGAGCTGATCATCAACGAGTACGACCCGTTCGAGGCCGATGGACCGGTGCGGGGAGTCTGGATCGACGGCGTCCACGAGGACGAACCGGGTAAGCGCTACTACATCGAGAACCGCCTCTTCAGTCGCACCCTGGCCGACGACGTGGAACTCTCAGATGGTTCGACCATGCCAGCTGGAACAATCGTCGGCGAGAATGAACTGGTAACCCTCCGCGACGATACGACGGTCGAGCGGGTGAGGGTCCTCTCGCCGCTGACGGACGATTCCGCGGTGGGCGTTTCGAAAGCCTGCTACGGCATGTCGTTGGCGACCGGAAAGCCCATTGAGGTTGGCGAAGCCGTCGGTGTCATCGCAGCACAGTCAATCGGTGAGCCCGGTACGCAGCTCACGATGCGTACATTCCACACCGGTGGCGTGGTCGGCAAGGACATTGCCGGCGGTCTTCCGAGGGTCGTCGAGCTGTTTGAGGCACGAACCCCGAAGGGCAAGGCCACCCTGGCCCGCATCTCCGGAGTTGTTCGTATCGGCGAGGACGAGGGCAGGGGTCGTGAGATCGCCGTCGTAGCCGATGACGGCACCGAAGAGGTCTACACAATCCAGGGCTCCCCCCGGCTTGAGGTGACGGACGGACAGGAGGTCAAGGCCGGCGATGCCATCGTCGAGGGCCCGCGCGATCCCAAGGAACTGCTTGAGATCAAGGGAGTCCGTGAGACCCAGCAGTACCTCGTCGAAGAGGTCCAGAAGGTCTACCGGGACCAGGGCGTATCGATCCACGACAAGCACATCGAGCTGATCGTGCGGCAGATGACCCGTCGGGTGAAGATCAACGATCCTGGCGAGTCCGACTTTCTGCCTGGCGAGCAGGTCGACCAGAGGGTGTTTGCCGAGACCAACAGGCAGCTCGTGACCGAGAGCAAGCGGCCCGCCGAGGGTCGACCAGAGCTGATGGGGATTACCAAGGCCTCGTTGGCAACCGACTCGTGGCTCTCAGCTGCCTCATTCCAGGAGACCACCCGGGTCCTCACCGAAGCGGCGATCGAGTGCAAGAGCGACAAGCTCGTCGGGCTGAAGGAGAACATCATCATCGGCAAGCTGGTGCCAGCAGGTACCGGCATGGAGATGTACCGCCGTGTGGCGACCCACGCACCCGACTACAAGCCAATGGACTTCTACTCGTCAGCCGACGAGGAGCAGGACCTGGCTCAGTGGCTGGCCGGGCAGACCGACCAGATCGGCGATGCCGAGGCTGTGGCGGGCGACGAGTTCGAGGGCGCCTACGAGGCTGATGTCATCGATCTGGCTGCTGCAGTCCCAGAAGAGTCACCCGAGGTCGGTTGAGTGCCAACGCCTTCGCCATCTCCCGCCGGTCGCGCTTGTGAGTAGCGTTTTTCCGCCCGTAGACTCGTCCGCTGGCCGTGGTACGACCCCCGTGTCTCCATGCCGACGTTCCGATTCCTTCCATTCAGGGCCCGACACGGGTTCCGCAACGAGGTAGACAAGTGCCCACCATTCAGCAGTTGGTCCGTAAGGGCCGCAGGACAAAGCGCCGCAAGGAGGCCACGCCGGCCCTCAAGGGTGCCCCGCAGCGCCGTGGTGTCTGCACGAGGGTCTACACGACCACACCCAAGAAGCCGAACTCGGCCCTCCGCAAGGTCGCCCGTGTCAGGCTTACCAGCGGTGCGGAAATTACGGCGTACATCCCAGGTGAGGGTCACAACCTCCAAGAGCACTCCATCGTCCTCGTCCGTGGTGGCCGTGTAAAGGATCTTCCCGGTGTCCGGTACAAGGTCGTCAGGGGAACCCTCGACACTTCCGGAGTGAGCCAGCGCCGCCAGGCCCGTAGCCGCTACGGCGCTAAGAAAGAAGGCTGATCGTGCCACGCAAGGGCCCAGCGGTACGCCGCGAGCTGACCCCCGATCCCGTTTACCGGTCGGTTGTGGTCACCCAGTTGGTCAACAAGGTTCTCCAGAGAGGCAAGCGCTCGACAGCTGAACGGATCGTCTACTCCTCGCTAACGATGGTCGAGTCCAAGACCGGGAGCGAGCCAATCGGCGCCCTCAAGAAGGCAATCGAAAACGTCCGTCCACAACTCGAGGTCCGGAGCAGGCGCGTCGGTGGTGCCACCTACCAGGTTCCCGTCGAGGTCCGTCCGCGTCGGGCTAACACCCTTGCCGTCCGCTGGCTGGTCAACTACTCACGTGACCGGCGCGAGCCCACAATGGCCGAGCGCCTGGCGAACGAGATCATGGACGCATCCAACGGCGTGGGTGCCTCGGTAAAGCGCCGCGAAGACCTCCACAAGATGGCCGAGGCCAACAAGGCGTTTGCCCACTACCGGTGGTGAGGGTCTCTCGAGGGCGTGCCACGGTCTGACCGGTATCGCCGACGGGCCTGCCTGCTACCGAGAGTGTCGCTCGCAACAAATTCATCCGAGAGCCCACGCGGGCCCAGCTGAACAGCTGAACAACCGACTACAGAGATATTGACATGGCCGAGAGACACCCCCTGGAACAGACCCGCAACATCGGGATCATGGCCCATATCGACGCGGGCAAGACCACGACGACAGAGCGCATCCTCTACTACACCGGCGTCAACTACAAGATCGGCGAAGTCCACGACGGTGCGGCCACCATGGACTGGATGGAACAGGAGCAGGAGAGGGGAATCACCATCACCTCGGCTGCGACCAGTTGTTTCTGGAACGATCACCGGATCAACATCATCGACACCCCCGGTCACGTTGACTTCACGGTCGAGGTGGAGCGCTCGCTTCGGGTTCTGGATGGTGCGGTAGCCGTATTTGATGGCGTTGCCGGCGTTGAGCCCCAGACCGAGACCGTCTGGCGCCAGGCTGACAAGTACGCGGTGCCCCGTATGTGTTTCATCAACAAGATGGACCGCACCGGCGCCGACTTCTACTTCGTGTTGGGCACCATCCGCGAGCGGCTTGGTTGCAAGGCGGCTGTTCTCCAGCTTCCGATCGGAGCCGAGGCCGGGTTCGCCGGTGTGGTGGACCTGGTCCAGATGAAGGCTCTGGTGTGGCAGAGCGAGGACCTGGGGGCATCCTGGGACGTCGTTGACATTCCCGAGGACATGGTCGATCAGGCCGATGAGTACCGCAGCGAGTTGATCGACGTTCTTTCTGAGTTCGACGAGAACATCCTGGAGAAGTTCGTCGGCGAAGAGGAGATCACCGCCGAGGACCTCCGTACCGCACTGCGTGCTGGCACCATTTCCGGTGACTGTGTGCCGATCCTCACCGGTTCGGCCTTCAAGAACAAGGGTGTCCAGCCGCTGCTTGACGCGGTTGTCGAATACCTGCCGTCACCGCTGGACCTGCCACCCGTTGAGGGCGTTCACCCTCGGACCGGCGATACGGTCGAGCGCGTCGCCGCCGACGGTGAGCCGTTCTCGGCTCTCGCATTCAAGATCATGACCGACCCACACGTTGGCAAGCTCATCTACTTCAGGGCGTACAGCGGAATCCTCGACAAGGGATCGGCGGTGCTCAACACCCGAACCGGTTCCAAGGAACGGATCGGCCGGATTCTCGAAATGCACGCCAACGACCGCGAGGACCGCGACGACGTCAGAGCCGGCGACATCGTGGCAGGCATCGGCCTCAAGAACACCCGTACCGGCGACACGCTGTGTGCTCCGGACCACCCGATCGTGCTTGAGCAGCTCGAGTTTCCCCTGCCGGTGATTCACGTGGCTGTTGAACCCCTCTCAAAGGCCGATCAGGACAAGATGGGCAAGGCGCTGGGGGCGCTCGCCGAGGAGGACCCGACCTTCACGGTTCGCAGCGACGAGGACACCGGACAGACGATCATCGGCGGAATGGGCGAGTTGCACCTGGAGGTGCTTGTCGACCGGATGAAGCGTGAGTTCAGGGTCGACGCCAACGTTGGTAAGCCACAGGTGGCATACAGGGAGACGATCACAAGAGAGGTCGCCGACCATCGCTACACCCACAAGAAGCAGACGGGTGGGTCCGGCCAGTTCGCGGAGATCGTCGCCTCGATCGAGCCGTGGACCGAAGACGACGAGACCTACATGTTCGAGGACAACATCCGAGGTGGCCGCGTGCCCAAGGAGTACATCCCGTCCGTCAATGCCGGTATCCAGTCGGCGATGACCAGCGGCGTTCTCGCTGGCTTCCCATTGCTAGGCATGAAGGTGAGCCTCAACGACGGCAAGTCCCACGATGTCGACTCGTCGGAGATGGCATTCAAGATCGCAGCACAGGCATGGTTCCGCGAGGTTGTTCGCCTCGCAAAGCCCGTTCTCCTGGAGCCCGTGATGGCCGTCGAGGTGGTTACACCAGAGGAGTACATGGGCGACGTCGTAGGCGACCTCAACTCGCGACGCGGCAGGGTCGGCCAGATGGAAGCCCGAAGCGGCAACCAGGTGGTCAGCGCACAGGTACCGTTGTCGGAGATGTTCGGGTACGCTACCGACCTGCGCTCGCGCACTCAGGGGCGAGCGACGTACACCATGCAGTTCGACTCGTATCAGCAGACACCCGGGTCGGTGCAGGAAGAAATCGTCCGTCGTATACACGGCGAATGACCACCGAGCAGTAGAACCAGCAACACAAATCCAAGGAAGAGTCATGGCCAAGGCCCAGTTTGAACGCAACAAGCCGCACGTAAATGTCGGCACCATGGGACATATCGATCACGGTAAGACAACCCTCACCGCGGCGATAACCAAGGTCCTTTCGGACCGTGATCCAGATGCCACGGCATTTACGGATTTCGAGAACATCGACAAGGCCCCCGAAGAACGGGAGCGCGGTATCACCATCAACGTCTCGCACGTTGAGTACGAAACCGAGAACCGCCACTACGCCCACGTCGACATGCCCGGCCACGCCGACTACATCAAGAACATGATCACCGGCGCCGCTCAGGTGGACGGTGCGATCCTGGTTGTGTCAGCCGCAGACGGCCCCATGCCCCAGACACGTGAGCACGTGCTGCTGGCCCGTCAGGTGGGTGTTCCCAAGATCATCGTCGCCCTCAACAAGTGCGACATGGTCGATGACGAGGAACTCCTCGAGTTGGTTGAGATGGAGGTACGGGAACTGCTCGACGAGTACGACTTCCCGGGCGCCGACACCCCGGTCGTGCGGGTGTCGGCGCTGAAGGCCCTCGAGGGTGATGAGGCCGCCGGAGACCAGGTAGTTGAGCTCATGAGCCAGGTCGACGAGTTCATCCCCCAGCCAGACCGTGATGTCGACAAGCCGTTCCTGATGCCCATCGAGGACGTCTTCTCGATCACCGGTCGCGGCACCGTCGTCACCGGCCGTGTTGAGCAGGGCAAGGTGAACACCGGCGACAACATCGAGATTGTGGGCCTCAAGGACACGCAGTCCACGGTCTGCACCGGTGTCGAGATGTTCCGCAAGCTGCTCGACGAGGGAATCGCCGGCGACAACATCGGTGCGCTCCTGCGAGGCATCGACAAGGAGGAGGTGCAGCGCGGACAGGTCCTGGCTAAGCCCGGATCCATCACGCCGCACACCCAGTTTGAGGCCGAGGTCTACGTGCTGACCACCAAGGAGGGCGGACGCCACAAGCCGTTCTTCTCCAACTACAGGCCGCAGTTCTACTTCCGGACAACCGACGTGACCGGCAACATCGCCCTCGCTGAGGGAACCGAGATGTGCATGCCCGGCGACAACACGACCATGACGGTGGAGCTCATCGCTCCAATCGCAATGGACGTCGGCCTCAGGTTCGCCATCCGCGAGGGTGGACGCACCGTCGGTGCCGGTGCCGTAACGAAGATCCTTCAGTAGTCGGGTTCGACGGATGCCAACAGGCCAGAAGATCAGGATTCGGCTGAAGGCCTACGACCACGAGGTGATCGACCAGTCGACGCGGAAGATCGTCGAGACCGTCCTTCGTACTCAGGCCGAGATTCGGGGGCCTGTACCGCTTCCCACGGAGAAGCACCGCTACACGGTCATCCGCGGACCCTTCAAGGACAAGGACTCCCGGGAACATTTCGAGATTCGGATCCACAAGCGTCTCCTTGACATCATGCAGCCGTCGCCCAAGACGATCGACTCGCTTCAGCGGCTCGACCTGCCTGCCGGTGTCGACGTCGAGATCAAGATCCAGCAGTCCTGATCGTTGGACCTGTCAGGTCCGACACACGAAGAACAGAACGAGTTGGAGGACGCCCCCCGGGGCGTCCTCCCGGTTTTGTCCCGGTGTGGTCAGGACTCCGGGTCGCTGGTGGTGCGGTCCTTTGTCTGAGGCCGCTGAGAGGGAGGCTCCTGTCGGCCGCGGCGTTGCCGGCTCTCAGCGAGAAGTTCCTCGGCTACCTCGTGACGGCGGGCGGTCGATGAGAGGACAGCCTGGACTGTGGCGGCAGCCGGTAGGGCGAGCAGAGCGCCGATGACTCCTAGGACGGCTGCGCCGGCGATGACGGATCCGAATGCGACGGCAGCATGGAGTTGCATCGTCTGAGCGGTGATCCTGGGAGCGAAGAGGTAGTTCTCGACCTGCTGGTAGACGGCGATTACGACCAGCGCCCAGAAGCCGTGAACAGGCTCTTCGAGAAGACCGATGACAATCGGTATCGAGCCCGCAATGTAGGTGCCGACCACAGGTACAAACTGGGACATGACGCCAACCCAGAGCGCAAGTGCAAGCGGTGACGGGAGGCCGATCAGCTCGAAGGCCACCCAGTGGACGGCCATGGATGCCAAGGCAAGGATCGTTCGGGAAAGGATGTAACCGCCCGTCTTTGCTATCGCCAGATCCCAGACCCGGAGGACCGACCGCTGCTTCTGTGCGGGCAACAGGGAGCACACGGTTCGACGAAACTTTGGTCCCTCAGCGAGCATGTAGAACGCGAAGAGGCCGACGGTGAACAACTGGAACAACACGTTGACGATCGTTGTGCCGAACCGGGCCAGATCGTTGGCGACGGCTCCGAGCCTGCGAGCCATGCCCTCGTCGTAGTCGGCTCTCAGGTCCGTGGTGGCCCCGGCGATGCCGAAGGTGTCCTCGAGGAAGACGTCGATGTCTCTCAGGTAGGACGGGACGTTCTCGCTGAATGCCGTCACCTGCTCTGCCAGCATCGTGCCCACCAGGGTCCCGAAGCCTCCTAGCGCTCCGATTCCGAGTAGGAAGATGAGGGCCGTTCCTATGCCTCTCCGCATGCCCATCCGCTCCAGCCGGTTCACGGCCGGCTCGAGGGCAAACGAGAGGAACAGTGCAACAAGCAAAATGAGGAAGAGGGAGCGCAGCGATGCCAGGATTCCGCGCAGGTACCAGAATGCAATTACTCCACCGAGAAGGGCAACCAGAGCCCTGTTCAGCCACGCCGGAGGGGCTGACGGAACGCTGAAAAACATACGTTGAACTGGGGGTTCGTTTATCGTGCCCTCGTTCGGGTGGTTCACCGACATGTGCTCCTGAGCATCGCTGGTTCGGATGCAGACGCTACCGGTAGGCCCACGACGCCGGAGGGATGGCCTGCCGGTTGTGGGAGGGACGGTTCGGCCGTATCGTTACCCCCCGAGCACTCCGGAGGGCCCGGGGTTGCATAACCGACGTCCGTGTAGGCCGTTAGCTGTACCGCATAGAACCGGTTTGGCTGAACGGAACCAGGCGGCACAATCGAATCGTCGCTCCGCCGGGTTTTCCGTGCGGAGCGTTCGCGTGAGCGGCCCCCGGCGGTCGCTTCCGGTGGGACCTTTCCCACCGATTCCAGTCGCAGGAGCCATCATGGCAAGCAAGGCAATAGTCGGCGAGAAGGTCGGCATGACCCAGGTGTGGGATGACGAGAACCGTGTCGTTCCCGTCACGGTGCTGCGCGTGCTTCCAAACCGCGTAGTCCAGATCAAGACCGTTGCCCGTGACGGCTACAGCGCCCTCCAGGTCACCTTTGGCCAGCGGGACTCCGGCAAGTTGACCCGCCCCGAGGCCGGTCACTTCGACGGGGCCGGTGTCGACGCCGGTGTGAGCCTGGTTGAGTTGCGGGTCGACGATGTCGACGGATACGAACTCGGCCAGGAGATTACCGTCGACTCGCTTTCTGACGAGGCACGTGTCGACGTCACCTCGGTCAGCAAGGGCAAGGGCTTCGCCGGTGTGATGAAGCGTCACGGCTTCAAGGGTCAGCGAGCCTCCCACGGTGCCCACAAGGTCCACCGTAAGCCGGGAGCAGTCGGCCAGTGCGCCACACCGTCACGGGTATTCAAGGGCAAGAAGATGCCAGGACGTATGGGAAACCAGCGTACGACCACGTTGAACCTGAAGGTTGTCGAGGCCGACGCTGAGCGCGGCCTCCTGCTGGTAAGGGGCTCTGTGCCCGGGCCTAGCGGCGCAACCGTCCTTATCCGCAACGCGGTGAAGGGAGCCTGACCATGGCCAATGTGACTGTTCGCACGAGGACAGGCTCCGACAGCGGGTCTCTCGATCTGGATGACACGGTGTTCGGGATCACGCCAAACACTGCGGTCCTGCATCAGGTTGTTACCGCACAGTTGGCTGCACGCCGAAGCGGCACGCAGAGCACCAAGACCAGGGCCGAGGTCCGTGGTGGTGGTGCCAAGCCGTGGCGTCAAAAGGGCACAGGCCGAGCACGGCACGGCTCCAGCAGGTCTCCGATCTGGCGTGGTGGTGGAGTGGCGTTGGGCCCCAAGCCACGCAGCTACGCCCAGAAAACCCCCAAGAAGATGATCCGCCTGGCCCTCCACTCGGCCCTCTCAGACCGGGCTTCCGAAGACCGCGTGGTAGTGGTCGACACCTGGGATTTCGAGGCTCCCCGTACACGCGAGGCCGTGGCCGCCCTTGAGGCTCTAAGCATCGACGGCCGAATTCTGGTGGTCGCCGATCGTGACGACGTGAACACCTGGAAGAGCTTCGCCAACCTCGCACATGTCCACGTTCTCTCCCCGGGCGAACTGAACGCATATGACGTTCTGGTGAGCGACTGGGTGGTCTTCAGCCAGGCGACCCTGCCAGCTGGTCCCGTGTCGACCGGGTCAGCGCCTCTCGCTGACCCAGAGCCTGCTACCGATGAGGAGGAAGAGGAGTGAAGGACGCACGCGACGTCATCCGACGCCCGGTTGTCTCCGAGAAGTCCTACGGGTTGCTCGAGGACCACGTCTACACCTTCGAGGTTGCCAACTCGGCCTCCAAGCCCGAGATTCGCGACGCCGTTGAGACCATCTTCGATGTCACCGTCAAGAAGGTGAACACGTTGAACCGCGACGGCAAGCGCAAGCGGAACCGTCGAACCATGTCATACAGCTCCCGCCCCGACGTCAAGCGGGCCTACGTCACCCTCGTCGAGGGCGACTCGATCGAGTTGTTCGAGGTATAGGGCCATGCCACAACGCAAGCGCAAGCCGACCAGTCCCGGCCGACGGTTCCAGACCGTTGCCGACTTCTCGGACATCACCAGCACAACCCCCGAGAGGTCTCTCCTGGAGAAGCAGACCTCCACCGGCGGCCGCAACAACTACGGACGCAAGACCTCACGCCACCGCGGTGGCGGTCACAAGCAGCGCTACAGGGTCGTTGACTTCCGTCGCAACAAGGACGGTGTGCCCGCCAAGGTGGCCGCCCTCGAATATGACCCGAATCGCAGTTGCAGGATTCTCCTGCTCCATTACCACGACGGTGAGAAGCGCTACATTCTCGCCCCCAGGGGGGTACAGGTCGGAGACACCCTCCAGTCCGGCCAGGGCAGCGAGATCAGGCCCGGCAACGCCCTTCCGCTCCGGTACATCCCGGTCGGTACCGTCATCCACAATGTCGAGTTGCAGCCAGATGGTGGTGGAAAGATGGCCCGCAGCGCCGGCTCCAGCGTCCAGTTGGTTGCCAAGGAGGGCGATTTTGCGACCCTCCGACTTCCCAGTAGCGAGATGCGCAGGGTCCGGATCGACTGCCGGGCGACCGTCGGCGAGGTCGGCAACCAGGAACACGAGTTGATCAAGATCGGCAAGGCCGGCCGTAACCGCTGGAAGGGCAAGCGCCCCCAGTCGCGTGGTGTGGCCATGAACCCGGTCGACCACCCGCTGGGTGGAGGCGAGGGCAAGTCCTCGGGTGGTCGACACCCGGTGTCGCCATGGGGTAAGCCCGAGGGCCGAACCCGCAAGCGGGATAAGCAGTCCGACAAGATGATCGTGCGCCGGCGCCGCCGCCGCGGATCGCGGAGGTAGGCAGAGATGCCACGGAGTCTCAGCAAGGGACCGTTCGTAGACGACCATCTTCTCAAGAAGGTCGACGTTCTAAACGAGTCCGGCGAGAAGAAGGTCATAAGGACCTGGTCACGACGGTCGACGATCGTTCCCGACATGGTCGGGCACACAATCGCCGTCCATGACGGGCGCAAGCACGTCCCCGTGTACGTGACCGAGTCGATGGTTGGCCACAAGTTGGGTGAGTTCGCCCCGACGCGCACGTTCAGGTCCCACTCCACCCAGGAGAAGGCGGTCAATCGCTGATGGTCGCGACCAAGACCAACGAGAGGCCGGGCACCCGGGCCGTGGCACGACACATTCGTGTGTCGGCATCAAAGGCACGCGCCGTGCTGGACCTCATCAGGGGCGAGTCCTACGGACGCGCATCCGAGATCCTGCAGTTCTCTGAGCGGGCGGTGTCAAACGTGATCACCAAGTGTCTGGATTCGGCCGTCGCAAATGCCGAGCACAACGATGAGATCAGTGCCGAGGAACTCTACATATCGGCTTGCTACGCCGACGAGGGACCGACGCTCAAGCGCTGGCGCCCAAGGGCCCGGGGCCGTGCAACCCGCATCAACAAGAGGACGTGTCACATCACGATCATCGTAAGCCGGTACAGCGACGCTGAGCTCGAGACCATGCGCGAGCGCGCCGAGTCACGTGGAAGGACCGGAGCCAGCGAGCAGGCCGCAGAGTCCCGTCGCCAGCGTGTCGAAAAGAGTCGTGCAGCCGAGGCAGAGGCCGCAGCTGAGGCAGAGGCCGCAGATGTCGAGGATGCACCCGACGAGGCAGCCGAGGAAGCCCCAGCAGAAGACGCTGACGTTGCCGTCGAGGATGCACCCGACGAGGCAGCCGAAGAGGTCGCCGACGAAACAGAAGAAGAAGTAGCCGACGAAGACGGGTCTACCAAGTCCCCAGAGGAGCAGGGCTGATGGGCCAGAAGGTAAACCCGTACGGGTTCCGCCTCGGCGTCACCACCGACTGGAAGTCGCGTTGGTTCGCGACCCGTCAGGAGTACGCCGACAACATCATCGAGGACTGGCAGGTGCGTGAGTACCTGATGACCGAGTTGCCCCACGCAGCGATAAGCCGCGTCGAGGTGGAACGTACCCGCGACCGGTTGCGCGTCGACGTGCACACTGCCAGGCCCGGCATCGTCATTGGTCGCAAGGGCACCGAAGCCGACCGGCTCCGGACAGGGCTGGGGGAGATCACCGGCAACAACCGCGTCCAGCTCAACATCCAGGAGATCAAGGAACCAGAGCTGGATGCAGCTCTCATAGCCCAGGGTGTCGCAGACCAGTTGGCCGGCCGGATCGCGTTCCGTCGGGCGATGAAGCGGGCTGTTCAAAATGCCCAGAAGGCGGGGGCCCTGGGAATCAGGGTTCAGTGCTCAGGTCGTCTGGGAGGTTCTGAGATGTCCCGGACAGAGTGGTACCGCGAAGGCCGTGTACCGCTTCACACCCTTCGCGCCGACATCGACTACGGCTTCCGTGAGGCCCGAACCACCTACGGTCGCATCGGCGTCAAGGTCTGGATCTACAAGGGCGACATCCTCCCCTACAAGAGCCAACTCGAGGACAAGATCACCAGAGAGGCCGCCATGGCCGTGGGTGAGACTTCAGGCCAGCCCAAGCCGGGCAAGGTCGTGTCGTCATCGGCCGCAGCGCACCGTCGCCCGACCGATGAAACCGTCGTCGAACAGGCACCAGAGTCTTCAGAGGCACCGATCGAGGCAGCAGACACCGCAGTCGAGCCGGCTCCGCTGGTCAAGGAGGGCGACGCAGAGTTCGAGAAGTTGCTCGCCGAGGAGGAGGCCATCGAGGCATCCACACGTGAACAGCACGAGACACCCCACTTCCGTTCCGGGGATGGTGACTGAAAATGCTGATGCCCAAGAAGGTGCGACACCGCAAGCAGCACCGAGGACGTATGCGCGGCAACTCGAAGGGGATGACCGAGGTCACCTTCGGCGAGTACGGGATTCAGGCTCTTGAGCCCGGCTGGATCACGGCCCGTCAGATAGAGGCCGCCCGTATTGCCATGACCCGCCACATCAAGCGCGGCGGCAAGGTCTGGATCAACGTCTTTCCTGACAAGCCCGTCACCGAGAAGCCGGCTGAGACCCGCATGGGTTCAGGCAAAGGCAACCCAGAGAAGTGGGTAGCCGTCGTGAAGCCGGGTCGGATCCTGTTCGAGCTCTCATACAGCGACGTTGTCGTTGCTCGCGAGGCGATCGACCGGGCTATCCAGAAGCTGCCCATCAAGGCCCGATTCGTTGAGCGTGAGGAGGGCTTCTAGAGATGGCAAGGAAGAAGACGCTGGCCGATGTCGGCGATACCGAGTTGCTCGAGAAGTTGAGCGAGTCCAAAGAGGAGTTCTTCAACCTGCGGTTCCAATTGGTGACCGGAGAGTTGGAGAACCATGCCCGTATCGGCGAGGTCAAGAAGACCATCGCCCGTGTATTGACCGAGTTGCGGGCACGTGAGATCGAAGCAGCGGAAGCCATGGCTGCCGCTGACGAGGAGGTGGACGGCTGATGGCCGAAACCGAAGCAACCAGTCCGGATGAGACCGAGGCCAGACCGAACCGCCGCAAGGTTCGTGAGGGCGTGGTCGTGTCAGACGTCCAGCACAAGACCGCAGTGGTGCTCGTGGTGGACCGCGTTCGACACCGCCGTTACGGAAAGACCATTCAGAGGTCCAAGCGCCTCCATGTCCACGACGAGGCCAACGACGTGAAGGTCGGCGACCGGGTTCGTGTCCAGGAGACCCGCCCGCTCTCCAAGTTGAAGCATTGGCGTCTGGTCGAGATTCTCGAGAGGGCCAAGTAGATGATCCAGCAGGAAACTCGGCTCCGGGTTGCCGACAACTCTGGTGCCCGCGAGGTGCTCTGCATCAAGGTGCTGGGCGGCTCGAAGAGGCGCTACGCGTCCATCGGCGACGTGTTCACGGCCACCGTCAAGGACGCAACTCCCGGTGCGGCAGTCAAGAAGGGCGAGGTCGTCAGGTGTGTTGTCGTCCGCACGAAGAAGGAACGCCGGCGTCCTGATGGCTCGTACATCAGGTTTGACGAGAACGCCGCAGTCCTTCTCAACGACCAGGACCAGCCGCGCGGCACGCGCATCTTCGGTCCGGTGGGCCGGGAACTGCGCGACAGGAAGTTCATGCGAATCGTCTCCCTGGCGCCGGAGGTGCTCTGAAATGAAGATCAAGAAGGGTGACACGGTGCGGATCCTGGCCGGAAAGGACAGGGGCCGCGAGGGCGAGGTGACCCGCGCCATCCCGTCACAGGACAAGGTGATCGTCGAAGGCGTCAACATGGCGAAGAGGCACCAGAAGCCGACCAGCGCCACCATGCAGGGCGGCATCATCGACAAGGCAATGCCTCTTCACGTCTCCAACGTGGCGGTCATCAGCCCCGGCGATGGCCAGCCGACCAGGGTTGGTTACCGCTTTGATGCCGACGGCGTGAAGACACGGATCTGTCGCAGGACGGGGGTGGATCTCGATGGCTGAGACGACCACGGCCCCTGTACGCCTTCGCGACCTGTACGCCAACGAGGTTCAGTCGACCCTCCAGGCCGAGTTGGGCCTCGTCAACGTGATGCAGGTTCCAAAGCTCAAGAAGATCGTCGTCAACATGGGTGTCGGTGACGCCGCCCAGCAGGCCAAGTTGCTCGACGGAGCCCTCGCCGATCTTGAGTTGATTACCGGCCAGAAGCCGCTGGTGACCAAGGCAAGGACCTCGATCTCCAACTTCAAGTTGCGTGAGGGGCAGGCAATCGGGGCCAAGGTCACCCTCCGGGGCCCACGAATGTATGAGTTCCTGGATCGCCTTATCAGCCTCGCAATTCCCCGTATCCGTGACTTCCGTGGCCTCAGCCCACGGTCGTTCGACGGCAACGGGAACTACACGTTCGGTGTGACCGAGCAGTTGATCTTTCCTGAGATCGACTACGACACCGTCGATCGGACCAGAGGTATGGACATAACGATCGTGACATCCGCATCCGACGACGCCGGAGGCCGTGCCCTCCTAGCCGCATTCGGATTTCCGTTCCGCAAGGAGGGGCAGTAGTGGCAAAGAAAGCACTCGTAAACAAACAGCAGAAGACACCCAAGTTCAAGGTGCGCGCCTACACGCGGTGCCGCCGCTGTGGGCGTCCACGCTCCGTGTACCGGGCATTCAACCTGTGTCGCGTGTGCCTGCGATCTATGGCCCACGCCGGTGAGATCCCGGGTCTCACGAAGGCCAGCTGGTGAGGGGTGAACTGACATGACAATGACCGATCCAGTAGCAGACATGCTCACCCGCATCCGTAACGCCAACCAGGCGATGCATGACGGGCTCAACATGCCTTCGTCCAACCAGAAGGTCGCCCTCGCAGGCATCCTCAAGAACGAGGGCTACATCGCCGGTTTCGACGTTGCCGAGGCCTCAAACGGTCCGGGCAAGGTGCTGAGCATCCAGATGAAGTACTCCCCTGACCGGGAGCGGGTAATCAGCGGCGTCCAGCGGGTGTCAAAGCCCGGCCTGCGCGTCTACACCAACTCGACAACCATCCCCCGTGTTCTGGGCGGTCTCGGCGTAGCCGTGATCAGCACCAGCAAGGGGCTAATGAGCGACCGCGAGGCACGTCGCCGCCATATGGGCGGCGAGGTGCTCTGCTACGTCTGGTAGGGGGGTTACGAGATGTCCAGAGTCGGCAAGGCTCCAATAACTGTTCCCTCCGGCGTCGAGGTGACCCTCGACGGGCAGCACGTCGCCGTTACAGGCCCAAAGGGCGCCATTGACATGACGGTGCCTGGTGAGATCAGCGTCCGCAAGGATGGCGACATGATCGTCGTCGAACGTCCTGACGACGAGAGGAAGAACCGGGCCCTCCATGGCCTGGCCCGATCTCTTGTCAACAACATGGTCCTCGGTGTCTCGGAGGGGTTCAGCCGTGAACTCCAGATCGTCGGCGTCGGCTACCGGGCTGTGGCCAAGGGAACAGATGCCCTTGAACTTCAGTTGGGTTTCAGCCATCCGGTCAACGTGAAGGCTCCCGAGGGAGTCACCTTTGACGTGCCTGAACCCACCCGGATAATCGTCTCAGGTGTCGACAAGCAGGCAGTCGGCGAGACCGCTGCCGTGATCCGCGCCTACCGCAAGCCCGAGCCCTACAAGGGCAAGGGAATCAGATACCTCGGCGAGCATGTGGCCCGCAAGGCCGGAAAGGCGGCCAAGTGAGCACCATCGATCGACGTACTGGACGTATCCGCCGACACCGTCGGGTTCGGAAGGCCGTTCGCGGTACAGCGACGCGGCCGCGTCTGGCCGTGTTCAGGTCCAGCCGTAACATTTCGGCACAGGTCATTGATGACCACACCGGGACCACGCTGGCTTCGGCGTCCAGCCAACAGGCCGGGGTGGCCGACGGTTCAACCGGGTTGGCAGCCGCCACCGAGGTTGGCAAGGTCGTTGCCGAGCGGGCACGCACGGCGGGAATAGAGATGGTCGTCTTTGACCGGGGCGGATACCGCTACCACGGACGGGTGGCGGCTCTGGCCGATGCCGCCCGCGATGCAGGACTGGAGTTCTAGTGGCAAATCAGAGGCAGAAGACCGACGACTCCCAACTTCGGGAGTCACGGGTCATCCACATCAACCGGGTCGCCAAGGTGGTCAAGGGCGGGCGACGGTTCTCGTTCACCGCCCTTGTTGTCGTCGGCGACGGCGCCGGCCGTGTAGGCCTCGGTTACGGAAAGGCCAAAGAGGTTCCCCTGGCTATTCAGAAGGGCACCGAGGAGGCCAAGCGGAACCTGTTTGACGTTGCGTTGACTGGTTCCACGATCATCCACCCTGTCCTCGGAGTCATGGGTGGCGGACGAGTCATGCTCAAGCCCGCCGCTCCGGGTACGGGTGTGATCGCCGGAGGCGCCGCCAGGGCAATCCTGGAAGAGGCCGGCGTCCATGACATTCTCTGCAAGTCGATGGGCTCCTCCAACCACATCAACGTTGCGAGGGCCACCATCAACGGCCTCAAGTCGTTGCGCAGGCCCGACGAGATCGCACGCCTTCGGGGCCTCGATCCCGAGGAGTTCGTGCCGGCAGCCCTTCTCACCTCATATCGACGTACCGAGGCCGGTATCGACGGTCCAGGTGACGAGGCTGAACAAGAGGTATCGGCATGAACGCCGCCAAGACCGGGAACCTCAAGGTGACCCAGATACGTTCGACAATCGGCACCAAGCCCAAGCAGCGTGGAACCATCCGGGCTCTGGGTCTGGGCAAGATCGGGCGGAGCAACATCCTGCCTGACCGGGGTGAAATCCGCGGCATGATCGCCCGGGTCCCACACCTGGTGACGGTAGAGGAGGTCGAGTGAGATGAAGGTCCATGATCTGACGCCGCCGCCCGGGTCCCGCAAGCGCGGCAAGCGGGTAGCGCGCGGTATCGGTGGCAAGGGCGGCAAGACCGCCGGTCGCGGCATGAAGGGCCAGCGGGCCCGTAACACGGTCCGCCTCGGCTTCGAGGGTGGCCAGATGCCGCTGCACCAGCGGATTCCCAAGTTGCGCGGTTTCAAGAACCCGTTTCGGGTCGAGTATCAGGCCATCAACCTGGACACCATCGAGGAGTCCGGTCTGTCCGAGGTGAGCCCCGAAACGCTCCTGGCCAAGGGCCTCGTCGGCAAGAAGTCGCTGATGAAGGTGCTGGGCAGGGGAGAGATCACCAGGGCCGTGACCGTGAAGGCACACGCCTTTTCAGCTTCTGCCGAGGCGGCCATTCTGGCTGCGGGCGGGAGCATCGAGAAGTTGCCCCTTCCGTTCGCCGTGAGGCCTCCGGCCAGCGGCAACGCATTGATGAACCGCTAACCACATCCATTCTCCCCGGGTCAAACCGGGGAAACCCCGACAACCGGGAGCAACCGTGATTTCCAGCATGCTGAACATGTTCAGGGTCGCAGACCTGCGAAAGCGGATCCTGTTCACCCTGCTCATGATCCTGCTCTACCGGATCGGCGCGTTCATGCCCGCTCCGGGAATCGACGTCGAGCAGGTGCAGTTGCTGCGCGACCGGGCCAACCAGGGTGGTGTTCTTGCGTTCCTGCAGCTCTTCTCTGGTGGCGCCCTGACCACGTTTGCCGTGTTTGCCCTGGGAGTAATGCCCTACATCACCTCGTCGATAATCATGCAGGTGCTCGGTGTTGTCGTTCCCAAGATCGAGCAGTGGCAGCAGCAGGGTGCGGTGGGGCAGCGCAAAATCACCCAGTGGACCCGCTACATGACGGTGGTCATTGCTGTCATCCAGTCCACCAGCTTCGCCTTCCTGTTCAACAGCGGTGGCAACTCCATCAGCGGTTCCTCCGGCGCCAACCTGCTGCCCAACTTCCATATCGGCACCGTCAGCGTCGTGGTCCTCACCCTGACCGCCGGCACCGCCCTTCTCATGTGGATGGGTGAGCTCATTACCCAGAAGGGGATCGGCAACGGCATGTCGCTGTTGATCATGATCTCGATCGTGAGCGCATTCCCGGCGCAGGGATCCCTGATTCACGCTGAGAACGGCCCAATCGCGCTGGGAATCGTCCTCGTTGTCCTGATCGGGCTCGTGGCTGCCATCGTCTTCGTCGAGCAGGGGCAACGCAGGATCCCGGTACAGTTCGCCAAGCGCGTGGTCGGTCGTCGGATGTACGGCGGCCAGAACACCTACATCCCCCTGAAGGTAAACCAGTCGGGTGTGATCCCGATCATCTTCGCCTCTTCTGTCCTGTACCTGCCCGTGCTGTTGGCAGCAGCACTTCCCTGGGACGGCTTCCGCCGCTGGATCGACGACAACCTGGCCCAGCCGGACAACGTCTTCTACTTCGGCATCACCGGTCTGTTGGTGGTGGGCTTCGCCTACTTCTACACGGCGATCACCTTTGATCCGGTCAAGCAGGCCGACACGATCCGTAAGCAGGGCGGGTTCGTTCCCGGAATCCGCCCCGGCTATCAGACCGAGAGGTACCTGGCAAAGATCCTCTCGCGGATCACCTTGCCGGGAGCGCTCTTCCTGGCTGCCGTTGCGTTGATCCCGTCGATTCTCATCAACGTGTTCCTTGACACCAGCTCCGGAATCGGTGGGTCGTCCGGTGCCGGTGCAGCTGGCTTCGGGTTCGTCGGAATCTCGATCCTCATTGCGGCGGGTGTGTCCCTCGAGACCATGAAGCAGGTCGACTCGCAGTTGACGATGCGGAACTACGAAGGCTTCCTCAAGTAACCCCTGTGGTTGGCGGGATCTGACATCGTGGCAGCACTCCACCTGGTGATCCTGGGCCGTCAGGGCTCCGGAAAGGGCACTCAGTGCTCGCTCCTTGTCGATGCGTACGGGTTGATCCACGTCTCTACCGGCGACATGTTGCGTTCGGCGGTGGCAGCCGGAACCGAACTGGGCCGTGAGGCTCAGGTGATCATGGATGCCGGGAACCTTGTCCCGGACGGGGTAATGAACGGAATCGTCGCCGAACGACTGTCGATGCCCGACGTGGTGGAACATGGTGTGATCCTGGATGGCTTCCCCCGCACGCCCGTTCAGGCTGAGGCCCTCGAGGACATGTTGGGTGCAGCCGGCACCCCGCTGGCCGGTGCACTGAACCTGGATGTGCCCGTCGAGGTGGTGATCGCACGGATGCTGGATCGCGGCCGAGTCGACGACACCGAGGAGGCGATCCGCCGTCGGCTGGACCTCTACGAATCCGAGACGGCACCCCTGTTGGACTGGTTCAGGGAACGCGGGCTCCTTACGGTTGTGGACGGTCTTGGAAGCGAGGCTGAGGTCCTGGTTCGCCTGCAGGCCGTGGTCGACGGGATCCTGTCCTGATGGTTCGCTGGGAACCCGACTCACGCGCCGACGGGTTGGACCCTTCAGGGGGCTGCGATAGCGTTGTCCATCGGCCTCGACCGGGTTTTGTCCCGCGTCGCTGCTGGGCATTCGGGCAAATTCGCCCACGGTCGTCAGGCGCACGCAAGGTGTGTCGTCGATGGTCGGAGCCGCAACATCCAGACAAATCAACACAACCGGGAGCATGACCCTGACTAAGTCCAAGGAAGACGCGATCGTGATGGAGGGCACGGTGTTGGAGCCGTTGCCCAATGCCATGTTCCGCGTCGAGTTGGAGAACGGCCACAACGTGCTTGCACACATCTCCGGCAAGATGCGGATGCACTACATCCGGATCCTCCCAGGTGACCGTGTCCAGGTTGAGTTGACTCCCTACGACCTCCAGCGGGGACGAATCACCTACCGCTACAAGTAACCGCAGCCGGCTGGTCGATCCGACCAGCCAACCAGAAGATCGAATGAGAAGACTATGAAGGTCCGAACAAGCGTCAAGCGAATGTGCGAGAAGTGCCGGGTCATCCGGCGCCATGGTCGCGTGCAGGTGATCTGCAGCAACCCTCGCCACAAGCAGCGTCAGGGCTAGGGGAACAAACCACATGGCACGAATATCTGGCGTTGACGTCCCCCGCGAGAAGCGGGTGCTTATCGCTCTGACCTACATCCACGGCATAGGTCGAACCACAGCCGGCGTTATCTGCGAGGGAGCCGGCGTGAACCCGGCTACCCGTGTCAGGGACCTCACCGACGAGGAGGTCACCCACATAAGGGCCTTCGTCGACCAGCAGCTGAAGGTCGAGGGTGACCTGAGGCGTGAGGTCTCACAGAACATCAAACGCAAGATGGACATTGGTTGCTACCAGGGACTGCGCCACCGTCGCGGCCTACCGGTCCGGGGGCAGCGCACACACACCAACGCAAGGACCCGCAAGGGCCCCCGTAAGACAGTCGCCAACAAGAAGCAGGCAGTGAAGTAATGGCAAAGCCGTCCGCAGGGGGCCGTCGTCCCCGCAAAAAGGAGCGCAAGAACGTCCCGCACGGCGTGGCGCACATCAAGAGCTCCTTCAACAACACGATCATCACCATCACGGACCAGGGTGGCAACACGTTGGCATGGGCTACCGCAGGCAACGTGGGCTTCAAGGGTTCCCGCAAGTCCACGCCGTTTGCAGCACAGATGGCTGCAGAGCAGTGCGCCCGCCAGGCCATGGAACATGGTGTCCGCAAGGTCGACGTGGTCGTCAGGGGCCCCGGCTCGGGGCGTGAGACCGCTATACGAACTATCCAGAACACGGGTATCGAGGTGACCGGCATCAAGGACGTCACGCCGATTCCGCACAATGGTTGCCGCCCACCCAAGCGGCGGAGGGTCTGATGTCTCGTTACACGGGTCCGAGGGCGCGGGTTTCGCGCCGTCTCGGCACAAACATCTTCGGAACCAAGGGCGAGACCATCGCCCTCGACAAGCGGCCCTATCCGCCCGGCGAACACGGCCGCACCCGGCGCAGGGGCAATCCCTCCGAGTATCTGGCACAGATGCAGGAGAAGCAAAAGGCGAGGTTCTCATACGGTCTCACCGAGCGGCAGTTCCGTCGTCTCTACGACGAGGCCAACCGTCGCGACGGTGTCACCGGCGACAACCTCCTCCGCTTCCTCGAGCTGCGTCTCGACAATGTTGTTTACAGGGCCGGTATGGCGGCGACCCGCCCGCAGGCCCGGCAGATGGTGAACCACGGACATGTCGACGTGGACGGAAGCCGTGTCGACATTCCCAGCTTCAGGGTCAAGAAGGGGCAGGTCGTGACCCTGCGCCAGAAGGCCAGGAACATGGTTGTCGTGCAGTGGAACATCGACGTGCTCGATCGTCAGGCACCAGCCTGGCTGGAGGTCGCCGATGGCGGCCACGAGGTCACGGTCAGGGAGCTTCCGATCCGCGAGCAGATCGACATTCCCGTGAGGGAACAGCTCGTGGTCGAGCTCTACAGCAAGTAGCCCGGCAGGGCGATGGCGGAGCGGCCACTGCCGCAGTCGAACCCGACACATAACGACTCGAACAACACAGGTAGGAAATCAGGTTCCTCACGGGAGCCGAGATCAAGATGCGCTGCGATTGCAGCGAGAAGGTGGACAGCCATGCTGGTCATTCAGCGTCCGACCGTTGAGGTCGAAACCGAAGCAGATGGGAACCGTCAGCAGTTTGCGGTAGGCCCCCTGGAGCCCGGGTTCGGGCACACCCTGGGAAACTCCCTGCGCCGCACCCTGTTGTCGTCCATTCCGGGCGCAGCCGTCACACAGGTGCGCTTTGACGATGCCCTCCACGAGTTCGGCACCATCGACGGTGTCGTCGAGGACATCACCGACATCGTCTTGAACCTGAAGGACCTGGTGGTCCGTTGCCACGGCGACGAGCCGGTGACGCTGCGCGTCGACGTTCGTGGTGCCGCAGACGTGACCGCCGAGGCGCTCGAAACGAACGACGATGTCGAGATCATCAACCCCGACCTGCACATCGCGACGGTCAACGCCAAGGGCCGTCTGGCATTCGAGTTGACCGTTGAGCGCGGCCGGGGCTTCTTGTCGGCTGATCGTGTCGGCGGTGAGCCGGTCATCGGGGTCATCCTCGTTGATGCCCTCTTTTCGCCTGTACGCCGGGTGGCCTTCACCGTCTCACCCACCAGGGTCGAGCAGTCGAGCGACTACGACCGCCTCGTCATTGATATTGAGACCGACGGAACCATCACCTCCAGGGAGGCGCTGGCTTCGGCCGGCGCCACGCTGCGTGCCCTCATCCAGTTGGTAGAGGAGATGAGCGACGAGCCCCAGGGCCTCGAGTTGGGTGAGGCCGAGTCGACGATCGTGGGATCACCTGACATGGGCCTCCCCATCGAGGATCTGGACCTTTCAGAGCGCCCCCGCAACTGTCTCAAGCGTGCTCAGGTCGACACAGTCGGCCAGCTGCTTGAAAAGACCGAAGAGGACCTTCTGGCGGTCACCAACTTCGGGCAGAAGTCGCTCGACGAGGTGATCGAGAAGTTGGACGAGCGCGGCCTTTCACTCCGGACCAGGGGCTGAGCCATGCTTGCAACCCCCAGGAAGGGCCGTCGTTTCGGCGGCAGCTCCGCACACCAGAAGTCGATGATGGCCAACCTGGTTGCGTCCCTGATCGCCGCCGAGGCGATCACGACGACGGAGGCCAAGGCCAAGGCCATGCGTCCCATAGCTGAGAAGGTCATCACCAAGGCGCGCAAGGGCGGCCTTCACAACCACCGCCAGGTGGTGTCGTTTCTGCGGGATCGCGAGATGGCTGCAAAGCTCTTCGACGAAATCGGTCCCCGTTACGAGGATCGTCCCGGTGGCTACACCAGGATCCTCAAGGTTGGACCGCGCCCGGGCGACAACGCGCCGATGGCCCGCATCGAGCTGGTCTGACCCTCAGCAGTCATCTCGGCTAGCCCGATCAGGTAGTCGTGCGGGTTCGGGCGGCAGTCGCCTACGACGGAGCGCCGTTCCACGGGTTCGCTGTCAACAACGGTGTCCGCACGGTCGCCGGCGACCTGGATTCAGTTCTCTCCCGAGTAACCGGGTGCGATGTGGTCGTCACCTGTGCGGGTCGTACCGACCGCGGTGTCCATGCGGCGGGACAGGTTCTGAGCTTTGACGTTCCAGACAGCGTGGATCTGGAGAAGATGCGCCGATCGGTCAACCGACTGTGTGCTCCATCGATCGTCATGTCGATGGTTGAACCCGTCGGGTCGGACTTTGACGCACGGTTCAGCGCCACGGGCCGCACCTACCGGTACCGGGTCCTGAACTGTCCCGATCCCGATCCCCTCCTGTCGCCCACGACCTGGCATGTAGGGGCTCAACTTGATGTAGAGGCGATGAACCTGGCCTGCGGTGACCTGATCGGCGAACACGACTTCACGTCCTTCTGCCGTCGTCGCAAGAATCCCCTCAGCGAAAGTGCCCTGGTGATGGTTCGGCGGGTGGAGGATGCCGGATGGATTGGACCAGATGACAACGGAATCCTCGTCTTTGAGATCACGGCATCCGCTTTTTGCCATCAGATGGTCCGCTCGATAGTCGGGGTGCTGATTCCGATAGGAACCGGGGAGCTTCCCGTAACCGGCATGTCGGCGGTGTTGGAGGCACGCGACCGGCAGGCTGCGGGGAAGCCGGCCCCGCCGCAGGGGTTGACCCTCTGGTCGGTGCGCTATCCGACACCGTGAGGTGAGCTGGCCCGATGTCTTGCGGGTTGCCGGGCGGGGGTGTCGGGCATAGCATTTACCCCCGGTTCGTGTGGCGACCGGGGTGCACCCGGATGCCTCCATCCGGACCGGGGCGGTGCCCCGGAACCGGGCTCCACGACTACACACTCGAGAGGAACATCGTGTCCACCTATACACCAAAGGCAGGCGAGATTGAGCGTGCATGGCACCTCGTCGACGCCGACGGCCTGGTACTCGGGCGCCTCGCCTCCGAGGTGGCCTCGGTCCTGCGTGGCAAGCACAAGCCCACCTTCACCCCCCACGTCGACACCGGCGACCACGTCATTATCGTGAACGCAGGCAAGGTGGTTCTGACCGGCGCCAAGGAGTCAGACAAGAACGTCTACGACCACTCCGGCTTCCCGGGTGGTCTCCGTACCCGTACCTACGGATCATTCCTGGCTGACAAGCCCGAAGAGGCCGTCCGTCGTACGATCCGGGGCATGCTTCCCCGGAACCGGCTGGGTCGCCAGATGCTCAAGAAGCTGAAGGTCTACAGCGGCGCCGAACATCCCCATGGGGCACAGCAGCCACAGCCGCTGGCCCTCGAGCACACCAGGGCCCGTACGGCCTGACCTAGGAAGAAACCATGTCAAATCCGACCATCCAGACAACAGGGCGACGCAAGCGGTCCGTGGCACGGGTGCGCCTGCGTCCCGGCACGGGCACCGTGACCGTCAACGGTCGGCCGGTGGTCGACTACTTCCCCTCTGAGAGCCATCGCCTCGTGTTCATGGAGCCTTTCAGGGTGACTGCGACCGAGGGCACCTACGACATAGATGCGACCCTTCACGGTGGCGGCATCAGCGGCCAGGCCGGTGCACTTCGACTTGGTATAGCCAGGGCCCTTGAGGCGCTCGAGGCCGAGAGGCGTCCGGCGCTGAAAGAGGCCGGGTTCCTTACCCGCGACGATCGCAAGAAGGAGTCCAAGAAGTACGGCCTCAAGAAGGCCCGCAAGGCTCCTCAGTACAGCAAGCGCTGACCTCCGCGGGTACTGGGCGTCGCCCGACCCGTAGTCTTCAGGAATGGACCTCAGCTTCGGGACCGACGGGGTCCGCGGACGTGTGGGCACGGATCTTGACGAGGCCGCGGTGTGCGCCCTGGGTTCGGCTGCGGCCGGACTCCTTCGTTCCGACACGGTGGTGGTTGGCCATGATCCACGTGAGTCCGGACCCGGCCTTGTAGCTGCCCTCGCAGACGGCTTCGCCCGTGCAGGTGTCGACGTTGTCGACATCGGAATGGCTCCGACACCGGCTGTGGCGTGTATCGCAGCCCTCGATTCCGTTGCTGGTGCGATGGTGTCTGCCTCACACAACCCTTGGTGGGACAACGGGGTAAAGCTGTTCGCCTCTGGCGGGAAGAAGTTGGGCGACGACATCCAGGCGGCCGTGCAGAATGCCTGGCACGATCAACCCCGGCTTGCTCTGACAGGCGGTGCGGCTGTGACAGAGGTCGTCGACGGTCGCTGGGCGGACTCGGTGGTGGGCTCCGTCGATGCCGGGGCACTCACCGGCATGCGCTTAGTTGTCGACTGCGCCAACGGCGCAACGTCGGCCAGCGCCGGTGAGGTCCTTTGCCGTCTGGGCGCGGATGTGACGGTCATCAACGCCTCTCCAGATGGGAGGAACATCAACGAGGGGTGTGGGTCTACACAACCTGAGGGGCTCCAAGAGGCGGTGGTGTCGGCTGGCGCCGATGCAGGCCTGGCATTTGATGGTGATGGTGATCGCGTCGTAGCCGTTGCAGCCGATGGATCCCTGCTGGATGGTGATCACCTGCTTGCCATCTGTGCAGTGGACCGTCTCCACAGGGGTCTTCTCCCGGAGTCGATGGTCGTTGTCACCGTGATGGCCAACCTTGGAATGCGGCGCGGTCTAGCTGATCAGGGAATCACGGTTCACGAGACCAACGTCGGAGATCGCAACGTCCTGGAGGCACTCGACAGCGGAGGCTGGCTCCTGGGCGGTGAACAGTCAGGGCACCTGGTGTTCCCTGACCTCGCCACCACGGGCGATGGCCTGCTGACCGGCATCCAGGTTCTCGACGCTGCACGGCGGGCGGACCGTGCCATCGGAGACATGGCGGCAGAACTGGTCATCCGCACTCCCCAGGTCCTTCACAGCATTCCCGTGTCGAGGGGCGGTGACCAGGTCGTTGCCACCATGGCCGGATTGATAGCCGAGGAGTCGCTCCGGTTGGGTGGCGACGGACGCGTTCTGGTCAGGCCCTCAGGGACCGAGCCGGTTGTGAGGGTGATGGTCGAGGCCCTCGATCCGGGTACCGCCGAGGCGACTGCGGAACGACTCTGTGATGCCGTCAGAAACGGTGATGCAGCCCCCCAGACGGGGGCCGCGGCGGGCAGCTGACCGGACGGTCCTAGAATTGCCGTGTTGCCACCCCCGTGGGTGGCGACATCACCGGGCCCGCAGGGTCCGTGACGACAACCGAGACGGACCAGCAGGCGAGAAGGGGCGACGATCAGGGCATGTGCGGCATCATCGCGGTCCTCAGACGACCATCGGATCGGCCCGTACCGACCGCCTCAGAGGTTCAAGATCCCATAAGTGGAGCACTCGATCTCCTGACAGGGTTGTCGGAGATTCCAGACGAAGCTGGTCTTGTGCAGGTGGCCGAGAATCTAGAGTCGGCTGACCGGCTGCTTGGTGGCGTGCCCGGGTTGAACGCAATGGATGACGGCGGTTCTCTGGTTCGGACCCTGGACGAACTTCTCGAGCAGGTCTCTGGCCACCTGGTCCGTCTGGAAGGCGTCTTGGAACATGCCCGATCTGACCTGGAGCTGGCGAACGTGGCCATGGTCAGGGCCCGGGACGCTGCATGGTCCCTTCGCAACGACCGACTGGGTGCACATGCCGGCGTGGCCTCGCTTTCGTCTTCGAGCGAGCCCCCCAGCCGGGCCGGCCGTGCAGTGCTGCTCTCGGTGCATCAGGCGCTGACGGCGATCGACAGGCTCGAGGTCCGGGGCAGGGACTCGGCGGGCCTGGTGGTGACAGTGTGGGATCACGGCCTCGCGGATGTCGACCTGATGGGGCGTGATGGAGACCTGCTCCTGCGCAGTGGTGCGGTCCGGACCCTTCCCGGCGGTGGGTTCTCGTTTGTCGTGAAGGCTGCAGCGGAGATCGGCGAGCTGGGCGACAACACCGCTTCGATGCGAAAGGCCATCGTCGACGACACCGTCCTGGCAGCGGTGCTGGCCAGCCCGTCGGTCAGCGGTGCCGTCCTGGGCCACACCCGCTGGGCCAGCGTCGGGCTCATCTCGGAGGCGAATGCACACCCACTCGATTCCACGAGGGCCGATGGGGTGCCAGCGCCTCTGGTTCTTGCCGTACAGAACGGCGATGTCGACAACCATGCTGATCTGGTTGCAGCCGAAGGACTCTCGGTGGCCGCTGAAATTACGACCGACACGAGGGTTGTGCCGGCTCTCTGCGCCGGTCACCTCGTTGCCGGAGAGACAGAAGACGCTGCCTTTCGTCGCACCGTCGCCGCATTTGAGGGGTCGGTTGCCGTGGCTGCCATGATCGGCGGCTCTCCTGACCACCTCCAACTTGCGCTACGGGGGAGCGGCCAGGCCCTCTACATAGGTCTGGCCGAGGACGCGTTCATCGTGGCAAGCGAGCCCTACGGAGTGGTCGAGTTGACAGACACCTATCTCCGCATGGAGGGAGGTGCCGTCTCGGCCGGTGTCGGCACCCTGGCCGGAAACGGCCAGATCGTGACCCTGGACGGTTCACTTGCCGGAGACCTGTCCGGGATCGACCGACGTAGCTACGACGGCACGGTCCTTCCCGTGGAAGGGGACGAGTTGGTGAAGGCCGGCATCACGACACGTGACATCGACCGCGGTGATTACCCCCACTACCTGATCAAGGAGATCGGTGAGGCACCTGCCTCGGTCAGGTCGACCCTGCGGGGGCGGTTGGTTCATGTCGATGGCTCACCAACTGTGCGCCTTGGCGAGAGGGCGCTGGGGGCCGACCTGCGAGCCGACCTGGCTGCGGGCCAGATCCGTCGGGTGACCGTCATCGGGCAGGGAACCGCAGCCGTGGCAGGCGAGGCGGTGGCGCTGTCGGTTGCAGCCGAGTTCTCAGGGTCCGACGTGATCATCGAGGCGAGGACCGCCACCGAGTTGTCGGGGTCCGGTCTGCGCCACGACATGTCCGACACCCTGATCATCGCCATCAGCCAGTCCGGTACGACCACCGATACCAACAGGACCGTCGACCTGGTGAGGGCCAGGGGTGCCAGGGTGTTGGCCATAGTGAACCGACGCAACAGCGATCTCACTGATCGGGCCGACGGGGTCTTCTACACATCCGATGGCCGCGACGTCGAGATGAGCGTCGCTTCGACCAAGGCCTTCTACGCGCAGGTCGTTGCCGGGATCCTCATGGCTGCAGCGCTCGCCGACGCGTCGGGCCTACCGGGGGCTGACGACAGGTCCGGTCTGTTGTCCGGTCTGCGAGAGCTCCCGGAAGCCATGGAAACCGTTCTGAACCTCCAGGAGCAGATCGGGAACGTGGCCGACAGGCACGGCCCGCCGCGTCGACACTGGGCGGTAGTGGGAACAGGTCCGAACCTGATCGCCGCCCGCGAGATCAGGATCAAGCTGTCCGAGCTCTGCTACAAGTCGATTGCCGCAGATGCCACTGAGGACAAAAAGCACATCGACCTGTCGGCAGAACCGCTGATCCTGGTCTGTGCAACGGGGATGGCCGGATCCACGGCTGACGACGTGGCCAAGGAGGTTGCCATCTACCGAGCCCACAAGGCTGCGCCCATAGTTGTCACGGATGCCGACCCTGACCTGGGTCGGTTCGCCGATGCGCTCGATGTTGTGACCGTCCCGCGGGTGCACCCTCGTCTGGCCTTCGTTCTGTCGACGATGGTGGGGCACCTCTTTGGTTATGAGGCCGCCCGTGCCATCGATGCCCAGGCGCATCCTCTCAGAGAGGCGCACGCTGCCATCGAGAACGTCGCCGCTGCCGGTCTTTCCGCCGGGTCATCTGCTGTCGGCATCCATGACCTGATGTTGGTGTTGAAGCCGCTGGCTTCGCGTTTCTTTGATGAGCTCAGGTCCGGTCGCATGAACGGCCATCTCGAGGCTTCAACAGCGGCTCGCCTGGCGGCACAGTTCAGGTATGCCACAGGTGACCTTCCCCTCGAGTCCTACCAACTCGAGTTCGGAACCGTTGGCACGCCGGCTCTCGTGCTCGACGACCTGGCTGGGACCCTGACGCAGGCCATCGAGGAGTTGACCCGACCCATCGACGCCATCAAGCATCAGGCCAAGACGGTCACGGTTGGAATATCACGGACCGACGAGATGCTCCTGACTGCCGACCTCGTCCGTGAGGTTCTTGATGCCGGCGCACCACGTGACTCCCTCAGCTACAGGACCCTCAGGCTTCTGGCTGACCTGGATGCCGCGGTCACAGAGGTCGCGGGCTTCACCCGCTATCGGGTGGACGGCCTCGACGGGAGTACCCCGACCGTGTCGATCATCGACCGGGGCGGGATCTCTACCGGCATCGAATCCCGCTCCGACAACGATCCTGCTCTGCGCGGCACAAAGCACAGCGTGGCTGTGGAGCGCGAGACCCTCGTCACCCGCGGAGCCCGTGACAACAGGACGATCATCTTGGTGCCCGAGGTCAAGGATCGCCAGACGGTCGGCCTGACCCTGCTGCATGTTGTGCTCCACGAGCACCTGTCGGCTGAGGCCCTGCGTGGTGTGCTGCACGGATACCGCAACCGCTATGACGCGATCCGGGACGCTGTCTGTGAGACCGAACCCCACCTGAGCGACGACCGACTGGCCGAACTGCCCGTCGGCGACCTGCTGATCAATCCTGTTGGAGCCATCGCCGAACGTCTTCGTTCGGAGGGTTCATCCTGATGCGGTCCATGGGGGTGCCGCGTTGATCGGAATCGGAACCGACCTGGTCGACATGGAGCGCTTTCGTCGTTCGCTTGAGCGCACCCCCGGCCTGATGGAACGCCTGTTCCGTCCCGGCGAGCGTGCCTATGCAGACATGCGCAGCGATCCGACGGAGAGGTACGCGGTGCGGTTCGCAGCCAAGGAGGCGGTTCTCAAGGCACTGGGCCTGGGCTTGGGCGGGGCCGCCATGTACGACATCGAGGTCGTACGCGAGCCATCTGGCAGGCCCGTTCTGGTTCTACACGGCGGGGCGGCCGAAGTGGCCGACGCTGCCGGTGTTGAGCGGTGGCTGCTCACGCTCAGCCACACGGACCTGTTTGCAACTGCCACTGCCGTGGCCCTCTGATGGGACGGCCGGGCATGGCGGCCACGACATGATTCCGGTGGTCACGCCGGCCGAGATGGCTGAGATAGACGCCAACTCGGATGAACCGGTCGACGTCCTTGTCGGCCGTGCGGGGGCGGCGGTGGCGAGGGCTGCTGTCGACGAGATGGGTGGCGTCTACGGAAGGAGGGTCGTTGTGCTGGCTGGCCCCGGATCCAACGGCGCCGACGGTCGCGTGGCAGCGGAGCGGCTGGAACAGCGCGGTGTACGAACCAGCGTGGTGGATGCCCTGAACGCTCCAGAGGAACTTCCGGCAGCCGACCTTTTGGTGGATGCTGCTTTCGGAACCGGTCTACGGCGACCCTACGTCGCCCCGCCGGCCTCGTCGCCGGTGCTGGCTGTCGATCTGCCGTCCGGGCTGGATGGCCTCACAGGCGAGTCCATCGGTACTCCCTTGCCCGCCGTCCGTACTGTCACGTTCGCCGCACTCAAGCCGGGTCTCCTCCTTGGTGGCGGTCCTACCCTGGCCGGACGGGTCGAGGTCGCTGACATCGGTCTGGACGTTTCGGGTGCCTCGGCGTTCCTCGTAGAGGACGGCGACATCTCCAACCTCGTTCCTTCGCGACAGCCGGATGCCCACAAGTGGGAGAGCGCCTGTTGGGTGGTAGCCGGGTCGCCGGGGATGGAGGGGGCGGCCCACCTCGCCGCGAGTGCCGCCCAACGGGCTGGTGCCGGCTACGTACGCCTGTCCATCCCGGGCGGTACCGCCGCCGGGGCCCCAGTGGAGGTGGTAGGCCATTTCGCAGATGTAACCCTGGATGGGATTTCAGGCGACATGGAGAGGTTCGCATCGCTCGTTGTCGGACCCGGGCTCGGGACCAACAGCGACACGTGGTCCGGGGTGCGCCGTCTGGTTTCGGCTGCGACCATCCCGGTCGTTTTGGATGGGGACGGGTTGAACGCCATCGCCGGGGAGCAACCTTGGCCCATCCGGGCGGCACCTCTTGTGTTGACCCCACATGACGGGGAGTACGAACGTCTTACCGGTTCCCGTCCCCGACCAGATCGCCTGGGTGCGGCTCGGGACCTGGCCCGGTCGTCAGGTGCGATCGTGCTTTTGAAGGGCCCGACAACGGTGGTGGCGGCTCCCGATGGTCAGGTCCGGCTGGTGACGGTTGGAGACAGCCGTCTCGCCACCGCCGGGACCGGAGATGTGCTGGCGGGCATCCTGGGTGCCTTCCTTGCACGTGGGGCCGAGCCGCTGGACGCAGCGGCAGCTGCAGCACATGTGCACGGCAGGCTGGCGGCGGCCTGTCCCGGTACCGGCGTTGTCGCCGGCGACCTGGCTACACACCTCGTCGAGGTGCTCGTGGGTCTCGGCGTGGACCCTGCAGAGGGGAGGTCGCTCTGATGAGACCCACCTGGGCCGACATCGACCTTGAGGCGATCGCCCACAACGTCGGGGTGTTCAGGGGCCTGGTTGGCGACAGCGACCTGTGTGCCGTCGTCAAGGCCGGCGCCTACGGCCATGGAACAGCGGAGGTGGGTAGAGCCGCTGTCGGTGCGGGTGCGACATGGCTGGGCGTGGCCCTGGTCGATGAGGCGGCCCAGCTCCGGTCGGCCGGCATCACCGTCCCGATCATCGTCCTCTCCGAGCCGAGACCATCTGAGATGGCCGGGTTGGCCACGCTCGACGGGGTCAGGCCGACCGTGTATTCCCACGCCGGAATAGTCGCCTTCGCATCTGCTGCACCCGCCGGTTCACCGGTCCACCTCAAGGTCGACACGGGGATGAACCGGGTGGGTGCCGAGCCGTCCGATGCGATTGGACTGGCCCAAGTGATCGCTGGTTCGGGGCTTGTTCTCGAGGGCCTCTTCACGCACTTCGCCTCGGCAGACCAGCCGGGTGACGGGTTCACCGAAGTGCAGGTTCGTGCGTTTGACGACGTGTTGGCGGAGCTCTCTGCCACCGGCATGAAACCGCCCGTCGTTCACATGGCGAACACGGGAGCGACCCTTACCCGACCGGACAGCCACAGGTCGATGGTCAGGGTCGGCATCGGCCTCTACGGCGTTGAACCCTCGACGGCCCTGCAGGGTCGGTGCGGCGAGCTTGGTCTACGTCAGTCCATGCGCCTGCGCAGTGAGGTTGCCCACCTCCACGAGGTTGGTGGCGGCGGTGGCGTGTCTTACGGCCACAGGTGGGTGGCTGATGCCCCGACAAGGCTTGCCACATTGCCGATCGGGTACGCGGACGGTCTCACCAGAGCCTGGTGGGAGCATGGGCAGGTGCTGATCGGCGGAAGGCGTAGGTCTGTCCGCGGGGTCATAACAATGGACCAGACGGTCGTGGAGGTAGACGAGTCGGTCGCCGTGGGCGACGAGGCCGTGATCCTTGGTTCTCAGGGTGACGGGTTTGTGGGAGCCGGCGAGATGGCGGATGCAACCGGCACCATCGGCTACGAGGTACTGGCCACCGTCGGCGCACGGGTGCCCCGAAGGTACTGAGCAGGATCGGGAGCAGACCTGTGAGCCGTGTCCTCCTTGTCGAGCCCTTCTACAGCGGGTCGCATGCCTCCTGGGCTGACGGGTTGGCTGGACACAGCCGTCACGACGTTGTCACCATCACCCACCCGGGCGCCTTTTGGAGGTGGCGGATGCGGGGTTCGTCACTGACGCTGGCAGCCGAGGCGAAGCTGGCCGTGGAGCGGCACGGCACGCCCGATGTCGTCATGGTGAGCGGCATGATCGACCTGGCGGCATGGCTGGGGTTCAGCCGGCGCTTTCTGGGTGACCCACCGGTGGTCCTCTACCTCCACGAGAACCAGCTGCTGTACCCGCCGGCCCCGAACCAGCGCGCAGATGACTCGTTGCCGCTACTCAACTGGCTGGGAATGGCGGTGGCCGATGAGGTCTGGTTCAACTCCGCATTTCAGCGTGACGGCCTGCTCGAGGCCCTGCCTGACCTCCTGGGGCGTTTCCCGGATGAGCTCCACACCCCGTGGCTGGATGAGGTCGCTTCGACCTGTCAGGTCGTACCCGTGGGCGTCTGCCTCGAGGACGTACCGGTACGAGTTTCAGATTCCATCCACCCGGAGGTGCCTACGGTTCTGTGGAACCAGCGATGGGATCATGACAAGAATCCCGGAGCCGTTATGGCGGCTCTACTGAAGTTGGCCGGCGAAGGCCTCGACTTCAAGGTGGCTGTGGCCGGCGAGAACACACGTGTCGATCCGAGGGAGATGACCGAGGCCAGAGACCAGTTGGGTGACCGGGTGGTTCAGTTCGGACACCTCCCGAGGCCGGAGTACGTGGACCTGTTGGGGGTCAGCGACGTGGTGGTGAGTGCAGCCCACCACGAGTTCTTCGGAATAGCCGTGGTTGAAGCCATGGCGGCCGGCGCGGTGCCTGTGCTCCCGACAAGGCAGAGCTACCCGGAACTGGTGCCCGACCAGTTCCACGGGGCGGCGCTGTATCCCGATGGAGGCCTCACCGGTCGCCTGAGGGACGTCCTCGGCGATCTCTCCGCGTGGAGGGAACGGGTTGCCGGGTTGGATGTGGCAATGCGTCGCTTCGACTGGCGACAGGTGGTCGACGACTATGACGACCGCATCGATGCGCTGGTGGCTCGGACCTGCAACTAGCGTCGGTGGTGTGAAGTTCCCTATCGACGGTGTGAGGGTGGGCCACTGGACGGACATGGCTGCGGCCACCGGCTGCACCGTCGTCTTGTTGCCCGAGGGGACAGTCGCGTCCGGCGAGGTCCGTGGGGGAGCGCCGGCCACACGAGAGTTCGACATGCTGGCTCCGGAGCGGAGCGTGAGCCGGCTGGATGCGGTGGTGATCTCGGGCGGATCGGCGTTCGGCCTGGCCGCTGCCGACGGAGTAGTCGTCCACCTTGAGGAGCAGGGCATCGGCTTTCCCACCCCTGCCGGCCCCGTGCCGATCGTGGTCGGGATGTCCCTCTTCGACCTCATGGAGGGCGATGGGTCCGTACGGCCTGGTGCGTCCGAGGGTCGTCTGGCGGCTGAAGCCGCCGTTTCCGATGGCGTGGCGACCGGTCGGGTGGGAGCCGGCACAGGTGCCACGGTCGGAACGTGGCGTGGCAGATCCAACGCCTCACCCGGGGGCCTTGGCATCGCGTCGGCTCGACGGGGTGGGTTGGTCATGGCTGCGATCATGGCGGTCAACGCAGCAGGTGATGTAGATGACGAATCGGTAGCTAAGGCAGTCGCTGACGGCACCTTCGACGCTTGGCCGGAGGCGACAGGTGAAGGACCGTTGGCCGATGGCGGTCGCGGCAATACGACCATCGGCATGGTCGTAACGAACGGGGCCGTCGACAAGGCCGGCTGCCTGCTGTTGGCACAGTCAGCCCACGATGGTCTTGCCAGGGCGATCTTTCCGCCTCACACGAGGTCTGATGGCGACGCTGTTGTCGCATCTGCCACCGGCGAAGTTCCTGTCGGGGGGCGTGACCTTGATGTGTTGAGGGTTCTCACAGTTGCTGTTGTGGAGCAGGCGATACGGAACGCCTGCTGAGCCGGCTTGCACCGGGGCTGGACAACCCGGCTCTGTACGCTTCAGGTGTGTCGACCACCCTGGAACTGATGGCTGTGGAAGCCGATTCCTGCACCCTGTGCGGCCTCGCAGCCGACCGCAGCAGCGTGGTCTTTGGTGCAGGTCACCCCGAGGCTGACCTCATGTTCGTCGGTGAGGGGCCGGGTGCAGAAGAGAACCGCCTGGGCATTCCGTTTGTCGGTAGGTCTGGAAAGCTGCTGGACCGGCTGCTCGACGAGGAACTGGGCATCGACAGGGGCAGCTGTTACATCACCAACGTCGTCAAGTGTCGTCCCCCCGACAACCGCGACCCCAGACCCGATGAGATTGCAGCCTGCCGCCCGTACCTGGAACGCCAGATCCTTGCCGTCAACCCGTCGGTCGTGGTGACCCTCGGAAATTTCTCGAGCAGGCTTCTTCTTGAGACCGACACAGGTATTACGAAGTTGAGGGGTCAGGCGTACCCGTATGGCGATCGCCAACTGGTTCCCACCTTTCACCCGGCTGCGGCTCTACGGGGTGGCGCCAACGTCCTGGCAGGAATGCGGTCAGATCTGGCACAGGCCAAGATGCTCATGGGGCAGGCATGACGTCGGTTGTGTCCATTTCAACGTGCTCAGCGGAGCAGACCATTGCTGCAGCCGGCGCCCTGGCCGGCGCTGTCCGACCCGGAGACCTGATCGTCCTGTGTGGGGATCTGGGTGCCGGAAAGACGGCGTTCACCCAGGGGCTGGGTCGTGCTCTCGGCGTCACCACCCCGATCACCTCTCCCACGTTCACCCTCGCCAACCGCTATGAGGGAGACCTGGTGGTCAACCACCTTGATGTCTACCGTCTGGCCCATATCGACGAGGTCAGGGACCTTGGGCTGCACGAGCTGCTGGATGACAAGTCGGTGACGGTCATCGAGTGGGGTGACGCCATCGCAGGTGTGCTTCCGGGCGGCTACCTGGAGGTTCGGATCACCCTCGGTGACGGATCTGACGACCGGGTTCTGGAGTTTCGGACGGTCGGCGAGGAGTGGACCGACCGTGAGGCGGCACTGTCGAACATGGCAGGTCCTGCATCTGACGGGGGTGGGACATGTTGATCCTGGCGATCGAGAGTGCCAGCGGTCAGGTTGGTTGTGCTGTCGGGGGTCACGAGGGGGTGCTGGCGTCTGCCCATGCCGGAGGGGGCCGCCGCCATGCCGAGGCACTTGGCCCCCAGATCGACTTTGTGCGGCGTCAGGCCGGCATCCAGCTCTCCGACCTTGGTGCGGTGGCCGTCGATGTCGGCCCTGGTCTGTTCACCGGCCTGAGGGTCGGCATTGTCGCCGGTGTGGCCATGGCGTACGCGCTCGGCGTTCCGATGATCGGGGTATCCAGCCTCGATCTTCTGGCCTTTCCGGCCCGCTGGACCAGTCGGCTCATCGTGTCGGCGCTAGATGCACGCCGGGGTGAGCTGTTCGTGGCGATGTTCCGCAGGGTTCCCGGTGGGATCCAGCGGGTGGTTGATCCGCGTGTCTGTAGCCCAGATGATCTTGTCTCCGAGCTGGAGGCCCAGGAGGAGAGGTCCCTGCTGGTAGGCGACGGTGCCCTCCGCTACCAGGAGCTGTTCAACGGAATCAGGGGGGTGGAGTTGGCTGAGCAGGGGCTCGCCAACCCCAGTGCCAGGGCTCTTGTCCAGCTGGCTCACTCGCGGGCAATGCGCGAGGAGTTCGTACAGCCGTGGGAACTCGAGCCTGTCTACCTGAGGCGTCCCGATGCTGAAATCAACTGGTCCACGAGGGAGGGCGGGGCGTGAGCATCGTTGCGGCCGGTAGTCCCGCGCTGGTACGGCCGATGGTCGGCGACGACCTCGATGCGGTGTCGTCGATCGACGAGATGGTCTTCGTGAAGCCCTGGTCGACGGATTACCTTCGTGATCAGGTCATTGGAGCCGAGGGAAGGTTTCATGTGGTGGCCGAGGCCGGCGGTGACGTGGTCGGGCATGCCGGCCTGATCGTCGTGGCCGATGAGGGCCACGTGGCGACCGTTGCCGTGCACCCATCGTGTCAGGGCTCCGGTGTCGGATCGCTGCTTCTTGGCGAACTCTGTCGCAGGGCGGTGGGTCTGGGGCTTGTGGCACTGACGCTCGAGGTGAGGGTCTCCAACTTGGCGGCCAGAGGCCTTTACGGGCGTTTCGGGTTTGCCCCGTCCGGGGTCCGGCCCGCCTACTACTCCGATAACTCTGAGGATGCGCTTGTCATGTGGGCACACGACATTGCTGATCCGTCGTTCATGGAGCGGGTTGACGCCGCCAGTGGGCTGGCCCGTGTTGCCGGTGGTTGTGACGATGTCTGAGCTGATTCTTGCCATCGAGACCTCGTGTGACGAGACCGCCGCCTCGGTCGTCGAGGGGGCGAAGGTCGTGCGCTCATCGGTGGTCAGCAGCCAGGTGGACCAGCACGCCCGATTCGGTGGGGTGGTTCCCGAAATCGCCAGCCGGGCACACGTCGAATTGCTGGTGCCCGTGGTGGCTGAGGCCATGGTCGCCGCAGGCGTTGAGGGCCGTGACCTTGCTGCAGTTGCCGCAACCAGCGGTCCCGGGCTGGTCGGCTCGCTGCTGGTAGGGGTGAGTGCGGCCAAGGCGCTGTCGTTGTCGTGGGACGTCCCGTTCGTGGCGGTCAACCACCTGGAGGCCCACCTCTATGCATCCCTCCTGGAGGAACCTGACCTGGAGATGCCGATGGTGGTGCTGCTGGTCTCGGGGGGCCACACGATGCTCGTCGTAATGGAGGACCACGGTCAGTACCGGTTGCTCGGTTCCACGCTCGATGATGCCGCCGGTGAGGCCTTTGACAAGGTGGCCCGGTACCTGGGTCTGGGCTATCCCGGCGGTCCAGCAGTGGATGCCCTCGCCGAGAGCGGTGACATGTCGGCCTACGCCTATCCGAGGTCGCTTGTACAGGAGAACCGCGCGACGCTCCCGGACGATCGCCGTTATGCGTTCTCCTTCAGCGGACTCAAGACCGCAGTGGTCAACCATCTCCGGTCCGATCCGGATGCACCCACCGCCGACGTGGTGGCCTCGTTCCAGGAGGCGGTGGTCGACGCCCTCGTGACCAAGGCCCGTTGGGCAATCGAGGACACGGGGGTCCGGGCCGCATGTCTGGGTGGGGGTGTGGCCGCCAACTCGCGTCTGAGGCAGAGGTTCGCGGACATGTGTGAGGGTGCCGGGGTCCGCGCCTTCCTCCCCCCGCCGGCGATGTGCACGGACAATGCGGCGATGGTTGCGGCTGCGGCCTGGTGGCAGTTCCGGCGCGAGGGTTCGAGTCCACTCGACACAGGAGCCGATCCGAACCAGGGACTCAACCTGATCTCCTAGGCGGGGCTGCGCCTACTCCCGCGAAACAGGGCCCCACACGTTGTGCCCCACGGCGCCCACCCCTATCGTTGGCACTCGTCCAAGGAGACTGCTAACCGCCAATTGGAGGCGTTTTCTATGAATCTTCAGCCACTTGAGGACCGCATCGTGGTCCGCCCCAGCGATTCCGAGGAGACCACGGCCAGCGGCCTGGTCATTCCCGATACAGCCAAGGAGAAGCCCCAGCAGGGCGAGGTCCTGGCCGTCGGTCCCGGTCGTCGTTCCGACCAGAGCGGTGACATCGTCCCGATGGATGTCGCTACCGGTGACACCGTCGTCTACAGCAAGTACGGCGGCACAGAGATCGCCGTTGGCGGCGAGGACCTGTTGATCCTCAACGCCCGCGACGTGCTTGCGATCGTCAAGTAGTCGCCGATGTCGAAGATCCTGAAATTTGACGAAGAGGCGCGCCGCGGCCTCGAGGCCGGCGTAAACAAGCTGGCCGACGCGGTCAAGGTGACCCTTGGCCCTCGTGGCCGCAACGTGGTGCTCGACAAGAAGTTCGGTGCACCAACCATCACAAACGATGGCGTATCCATCGCCCGTGAGGTCGAGCTGGAGGACACCTTCGAGAACATGGGTGCCCAGCTGGTGAAAGAGGTCGCTACCAAGACCAACGACATCGCAGGCGACGGAACCACCACGGCCACCGTTCTGGCTCAGGCCCTCGTCCGCGAGGGTCTGCGCAACGTGACCGCCGGTGCCAACCCGATGGGTCTCAAGCGTGGCATCGAGAAGGCCACCCGGGCGGCCGTCGACTCCATCGCCGAGCAGGCGGAGCAGGTTGACGACTCCAAGGAGCAGATCGCCAACGTGGCGGGCATCTCAGCCGCCGACGACTCGATCGGTTCGGTCATTGCCGATGCCATCGACAAGGTCGGCAAGGACGGTGTCGTCACCGTCGAGGAGTCCAACACCTTCGGGATGGACCTCGACTTCGTAGAGGGCATGCAGTTCGACAAGGGCTACATGTCGCCATACTTCGTGACCGATCCGGAGCGCCAGGAGGCGATTCTGGAGGATCCGTACATCCTGTTCAACCAGGGCAAGATCAGCTCAGTCCAGGACATGCTGCCGATCCTCGAGAAGGTGATGCAGACCGGTCGTCCGCTTCTGATCGTCGCCGAGGACGTCGAGGGCGAGGCACTTGCCACGCTCGTCGTCAACAAGATCCGCGGCACGTTCAACTCGGTGTCGGTGAAGGCTCCAGGTTTCGGCGAGCGTCGCAAGGCGATGCTCCAGGACATGGCGATCCTCACCGGTGGCCAGGTCGTAGCCGAAGAGGTCGGCCTGAAGCTTGATGGCGTGACCATCGACATGATGGGTACAGCCCGCAAGGTTGTCATCACCAAGGACGACACCACGATCGTCGAGGGCGCAGGCGACACCGCCGATGTGGATGCCCGCATCGCCCAGATCAAGCGTGAGATCGACGAGACCGACTCAGACTGGGACAGCGAAAAACTCCAGGAGCGACTGGCCAAGTTGGCAGGCGGCGTTGCCGTCATCCAGGTCGGTGCTGCCACCGAGGTTGAGCTCAAGGAGAAGAAGCACCGCATCGAGGACGCCCTTTCGGCGACCCGTGCTGCCATCGAGGAGGGTGTTGTCGCCGGTGGTGGAACAGCACTGATTCGGGCACGCTCAGCCGTTGCAGAGGTCATGGAGGGCCTGTCCGACGACGAGGAGACCGGTGCACGCATTCTGCACACCGCTCTCGTTGCGCCGGCACGGCTCATCGCCGACAACGCAGGCCTCGAGGGTTCCATCATGGTCCGCGAGGTCGAACAGGCCTCCGGTAACACGGGCCTGAACGCCCTGACCGGCGAGCTCGAGGATCTGGTTGCTACCGGCATCATCGATCCGGCCAAGGTGACCCGCGCTGCCCTGCAGAACGCAGCGTCGATTGCGGCCCTGCTCCTGACCACCGAGGTACTCGTTGCCGACAAGCCTGAGCCCGCTGCGGCCATGCCCCCTGGAGGCGGCATGGATCCCATGGGTGGTATGGGCGGCATGGGTGGTATGGGCGGAATGATGTAACGGTCCCTCAGGACTGTTTGACCGGGAGCCGGGCCGTAGGGCCCGGCTCCCGGCGTTTTGGGCACCACCGGTACCCTCGGTGCATGGAGCCAGCCGTCATGCGTCCAGGCCGCGGGCCTCAGGTGATCAAGCGTCCCGAGGGCTGGAGCGCGGGTGGTGCAGCGCCGTGGGTCAACCTTGACGACACGGCACCGACCATTTCTGACATCGCGCTTGCGCTGAACCGTCACATCCCGCTTGATGTCAATCGCCCCGAGGTGCCAGTGCCGAACCGGACCTCAGCTGTCCTGGTGCCTCTCTACGAGGCGTCTGAGGGAGCGACGGTTGTGCTTACCCGCCGCTCGCCGGACCTCAGCTCCCACGGCCACGAGGTCAGCTTTCCCGGTGGCGGCCACGATCCCGCCGATGACGACCACTGGGCCACCGCCCTGCGGGAGGCACAGGAGGAGATCGGGCTGGATCCCACCATGCCGAGGCTCATTGGTGAGCTGGACCGGTGGATGACGGTGGGAAGTGGGAGTTGGATCCACCCCTACGTGGCGGAGCTCTCGTCTCCGCCCGACCTGGTTCCCGATCCAGCCGAGGTGGAGTTGATCCTGAGAGTGCCCCTTTCGGCGCTGCTGGGTGACGGGGTGTTTGCTGAGGAACGCTGGCCGATCGACGGGACCCTACGGACCGTGACCTTCTTCGAGTTGGACGGAGACACCGTCTGGGGGGCCACAGCGGCGATGCTGCGCCAGCTGCTCTGTCTGGGTCTGGGTGTCGAGGACCTGCAGCAGTAGGGTCCGGCAATGTCGTCAACGCCTCCGCGCCACCTCACTCCCGAGGAGTTTCGCTCCGCCGGGCATGCCACGATCGACTGGATCGTCGACTATCTGGCAGGCATCGAGGACCGCCCCGTGTTCCCTGATGTGGAGCCGGGCCAGATTCGGGCGTCCCTTCCAGGCACGGTTCCAGAGTCTGGTGAACCCATCGAGGACGTGTTGGCGGACGTGGACCGCCTGATCGCTCCGGGAATCACACACTGGCAGCATCCCGGCTTCTACGGCTACTTCCCGGGGAACTCGTCGGCCCCGGCGGTGCTGGGTGAGCTGATCTCTGCCGGCTTCGGCATCCAGGGGATGCTCTGGTCGACCAGCCCAGCGTGCACAGAGCTGGAGGTTCACGTCCTCGACCTGTTGGTCGACCTCTGTGGCCTTCCCGACCGGTTCAGGTCCGACGGACCAGGTGGTGGTGTGATTCAGGACTCGGCATCGTCGGCATCGCTGTGTGCAGTGCTCGCTGCACGCGACCGGGCCGGGGGTGCGGCGGTTCTTGGCGACCTGCGTGTGTACACGTCCAGCCAGGCCCATTCCTCAATTGAGAAGGATGTGTTGGTGGCCGGGTTCGGTGCCGACCAGCTTCGGGCCATTGACACGGGCGACGCCTACGCCATGGACCCCTCGGCCCTGCGTGCAGCGGTCGAGGCCGACCTTGCCGACGGCTTGGTGCCGTGTCTTGTCGTCGCAACCGTGGGTACGACATCCTCGGGGGCGTTCGATCCTCTTCCAGAGATCGCAGAGGTGGCGGCTGGCTCCGGCGCGTGGCTGCATGTGGACGCTGCGTGGGCCGGCTCCGCGGCGGTATGCCCTGAGCATCGGTGGATCCTGGCCGGGCTTGAGCATGCAGATAGTTACGTGTTCAACCCGCACAAGTGGCTCCTGACCAACTTCGACTGCAGTGCCTTCTTTGTTGCTGACAGGGCACCTCTCCTGGAGTCGTTGTCGGTGCTTCCCGAGTACCTGCGCAACACTGCAAGCGACTCGGGTGAGGTGGTCGACTATCGGGACTGGCAGGTGCCCCTGGGTCGCCGATTCCGATCCCTGAAGCTCTGGTTCGTGCTCCGTAGCTACGGGGTCGAGGGCCTGCGAGCCCACATTCGCCACCATGTCGAGGCAACCTCGGAACTGGCGGAGCGCATCTCTGCCAACCCCCGTCTTGAGCTGGCCGCTCCGGTGTCGCTGGCCCTCGCCTGTTTCCGCCATGTTGACGGCGATGCCGCCAGCGAGGATCTTCTGGCTGCCCTGAACGCCACCGGAGAGGTCCTGTTGACCCACACCAGGTTGTCTGACAGCTACGTCCTGCGGGTGGCGGTCGGCGGTAGCCAGACCACCTCGGAACATGTCGGGAGGCTGGCCGACCTGCTCGACGAGCTGGCCTGAAACCGTCTTCACACAACTACCGAAGATGCTGTGGAAGCGCCTCTGACGTGGGCCGTGGCCCGCTAAGGTTTCCTCTTTCCACCTGGCGGACGAAGGGCCGGTGACGCGTGGCTGAGATCGAGATCGGCATGGGCAAGAGCGGCCGTCGGGCATACGGCTTTGACGACATCGCAATCGTGCCCAGCCGTCGTACCCGTGATCCCGAAGATGTCGATATCAGCTGGCAGATCGACGCCTACCGCTTCGACCTGCCGTTGATGGCATCCGCAATGGATGGTGTGGTCAGCCCCGCTACGGCCATCGAGGTGGGTCGGCTCGGCGGTGTGGCCGTTCTCAACCTGGAAGGCCTGTGGACCCGTTACGAGGACGCCGACGCGGTTCTAGAAGAGATCGCATCGCTGCCAGCCGACAAGGCAACCCAGCGGATGCAGGAGCTCTATCAGGCGCCCGTAAAGCCAGAGCTGATCACCGCCCGAATCAAAGAGATAACGGATGCCGGCGTTGTGTCATGCGCGTCGGTCACACCTCAGAGAACCGAGGCCTACCTGGAGCACATCCTTGCCGGTGAGCTCGACATTCTGGTTATTCAGGGAACCGTCGTCTCCGCCGAACACGTGTCCTCGACCGTTGAGCCACTGAACCTGAAGACCTTCATCAGAAAGCTCGACATTCCGGTGATCGTGGGCGGCTGTGCCACATACAAGGCCGGCCTGCACCTGATGCGCACGGGCGCCGCCGGCATCCTGGTTGGCGTGGGTCCCGGCCATGCGTGCACCACCCGTGGCGTGCTGGGCCTGGGCGTTCCGCAGGCCACCGCCATAGCCGATGTACGGGCGGCACGAATGCGCCACCTCGATGAGACCGGCGTCTATTGCCACGTGATCGCTGACGGGGGCATGGCGACGGGCGGCGATGTCTCCAAGGCAATCGTCTGTGGTGCCGACGCCGTCATGGTCGGTTCACCGTTGGCAGCCGCAGCCGAGGCACCGGGGCGTGGCTACCACTGGGGAATGGCCACGTTCCACCCCACCCTGCCGAGGGGCGCCCGGGTGAAGACTGAAACCCGGGGCACGCTCAGCGAGATCCTGCTGGGCCCTGCCCGGGAGAACGACGGCCGCCTCAACCTGTTCGGTGGGCTGCGCACCTCGATGGCGACCTGCGGCTATCTCGACATCAAGGAGTTCCAGAAGGCCGAGGTAATGGTCGCACCTGCTCTTCAGACCGAGGGAAAGTCGCTCCAGAAGTCCCAGGGCGTGGGGATGGGACACTGACCCCCGTAGCCATGGGTATCGGTCAATGACAGGGGTCTCTGATCCCATTGGCGGTGCGGCTGGTGCCACCGCTCGGATCCTCGTCGTCGACTTCGGGGCCCAGTACGCGCAGCTGATAGCGCGGCGGGTCCGCGAGGCAAATGTGTTCAGCCAGATCGTCCCCCACGACATCACCGCTGCCGAGATGGCAGCCCAGCGACCCGACGGGATCATCTTCTCGGGCGGTCCGGCCTCGGTTCACGTTGAGGGCGCCCCACGGATCGACCCGGGTGTCTACGACCTTGGTGTGCCGATTCTGGGCATCTGCTACGGGGCACAACTGATCGCCCACCAGCAGGGTGGCACCGTTGGCCGAAACGAACGCGGTGAGTACGGCCGGACAGAGCTCATGGTTGAAAGCCCCGGGGCGATTCTTGTCGACGCCGGCGAGGGCGTGCACGAGGTCTGGATGAGCCACTTCGACGCCATCACGGCCGCTCCTGGCGGTGCAGTGGTTACGGCGTCATCTGCCGATGCGCCGGTTGCCGCGTTCGAGGCCCCTGAGAGGGGCCTCTTCGGCGTGCAGTTTCATCCGGAGGTTCACCACACACCGTGCGGTCAGGCTCTTCTGGCACGGTTCGTCCACGATGTGTGCGGTTGTCCCGGCGACTGGAACATGGAGTCGATCATCGAGGCCTCGGTGGCGGCGATACGTGAACAGGTCGGCACCGGAAGGGCCATCTGTGGCCTATCGGGCGGCGTCGACTCCGCGGTGGCGGCCGCTCTTGTCCACGAGGCGATCGGCCACCAGTTGACCTGTGTGTTCGTTGACACCGGCCTGATGCGTGCGGGTGAGGGTGAGCAGGTCGTTGAGACCTTCCAGCAGACGCAGGGAATCGAGCTGATCCACATCCGTGCCGCCGACCGGTTTTTTGAGGGCCTTGCCGGGGTCACGGAACCTGAGGCGAAGCGCAAGGTCATAGGAGAACTCTTCATCCGTATCTTCGAGGGAGCGGCCGGTGGCATCGAGGACGCACGTTTCCTAGTGCAGGGAACGCTCTACCCCGATGTGATCGAGTCCGGTACCGGGCATGCCGCCAAGATCAAGAGCCATCACAACGTCGGAGGCCTGCCCGAAGACATGGACTTCGAGTTGATCGAGCCGCTCAGGAACCTCTTCAAGGATGAGGTTCGAGCAGTGGGGAGCCAACTGGGTCTACCCGATGAGATCGTCATGCGTCAGCCGTTTCCCGGGCCAGGCCTTGGAGTCAGAATCATCGGCGAGGTGACACCCGAGACCGTGGCGGTTCTCCAGGCGGCCGACCTGATCGTTCGTCAGGAACTTCGCAGCGCCGGGCTGGAACGCGAGATCTGGCAGGCCTTTGCTGTGCTTCCAGACATCAGGTCGGTGGGCGTGATGGGCGATGAGCGGACGTATGCGAGGCCGGTGATCATCAGGGCCGTCACGAGCGAGGACGCCATGACCGCCGACTGGGCGCGCCTTCCCTACGACCTGTTGGAGACAATGTCTTGCCGCATCATCAACGAGGTGGACGGCGTCAACAGGGTGGCCTACGACATCACCTCGAAGCCACCGGGGACCATCGAGTGGGAGTAGGTGCCGATACCGGAGGAGCGTCACCGGCAGCGCTCGACACCCTGGCTGCCTATACGACGGCGTGTGCCTTCTTCGGAGAGCAACTCTCAGCGGTTGGTGAAGAGGACTGGGGTGCCACCACACCGTGCGATGGTTGGGACGTCCGCTCTCTGGTTGCACATGTGGTGCTCGGCGAGGCGATGGTCGTGGAGTTGTTCAGCGGCGGCGCGGTTGCGGAGGCCCCCGAGGTTGACACCTCGGTTCTCGGCCCAAATCCGATGGCAACCTGGCGGGGTACCGCCGTGGCCGCGCTTGAGGCCGCGTCGGTCGGCAGTGTTCTCGACAGCGTTCACGCCCACCCGTCAGGTGACTTTCCTGGAACGGTCATCCTGGGTTTCCGGGTCACAGAGAACCTTGTCCACGGCTGGGACATAGCGACGGCATGTGGCCGGCAAATCGACCTGCCCGACTCGCTTGCTGAGAGATGTCTAGATTTCTGGCGACCGGTGGCTGGAACGGGTGCCATGGCCGGTCATTTCGCTGATCCCGTCATGCCTCCCGAGGGTGCTTCGGCCGGAGCGCGCCTCCTTGCGCTGCTTGGCCGGCCAGCCTGATCAGACGCCTGCCAGGGCCTCGACCACGGGCCCGAACTCGACCATTGAGTCCTCGTTGATGCCTATGTAGGTGAGTCCCCAGCGCTCGCGCCATGACAGCAGCGTTTCTACGCACTGGCCCTCGGATCCGATGAGGACGTGGGGTGATGCCAGGGCGTCCTCGGCGGAGATTCCGAGCGCCGGTGCCATCAGGTCAGCTATTCCCTCCGGGTCGTCGGTGATCGACGACATGTGGACACGGGTCTGGAGTTCGATGTCGCCGAACCGGTCTCCTGCGGCTTCCCTGATCCACTCCAGCTTCTGGTCGGTTGCAGCCGTGGTTGCCGAGGGGCCGGCACGGTGGTCGATGACGCCGGCAGCCATGTTGGCGTTCACACCCACGATGTCGCCTTCTTGCGCTGCGAGGGTGAGCATCCGTCGGCCTCCGCCAGCCATCAGGATCGGGGGGTGTGGTCGCTGGATGCACGCAGGTTGGCCGTCGAGACCCCGGATGGTGTAGTGCTCTCCATCGAAGTCGAAGGGCCCGTCGGCGAAGCAGCCCTTCAGGACGGTGATGGCTTCGGCAAGCCTCTCGATCCGGATTCCTGCCCGATCCAGCGGGATTCCCGACTGTTCGTAGTCGGTGGTCTTCCAGCCGGCTCCGATCCCCAACTCCAGGCGGCCGTCGGAGAGCAGGTCCAGGGTGGCGGCCTGCTTGGCGAGGAAGGCCGGGTGTCTGAAGTCGTTTGCAAGGACGAGGGTTGTCAGGCGCAGGTTCCGGGTGGCCTCGGCTGTGACCGCCAGGGCGATGAGTGGGGCCATCTCGGTGTCCAGGTGGTCTGACACCGAAAGGGCGGAGTACCCGAGGTCCTCGGCCCGCCGGCCCAGCTCGCGCCATTCTGCTGCCGGTCGTGGGGCCGAGGCCTGGATGCTGAATCGGAAGGGTCTGGTCATGGCGGGCACACTACTCAACGGGTGCTTCCAGCCCGGGAGCCGGTCACAGGTCAACGGTAGGGTGACGTCGATGGTCCTCTTTGATGCAGATGCCCCCGAGGCGGGCCTCAACCCGGCACAGCTGGACGCCGTCACGCACCCCATGGGCCCTCTGCTCGTGGTTGCCGGGGCGGGGTCGGGCAAGACCCGGGTCCTCACGAGGCGTGTGGCCTACCTGATCTCTGAGAAGGGCATCTCACCCTTCGGGATCCTCGCCATCACCTTCACCAACAAGGCGGCTGCCGAGATGAAGGAGCGTGTCGCAGCCCTCGTCGGCCCGGTCGCACACAGGATGTGGGTCTCCACCTTTCACTCGGCATGTGTCCGGATCCTTCGCGGCGATGCCGACCGGATCGGTTTTCCATCGCGCTTCAGCATCTACGACCAGAGCGATGCGGTTCGCCTCACCGGGTACGTGATCCGTGATCTGAACCTTGATGTAAAGCGGTTCCCCGCAAGGGCCATCCATGCTTCCATCTCAGCCTCAAAAAATGAGGGTGTCGGTTCGTCCGCCTACATGGAAAAGGCGACCGGTCCGTTCGAGAAGAGGATCGCCGAGGTGTTCGTCGAGTACCAGAAGCGGCTACAACGTGCCGGCGCCATGGACTTTGACGACCTGCTCGGCAACACCGTCCACCTGTTGCGTTCCAACCCCGACGTCCTCGAGCGGCACCGGAGTCGTTTCGAGCATGTTCTGGTCGATGAATACCAGGACACAAACCAGGTCCAGAACGATCTGGTAATGATGCTGGCGCAAGAGCACCGGAACCTGTGTGTGGTCGGCGACAGCGACCAGTCCATCTACCGGTTCCGTGGTGCCGACATCCGCAACATCCTGGATTTCGAGACCGCTTTTCCCGACGCCACCGTGGTCATCCTGGACCAGAACTACAGGTCCACCCAGACCATTCTGGATGCCGCCAACGCCGTCATCACGAAGAATGCCGGACGTAAACCCAAGGAACTCTGGACCGATTCCGGGCCCGGCGAGTCGATCCTGCGCTACAAGGCCGGTGACGAGGTGGACGAGGCCCGGTGGGTGGTGCAGCGCATCAGGGCCCTCCGGTCCAGCGGGGACTACACGTGGTCGGATCTGGCGGTCTTCTACCGTACAAACGCCCAGAGCCGTGCTGTTGAAGAGCAGCTAGTCCGCAGCGGGGTTCCGTACAAGGTTGTTGGCGGTACCCGCTTCTATGACAGGCGCGAGGTGCGAGATGCCATGTCGTATCTCAAGCTGGCCGCCAACCCCGCCGACGAGGTGGCTGCCAAGCGCGTGTTGAACGTTCCAAAGAGGGGTGTGGGCGACACCTCGGTCCGTCGGGTGGATGCTCTCGCTGAATCCACCGGGTGCGGGTTCATGGAGGCGCTCGGCAGGTGCTCCGAGGCCGGCGTCTCGGGCCGTGCGGTTGCGGGAATCCGCTCGTTCCTGGATCTGCACGGGAGCCTCGTCGGTCTCATCGGCGACGGGCCGGCGGCTGTCCTCGAGGCGGCATTGGCCGGGTCCGGCTACCTGGATGAGTTGCAGGCCGAGCATTCGGTCGAGGCCGACGGAAGGCTCGAGAACCTTGCTGAACTGGTGGGTGTGGCCCGCGAGTTCGACGATGTAGCCGAGTTTCTTGAACAGGTCGGCCTGGTGGCCGACACCGACGACATTCCTGACGCTGAGGATGGCCTCGACGACGGTCAGGTCGTCCTGATGACCATGCATGCCGCCAAGGGCCTCGAGTATCCGGTCGTGTTCATTATCGGCATGGAGGACGGCGTGTTCCCGCACATGAGGTCCCTGGGGGATCCCGACGAACTGGAGGAGGAACGTCGTCTCGCCTACGTGGGCATTACTAGGGCCCGTCAGAGGCTGCACCTCAGCCACGCCTGGTCCCGGATGCTCCACGGCCAGACCCAGTACAACCCGCCGAGCCGGTTTCTCGAGGAAATTCCCGACGACCTCATTACCGAGGTCGCCAGCGCAGGCTCCGGTGGCTCATCGCCGGGTTGGGGCTCTGGCCGCAAACGGGGTGGTTCGGGCGATCGCACCTGGTTCGGCCCTACCCGGGCACCAGACGATGATGGGGACGCGGGGAATGGCGACGGTGAGCCTGGAGGCATGATCTTTGGCCGGGGCACCGGCCGAAAGCCTGCCGACTCCTCTTCGACGGGTGCCCACGAGCTGGGGCTCGGGGTCGGTGACGATGTCGTCCATTCAGCGTGGGGTGAGGGCGTCGTATTGTCGGTCAGGGGAGAAGGCGATCGCTCCGAGGCGGTGGTGTCGTTTTCCAAGGTCGGCGAGAAGCGCCTGCTGCTGGCCTGGGCGCCTCTGGTGCGCCCCTGACGGTCAGGCTTCCCCAGGTAGCTCCAGTACGCTTGCCGATCGCATCCCACCTCAGGGTGGGAATGCCCGTGTAGCTCAGTCGGAAGAGCGGCTCACTCGTAATGAGCAGGTCCGGGGTTCGATTCCCCGCGCGGGCTCGTTACAGATGCCTGGCCCAGACGAAATGTGTCTGATCCGGTGATACGTGTTCGTCCGACCGGTTCCAACTCCTAGGATGCCCACCATGAATGTTCTAGCTGGCGTCATCTGGCACTACTGGTTGGCCGTGCCCCTGGTGGGTGGTGGCGTCCTGCTCTGCATCGGCACCCTGGTTGGGTATCTCCAGAAGGTGTCCGCCACCCGCTATCCAAAGCGCTGAAGGCTTGACCGTGACGGCCGGCGTGCCGTCTACGGACACCGTCGACACCGCCCCTCCGGTCATTGACTGGGAGGTGGCCGAGCAGGTTGCGGTCCGGATCGCGAACCGGGCGCCCTTTGGTGGGGCCCGTCACCTTGATGGTCTCGTCGAGGAGTTCGACGTGCACACGGCCACTGCCGAGGGGCTGGTCGCCGAGACCACAGGGCTTCGTGCCCTGCACGGTGAGGCCAGAGCCCGTGTGGTCGACAGGAGCGACTGGATCAGGGCCAACCTGGCGTCCCTGCAGCGGCTCCTACGACCCCTTCTTGACAAGATGGCCGACCGATCCTCCAGCTCAATGCCCCCGCTGTCCCACAGGGTGGCCGGCGTCGAGCTGGGGGCGGTTCTGGGCTGGATGTCTACGAGGGTGCTCGGCCAGTACGACCTGTTGGTACTTGAAGATGAGGCCGCCGAGGACCAGGACCTCGTCTACTACGTGGGGCCCAACCTCGTGGCGCTTGAACGCCGCTATGCCTTTGATCCACACCACTTCAGGTTGTGGCTGGCCCTCCACGAGGTCACCCACAGGGCGCAGTTCACCGGTGTTCCATGGATGAGAGAGCACTATCTGGGTCTCGTCAGATCGCTTCTGGAGAGCTCTGATGCCGAGCCGAGCAGCCTGCTCGACTCGATCAGGTCGCTGGCCGACCGGCGAGGCAACGGCTCCGGCGATGACGACGGGGGTGTCCTGGCGATGGTCGCCAGCCCAGAGCAGAAGGTGGCCCTCGACGGCATCACCGGCCTGATGAGCCTGCTGGAGGGCCACGGCGACGTGACCATGGACAGGGCCGGGGAGGGGATCGTGGTCGGGGCGGATCGCTTCGGAAGGGTGCTGAGGGAGAGAAGACGGTCCGCCTCGGGCATCACGCGGATTATCCAGAGACTGGTTGGGCTCGAGTCCAAGTTGGCGCAGTACGCCAAGGGTGAGGCGTTTATCGGAGAGGTCGAGGCGGCTGGCGGAACCACCCTGTTGAATCGGGCATGGGAGGCTCCCGCCAACCTGCCTGATCTGGCCGAGATCAACTCTCCCGACCTCTGGATCGCCCGAATGGGTGTGGCGGACGAACCGGAACAGTGACCGACGTGGACATTGCCGAACTCCTGAACCGGTGCACCTTCGCCCCGGTCGGAACGGCGGTGGACTGTGCCGTGTCGGGCGGGCCCGACTCGATGGCCCTGTTGGTTCTGGCTGTAGAGGCAGGCCTCGATGTCACGGCGTGGCACGTGGACCACGGGTTACGACCCGAATCGGCTTCCGAGGCCGAGTTGGTTGCCAGGACCGCCGTTTCGCTCGGTGCAGCGGCAATGAGGGTGGAGGCGCCTGTTGTGGATGGTTCGAATCTGGAGGCGCGTGCCCGCGAGGCACGCATGGCGGTCCTGCCGGCGGGGGTGTTGACAGGTCACACCGCCGACGATCAGGCGGAGACCGTGATCATGAACCTGCTGCGCGGGTCGGGGGTTCCGGGCGCCGCCGGGATCGGGGACCCCGGTCGACGACCTCTGTTGGCGCTCCGGCGGGCTGAGACGGTAGCGGTCTGTGAGTTGATGGGCATTAGTCCGGCACACGACACGATGAACGACGATCCGCGGTTTTTCCGCAACAGGGTCCGCCACGAGGTGCTTCCCCTGATGGCCGATGTCTCGGGCCGCGACCCGGTGCCGATTCTGGCCCGGCATGCGGACCGGGCCCGTGAGGCGGTGGGCCTGATGTCATCTCTGGTCGCTGATATCGATGCCACAGACGCATCGGTTCTGGCGGGGTTGCCCGACGATCTGGCCAGGCTGGCCCTTCGAACATGGTTGACCGACTGCTCGGGTGGCCTGCCGCCGGATCTTGCATCGGTTGAAAGGGTCATGGAGGTTGCCCGCGGAGAACGCCGGGCGGCCGAGGTGGTGGGCGGACACAGGGTCGAGCGGTCTGCTGGCCGCCTGACGCACCTGCCCGGCTAGGGTCGGTTCACATGGGCAACGATCAGTTGGAGGGTGATGCCGGACCGGCTCTGGTGCCCGGTCGGATCCTCGTGAGCGCCGAGCAGTTGGCCGAGCGGGTGGCCGACCTGGGGGCCGAGATCACCGCCGACTATGCAGGCCGAGCGCCGTTGCTTGTAGGGGTTCTGAAGGGGGCGTTCATGTTCATGAGCGACCTCTCCAGGGGCATCGACCTACCGGTCGAGTTCGACTTCATGGCGGTGTCGTCTTATGGGCACTCGACCCGGTCGTCGGGTGTCGTCCGCATCGTCAAGGACCTCGATCTGGATCTTGCCGGGCGTGACGTCATCCTCGTCGAGGACATCGTCGACAGCGGCCTGACCCTCAACTACCTACGCCGGAACCTGATGGCACGCAACCCCGCCAGCCTCGAGGTGTGTGCGCTGCTGGTTCGAGAAGACCACAGCGTCGACGAGGAGATCCTGCGCTACGAGGGGTTCAGAATTCCGGCTGATTTCGTGGTCGGCTACGGGCTGGACGTGGACCAGCGGTACCGGAACCTGCCCGACATTCGGGTCGTCGAGCCGGCCACCGGGGCCGAGGTCGCCGAGGCGTCCTAGGCACCGCCGAGCGGGGTTGATCTAGATCCACCGACAATGACTGAGAATTATCGTTGGTCGGCCCCTTGTGTCGCCGGTCGTACCGTTAGATTCAGGGACGTGGGTGCCGTGATGGGAGTTCTGAACGTGACCCCCGATTCCTTTTCGGACGGGGGCCTCTTCCTGGACCACCCGGCTGCCCTGGAGCACGGCAGGTGGCTCATCTCACAAGGTGCCTCTGTGGTTGACGTGGGCGGCGAATCCACCCGCCCGGGGGCCGATCCTGTTGGTGTTGAAGAGGAGTTGGAGCGGGTGCTACCGGTAGTTGAGGGCCTTGCCGACGAGGTCAGGGTCTCCATCGACACCCGACATGAGGAGGTGGCAAGGGCCGCTGTCGCCGCAGGTGCGTCGATCCTGAACGACGTGAGCGCCGGCTTGGGACCGGTTGCAGCCGATCTGGGGGTTGCATGGGTGGCCATGCACATGCTCGGAGACCCACGGACCATGCAGGAGCAACCGCATTATGACGACGTCGTTGCCGAGGTCCGTGACTTCCTCGTCGAGAAGGCCGAAGAGGCCGGGAGTGCTGGTGTCAAGGAGGTGTGGATCGACCCGGGAATCGGTTTTGGCAAGACGACCGAACACAACCTGTCGATCCTCGCGAACCTCGATGTACTCGTCGATACGGGCTGGCCGGTCGTAATCGGAGTTAGCCGCAAGAGGTTCGTTGGGGAGGTGACCGGTGCAAGCGACGGGTCCGCCACGCTGACCGACGTGGGTGATCGACAGGAAGGTTCGGTGGCACTGGCCACCTGGGCCTACGCGCAGGGAGTGGACATGGTCAGGGCCCATGATGTGGGGGCGACCCTGGATGCGGCGAGGGTGGTCGCATGAGGGGCAAATGGGCCAAGGGCATCGTGCCAACCGGGTTTTCCTGGATCATCCAGGACCAGATAGCGGTATGTGAAAGGCCTGGTGGATTCGGTTCCAGCCATCGTCGTGTCCGCCGCCAGGAGGAGATCATCTGGATTCGTGAGAACGACTTCGACATGATCGTCTCCCTTCTGGCAAGTGACCACAACCTCCACAACTATGACGAGTTGGATGTCGCCTGGACCCAGCTGCCGTTCAGTGGGGCCGACGACGGCCTGGTGAGGCTGGTCGAGGTCTTTGAACGGTTCGAGGAGATGACGAAGGACGGCGGTCGCATCATCGTGCACCGCGACGAGTTGAACGACATCGTCTGTGGTCTGATGGCTGCGTTCCTGCTCTGGAGGGGGCTGGTCCCCACCGGGCCTAGGGCCATTTCCATCACAGAGCAGTTGCTAAGCCGTCCGCTCGGCAACCCGGGTCGTCGTATCGTGGCCCTGGTTGTAGACGCCGCGCCTGACGCCAGTTCATGACTGCCAGCGCCGGCGGCTTGACCCGACGGGCGCTGCTGGGTCTTGGTTCCAACGTTGGTGACCGTTGGGCACATCTTCGCGGAGCGGTGGCCGCCATGCCTGACGTGGTCGAGGTTTCTGCCGTGTATGAGACAGCGCCGGTTGGTGGCCCGGATCAGGGCCCGTACCTGAACTGTGTGGTTCGACTGGATACCGCTCTGTCGCCGAGGGCCCTTCTTGAACTGTGTCGGGAGCGTGAGGTCGCCGCTGGGAGGGTTCGTCGGGTGCGTTGGGGCCCAAGGACCCTTGACGTGGATGTTCTCTGGATTGACGGCGAGAGCGTCAATGAGCACGACCTGACGGTGCCACATCCACGCATGTTCGAGAGAGCCTTCGTTCTGGTCCCGCTGCGCGACGTCGCCCCGGATCTGGTCGATGTGATTCCCGGCAACTTCAGCGGTGAGGAGATTGTCCCGGTTGGTCCCCTGGCTGAGCCGGGTGGGTTCTGAGCCATGGCAGGTCGAGCGCGGATAATCGGGCCGGGCCGGGCCGGAACTGCCCTGGGACGGGCAATGGAGGTTTCCGGATGGACGGTTGTTGAGTTTCTGGGACGCCACGATGCACAGGGTGGAGCGGCCGATGGCGTCGACCTGCTGGTAATTGCCACACCGGACCGGGTGGTTGCCGAAACCGCCTTGGCCGTGGAGCCTGTAGCCGAAACGGTCGTGGTGCACATGTCGGGCGCCCTCGGGCTGGAGGTACTGCTCCCCCACACGCGTCGCGCCAGCGTGCACCCACTCGTCTCCCTCCCGGGCAGCGGTGTCGGGGAGCGTCGCCTGCTCGATGGTGCCTGGTTCGCTGTTGATGGAGACCCACTTGCTGGGATGCTGGTAGATGACCTCGGGGGAAGAGCTGTGGTCGTCTCCGCGAAGGATCGGGCTGCGTACCACGCTGCGGCGGTAATTGCTTCCAACCATCTGGTGGCACTCCTGGGTCAGGCTGAGAGGATCGCCAAATCGATCGGGGTCCCCCTCGAAGCCTTTTTGGAACTGGCAGCAGGGTCAGTTGACAATGTGCGGGACTTGGGGACTGTCAATGCGCTGACAGGACCGGCCGCACGAGGTGACGAGGCCACGATCAGGGCCCATTTGGAGGCACTGGAGCCTGCAGAGCGGACTTCGTATCTGGCCGTAGCCGAACTGGCCCGCCGGCTGGCCGAGCTGAGCCCTTCATGACGACAGCAGAGGTGGTCACGGTGGTGGACGATCTGCGGTCCAGGCTGGAGACGGTTCGGGCTGCCGGCGGATCTGTCGGTCTGGTGCCGACCATGGGTTTCCTTCATGCCGGGCACGCCTCGCTGATCGAAGCGGCTGTCGGAGGAAATGACATGACCGTCGTATCAGTGTTCGTGAATCCCCTGCAGTTCGCGGCCCATGAGGATCTGGACAACTACCCGAGGGATCCGGTCGCCGACCTTGAGCTGTGCGGTCGCAATGGTGCCGATCTGGTTTTCTCACCCTCGGTCGGGGAGATGTACCCGGACCCCGGTGTTGCCGAGGTCGAGGTGGGTGATCTGGCATCCCGTCTGGAGGGTGTCAGCCGGCCAGCCCACTTCCCGGGTGTCGCCACGGCTGTGTCCAGGTTGTTCGCCATTACGGGCCCATGCAGCGCCTACTTCGGCGAGAAGGACTTTCAGCAGTTGGCCGTGGTCCGTCAGCTGGTGGCGAGCCACTCCATTCCTGTTGAGGTTGTGGGTTGCCCGACGGTGCGCGAGCCCGATGGCCTTGCGTTGTCAAGCCGCAACGCCTACCTGACCGAGGCCGAACGTGCAGAGGCAACGGTCCTGCACGCGGCGCTGCTGGCCGGTGCCGACGCTGTTGCAGCTGGTGAGTCGGACCCGGCGGTGGTTGCCTCGGCGATGTCCGGGATGATCGGCGGGGCCTCGACCGGTGAGCTCGACTACGTGGCCGTGGTCGACCCCGACACCTTCGTCACGCCGACCGTCATTGCCGGCGCAGGGGTACGTCTGCTGGTGGCTTGTCGGTTCGGCCGGGCGCGGCTCATCGACAATATGGCAGCGGCGCCCTCATGACCGGGGTGGCCGTCGTGTTGGTTGGCCTCGAGTCCGGCGGCAGGATTGGCGGCCATGGACGCTGACACGACTGATCGGGTCCGAGTCGTCGATGCCCGCATGGGCCGGCAGGCCGGCACCGGGCCGATACCGCCACCGGACGACGTCCGGGAGTGTGTCCGTAGGGCGTTGGCTGAGGACCTCAGCTCCGACGGCGACCTGACGGCGGCGCTGGTCCCTGCTGACGTGGTCGCATCGGGATCGCTGGTGGCCCGACAGGCCGGTGTGCTGGCCGGCTCGGCATGTGCCACCGAGGCCTTCCGACAGGTGGATACGGGCATTAGCGTCGACTGGCGACGGACCGACGGTGACGTGATGGAGGCCGGTGACGCAGTGGCCACCCTGACCGGGCCGTTGGCGTCGGTTCTGACCGCCGAGCGGACCGCACTCAACTTCGTCGGCCACCTGTCGGGCATAGCCACGCTGGTGGCCCGATGGGTGGAGGTAGCGGGTTCTGGTGCCGTTGTGTGGGACACCCGAAAGACCACGCCAGGTCTACGGGTGCTCGAAAAGGCTGCGGTTCGTGCCGGTGGGGGCGCCAATCACAGGGCCAACCTGAGCGAATGGGTGATGATCAAGGACAACCATCTGGTCGGCATGGACGTGGCTGCCGCAGTGGAGGCGGCCATGTCACGTTGGCCCGGTCGCGCAGTCCACGTGGAGTGCGACGAGATGGATCAGGTCGTCGAGGCCCTGGATGCCGGGGTCGATGCGATCCTGTTGGACAACATGAGCACCTCCCAGGTCCGGGCATGCGTGGAGGTGGTGGACGCATGGGAGCAAGAACACGGTGACCGCCCACTGCTGGAAGCGTCCGGCGGCATGACCCTCGACGTTCTGGCCGACTATGCGGCAACCGGCGTGGACTGTATTTCCAGTGGCGCATTGACCAACTCGGCCCCTACCCTCGATGTGGGCCTCGACATGGACCCTGATCTGGAATGCTTGTCCGGATGATCTCGACAACCGGGCATGGAGGCCTTCAGTGCTGCTGACCATCGACGTGGGCAACACCCAGACTGTTGTCGGCCTCTACGAGGACGACTGCGATGCCGCCACCGCCGAGACGGGCCTGGTGGAACACTGGCGTATTGCCACCGATGATGCCCGGACTGCTGACGAGCATGCGGTGGTGATCGGCAACCTCCTGCAGTCAGCCGGCTACGACCTCGACGTTGGTGGCGTGAGCGTCTGCTCAGGCGTACCCAGGGTCCTGGCCAGCCTGCGGGAGATGATCGACCGCTACACCGGTGTTGATCCGGTCGTGATCGAACCCGGTGTGCGGACCGGAATGCCGATTCTCTACGACAACCCCAAGGAGGTTGGTGCCGACCGGATCGCCAACGCCGTGGCTGCGTACGCCCTTTACGGGGGCCCAAGCGTTGTCGTCGACTTCGGTACCGGCAACAACTTCGATGTGATCTCGGCCGACGGGGAGTTCATCGGTGGTGCCATCGCACCGGGCATCGAGGTCAGCCTCGATGCACTTTTCGGCAGGGCTGCGGCGCTCAGGTCTGTCGAGTTGGTCGAGCCACGGAGCGTCATCGGCAAGAGCACCGTCGAGTCGCTCCAGTCCGGGGCCGTATACGGCTTCGCCGCTCAGATCGACGGCATGGTCGGGAGGTTCCGCAACGAGCTTGGCGACTGCACTGTCATCGCAACGGGCGGACTGGCTCCGCTCATATCGCCGGTGGCCGAGTCGATTCAACACGTCGAGCCGTTTCTCACCCTCCACGGGCTCCGCCTTGTGTTCAACCTGAACCGGGAGGAGCGATCGAAATGAGCGACCCGTCCGGCGACTCCACGCCCTACCGCTTCGAGCCGACCACCACCGTCGCTGAACTCCATGACGGCTACGACCAGCTGGAGGACGGCGAAGAGACGGGGGTAGAGGTCACCGTCGCCGGGAGGCTGATGCTTCGCCGCGACCAGGGCAAGCTGGCCTTCGGTGTGCTGGCTGACCAGACCGGTCGTATCCAGCTGTTCGCCCCCCAGGCCTCCACACCGGACTTCGACGGTTTCACGAGCCTGCACATCGGTGACTGGCTGGGGGTCACCGGAGAGGTCATCAAGACCCGCCGTGGCGAGTTGTCGGTCCGCGTCGGTTCGTGGGTGCGCCTGGCAGAGGCAAGGCTGCCGTTCCCCGACAAGTGGCACGGCATTTCAGACCCCGACACCCGCTTCCGTCAGCGTTACGTGGATCTGTGGGTGACCGACGAGGCCCGGCGGGTGTTCACCCTGCGTAGCCGGGCCGTTTCGCTGATGCGTCGCTGGCTGGAGGACCGGAACTTCATGGAGGTGGAGACACCTGTATTTCATCCCATACCTGGCGGTGCTGCCGCCCAGCCGTTCACGACCCATCACAACGCCCTGGACCTGGACCTCTACCTGCGTATCGCCCCCGAGCTGTACCTCAAGAGGTTGACGGTCGGTGGCTTCGAGCGGGTGTTCGAGATAGCACGGGTGTTCCGCAACGAGGGGCTGTCGACCCGACACAACCCGGAGTTCACGATGCTGGAGCTGTATCAGGCGTACGCCGACTACGGCGACATCATGGTGCTGGTCGAGGAGCTCGTGGCCCACCTGGCCGTGGAGCTTTTGGGTACCACCTCGCTCGTGTACGACGGTCGCGATCTGGACCTTTCCGTGCCGTGGAGGCGTGCCACCATGTTCGACCTCCTCGAGGAACACAGCGGGTTACGTGTCGACATGGAGACACCACGATCCGTGCTGGTCGGCTACTGCGAGGAGCGGGGCATCCCCGTCGAGGATCATCACGGTGTCGGCAAGCTGATCCTGGAGCTCTACGAGAAGACCACTGAACCCGAGTTGTGGGGTCCGGTGTTCGTCACCGACTACCCGAGGGAGGTCTCGCCGCTGGCACGTGACCACCGCACCAGCCCCGGGCTGGTCGAGCGGTTCGAGGGGATCGTCGCCGGACGCGAGATCTGTAATGCCTTCAGCGAGTTGGTGGACCCCGATGAACAGAGGGCCCGCTTCGGCGCTCAGGAGGCCGACAGGGCCGCGGGTGACGTCGAGGCAATGGTCGTGGACGAGGACTACCTGCGTGCGCTCGAGTATGGGCTTCCGCCCACCGGCGGCCTCGGCATCGGTATCGACCGGCTGGTGATGCTGCTGGGTGGGGTGTCGGCCATTCGCGATGTGATCCTGTTTCCGACGTTGCGTCCCGAACAGGGGTCAGCCGACCAGGCCTGACAGGCTCAGCCGTTTAGGTCTGCCACCCGCGCCAGTAGGAGGTCGCAGGTGGAGCGCAGCGTCGACACGGCCGGTGTGTCGGGCAGGTCCACGAGTGAGGCCCGTGCCCTGTCGGTGAACTCCATGGCGGTTCCGGTTGCTGCGGCGATTGCGGGATCGGATCGCACGATCATGCGGGCCTTGTCGCGGGTGGCGTCGTCGATGGGGCCGCCCAGCAGGTTGCGTAGCTCGTCTCCGGAGGGCCCCTCCATTGCCAGGATCACCGGCAGGGTGTAGACGCCCTCGACCAGGTCGTTGCCGGCCGGCTTCCCCAGCTGCTCGTCGGTGGCGACAACGTCCAGGATGTCGTCGATGACCTGAAAGGCCATGCCGTAGTGGTGGCCGAAGTCTGCCACCGCCTCGATGAGAGGGCGGGGGTGATCTGCCACTATTGCCCCGACACGGGCTGCCGTGGCGAGCAGGGCGGCGGTCTTGCCGGAGATGGACGTGAGGTACGCCTCGCGGGTGCGATCAACGTCGAACGCATGTCGCATCTCTCGGATCTGACCCTCGCAGAGTGAGGCGATCGTGGATGCCAGTAGGCCTGCCACCTCGGTTCCCAGGCTGGCGGCAATCTGGGAGGCGCGTGCAAGCAGGTAGTCGCCGGCGAGGATGGCCTCAAGGTTGCCCCAGCGGGCGTTGACGCTCTCGACGGTGCGTCGGGTGTCGGCACCGTCCATCACGTCGTCGTGGTAGAGCGACCCCTGGTGGACCAACTCCACGGCAACGCCGCCGGAGATGACGTCGTCGGTGGCGCTACCTGGTTGCGGGTTGGCCACCAGCGAGGCTGTAATCGCGAGCGCCGGTCTGATTCGCTTGCCACCGGCATCGATGAGGTGCCTGGCCACCTCGGTCAGGAACGGTTCGTCAGCCTCGACGGCACGGCGCAGGCCGGCTTCGATCCGCTCCAGGTCGGCAGCCATCCCGGGGGGATCCAGGAGAGGTGTCGGGTTCGCCACCCGTGGAGGATAGGACGCGGCGAAGGGTGACCGAAACTGTGAGAGCGGCCGATACTGCAGTCGGTGAGGTTGGCGCCGGTTGCTGACAGGCGGCTGCCGGTAGGCTTGTCCGACAGGACCGGTGTCAGCGGGCCGCCCAGGCGGCTGCGTGTTGGTCGGTTCACAGGCATTCAAGAGGCACACGACAGGAGCAGCCGGTTGTTCGAGCGGTTCACAGACAGAGCGCGAAGGGTCGTGGTACTGGCCCAGGAAGAGGCGCGCCTTCTCAACCACAACTACATCGGCACCGAGCACATTCTGCTGGGTCTCATCCACGAGGGCGAAGGAGTGGCGGCCAAGGCCCTCGAGTCTCTCGGTATCTCACTTGAGGCTGTTCGCAGCCAGGTCGAGGAGCTCATCGGGCAGGGCGGTAGTTCGCCAAGTGGCCACATCCCGTTCACCCCCCGCGCCAAGAAGGTTCTGGAGTTGTCGCTGCGCGAGGCCCTTCAGTTGGGGCACAACTACATCGGCACCGAGCACATCTTGTTGGGTCTCATCCGTGAGGGTGAGGGCGTGGCTGCACAGGTTCTCGTGAAGTTGGGAGCGGACCTGTCCCGGGTGCGCCAGCAGGTCATCCAGCTTCTATCGGGTTACTCGGGTGCAGCTTCAGGTCAGGGCTCGGGAGAGAAGGCAGGTGCCACAACAGGTGGCAGCAGCGGCGACCAGAGTTCTGGTTCGCTTGTGCTCGACCAGTTCGGACGCAACCTCACACAGGCTGCTCGTGACAAGACCCTGGACCCGGTCATTGGCCGAGTGCGCGAGACCGAGCGTGTAATGCAGGTTCTGTCGCGACGCACCAAGAACAACCCGGTGCTCATTGGTGAGCCCGGTGTGGGCAAGACGGCGATAGTCGAGGGCCTGGCCCAGATGATCGCCAACGACGACGTCCCCGAGACCATCGCCGACAAGCAGGTCTACACCCTCGACCTGGGCGCCCTGGTTGCCGGGAGCCGTTACCGCGGCGACTTCGAGGAGCGTCTCAAGAAGGTCCTGAAAGAGATCCAGACCCGTGGCGACATCGTCTTGTTCATTGACGAGATCCACACTCTGGTGGGTGCTGGCGCCGCCGAGGGCGCAATAGACGCTGCTTCGATTCTGAAGCCCATGTTGGCGCGTGGCGAGTTGCAGACCATCGGTGCCACCACCCTCGACGAGTACCGCAAGCACTTTGAGAAGGATGCGGCGCTTGAGCGCAGGTTCCAGCCCGTCAAGGTCGACGAGCCCACCGTCGCACACACGATCGAGATTCTGAAAGGCCTCCGTGAGCGCTACGAGACCCACCACCGGGTGACCATCACCGATCAGGCTCTGGTGGCGGCTGCCAACCTGGCTGATCGCTACATTTCGGACCGCTTCCTTCCTGACAAGGCCATTGACCTGATCGACGAGGCCGGTTCCCGGCTGCGCATCAGGCGCATGCACACCCCGGACGACCTGCGTGAGCTCGAGGTCGCCCTGGCCGAGGTTGTGATGAAGAAGAAGGCCGCCGTAGAGGCTCAGGACTTCGAGGAGGCCGGAAACCTCCGCGATCAGGAAAAGGAGATCCTGACCCGCAAGGATGCCAAGGAAGCCGAGATCCGCTCCTCGGGAGTGGATCTGTTCGACGAGGTCGACGAGGAGGCCATCGCCGAGGTCCTTTCGGTCTGGACCGGCATTCCCGTCTACAAGCTCACCGAAGAGGAGACCCAGAAGCTGCTTCGCATGGAAGACGAGCTGCACAAGCGGGTCATTGGCCAGGAGGACGCCATCAAGGCTGTCAGCCAGGCCATCCGCCGCACTCGTGCGGGTCTCAAGGACCCGAAGCGGCCGTCTGGTTCGTTTGTGTTCCTGGGGCCGTCCGGTGTCGGCAAGACCGAGCTGGCCAAGACCCTCGCCGAGTTCCTATTCGGCGATGAGGACGCGCTTGTGGCCCTCGACATGTCCGAGTACATGGAGAAGCACACGGTCAGCCGCCTGGTTGGCTCGCCTCCCGGGTACGTCGGCTACGACGAGGGCGGCCAGCTGACAGAGGCGGTCCGACGGCGCCCGTTCTCGGTTGTTCTCTTTGACGAGGTCGAGAAGGCTCATCCCGACGTGTTCAACACGCTCCTCCAGATTCTGGAAGAGGGTCGGCTCACCGATTCGCAGGGCCGGTCCGTCGACTTCCGCAACACGGTTCTGATCATGACCTCCAACCTGGGCACCGCCGATCTGCGCAAGGCCAACCTTGGCTTCACCAAGTCAGACGAGGCCGTGTCCTATGAGCGCATGAAGGCCAAGGTCAACGATGCGCTCAAGGACCACTTCCGTCCCGAGTTCCTGAACCGCATCGATGACACGATCGTGTTCCACGAGCTGACCGTTCCCGAGGTGACCCGCATCGTCGACCTCATGATTCGCCGTGTGTCCACCCAGCTTGCGGGTCAGGGCCTTGGCCTGGAGTTGACCGATGCGGCCAAGGACCATCTGGCCCGTGAGGGCTACGACCCCACGATGGGTGCCCGTCCGCTTCGTCGTGCCATCCAGCACCTTGTCGAGGATCCGCTCAGCGAACGCCTGTTGAACAAGGAGTTCACGGCTGGTCAGATCATCATCGTCGACGTGGCAACAGAAGAGGAGTTGGCCGAGGCCGGCGACGATGCATCGAAGCTGGTGTTCCGCTCCATTGAGGGCTTCGAGCCGCCGACGGTCGAGATGGCCGTAGAGGGCGCCGAGTAGCCACCGGACCGACGGCGCCCTTGTGGGCCTCGTTCCCACCTGTATGTCCTGCTGGCTAGCGTCATGACCATGTCGCCGCTGCTGTTTCGCCTGATGCCGCAGCCTCTGCCAGGCGGTGGGCCACGTCGTTGTCGCCGACTGCTGTTGTTGATGGTCGTCGTGGTCTTGACGGGTTCTGGCTGCCAGGTCGACTCCACGGTGGCTATAGGCCTGGCCGAGAACGGATCGGGTGTTGTCGAGGTCGGTTTGGTGCTCGACGATGCGGCAGTCGAGGCCGTTGGCGGCATCGACCACCAGATTCGGCTGGACGACCTTGTGGATGCCGGCTGGGATGTCGATGGCCCCAACCGTTCCAATGATTCAGGTCTCACGTCGATCGTCGCCTCAAAGGCCTTCGAGGTGCCTGATCGGCTGCCGTCGATTCTGGATGAGATCGCCGGACCCGGGGTGTTTGAGCGAATGGGCCTGTCGCGTGAGCGCTCCTTCGCGCGCACCACGTGGAGCCTCAGCGGACGGATCGATCTCTCTGGAGGCATTGAGGCATTCAGCGATCCGGCCCTTGCCGAGGCGCTCTCGGGGCTACCCCTGGGGCGCACCCGTGAGGAACTGGCGGCTCTGGCAGGCTGTCAGGGCTGCGATCCGGCCGATTCGTTCAACATGCACCTTGTTGTGACCCTTCCCGGTGAGTTGATCGCCGATGCCGACCTAGTAGATGGTTCGAGTGCCACTTGGACGGTTTCGCTGGCTGATTCGGCACCGACGGTCGTGAACGTGACTGGTTCGGTCGTGGACCGGGCGCCAAGACTCTGGCTGGGAGCAGCGCTGACCTCGGCGGCCCTGTTGGTCCTGTTGGGCGTGTCAAGGCTGGTTCGGCGCACCCTCGGGCACAACCCCCTCCGAGGTCGGGTGGGGCACCTCCCAAAGCCAACCCGTCGACGCCGTCGCGCTACGGAGATCATCGAACAGATGCCGCCGCGACCTGAGGAGGTGGCTGAGCGTCGTCTGGAACTCGTTGTGCTCGGAGGAATCGGCGTTGTCTGGGACGGTGGGACCGACCCTGAGGGACTGCTTGTGTCCTTCGTCAGGGAGCATGGTGGCGTCGCCGATCCGAGAGAGGTTGCGGACCGGTACCGTGCCGCCAGCCTCGGCCAGGTCTCAGCAGGTGAGTTCTGGACGGCTGTCGGGGTTTTGGGTGATGCCGATGAACTGGATGCCGGGTATCTCTCAGGGGTCCGGCTACGGCCCGACGTTTCGGCGTTCCTGGGCCAGATGGCGCAGAGGAACATGACCGTGGCCTGCCTGACCAACGCGGTGCTTCCGTGGACCGTGCTGCTGCGGAGCAGGTTCGACCTTGATGCCCTCATCAGCCACTGGGTGGTCAGCGGCGAGGTCGGTGCCCGCAAGCCGGGTCAGGCGATGTTTGAGGCTCTGAGACGCATGTCCGGTGTCCCATTTGCGAACATGCTCCTGATCGATTCAGAGGTCGCAACGTTGGAGGCGGCCAGGACGATGGGCATGTCGACGGTTCTCATGAGCGGCACGGCGCTCATACCGGAGGGTTTCGCTCATCCCACGATCGATGACTTTTCTGGCCTGTTCCGACAGAAGGGCGGTCAGCCGCCGGGCCAGTAGAGGGCTGACCGGCTTCTTCTGGGTCTTGTCACAGGCCCTCTCTAGGGTCGCCTGCGTGTCAACCCGTGTGAACCCGACAGGCAGCCTCAAGGTCGTCAGGAGCCCGTCCGGCCGAGCTGCCGGTCGAACGTCATTCATCTGTTCCGGTTGTGGAGCCTCCCAGCCCAAGTGGGTTGGTTGTTGTCCCGGCTGTGGCGAGTGGAACACCCTTGAGGAATCTTGCGTTGTGGCCTCGGTGCCGTCAGACATCGGCGGGGCCATTCCGATAACAGAGGTCTCTTCGGCGTCGTTCCAGCCGGTTGCCACGGGAATCAGCGAACTGGACCGGGCACTGGGTGGTGGCCTGGTGGCTGGCTCCGTGACCCTCATTGGTGGTGAGCCGGGAATCGGCAAGTCCACCCTGACGCTCCAGCTGGCGGCAGAGAGAGTTCGTAACGGGGGCGGCGTGCTCATGGCGTGCGCCGAGGAGTCTCCGACCCAGGTGAGGGGCCGTGCCGAACGGCTGGGTGGTCTCCACGATGGCCTGTTGGTCACAGCTGAGACCTCGGTCGAGGGAATCATGGAGCTTGTTGACAGGCACCAGCCTGATCTCGTTGTCGTTGACTCCATCCAGACCGTTCATCTGGAGGCAGCGGCCAGCGGTCCGCCGGGCAGCACCAACCAGGTGAGGGCGTGCGCCCAGCGTCTGGTGGTCGAGGCCAAGGAGCGTGGCATTGCCACCGTGATCGTCGGACACCTCACCAAGGACGGTTCCCTTGCCGGTCCCAAGGTGCTTGAACACGTTGTCGACACCGTGACCGAGTTGGCCGGTGACCGCCACCATGCCCTGAGGTTGCTCAGGGTGTCCAAGCACCGATTCGGCCCCACCGACGAGCTGGGGCTCTTCGAGATGGCTACCGGTGGCCTGTTGCCGGTCGAGGATCCAAGCCGGCTGTTTCTTGCCGACAGGTCGGCCGGCTCATCAGGTTCGGTGGTGCTACCCGCCATGGAGGGCCACCGGACCGTCCTGGTCGAGCTCCAGGCTCTGGTGGCCCGGTCCACCACGCCTCACCCAAGGCGTTCCTCCCAGGGTGTCGACCAGCGCCGTCTTGCCTTGTTGCTGGCTGTCCTCGAGCGTCGGGTGGGTCTGGACCTGACCCAGGTCGACGTCTACGCCACCGCTGTCGGCGGTGTGCAGGTGAACGAACCCGGATCCGATCTTCCGCTGGCTCTGGCTGTCGTGTCGGCTGCCACGGACCGTCCCGTCGGTGCCGAGGTTGTGGCATGTGGCGAGGTCGGCCTAGGCGGCGAGGTCCGTCAGGTGGCTGGGCTCGAGAGGCGGCTGCATGAGGCCCATCGTCTGGGTTTTCGACAGGCGATCCTGCCCGAGTCCGCCCCCGAGCCACCAGAGGGCATGTCTGCCATGAGGGTCGCAACCCTTGCCGATGCTGTAGCGGCGGCAGGTTTGTCCACCGGTTCTGATGTCATCTCTTCAACCGGGGTAACCGTGTAGATGGGTCGGGCCTCTATGGGGTAAGCAGGGGGCATGAGAATTCAGCTTCCTTCCGGAACCGCTGCAGAACTGGTCCACCCGTCTACGGGCCCTTCCAATCGCGGCCTCGTGGTGATCCCCGACATCATGGGGTTGCGGCCGCTCTGTGACGGGATCGTGGCGGACCTGTCTGAGGCCAACGGCTGGTCGGTCTGTGCCTATGAGCTGTATCCGGGTCAGGAGCATCTGGACCTGGAGGGGCGCCATGAGGCGTCTGCCGCCATGGACGACGATCGGGTTCTGGGTGATGCGGTCGCTGCAGCCGATGCGACCGGAGCCGGAACCGTCGCCATTCTGGGTTTCTGCATGGGCGGCATGTATGTGCTCAAGGCTGTGGCCACCGGCCGGTTTGACCGGCACTGCCCCTTCTACGGGATGATCCGGGTGCCTGAGCGGTGGCAGGGTGCCGGTCAGGGCGAGCCGCTGGATGCGCTCAGTCGGGGCGACGCCTCGTCGGTACTGGCCATCATCGGGTGCGACGACCCGTACACCCCGCCCGGCGACGTCGACGATCTTGAGGCAACAGGAGCGACCGTTGCCCGCTACGAGGGTGCCGGCCACGGTTTCGTCCATGACCCGTCACGGCCGTCGCACAGGGCAGCCGATGCAGCCGATGCCTGGAAGAGGGTGTTGGAGTGGATCGGGCCCTGAGGGACCCGGCTGAACCTGGTCAGCGGGCCCTGATGGTGAGCTGTTCCCGGTTGGTTACCCGGTAGGTGCGGTCGATCTGTTCAATCCATCCGAGCCTTATGAACGAGGCGATGGCCTTGTTGACGCGTTCACGTGACGCACCGACCATGCCGGCCAGCTCCTCCTGGGTGATCGGGAGGAAGAACTCGTCTGAGTCGCTGGCCAGCTCCAGAAGCCGCTTGGCGGTCCTTCCGGTGACATCCAGAAAGACCGAGTCGGCCAGGGCCTCGTCCATGTTGCGGAGCCGGCTGGCCAGCATCTCGACGACGGGCCAAAGAAGGGACGGGTCGTCCTGGTAGAGGCTCCTGAGTGGCTCATAGGGGACCGCTGTGACAACTGAGGCTTCGAGGGAGCGGGCTTGGGCTGAGCGGCCCCGCCCGCTGAACAGGCCCATCTCGCCAAAGAGGTCGCCCGGTTCCATGAGGGCGACCATCGACTCACGGCCGTCGACTGATTTGTTTGCGATGGCTATTCGGCCCGCCACGACCACGTAGAGCTCGTCGGGGTCATCGCCCTCGCTGAAGATGACGTCTCCGCGCTGCAGATCACGGTCGGTGGCGGCCGCCGCTATGGCGTCGAGGTCGGCCTGGTCGAGGCCGGCGAAGAGGGTTGTTTCGCTGAGGAGGGTGGTGTCTGGCATGTCGGTTGGCCATGCTAGTTACGTGCGACACCACCAATCAGCATCGACGGCGGGTTCTGCCACATTTCTGCCTTGCGCCAGGGGGTCGTTGTGAGCCTCTGGACAGTGGTCGTTGCTGCCGGGAACGGCCTTCGGTTTGGCTCCGACAAGCAGTCGGCCGACCTTGGGGGAGTGTCGGTGCTGGAACGCTCGGTGGCCACCGCATCCGAGGTCTCCGACGGTGTGGTCGTGGTGGTGGCCGATGGCCGGGTCGATGAGGTTCGCCAGATCGTTGGTGCGCAGGCCGTGGTCGAGGTTGTCTCAGGAGGCTCGACACGTTCCGAGTCGGTGCGGGCGGGTCTGGCGCTGGTTCCCGAGGCTGTTGAGGTAGTCCTGGTCCACGATGGCGCCCGTCCCCTGGCGTCCCTGGCCGTCTACGAGCGTGTCGTCGCTGCCGTGAGGGCGGGTGCTGATGCCGTTGTTCCGGCCGTGGCTGTCTCCGACACGCTGCGGTCCACCTCAGGTTCACTGGACCGTGAGGGCGTGATGGCCGTGCAGACACCCCAGGGCTTTTCAGCCGCCGTTATCAGGGCGGCCCATGCAGCCGGAGGCGATGCAACCGACGACGCCACGATGGTGGAGGCCAACGGTGGCACAGTGGTGGTTGTGGATGGAGAGGCCGACAACATCAAGATCACCCGACCGGTTGACCTGGAGGTCGCCCGGCGGTTGTCGGCGGGAGGACAGGCCGATGTCTGAGATACGCGTGGGGCAGGGATATGACGTGCATGCGTTCTGCGACGATCCGGCACGGCAGTTGGTGCTTGGTGGTGTGGTGTTCGAGGGGCCCGGCCTGGTCGGGCACAGCGACGCCGATCCGGTGGCCCACGCCTGCATCGATGCCCTGTTGGGGGCAGCTGGTATGGGCGACATCGGCGATCGGTTTCCCGACACGGATCCGTCCCATGCGGGCGCTGACAGCATTGGTCTGCTCGCCGACACCGTCGCCGCAGTCGCGGCCGAGGGCTGGCGGGTGGTGAACATGGACTGCACGGTGGTTCTGGAGGTACCGAGGCTGGCACCCCGGAGGGGTGAGATGCAGGACCGACTGGGTTCGGTTCTGGGCGCGCCGGTCTCGGTGAAGGCCAAGCGGGCCGAGGGCCTCGGTGCCCTTGGGCGGCGTGAGGGAATCGCCGCCATGGCCGCAGTCCTGTTGGAGCGGGGGTGAGCGCCCCGAAGGGCCGCCGTGGGCCTGTCCGGGGTGGCGGAAAGGGCGGCAAGGGTGGTCGTGGAGGAGGACGCGGGGGTGGGCCCGGGCGTGATTCCAGGTCTCGGGGCGGTGCAGGCCAACGTGGTTCAACTCCGGTCAGGAAGAGGGGGCCTGAGCCTCCCAAGGGGCTCGGCGGCGATCAGGTCGAGGGCCGGCACGCCGTACGCGAGTTGCTGCTGGCGGGCACCCGTCGCACGAGAGAGGTCGTGCTGGCCACAGAGATGGATTCGGCTCCGATCCTTGACGACATCATCGACCTGGCCGATGAGGCGAGGGTCTCGATCCGTGAGCTTCCGCGTGCCAAGTTTGAGTCGATGGCAAGGACGGATGCCCCCCAGGGTGTCCTCGCAATGGCTGCTCCTCTGAAGGATCACAGCCTCGAGGATCTTTTGCACCGTGACGCCTCGGGTGCTGATCCGTTCCTCTTGATGCTGGACGGCATCACCGACCCAGGGAACCTGGGAGCGATCCTGCGTTCCGCCGAGTGCGCCGGGGTGACCGGTGTGATCATGCCGAGGCACCGTGCTGCCAGGGTCTCACCAACGGCTGCCAAGGCCGCCGCCGGGGCTATCGAGCACCTGCGTATGGCGAGCGTGTCGGGTCTCCCCAAGGCCATGGGTCGCCTGTCTGATGCTGGTATCTGGTCGGTGGGCCTCGACGTGGGCGGTGACCAGTTGATTCATGATCTGAAGGTTGCCGACCAGCCGTTGGCCCTGGTGATGGGGGCTGAGGGTGCGGGCCTGTCGCGTCTGGTGAGCGAGCGTTGCGACGCCCTGGCACACATCCCCCTGCGGGGGGTGTTGGGTTCCATGAACGTCTCGGCTGCGGCTGCGGTGGCTCTCTTTGAGGTGGCACGTCACAGGAATACGGCCGAAACGGGTTCGGTGGAGCCCGAGGTCGGATTCGAACCGACGACCTGACGCTTACAAGGCGCCTGCTCTGACCAACTGAGCTACTCGGGCGGGTGGCGCGCAACGTGGCGCGCAATGCCCACGGGACGCGATCCCTTCGGCCGCAAGGCTACTGAGGTCGATCGGTGGTCGGGCCCATGAATTGGACGTCAGCTAGGAGTCGGCCACTGTGAAACTCAGGCTTTGAAGGCCTCGACCGCCAAGATCCTGAACTACCCTGCGCGCACCAGAGCCTGTGCGAATGATGGGGAGGTGCGGTGCGATGACTCCAGTCGAGAACACCATCGTGGACTTGGACGAGGATCAGATCCGCGTTGACCTGGCTGCCGCCTTCCGGCTGGCCGCCAGGATGGATTTGCACGAGTCGGTGGCCAACCACTTCAGCGCCACCGTCTCGACTGACGGCAAGCGTTTCCTCTGCAACCCGAAGTGGAGGCATTTCGGGTTGGTGAGGGCCAGTGAACTACTGCTTCTTGATGCCGACGATCCTTCGACCATGGACCGACCGGATGCTCCGGATCCGTCCGCATGGTGTATCCACGGTGCAATCCACGCCCGGATTCCGACCGCCCGGGCCGTGCTGCACTGCCACCCTCCGTACGCCACGGCCATGTGCGGGCTGGCCGACCCGACCATTCCGCCGATCGACCAGGCAACGGCCCGTTTCTGGGGTCGCACCGTCTACGACATGGATATTGGTGGGCCACCTGACGAGCCGGCCGAGGGAGCCCGGGTGGCTGAGGCCATGGTGGGTAACACGGTGATGATGATGGGCAACCACGGTGTGACCGTGGTCGGTGAGACCGTGGCCCACGCCTTCGAGGAGCTGTACTATCTGGAGCGTGCCTGCAGAAACGTGGTTCTGGCACTCAGCTCAGGCAGGCCGCTGCGGGTAATGGACGATGCCCTGGCCGCCAGCGTGGTCAGGATGTGGGACCGCTTCGCCGACCAGAGTCTGGCGCACTTCGCCGAGCAGAAGGCTCTTCTGGACCTTGAGGATTCCAGCTACCGGAACTGACGGTGGGCAACCCGGTATGGCGGGGTTGGAACGGGTAGCAACATGACCGATGATCGCAGGATGAGGGAGGGGTGCCGTGTCTGAAAACCGGATGGAGGTCAGCCGGGCCATTGCAGCTGAGCCGGCCGAGGTGTTCGCCGTGCTGGCCAGCCCTGCCGGACATGTCGCGATCGACGCATCAGGCATGTTGATGTCGGCTGACGGGCCGCCTGTAACCGCCGTAGGTGACCGTTTCGACGTGGAGATGGACCGCGACTCCATACGCGACTTCGACCTCGGTGAATACACGGTCACGGTGGTGATCGAGACCTTCGACCAGGACCGTGAGATCGCCTGGACCATCGACGGTTCGATACAGCCGCCGATCGGCCACTATTACGGCTACAGGCTTGAGGCAATCGAGGGAGGAACCACGGTCACGTCGTACTACGACTGGTCCGAAATCCACGAGGCCTATGCCGGTGTGGCGGACGCCATCTTCCCCGTGATCTCTGAGACGAACCTGCTGGCTACCCTCGGGATCCTTGCCCGCACGGTCGCCACCGGGCGGCCACGGCCCGGAGCAAAGCGCTCGAACTGACCGTTGTCGGCACTGATGACATTGCTACATGGTTGTGCCACAGGTCCGGGCCGCGCTCGATGGAACATGCCGTTGAAGCCTTTGTCCAACCGGTAGCTACTCAATCCCTTGGGGGTGCTTGTAAAGCCCTTCTGGCTGGATGATGATCACCACATGGCCCTGACCCAACGCGACCGGGAGATCCTGGACTTCGAGCGCACCTGGTGGGATTCCCCTGCCCCGAAAGATGTGCAGATCCTGGAGCGCTTCGAGTTGTCGGCCACCCGCTACCAACAACTCCTGGCGGTTCTCCTCGAAGATGACGAGGCGATGCTCTACGACCCGCTCGTCGTACGGAGGCTCCAGCGTCATCGCGAGAGGCGCCGCCGCGCCCGCTTCGTGAACCCGGTGGTCGAGGACACCAAGTGAACGTCGGGGGCCGGGGTCGCAACGTCGGGCTGGGCCCCAGCAATCCGGCAGCCGCACCAAGGGCGCTGCTGCTGGTCGCTGTGGCACTGGTCATTGGGCTTGTGCTGTTGTGGAAGGCCGTCGACAACGATGTCGGCATCGTTGTGGTTCCTGAGCCTGCCGGTGGCGATGTCTCGGTTCAGGTAGATGAGACACCTGATGTTGTCGACACCGAGGTTCCTGCCGACTCGGCCGATGTCATACCCACCACGGAGGCTCCACCGGTTACAACCACCACCGCTGCGCTCCTCTTTCCGAGCAAGTCACCAAGCGAGGTGAAGGTACTCGTGGCCAACGGGTCCGGCATTGGTGGTGCTGCAGGCGCTGTCACCGACATGTTGAATCCACGCGGCTACGCGCTCGAGTCGCCGGCCAACGCCAACCCGACCGATGTGTCGGGCGTCTACTACAGGGCCAGCTTCGCCGACGATGCCCGGATGGTGATGGAGGTCATCGCCCCCGGCAACCCTGACCTGCTCTCCCAGATGCCATCCGGTGGCCTTTCGGTACCTGACGGAACTCTCGACCGTTTGGCCAACGCCGATGTCGTGGTGATCCTCGGCTCCGATGGAATCATCTACGCAGGCTGAGTTTCCACGGATGCGGGTCGTGGCCGCACCGGACAAGTTCAGGGGCACCGGATCCGCGGTTCAGGTGGCTGACGCAATTGCACGAGCGGTGTCGAGGGTGGGCGGAGTTGCCGACCGGGTTCCGATGGCCGATGGCGGCGAGGGCACCCTCGACGTGCTGGGTGGACCCAACCGGTCGAGCGTGGTCACCGGGCCCCTCGGCGATCCGGTCGAGGCGGGGTGGCGACTTGATGGTGGTACTGCCGTGATCGAGATGGCGAGGGCATCGGGTCTGGACCTGGCCGGTGGGCCGGTTGGCAACAGCCCACTTGACGCCACGACGGCCGGCACCGGAGAGCTGATCCTTGATGCGGCCGAAAAGGGTGCGCGGCGAATCATCGTGTGTCTGGGCGGGTCGGCCACGACCGATGGCGGCCTCGGGGCACTGAGGGCTATGGGATCCGCGGCCCGCTACCGGGGTGTCGAGTTGCTGGTCGCCTGTGATGTGCGTACCCGGTTCGTAGATGCTGCAGAGGTTTTCGGTCCGCAGAAGGGTGCTGGGCGGGCGCAGGTGGCGATGCTCCGGGGGAGGCTGGAGAGGCTCGTCCAGGTCTATTCCGAGGAGTACGGCGTGGATGTCTCTGACATGGCTAGGGCTGGGGCCGCCGGGGGGTTAGCCGGTGGGTTGGCCGCCGTGGGGGCAGGGCTGGTCGACGGAGTTGACCTGGTGGCCGAGGAGGTGGCTCTCGACGAGATTGTGGCGGGTGCCGATCTGGTTGTCACCGGCGAAGGTCGCCTGGATGCGACCTCCTTTGAAGGCAAGGTGGTGGGTGGCGTCGCCGCCTATACGGCTGCGGCCGGCGTGCCAATGCTGGTGGTGGCTGGGCAGGTGGCCCCTGAAGTTGTCGGCAGGCTCGACTCGGTCTCTCTAGTCGAGGAGTTCGGAAAGGAGCGGGCGATGACCGACACCATCGCATGTGTGGAAGAGGCCGTCGGCTCCCACCTGGACTCCCGCTGGCCGGGATAGTTCGTCATTTTCCATGATGGTGCGGAATCCTGACTGCTTTGGTAGGGTTTATCCCTGATGAGGCGGCCGCCATTCGGCCCGCCCCCCGGAACGATGAACAGGTGGAACCAATGGCTGTAACCGTGCGAATTCCGACCACGCTTCGACCCCTCACGGGCGGAGCCCCCGAGGTCGCTGTTGATGCGGCCACTGTCGGCGAGGCCCTCACCGCCCTCGAGGAGTCACATCCGGGCTTTGGTGAGCGGATCCTCGACGAGGCCGGTGCCCTGCGACGTTTCGTGAACGTGTTTGTGAGCGACGACGATGTGCGCTTCCTGGACGGCCTTGCCACCCATGTACCCGATGGTGACACGGTTGCCATTGTCCCGGCTGTAGCCGGAGGCTGATCCCGGCCGGTTCAGCCCGGCCCCTTCACGTTTGTGGACCTCTTATAGGCGCGTCCGCAGGTTGTGATTCAACGCTCCTGCTGGTTGGATTGGCACTCGCACCATGAGAGTGCCAGCGGCGTGACGTAGAGAATCCCCGCTGCTATCTCACTGACGATGAGTCACCCAGACCAACCTATGAAAGGCATCCGCTGATGGCGAAGATCATCTCGTTCGACGAGGAGGCCCGCCGGTCTCTCGAAAGTGGCATGGACCAGCTGGCAGACGCTGTCCGCGTCACGCTCGGCCCCAAGGGCCGCAATGTAGTTCTTGACAAGAAGTGGGGTGCCCCCACGATCACCAACGACGGCGTATCCATCGCCAAGGAGATCGACCTGGAGGATCCCTACGAGCGGATCGGTGCCGAGCTGGTCAAAGAGGTCGCCAAGAAGACCGATGACGTGGCTGGTGACGGCACCACCACGGCGACCGTCCTGGCATGGTCGATGGTCCACGAGGGCCTACGCAACGTTGCCGCCGGCGCCAACCCCATGTCGATCAAGAAGGGCATCGAGGCCGCGGTCGAGGCCGCCGTCGGGGCCATCGCAGATGCTTCGGTCGACGTGTCCAGCGACAAGGAACAGATCGCCAACGTGGCCGCCATCTCGTCGGCTGACGTTGAGATCGGCGCCATGATCTCAGAGGCGATCGACAAGGTCGGCAAGGACGGTGTCATCACCGTCGAAGAAGGCCAGACCTTTGGCATGGAGATGGACCTGGTCGAGGGCATGCGCTTCGACAAGGGCTACATCTCGCCGTACTTCGTGACCGACCCCGATCGCATGGAGGCGGTCCTGGAGGACCCGTACATCCTGCTGGTCGGCTCAAAGATCACGGCCGTGAGGGACCTGGTTCCGGCTCTTGAGAAGGTCATGCAGGCCGGTAGCAACCTGGTCATCATCGCCGAGGACGTCGAAGGCGAGGCTCTGGCGACCCTCGTCGTCAACAAGATCCGCGGCACCTTCACATCGGTGGCCATCAAGGCCCCCGGCTTCGGCGACCGCCGCAAGGCAATGCTCCAGGACATGGCGATCCTCACCGGAGGTCAGGTCATCTCCGAGGAGGTCGGCCTCAAGGTGGACGGTGTCACCCTCGAGATGCTGGGGCGTGCCCGCAAGATCGTTGTCACAAAGGACGAGACCCTCGTCGTCGAGGGTGCCGGTGACGAGGCCGACATCGCCGGTCGAATCGCCCAGATCAAGGGCGAGATAGAGAACACCGACTCCGACTACGACAGCGAAAAGCTCCAGGAGCGCCTCGCCAAGCTGTCCGGTGGTGTTGCCGTTCTCAAGGTCGGGGCGGCCACCGAGGTCGAGTTGAAGGAGAAGAAGCACCGCATCGAGGATGCCGTCAGCACCACCAAGGCAGCCATCGAAGAGGGTGTCGTTGCCGGTGGTGGCGTAACCCTCCTGCGTGCCCAGGAAGCTGCGGCAGCAGCTGGTGACGGCCTTGAGCGCGACGAGGCGACGGGAGCCCGAATAGTGGCGAAGTCACTCGAGTCGCCCCTCTACCAGATTGCCGTCAACGCAGGCATGGAAGGTGGCGTCATCGTCGAGAGGGTCCGTGCCCTCGACGGTCCCAACGGGCTCAACGCCGAAACGGGCGAATACGAGGACCTGGTCGCTGCCGGCATCATCGATGCAGCCAAGGTGACCCGGTCGGCGCTGCAGAACGCAGCCTCGATTGCTGCTCTGTTCCTCACCACCGAGGCTGTCATCGCTTACGCTCCCGAGGAGGGTGCCGGCGGCGGTATGCCGGACATGGACTTCTAGACGGACCTGCCCCAGGGCAGGGTTCACCCGGAGCGCCCTGCGGGGCGCTCCGTGGCGTTTTGGGGTCAGGGTCGTGTTCACTGGTGTCCGTGACAAAGCGAGTTTGCGACGGAGGCCGATGATTTGGCTGCCAGGGGACGAACCTCGAGGGTTTTGACACGTCGCGTCGACGGTGCCGTGAGCAGTCGCGTCCCCGACGAGCTGATCGTCGAGGAACCTATGTCAATCCGCCTCGACGGCACCCTGGTTGCAACGACGATGCGCACCCCGGGAGACGACTTCGACCTTGCCGTCGGATTCTGTGTGGCGGAGGGCATCCTGAGCGGAGCCCCCGTGAAGGGTGTTCGGTACTGCGGTGAGGGGGCGGCCGTCGAGTCGGCATTCAACGACGTCACGGTGGAAACCGGTGGCTTCGCGCCGGAGCCCACGCCACGCCTGGGTCCGGCTTCGTCATCATGTGGTCTGTGCGGTTCCGTGGCCATTGACGAGTTGTCTGAGCGATTGGAACCCCTCGAGGTGGAACCATTCGACCTCGAATTTCTGGCAGGGCTAACTGATCGCATCGGCGCTGACCATCCGCTGTTCGGAACGACGGGTGCTGTGCACGCGGCCGTTGCCTTTGACCGTTCCGGTGAGCCGATCGTGGTCCGCGAGGACATCGGCCGACACAACGCAGTCGACAAGGTCGTAGGACGCCTCCACCTAGATGGGCTCCTACCGGCCACAGGCCTCGGCCTGTGGGTGAGCGGACGTGCCTCTTTTGAAATTGCACAGAAGGCATGGGCGGCCGGCTTTGCTGCACTCGTAGCAGTTAGCGCCCCGTCGGCGTTGGCCGTCGAGACCGCAAGGGCCGCTGGTTTCCAGTTAGCGGGCTTTGCCAGGGGACGACGTCTCAACCTCTACACGGAGGATTGACGGGTATCTGCCGTTCCGGGGTACCGGGTGGGCCCGGCACTACCTAGAATCCGCTGCGATGACCGAACCCGTCAGCCCCGCCGAGGGCCTCTGCGTACTTCACCTGTTCTGCAGGGTTCCTCCGGCGACCGACGCCGATGCTGTCTGTGCGGCGGTTGCCTCGTCGAGCGCCGCTGGCGACCAAGTGGTTCCTGTGGCAATCCTCGGCCACAAGGCCGATATGGCCCTGATGGTCCTTGGCGACGACCTCTGGAGGTTGCGTGACCTTCAGACGGCGGTCGTGGCTGCAGGCCTTGAGGTGGTCGAGAGTTATTTCTCGATGACGGAGATTTCCGAGTACGCCGCCGGGGTACCCGACGAGATGAAGCAGGCCCGCCTCTATCCGCAGCTTCCCCCTGAGGGAAAGCCGGCGTGGTGCTTTTACCCGATGTCAAAGAGCCGGGTAGTCGGCGCCAACTGGTTCACCCTTCCCTTCGAGGAGCGGATGGACCTGATGCGTGAACACGGCGCCTCAGGCCGAACCTTTGCGGGACGGATACTCCAGGTGGTGACGGGCTCGACCGGTGTCGACGACTTTGAGTGGGGGGTGACCCTGTTCGGCGAGCGACCCGACGACCTCAAAGACGTCGTCTACACGATGCGCTACGACAAGGCGTCGGCCATCTACGCCGAGTTCGGTCCCTTCTACACGGGCATTGTCGATGACATCGACGTGGTGCTGCGCCGCGTCGGCTGCCCTTGACGGTGACTGTCGGGGACCGGGTCGTGGCAACCGGTCTGGCCCACCTGCAACGCGATCTGATGACGCTCGACCGGGTGGTCGTGGCGTTCTCGGGCGGCGCCGATTCGGCCCTGCTGGCCAGGGTCGCCCACGACACACTCGGTTCGGACCGGGTCCAGGCGGTGACGGCCGTGTCGCCATCGCTCGCGGGGGAGCAGTTGGCTGATGCCGAGGCGCTCGCAACCGAATGGGGTCTTCGGTGGTCGACCGTGTCGACCACCGAGATGGAGTCGGCTGCCTACCGGGTCAACGACTCCGACCGGTGTGCTCACTGCAAGGACGCCCTCATGGACGTGCTCGCTCCGATCGCTGCTGTCGACGGTGCCACGGTTGTGCTCGGCGTGAACCTGGACGACCTGACGGATCACAGACCCGGCCAGGTTGCCGCAGCCGACCGTGGAGCACGGTTTCCACTTGCCGATGCCGGGCTAACCAAGGCCGACGTCCGGGACCTCTCCCGCAGTCTCGGCCTTCGCACCTGGGACAAGCCCGCCGCTGCATGCCTCGCCTCCCGTGTCCCCTACGGCACCGAGGTGACGGTGTCTGTGCTCTCGGTGGTGGACCGTGCCGAGGAGGCACTGCGGGCCATGGGCTTTCATGACCTGCGCATTCGCCACTACGGCGACACCGCACGGATCGAGGTCCCGGTCGAGCGTCTTGGCGATGTTCTCGAGAGGCGGGAGGAAGTCGTCGGGGCCATCCGGGCCGTCGGATACGGCTACGTGACCCTTGACCTGGAGGGGCTGCGTTCGGGAAATCTGAACCAGGCTCTCAAGGGCGTCTGAGGGCGGAGTCGCATGACCGTTGTCTTCAGCGTCGCCGACCTTATGGCCGACGGTTCTCTGAGCGGATCTGCGTTCTGTGATTCGCTGACCGTTCGTACCGACCAGTTTCTGGAAGATGTCTTCAGGGCCGGGGACCCGCCCGAGGGGACAGCCCTGGTGGCGGTAGGTGGCTACGGCCGCGGGGAGCTGTGCCCCGGGAGCGACATCGACGTGATCCTGCTCCATCGTTCCGACACGGACGTGTCGGACTTTGCCGAGAGGCTCTGGTACCCGTTGTGGGATGCGGGCCTCAAGTTGGGCCATCAGGTGGGAACCGTCGAACAGATTCTGGCAGTGGCCGACGGCGACCTGGATACCGCCACCAGCCTCCTGGCTGCCCGACACGTCGCTGGCGACACGACCCTGGTGACGGGGCTTTCGGAGGGTGGGCGGCTCCAGTGGATGGACCGGGCTGACGAGAACCTGGCGGCGCTGGCCGCAAGGGTCGATGAACGACATCTGCAGCACGGTGAGGTTGCCTTCCTCCTTGAACCCGAGCTGAAGGAGGGGCGTGGTGGTCTGCGCGACGTCCATACGCTGGCATGGGCCGAGGCCACAGAACCGGTGTTGCACGCCTCTGAGGCGGAGGGCCTCTCTGATGCCTTTGAGGTGCTTCTCACGGTCCGGGTGGAGTTGCACAGGGTGACCGGTGGCCGTTCCGACCGGCTTCTCCTGGAACTGCAGGACGAGGTGGCCGAGCAGCTCGGACATGGCGACGCCGACCGGCTCATGGCCGATGTAGCCGCGGCTGCCGGTGCCATCACCTGGGTGGGTGACGGCGCCTACAGGCGGATCCGCCGTGCCCTCGCCAACCAACAGAGCCCCTTGTCGGTCGGCTTTTCCGGCCCTGAGGTGGACGATCTGGGCTCAGGGCTGATGTTGGACGGTGACAGGCTGTGCCTGGCAGATGGGGTTTCCATCGATGACGACCCGGTGCTGCCCCTGCGCGTGGCAGCCAGGGCGGCGGCCGAGGGGGCCTATCTGGATCGACTCATGTTGGCGAGCCTGGCATCCGATTCACCACCCATGCCCGAGCCGTGGCCCGACGAGGCACGCGAATGCCTTGTGGACCTCTTGTCGGCTGGGCCAGACCTCGTGCAGGTTGTGGAGGACCTGGACCAGGTCGGGTTGTGGGTCCGCCTATTTCCCGAGTGGGAGCCATGCCGGCACCGCCCTCAGCGCAACGCCTACCACCGCTTCACCGTCGACCGTCACCTGCTTGAGGCCACGGCCGGGGCTGCGCGCCTCTGTGACGCCGTCGAGCGACCGGACCTGTTGGTGGTGGGTGCGCTGCTCCACGACATAGGCAAGGGCTACCCGGGGGACCACACAGAGGTTGGAATGGGGCTGGTTCGCACCATCGCTACACGGATGGGCTATCCGGCGGCCGATGTTGACGTTCTGGTGGCGATGGTGAGACACCACCTGCTCCTGCCAGATGTCGCCACCCGGCGCGACCTGGACGATTCAGGGACGATCCTGGCAGTCGCCCAGGCCGTGGATGGTCGGGGTCTGCTGGGCCTGCTGGCGGCCCTCACAGAGGCCGACTCGCTGGCTACCGGCCCCTCAGCATGGAGCCGCTGGAAGGCGGACCTGGTTGGTGACCTGGTGGCGCGTGTCGACTACGTGCTGGCTGGCGGCGACGTCTCCGAACTGGTCGTTGGCCTGTTCCCGAGTCCAGAGCAACGTGTGATGTTGGAGGGCGAAGAGGATGTGGTCTGGGGGGAGGGTCCGACCCTCACTGTCGTGACCACCGACAGGCCCGGTGTGTTTTCCAAGGCTGCCGGCGTGTTGGCCCTCAACGGCCTCGACGTGGTCGATGCATCGGCACACACTGAAATGGGCCGTGCTCTGGCGGTGTTCCGGGTGACGGGTGTGTTCGGGCAGGTTCCCGACTGGCCGGTGGTCGCTGAGCAGGTGGAGCGGGCCCTTGCGGGTCGTCTGGCGCTAGCTGCCCGCCTGGGCGAGCGTTCCCGTACCTACAGGCAGGCGCCCACGGCGGCCAGGCCGGCACGGCCGCGGGTGACTGTCGACAACGAGACATCGGCTGCGGCGACGGTTCTGGAGGTGAGCTGCCCTGACGGGGTCGGGGTGTTGTACCGGATCACCCGGGCGTTCGCCGAGCTTGACCTTGACATCGTTAGCGCCCGCGTGCAGACCATCGGCTCGGACGTGGTCGACGCCTTCTACCTGCGCGACGGCTCTGGTGACCGGATCACGGACCCCGACCACCTTGCCGAGATCGAGCTGTCGGTACTGCGCTGGGTGGTTGTCGACTTCTGAGCCGACGATCCTGCCGGTGATCGCCTACGGTCCCGTTCCATGAGCGACCCGGCCCACCTGCCTCCGTCCCGTCAGGAGTTGCTTCGCTGGGCCGAGTCGCTTTCGGCTATCGCCCGCACCGGCCTGGGCTTCACCGAGGTGCTCTACGAACAGGAGCGCTTTGAGGAGGTGCTGAGGGTTGCTGCCGACATCCGGGTGCGTGCCGAGTCTGGTGGATCCGGAGGGGTCACCGATGACCTGATGCGGGAGTGGATGGCCTCGGTGGGCGAGGGGGTGCCCGGGTACGTAACGCCCAAGTCGACGGTGGCGGCGGTGGTCGGCAACGACGACGGCGAGTTGCTGCTCGTGCAGCGGGCCGAATCCGGGCTCTGGCTCTACCCGACCGGTTGGGCCGACGTGGGCTACTCGCCTTCTGAGGTTGTCATCAAGGAGGTCCTGGAGGAGACGGGCATCCACTGTGAGGTGGTCAGGCCCATCGCCATCCTGGACGGCTTCCGACTGGGCTTCACCGGGATTCCGCTCTACTCGCTGGTGTTCCACTGCCGCATGACCGGCGGCGACCTGAAGGCCCATCCCTTGGAGTGCAGGGATGTCGGGTTCTTCGCCGAGGGCGACCTGCCGGAGGACACGATTCTTCCCGAGGAGTGGGCTGACGAGGCGTTTCGGGCCATCCGGGGCGAGCATGTCGAGGTTCGCTTCGATGCGCCGCGTGACCCGCCGTGGCAGGGAGAAATCGAGGTCTGAGGGTCAGGGCCTGCCGGGCTGGTTGCCTAGGTCACCTCGAGTTGATGAGAGAGCTGAGCAGTGGGTCACTGAAGGCCATGACCTGTTCGAGAAGGTCAGCGAAAAACTCCGGAGTTGTCTCGACGAGACGCTGCTTTCGGCGCCATGCCGTCCATCGCTGCTGGGCGAGGGGGCCATAGCCGGCCAGAACTTCTCGTAGAGGATGGAGTGTGACCTGGCGGTGGCTAGCCGTTCGGGCGATTGCTTCCATGAGAGAGCCATCCTCTATGTCAGCCTCTGCGAGATTTGATATGTCGACGAAGTCCCGCCAGCGCGTGTTGGCTGTGCCTCGTTGGATGGCCGTCACGATCTTTTCGGCCAGGACCAGTTCTATTCGGTATCCGAGGATGTGTATCGGCTGACCACCGAGGGAACGTGGGATGTCAACCGACTCGGGTTGGGGCCACAGCGGATCACCGAAGTTGATGTCGACGTGGAAACGAATCTGGCCGGTCGACAGGGTGCCGAAAATGCGTGCGCGGGTTCCTTCGTAACGGGCGCCGTCCCGGATTGATTCGACGGTGGTGGCCGCGGTGTCAAAGATGAGGCCGTCGTCTACCACAACTGTCAGAATTTCGTTCATGGTCTGTCTTGTCGAGTCAACGTCGTCCGCGACCCCGGTCTTGGCGAGGTCGACGTCTCTGGTGGGCCTGCGAGCGTTGAAGGCGGCGAGGAGGACCCCACCTTTCAGCACGAATTGGGAGGCATGTTGGGATTGGACGAGCCTGTCGAGGAAGCCTTCGAGCCCGTAGATCTGGAGCAGCTCATCTGTGGGTCGCTCTGTCGCTGCGGCCAGTTTGCGTAGGGCCAGGTACACGGAGCCGGATCGGGTTGCATGTGTCGGGCTTCTGGTCACAACAGGATCTCAAGGACGCGCCTGATGGGCGACTCGGCAACAGGGAAGTGGCCTGCCATCCTGAGCAGGTCAGATGCTTGGTTCCCGGGCACCTTGATCCAGCGTTTGAGGGCTTCTACTGCCTGTTCGGGACCGTAGAGGTGGGTGAGCCGGAAGGCATCGACGATCGAGCGGACGGGCCCGTAGATGCCGATGGTGATTTCACCCAGGACGGTGAGGCTGGTTCGGCCAACCTCAAAGGAGTTCTCGTCGAATCGATGCCAGGTGACGGGTGCACTGGTGCGCGGCGTGCGCTTCCGGCGGGGGAGCGCAACGTTGATCATGGGTGGGATCTCGTCGATGAGGCCGTGTCGTGACAGCGAGGTTGTCAGGCACAGGGTTGCGTAGGGTGCTCGTATAGCGATCTCCAGCAGGTCGGGGTCCGCTTCGACATGCGGCTTGGTGAAGATTCCGCGTGCCAGTTGGTTAATCGTCCCTTCGTCGCGCCACTGGTAGAGGACGCGGTCTGAGAGGCCGAGGGTCCGGGCTCTGGCGTGGGTGAAGACGGGAGGGAGGTCTTCGACGACTACGGATCGCATGTATGAAAGTGTAGCCATATCATCACTAGGTGGCTACAGTTGTATGCATCATCCCGGAACGGTGCCTTCCGGCTGGATTGGTGTCCTCGGGGAAGCTGAGGGTCAGGGCCTGCCGGGCTGGTTGCGGAGGAAGTCCTCGATGTCGGCCACCAGCCGGTCGGGGTTGTCGTCTGGTCCCTCGTCGAAGTCCACCTCGAGGCGTTCGACGTACTCGGCGGTGTCGTCGTCTTCGGCGACCAGATCGCTGACCTGGCGTTCATAGGCTGCTGAGGCGATCTCAAGGTCGGTGCAGGGGATGGATGTTCCGAACACTGTGCTGAGGCCCTCGACCAGGGCTAGGGCCGCCTTTGGGGAGGGGGCGCTGGAGACGTAGGCCGGCACACTCGCCCACAGCGAGGCGGTCGGTATGCCGGCTGCCCGCAGGCCCGCCCCGAGCACGCCGACGATGCCGGTGGGTCCCTCGTAGGTGGATGGCGAGAGGCTGAGGTGTTCGGCGATCTCAGCGTCGTCGGAGGTGCCATAGACCTGTACGGGCCTGGTGTGTGGAACGTCGGTTAGCAGCGCTCCAAGGGTGACGGCAAGGCTGGCACCGACCTCTTCGGCGGTTGCGACCACGTGGTCCACGAAAGTCCGCCAGCGCAGCTGGGGTTCGTGGCCGGTCAGGACGACAAGGTCGTGGTTGGTCCCGGGGATATGTGCGGCGTACACGCTTGTGGTCGGCCAGGCGATGTGGCGACTGCCATCGTCGTCGAGGTGGACGCTGGGTCGGGCCACGGTGAAGTCAAAGAAGTCCTCGGCATCGATGGTTGCGACCTCGATCGACTCGAAGTGGTCACGTACGTAGCGGGCGGCGGTGGAGGAGGCCTCGCCTGCGTCGTTCCAGCCCTCGAAGGCCGCTATCAGGATCGGCGATTCAAGGTCGCTGAGCCTCTCGGCGTCGGTCCAGTGCAGGTGCGGTGATGGTGAGCCCGTCATTGGTCGGAGGCTACCGGTGGCCGGTGCAGCGCGCGCCCGTGGGGTGGGCGATCCGGTTGGCCGGCCGGGTCCTTCTACACTCGGCTGCGATGACAGAGCAGCGTGTTGAGATTCGCGAGGCCACCGAGGTCGATGACGCCCTGGTGGCCGCCATGGCCCGGCTTATTCCGCAGTTGTCCAGCTCCAACCCGGCCCCCGACCGGGTGGCGCTGTCGGTGATCGTGGAATCGGATTCCTCGATCCTGTTGCTGGCCGAGGAACAAGGAGAGGTTCTGGGGGCGATGACGCTCGTGGTTTTCCGCATTCCCACGGGTGTGCGGGCGTGGATCGAGGATGTGGTGGTGGACGAGGCAGCCAGGGGCAGGGGTGTGGGTGAGGCCCTCAACCGGGTTGCCATCCAGCGTGCCAGGGATGCGGGTGCCCGGACCGTGGACCTGACCTCCCGTCCGTCCCGGGAGGCCGCCAACCGGCTCTACGGTCGCCTCGGTTTCAAGTTGCGCGACACCAACGTCTACCGCCTGGATCTGTAGCACCCGGACTGGTGGTCCCTTGTTCGACGAATCCGGCGTGGACCGGGCCAAATGGGGCAGCATGGTGGGATGAACGAAAGAACCGAGATCGACTGGCAGGCACTCCGCTCGGTGGCAGCCGAGGCGGCCGCCAACGCATACGCCCCCTACTCGCGGTTCCCCGTGGGTGCAGCAGGCCTTACAGACGACGGCCGGATCGTGTCGGGCTGCAACGTGGAGAACGCCTCCTACGGCCTCACCCTTTGTGCCGAGTGCGGGATGGTCTCAGACATGCACCTCACCGGAGGTGGGCGCCTCGTGGCAGTGGTGGCCACCAACCCTGAGGGTCAGCCACTGGCCCCGTGCGGACGGTGTCGCCAACTGCTCCTCGAGGCCGGAGGCACAGACCTGTTGGTCGATGGTCGCAACGGGCCCCGCTCCATCGTCGAACTGCTGGCCGACCCCTTCTCCCCAGAAGACCTGAACACGCCCTCAGACGGGGGCTGACCCTTGGACACAGTCGACATAATCAGGGCCAAGCGCGACGGCTACCGGCTTAGCGACGAGCAGATCAACTGGTTCATCCACAACTATGCCGCAGGTGGTGTCATCGCCGACGAGCAGGCCGCAGCGCTGGCCATGGCCATCTTCTTTCAGGGAATGGCTCCCGACGAGCTGGCTATCTGGACCGCGGCCATGGTCGATTCGGGTAGCCGCCTGGACCTCAGCGGGGTGGGCCTGCCCACGGTCGACAAGCACTCAACCGGTGGTGTCGGAGACAAGGTCTCTCTGATCCTCGTGCCCCTCGTAGCCGCATGTGGTGCAGCCGTCCCGCAGCTGTCCGGCAGAGGGCTCGGCCACAGCGGTGGCACGCTCGACAAGATGGAGGCGATCTCGGGTTGGAGGGCCTCGCTAAGCGTCGACGAGATGGTCGACCAGATGCGCCGAGTAGGGGGTGTGATAGCCGGGGCCACCGAGGACATAAGCCCGGCCGACCGGCGGCTCTACTCTCTGCGCGATGTGACCGCCACGGTCGACTCCATACCGCTGATCGCCAGCTCGATCATGTCAAAGAAGATCGCCGAGGGCACCGACTCGCTCGTCCTGGACGTGAAATTCGGCTCAGGGGCGTTCATGCCCGAGTTGGACCGTGCCAGGGAGCTGGCTCAAACCATGGTCGGCCTGGGCGAGAACAACGGGGTGCGTACCGTTGCCCTCCTGACAGCCATGCACACGGTTCTGGGAAGGACCGCCGGCAACGCCCTCGAGGTGGTCGAGAGCATCGAGGTCCTGGAAGGAGGAGGTCCCGCCGACCTCATCGAGGTGACCCTTGCGCTCGCAGACGAGATGGTCGCCCTGGCTGGGCTGGACGCCGACCCCGCAGCTGTTCTGGCATCGGGGCGACCCCGCGAGGTGTTTGAGGAGATGGTCGCCGTACAGGGGGGCGACCTCTCAGCGGACCTCCCGGCGGCACCTCACGTTCAGGTCGTCACGGTCGACGAGGCCGGTTGGCTAGGACGCCTTGACTGCCTTTCAGTCGGAATCGCAGCGTGGCGCCTGGGTGCGGGCCGTGCCCGCAAGGAAGACACCGTGAGTGCCTCGGCCGGCGTCGTGTGCCTGGCCAAGCCGGGAGACGCCGTAGAGGCCGGTCAACCGGTTCTGGAACTGCACGCAGAAGACCCGGATCTGTTCGCCGTTGCCCGTGACGCCCTGCAGGGTGCTATCGACGTGGTCGGTGAGGCGCCCGACCCGATGCCGCTGGTAGTTGACCGGATCGGGGCCTGAGGCCCGCTCAGCGCCCGATCGGGTGCCAGACGGTCTTCATCTCCAGGAAGTCACCGATCATGTGCGGGCTGGCACCAGCCGGGTCGGCCCTCACGATGCGCTTCACGTTGTCGGCGGCCGCGGCCACAGCGTCGTCGGCGAGGCCGTCGGGGGCACCGGTGAGGTCCACCGAGTTGACGTCCATGTGGCCCAGCGCCCATGGCAGCAGTTCGGCCTTGTCGCCGGTGAGGATGTTGACCACACCACCGGGAACATCAGAGGTGGCCAGCACCTCAGCCAGGGTCACAGCCGCCAGCGCAGCGGCGCCACCCGTGGCGACTACGGCCGTGTTGCCTGAGACGATCACCGGGGCCAGGCGGGACAACAAGCCGAGCAACGGCGGATCATCCGGTGATGCGACAACCACCACGCCCGTCGGTTCCGGGAAGGTGAAGTTGAAGTACGGGCCAGCGACCGGGTTCACTGTGCCGAGCACCTGGTGAACCTTGTCGGCCCAGCCCGCGTACCAGACCCAGCGGTCGATGGACCTGTCCACCTCGCTGCGGGCGGTACGGGCGGTTTGGCCCATCTCCCGAAGCACCGACGTGAACTCGGCTTTTCGGGACTCCATGACCTCGGCCACCCGGTAGAGCACCTGCCCGCGGTTGTAGGCCGTGCGTCCCGCCCAGCCAGCCTGGGCACCGCGTGCCGCCTTGACTGCTTCGCGGAGGTCCTTACGTGAAGCCTTCGCTGCATTGGCCAACAGCTTCCCGTCGGCCGAGTGGAGCTGGAAAGTGCGCCCCGACTCGGAGCGGGGGAACGCTCCGCCGATGAACAGCTTGAAGGTCTTGTCGACAGGCATGTGCTCGGCCATCACGCACCCCTTCCCTTGGCGCCGGTTCGCTCCCTCAGGTACGGGGCCAGGCCGTGAAGGCCGCCCTCCCGCCCGAAGCCGCTCTCCTTGTAGCCACCAAAGGGGCTGGCCGGGTCGAACCTGTTGTAGGTGTTGGCCCAGACCACGCCGGCCCGCAGCTTCTCAGCCATCCAGAGAATTTTGGAGCCCTTCTCGGTCCAGATACCCGCCGACAGGCCGTAGGGCGTGTTGTTGGCCTTCTCCACGGCCTCCTCGGCGGTGCGGAAGGTCTGAACCGTCAGCACCGGACCGAAGATCTCCTCGCGGGCGACGGTGTGGCTCTGCTGCACCCCGGTGAAAACCGTCGGCGGGAACCAGTAGCCCTTGTCTGGCAGGTCGCACCCGGGTTGGTGGAGGTCGGCGCCCTCGGCCACCCCGGTGGCGACCAGGTCGGTGATGCGCTGCAGTTGGTCAGCCGAGTTGATGGCCCCCACGTCGGTGTTCTTGTCGAGGGGGTCGCCAAGACGCAGGGTCGAGATGCGGCGCATGAGGCGCTCCACGAACTCGTCTGCGATGGACTCCTCCACCAGCAGTCGTGATCCGGCGCAGCAGACATGGCCCTGGTTGGAGTAGATGCCGGTCACGACACCCTCGACCGCCTGATCTACTGCTGAGTCCTCGAAAACGATGTGGGCCGCCTTGCCGCCCAACTCCAGGGTGAGGGGAATCCGACGGGCCGAGGCTGCCCTCTGGATGGCCTTTCCGACCCCTGTGGAACCGGTGAAGGCCAGCTTGTCGACACCGGGATGGTCGACGAGGGCGGCACCTGTCACGCCGGCACCGGTCACGATGTTGACCACGCCCGGGGGCAGGTCCACATCACGCAGGACGTCTGCCAGCAGCAGGGCGGTGAGCGGCGTGGTCTCGGCAGGCTTGAGCACCACGGTGTTGCCGGCGGCAAGTGCCGGCGCCAGCTTCCACGCAGCCATCATGAGGGGAAAGTTCCATGGAACGATCTGGCCGGCCACGCCGTGGGGGGCCATGGTCCTGTTGGGAAAGGCGTATTCCAACTTGTCGGCCCATCCGGCGTAGTAGAAGAACCAGGCGGCCGACAGCGGGAGGTCCAGGTCACGGCTCTCCTTGATGGGCTTGCCGCCGTCCAGGGTCTCGAGCACTGCGAACTCACGGGAGCGCTCCTGAAGTTGGCGGGCGATCCGGAACAGGTATTTTCCCCTCTGGCTTCCAGACATCTGGCCCCACGGCCCCTCAAAGGCGGCACGTGCAGCGGCTACGGCACGGTCGACGTCCTCAGCTGAACCGTCGGCGACGTATGCGAGGTGCTCCTCGGTTGCCGGGTTGACGGTGGCGAAGGTGGCACCCGAGAGGGACTCCACGAAGTCACCGTTGATGAAGTGCCCGTAGCCATCGGCGATGTCGACTACCGCCGTCGATTCAGGTGCCGGGGCGTAGTCGATACCGAAGGGTTCTGGTGTCTTGTCGGAAGGGGCCATGGTCTCAGTCCACCGTGACGTAGTCGGGGCCGCTGTAGCGGCCTGTGTCGAGTTTCTGGAGTTGCATCAGGACGTCGTTGAGCAGGCTGGAGGCTCCCAACCGGAACCGCTCCGGGGTTAGCCAGGCAGACCCCAGGGTTTCGCCCACGATGACCAGATGGTGCCACGCCTGCTTGGAGGTGCGTATCCCGCCGGCCCCCTTTAGGCCCACAACAACGCCGGTCTGGTCCGCGTAGTCGCGGATTGCCTCGGCCATGTTCAGGATCATCGGATGGGTTGCTGCCTTTGGGATCTTGCCTGTGGAGGTCTTGATGAAGTCGGCGCCGGCGGCCATGGCCAGCATCGACGCTCGCCGGACCTGGTCGTAGGAGCCCAGCTCACCCGTCTCCAAGATGACCTTGAGGTGTGATGCGCCACAGGCATCCTTGGCTGCGGCGATCTCATCGTGGGCACGCCCCAGGTCACCGGAGAGGAACGCCGACCGGTTCAGGACGATGTCGATCTCGCCGGCACCCCGACCCACGGCATCGACAATGTCGGCGACCCTCACAGCAGGTGCCGACATGCCGGCAGGAAACGCTCCGGCCACGCTGGCCACGGCCACGCCCGTTCCTGTCGTGGCTTCAACGGCGTGTTCGACCATCTCGGGGTACACGCACACTGCAGCTACCGATGGCACCGTCGGGTCCGAGGGGTCTGGCTTTATCGCCTTCTGGCATAGTGACGCCACCTTGCCGGGCGTGTCGGTGCCCTCAAGGGTGGTCAGGTCGATGCACCTGATCGTGGTGTGCAGGGCGGCCCGCTTGCTGGTGGTCTTGATCGACCGTGTGCACAGGGCTGCGGCGCGTGCCTCAAGTGCGACGGCATCGACCGGGGTCGTGCGCACGGGGCCACCACCGGTGGTCGGAAGGAATGCGGGCGAGGCCGTCATTGTCGCGAGCCTGCCAACAGGAGCCCTGCAGCGTCCATCAGGCCGGCCAGGGTGTGGTCCATCGACTTCTCGGCTGCGGCGAGGTTTTCACCGGGGTCGGTGTCCAGGACCTCGGCGTAGGCCTTCAGCATCGGTTCGGTTCCGCTGGGTCGGACCACCAGGCGTCCGCCTTCCAGGTTGAACACAAGGGCGTCGGTTGGCGGCAACGGCGACCCGGGCAGGGAGAGGTCGGTCACCGACACCACATCCATGTCGGCGATGGCCTCAGGGGGGCCTGACCTCAGGTCGTCCATGAGCCGGGCCATCCGGGACACACCGTCGGGTCCCTCGAACCGGATCGTGCGAAGACCGGTCCTGTGGAGACCGTGGCGGCGCCACAGGTCGTGCAGTCGGTCTACAACCGTGCGGCCGGCCCTCTTCTCGGAGGCAGCCAGTTCCGCAAAGGCCAGTGCTGCGGTGATGCCGTCCTTGTCTCTCACCAGATCACCCACAGCAAACCCGGCAGCCTCCTCGTAGCCGAACACGAAGTCGGCCGACGGGTCGAGCAGGCCCGGCCTGACAATCCACTTGAAGCCGGTGAGGGTCTCGGCGTAGCGTACGCCGTGGTGGGCCGCGATCGACTCCAACATCCTGGATGAGACCACCGTGGTGACCACCAGGCGGTTGTCGCCCGAACCTCCGGCCAGGACGTGGTCGGCCAGCAGTGCGCCCACCTCGTCTCCGGTGAGGGTGCGCCACGCCGCCCCGTCGGGAACCGCCACCGCCAGCCGATCCGCATCCGGGTCGTTGGCCAGCACGATGTCAGTCGACCTTTCGGTTGCCAGGGTGATGGCCAGGTTCAGGGCACCGGGAACCTCGGGGTTTGGGTACTCCACCGTTGGAAAGTCCGGGTCCGGGTCGCCCTGTTCGGGAACCACCGTCGGCTCATCGAAGCCGGCCATCTGGAACGCACCCAGCAGGGTGTCCCTACCCACACCATGAAGCGGTGTGTAGACGACCGAGAGGCCACGGGGCGAGTCGACCCCTACGACCGAAGTCGCTGTCTCCATGTAGCGGGTCACCTCCGCCTGGCCCGCCCGCGTGATGAGGGGGTCGTCAGGTGCTGCGAGATCGTCGTCGGTAGGCAGCGGTGCCCCCTCGATCAGGGCCGATATCTCAGAATCAATTGGTGAGATGATCTGGGCACCGTCGGTCCAGTACACCTTGTAGCCGTTGTCGGCACGCGGGTTGTGGCTGGCCGTGACCATGATTCCGGCGTCGGCCCCACGGTCCCGCAGGGTGAACGCCAGGACCGGCGTAGGCAGCGGCCCCGGCAGCAGGATGCTGGCGACACCCCGGGCTGCCAGCACCCTCACGGTGTCCTCGGCGAACACGTCGCTCATGTGGCGTGCGTCAAAGCCCACAACCACCAGCGGGGTCGCACTGGTCGAACCGTTGTCAGCTGTCAGGTGGCCGGCGATGGCCGCGGCGGTCATCCGCACCATCACACGGTTCATTCGCATAGGGCCGGCTCCGAGCGCCCCACGAAGGCCCGCTGTTCCAAACATCAGCCTGTCGCCGAAGCGCTGCTCCAGGTCTTCGCCTCCATCGGCCAGCAACTTCTCGATCTCGGCCCGCGTGTCGTCGTCGGGATCAACCTCCAGCCAACTGTGGGCGGTCTGGGCTGAGCTGTCGGTGCGGGTGACCGTGCTCACAGCCTCTCCAGCACACCGCGCAGCAGCGCCAACATGCGGGGTGCAGCGGCACGGGCCGCCTCGAGCACCTCGGCGTGGTCCAGGTTCTCGTTGCCCATGCCTGCGGCTGCGTTGGTCACCAGCGACACCCCCAGCACCTCGGCTCCAAGGTGTCGGGCTGCGATTGTCTCGAGCACCGTCGACATGCCGACCAGGTCTGCTCCGAGGCCACCGATCATCCTGACCTCGGCCGGTGTCTCGTAGGCACCGCCCAACAGCCCCGCGTAGATGCCCTCGGGCAGCGAGGCATCGACCTCGTGGGCAATGGTCCTCAGTCGCATCGAGTACGCCTCGGTCAGGTCCACGAAGCGTGCCGGCCTGTCGGTCGGCGGCGGTGGTCCCGCCATGGGTGAGGCGCCTGTCAGGTTGAGTTGATCGCTCAGAACCACAGGTTGGCCCACCGGCCAGGCCGGGTTCAGGCCCCCGGCGGCATTGGTGAGCACGACGACACCGCATCCGGCGGCGATTGCCGTCCGCACACCGTGCACGACCGTCGGTACAGGGTGCCCCTCGTAGAGGTGACTGCGGCCTCCCAGAACCAGAACCTTCGTGTCACCGACGGCCACGGAGAGGGCGCTGTTGCGGTGACCCGCCACGGTCGGGGCGGGGAACCCGGGCAGGTCGTCGAGTGCCACGTCGGCCACGACCTCACCCAGGCCGTCTGCTGCAGCCGCCCAGCCGGACCCCAAAACGACAGCTGCGTCGTGTGTCGCCTGTCCTGTGCGCTCGGCAAGGACGGCAGCGGCCTCGTCGGCCAGCGAGAAGGGGTCGGTGTGGGTGGAGTTCATGGTGATCGCTGGGCACGCTCAGAGGGATCTGTACCCCGCTCCGTGCCCTCAGGAACGGTAGCGGATGGGTGGCCGCTAACCCTCTTCGTCGCGTGATGCGAGGCGCTCGGCGAGGCGTGCTGAGAGGCGCCGGTCGTTTCGCTCGACGGCGACCTTGGCGCCGATCATCAGCAGTTGCACGGCCACGAAGATGACCGACAGCGCCACCAGCACCGGCAGGCCGATGATGATGCCGGCGATCAGGACGATGACTGCTACGACGGTGGTGGCGACCATTGACGTGACCCTACGGGCCCCGGGTGTGGATGGGGTGTTGTCGACCGGTGGGGCGTGGAATCCTGGCCAAAGTTAGTGTGGTGGCATGGATGGCTCCCGTTCCACGTTGTCCGGCATTCCCCTTGAGCCGGTCTACGGAGAAGGCCCGTTCCCGGGCGAGTATCCCTATACCCGCGGGGTGCACGCCGACATGTACAGGTCGCGCCTCTGGACCATGCGGATGTTCGCCGGGTTCGGAACGGCCACCGACACCAACGGCCGCTTCAGGGAACTGCTCCGCTCCGGCAGCACCGGCCTGTCGACGGCATTTGACATGCCCACTCTCATGGGCCGCGACTCGGACCACCCCTGGTCGCTGGGTGAGGTGGGTCGGGCCGGCGTGGCGGTCGACAGCGTCGAGGACATGGCCGACCTGTTCGCCGAGATCGATCTGGGCGGGGTGTCCACGTCGATGACCATCAACGGACCCGCCGCGATCCTGCTGGCCATGTACGTGGTTGTTGCCGAACAGGGTGGCGTGGAGAGGGGCCGGCTGGCGGGAACCCTCCAGAACGACATCCTCAAGGAGTACCAGGCGCAAAAGGAGTACATCTTCCCGCCCCGCCCGTCGGTCCGCCTCGTCACCGACGTGATCCGGTTCACCGCTACCGAGATGCCGCGCTGGAACCCGGTTTCGGTGTCTGGCTACCACATCAGGGAGGCAGGCTCCACGGCTGTACAGGAGCTGGCCTTCACCCTCGCCAACGGGTTCGCTTACGTAGAGGCCGCCGTCGCAGCCGGCCTTCCCGTCGACATCTTTGCTCCACGCCTCAGCTTCTTCTTCAACAGCCACGTGGACTTCTTCGAGGAGATCGGCAAGTTCAGGGCCGCAAGACGGATCTGGGCCCGGTGGCTGCGGGACCGCTACGGCGCAACGGACGAGCGCAGCCTCAAGCTTCGCTTCCATACCCAGACAGCCGGTGTGTCCCTGACGGCACAGCAGCCCGAGACCAACATCGCCAGGGTCGCTCTGCAGGCTCTGGCCGGCGTGCTGGGCGGCACCCAGAGCCTCCACACCGACAGCCACGACGAGGCCCTTGCCCTGCCCAGCGAGGCTGCCGCACGCACCGCCCTCCGGACCCAGCAGGTGATCGCCCACGAGACCGGCGTGACGGGCGTTGCGGACCCGCTTGGTGGTTCCGCCTACGTGGAGTGGATGACAGACGAGGTCGAGCGACGTGCCGAGGAGGTCTTTGCGCACCTGGACGAGATCGGTGGAGGGTCGATCCTGGAAGGGGTATATGAGGGCATCCAGAGTGGATGGTTCATGGGCGAGATAGCCGAGTCGGCCTATCGCTTCGAACGCGAGGTCAACGCGGGGGACCGCATCGTGGTCGGGGTGAACGCGTTCACGGAGGGGAACGGGTCCACGGGCACCGATCTGTTGAGGGTCGGCCAGGAGACAGAGGACGACCAGCTGGCGCGCCTGACGGCCGTGAGGGCAGGGCGTGACAGCGATGCAGTGGCGACCGCACTTGGAAGGGTTGCCGCCGAGGCAGCCGACCCTGACCTCAACCTGATGCCCTCGCTGATCGAGGCGGTCGAGGCGCGGGCGACCGTGGGAGAGATCGTCGAGGTGCTCGAGGGAGTGTTCGGCACCTATGTGGAGACGGCGGTCGTGTGATGGTCGGTACCGGACTTCCGATCAGGGTGGTGCTCGCCAAGCTGGGTCTTGACGGCCACGACCGTGGCCTCAAGGTGGTGGCCCGCATGCTCCGCGATGCGGGCATGGAGGTCGTCTACCTGGGGCTCCGTCAGACCACCGGGAGCATCCTCAACGCGGTTGAGCAGGAGGACGCCGACGTGGTCGGAATCTCGATGCACAACGCCGGACACCTCACCCTGGGTCCCCGAATCGTCAGCGCCCTTGCCGATGCAGGCCTCGACGTGCCGGTCGTGATCGGCGGAATCGTCCCTGACGTGGATCTTGCAGAACTTGAGGCTGCCGGCGTGGCAGCGGTTCTGGGGCCGGGAGCACCCGTCGACGAGGTGGTGTCCACCGTCCGGGCCGTGGCAGGACACGATGGGTCCGACTGAAACCGGGTCCGGTTCGTCGGCGGTCGCCGAGCTGGCCGAGGCCTCGCGTTCAGGTGACCGCAGGGCCACCGCCAGGCTGCTCAGCCTCGTCGAGCGTGGCGGGCCTCAGGCAGACGAGGTGGCGTCGGCCACCCATTTTCATGTGGGAGGGGCCCACGTGGTGGGTGTCACCGGTGCCCCCGGTTCGGGCAAGTCAACCATCACCAACTCGTTGACGACCCTGCTCGCCGAGGCCGGTCGCCGCCCGGCCGTGCTCGCAGTTGACCCCTCGTCGCCGCTCACGGGCGGGGCGATTCTCGGCGACCGGGTACGCATGAACGGGGCCGCGGAGGCCGGCGTCTTCATCCGGTCCATGGCGACCCGCGGTCACGCCGGGGGTCTGGCGCTTGCGGTACCAGGGGCGGTGAGGGTGCTTGACGCCGCAGGTTTTGATCCGGTGATCATCGAGACCGTCGGGGTGGGACAGGTCGAGGTTGACGTGACCGACGCTGCCGACACCACGGTCGTCGTGGTCGCACCCGGCTGGGGTGACGCCGTGCAGGCCAACAAGGCAGGGCTGCTCGAGGTGGCCGACCTGTTCGTTGTCAACAAGGCTGACCGGCCAGGAGCCGACGATGCCCGCAGGGACCTGGACCTGATGCTCGACCTGTCCACGATCACGGGTCGGGTCGGCGGCGAGCGCCCGTCGGTCACCATGACCACGGCCACAGAGGGCGACGGAATCGCCGAACTGGCTGAAGCGGTGGTCGGGCACCTTGGCCGATTGTCCGATGGCGAGGAACTGGCTCAGCGTCGGGAGCGGCGGCGCCTCGCTGAGGTGCGGGCCCACCTGGGTCACCTGCTGGAAGGCGCCGGTGAGGAGGTGCTCGCCACCGAGGCGTCAAAGGCCACAAACCCCGCCGAATCGCCCATGATGGTGGCCCGGAGGCTGGCAGCAGGCCTGTTGGGCTGAACCCGCCGCGTGACCACAGGCACGGGCCATTTTCGGACACAGGGGTAGGCTCTCCCCTCATGGTCCCTCGCCTTCTTGCGCTTCCTGCGCGCCTGTTCCACGACTACGGGCAGAAGTTGATGCGGTTCGCCGGCGTCTCCGTCGTCAACGTCATCACCGGCCAGACCCTTCTTGTCATCCTCTATGGCCGTCTGGGATGGTCTGGAATGGCAGCCAATGCCGTAGCCGTAGCCATCGGCAGCATGCCCGCCTACTACCTCAGCCGTCACTACGTCTGGGAGAAGAACAAGGGCGACCACAAGATCGGCGAGGTCCTGCCGTTCTGGTCGCTGGCCTTCGTGGGGCTGATCCTCTCAACCGCCCTTGTAGGGGTTGTGGACAGCTTCAGCGACCGGACCATCGCCGTGCAGGCCGCAAACGCAATCGCCTTCGGCCTGTTGTGGCTGGTCCGCTTCGCCGTGCTGGAACACCTTCTCTGGGGCGACCGCTCCGACGACGAGCTGGTCGACACCTCCGGCTGACCGGTGGGCCCACCGGTGGATGAACGCCTCGTGGACCTGATGGCCCTGGCCGGGTCGACACGGGGCTTCATGCCCCCCGACGAGGGGATGGCGCTGCACCGCCACGCGTCCGAGGTGGCTGTTGACGGACCGTTCCTCGAGGTCGGAAGCTACTGCGGCAAGTCGGCCGTCTACCTTGGCTCGGCTGCCGAGTCTCGTGGCCGGGTCCTCTATTCGGTCGACCACCACCAGGGATCCGAGGAGAACCAGCCCGGGTGGGAGTGGCATGAACCCGATCTGGTCGACTCGGCGACCGGTCGCATCGACACTCTTCCGACGTTTCGCCGCACTATTCAAGAGGCCGCCCTGGAGGCGACCGTGGTTGCCGTGGTCGGCGACTCACCGGTCGTGGCCGCATCGTGGGCCACCCCTCTTGCGCTGTTGTTCATCGATGGTGGACATGGGGCCGAGCCGGCGCATGCCGACTACGAAGGCTGGGTGCCGCACCTGTGCCGTGGTGGAACCCTTCTGATTCACGACGTCTTTCCAGACCCGGCCGACGGAGGCAGGCCACCGTTTGAGATCTACGGCCGGGCCATGGGCTCGGGAGCATTCACCGAGGTTGACGCCGTCGGCTCGCTGCGTGCACTGTGCAGGACCGGCGAGGGGATCTGACCGGTCGCCTCAGTCGGTCTCGTGTACCGGTGTGCCAGTCTCGATGATGTCAGGCAGCCCGGTGTGGTCGGTGAACAGGCCAGCAGCAGGGCTGGCACCGGAGATGGCATCAGCTGTCAGGACTACGGCCGCAGCCGAGTAGGTGGTGCACTCCCCGTCGGGGAACGTCACGCCCTCGGGGTGGACCAGCCCGGTCACATACCGGCCGTCATCGCAACGCATTGCCTGGATCCACGAAAACATCTGTTCAGCGGTCAGGCGATCACCTGCGAACAGGTGGGCGATGGCGCACTCGCAGGTCTCGGCGGCTGTCACCCAGGGCCTGTTGCTGACGCAGCGGACGCCGAGGCCGTCCATGACGAACTCGTCGAAGCGCTCTGCCAGGTGCTGTCGGGCATCACCCCCCTCGACGGTGCCTGACAGAACCGGGTAGTACCAGTCCATCGCCCAACGGTGCTTGGGTGCGAAGGCACCGTCCGGCATTGTTCGCACGGTGTGGGCCAGATATGCCAGCGAGAGCTCCCAGTCGGGACGCTCATGGCCCAACTCCTCGGCTACGGCGATGGCGCACCGGAGGCTGTGGCAGATGCTGGATGAACCAGTCAGCAGGGCGAACGACCACGGGGTGCCGTCGGGGTGGCGTGCCCAGAGGATCTCGCCCCTGGTGGTCTGAAGGTCCAGCACGAAGTCGATGGCCGGTTCTACAACCGGCCACATTGACTCGAGGAAGGAGCGGTCCCGGGTCATCAACCAGTGGTGCCATGAACCAGTCGCCACATAGGCGATGACGTTGGCATCGTGCTTGTGGTCCTCGATTCCGTCTGCCGTGTAGTACTGGTGCCAGGCCCCGCTGGTGAGCTGGGTGTCGCTCAGCCAGCGGTAGGCAGCCTCGGCCTCGTCCAGGTGGCCTGACACCGCAAGCGCCATGGCGGCCTCGACGTGGTTCCACGGGTCTGCGTGGCCACCGGGAAACCACGGGATCATGCCGTTGGGCAGCTGCCACTCTGCGATGGTCTCAGCGGTGCGGTGGACGGCGGCGGCGTCGAGGACCCCGGGTACCTCAGGCAACGGCATGCGACGGTTCCTTGACTGGTTGGGTGGTTTTGACGGCGGCAGGCTTGGTGGCGTAGACCACGAGGCTCTTCCCGAGCACGGGGTTCAGCACCCGCTCGGTGAGCCGGGTGACCTTTGGTGCCTTGACGATGTCCCATGTCAGCAGACGGTGGTAGAGGCTGACCAGTCGGCTGTCCTCGACGGCACGGTCGGGACCGACGGCGCAGCGCAGCCACCAGTAGGGGCTGTGGAGTGCATGCGCTCGGTGTGAGCCGACGGGCTCCAGGCCTGCTGCAACCATCTTGGCGTGGAGCTCCGACTGCCGGTAGATGCGGACGTGGCCACCGGGCGTGTTGGGGGCGTGGTAGTCCTCAGAGAGTGCCCAACAGATCCGTTCAGGCATACGTGCCGGGATGGTGACGGCCAGGGTTCCACCGGGTCGCAGCACCCGTGCCAGGTCGGCCAGAGCTCCCTCGTCGTCGTTGATGTGTTCGAGCACCTCCGAGGCGATGACATGGTCGAAGGAACCGTCGTCAAAGGGCATGCAGGTGGCGTCACCGGCGGTTGTCCCGACCGAGGCGGTCTCTGGAATCTCACCGTCCAGGTACATGGCCGCCACGACGCCACGGACCTGACGCAGCTCGTCGACGCCGAGATCGCAGGCCACGACGGCGGCTCCGCGCCGGAGAACCTCGTAGGCGTGCCTGCCGAAGCCGCAGCCGAGGTCAAGGACCCTGTCGCCGGGCTTCAGGCCGAGACGGTCGTAGTTGACTGTGAGCATCCCGCGGTGACCTTCAGGCCTTCTGACCGGCCAGAAGCGTCCGGTACTGCTCAACTGTCCGCAGGGCGGTGTGTCGCCAACTCCAGTTGTCGACTACGCGTCGGCGGCCGGCGGCCCCGATCCGCTCCCTTGCGTCGGGGTCGTCGAACGCCGTCTTGAGCATCGCCGCCAGGGCATCGGAGTCGCCGGGTGGGACCTGGTAGCAGGTCTCGGCGTGGGTGCCGGTCACCTCGGGTAGGGCTCCACCGGTGGTGGTCACGAGCGGTACGCCACACGACATGGCCTCGATGGCGGGCAGCGAGAAGCCCTCGTAGAGCGACGGCACGACGGCGATCTCGGCCTCGCTGTATAGCTCCACGATCCGCTCATCGGGCACACCGTGCACGTAGCTCACACAGTCGGTGAGGCCCAGCCGTTCGAAGGTGTCGCTGGACGCGCTGTCCTCCCTCGGCTTTCCGATGATCACCAACTCGACCTGGCGTTCGGTCCGCAGCTTGGCTACCGCCTCCAGAAGAAACTTGAGGCCCTTCATGGCCACGTCGGCACTTGCCGTGGTGACGATCCGGCCGGGCACCCGCTCTACGTGGTCGAGTGGGCGGAACAGATCCGGGTCGACCCCCACCGGGACCACGTGTAGCCGATCCGGATTGACTCGGTGGTCGGCGATGATGTCGCCACGCGACGACTCCGACACGGTCATGACACGTCGCATCCGGCTGGCCACCCTGGTCTGCATCCGTGTGAAGGCGTACCAGCGTCGCTTGCCGAGGTTCTCCACGATGTGCCGGGAGTGCTCGATCTCGAGGCGGCGGTCGACGGTGATGGGGTGGTGGATCGTGGCCAGCACCGGGAAGTGCTCCCGGTTCTGGAGCAGCAGCAGGCCCCAGCCGAGGCACTGGTTGTCGTGTATCAGGTCAAAGTCGGCCCGCCTGTGGCGCAGGTGGTCCCAGGCCCGCATGCTGAACGCCATCGGTTCAGAGAAGTTGCCCGTGGCGAAAGACATCGCCTCGGCGAGGTCCCAGCGGGTCTTCAGCTCCCAGATGCGGGGCTTGCGCATCGGGAAGTGGTCGTTGTAGAGGTCGAGGCTGGGGAGCCTCACCATCGGGACCCGATCGTCCAGTTCCGGGTAGGGCTGGCCGGCCAGAACCTCGACATGGTGGCCCAGGTCGACGAGGGCCTTCGTGAGGTGCCGTGTGTAGACGCCCTGGCCACCGCAGTGGGGCTTGCCCCGGTAGGCGAGGTAGGCGATACGCAGTGCCCCGTTGTCGGGCGTGGCGGGGTTGGGCATCCGACAAGTCTGGCCGGAAGGGTGGCGATTACCACCCGGTAACCGTGGGTCAGCCGATTCCCTGCTTGCCAAGGTGTCAACGTGTCCAAGGTTCTCTCGAGGATCGGCCTGAGTCCAGATCCTGGCGAGTCGACTCTGGATGGGTTTCTTCGGAACTTGTGCGGAGCGACGCAGTCCACGGCTCAGCGGCCGCACTCGAAGTTGTTGAACGCGACGGTCGCCGATTGGCGCGGCCTGCACAATGCCCGGGGCGGTTCACCTAGCACCATGAGTTGTCTAACATGGGGGCATTCCACTGTTGGGACGTCGCCATGTGACGGCCCAGGAGGAAATTCAGGTGACACGGCTACTGCTTGTGGCGTCCACCCTGGCAGCACTATCGCTCGGCGTGGCTGCTGCGTCGGCTGGCGCTCAGACTGATCCTGGCGCCGAGGCCGAGGCGGTCGCTCCCGGCCTGGAGTTGGAGGCCGGACAATACTCCAGAGAGTACGGGGTGACCGCCGACGAAGCTCTTCGACGTTTCGAACGCATCGCAGAACTCAAGACGGCGCTTCGGGAAATTGCCGAAACCGAAGATGGTCGGGTCGCAGGTTGGAGCATTGTGCACGAACCAGAGTTCGGAGGCTGGATTTCCTTGGTCGGTTCGGAGGAACCGAGTTTGCGCTCGACCCTCCTCACTTCGGAGAATAGCGACATCTGGATCGACGTTGGTGCGACACACACCTTGGCAGAACTGGTCAAGGCGATGTCGATCAAGTCGAACTTTGAGGCGATCCCTGAGGTGATGCGAGCCAGGATCGCATACCGAGATATCAGTCTCGAACAAAACAGCATCGTCATCGCACTGGATCGCGACGTTCCTCCAGAACCGGCTAGTGAAGATGACCGGACTTCTGAAGTTCTGCCGATTCAGTCCCTCAAACTACTACAAGCCGCTGAGGCCCTCGAAGAAATTCTCGAGGCGGATACGGGACTCCCTTTCATCGTGACGACTGGTGCGAGATCAGAACCCGACGCGATCTATGGGGGCGAACACAACGACCACAGCGGTGGTCGTTGCACGAGTGCGTTCGCAGTGCTCGACGGCAGCACTCGAGGAATGCTCACCGCCGGTCACTGCGCGGACGTCACAACGCATTGGCGGTCACGCACGTCTTCCCACGCAGGCGGCAGCTATACAGCCACTCACCGAGACACCGTCTGGGGTGACGATGGCGACTCGTCCTGGTACACGACAACGCAATGGGAGTCCGACAACTTCTACGTCACAACTACTTCTACTCGAGACGCTACCGGACACGAGGTGCGGTCTAACATGAACGGTGACTACGTCTGCCACTTCGGCACTTCATCGGGCTACTCATGCGGAACAGTCGTCTCCACGAACCACGATCCATACTACTCAGTGTGTGGTTGGTAGCTCGGATGTGACAACCGATGGGTCAAGGTCGAAAGCAGCACGCTGGAGTCCTGTGGTGGCGATAGTGGAGGGCCTTGGTTCAACAATCGGACTGCCTACGGCGTCCACTCGGGAAGTGACAACGGGTCGGATTGCTCTGCATCCGGCACTGACTACGCCACGTTCACAGCGATGGATGATGTGCTCCGCGACCTCGACCTGACGTTCGCGACGAACTAGATCCCAAAACGTTGGTGCCGACAAGGGGAGTAATAGTGACGACACGAACCCGACTCTGGGTCGCTCTTGTGGTCGCCAGCCTGATCATGTCAGCGTGTGTAGATGATTTCAGCAGCGACCTCGGTGGCACTGAATGGGTTATCGTTTCGATGGCCGGGTTTCCTCAAGACAATATCGTTGAGGGCTCCTTCGACTTCACCAACGATCGCATCCGCTTCCATGACGGAGTCAACTTCTCGAGCCGGTTAATCGACTGGACCGAAGAAGGATTCACTGTGGAGGGCGGAGGAGACACTACGGACGTCGGCGTCGAAGACGGTGACCCACAGCGGTACCTGACTATGTTCCTCTCAGTTGATTCGAGCATCGGTGTCGCTGAAGATGAACAAGGAAGGCTCACGCTGTCGCGCAACGACGGCCTCACCCTGACTGCGGAACCCGGCCAATGATTGTCTCGGCGAATTGGTCGCCGTGCTCATCGTGTTCATGCAGTCAAGGCGGAAGAGGCGTGGAGTGAGACAGGACGGGTAGAGGGTCCGTGCGTGTCGGGGTGGGCGGCGACTCCCGGGGCCCGCAACCCTCTTACCTGTGTGTATCAACTCTGGTTGGCGAACCGCCCCGGGTCACACCAGGGCCCGGGCAATGCCTTGGTCAGTTCATCGACGCTGCCCAGGCCCCGTATAGAGTCGGTTCGTGCGAGCGCTGGTGCAACCGGTGGAGCGGGCTTCGGTGTACGACGACCCCTTGACCAACACAGCCGGGGTCTGATGGTGCCCGGAGTACCCGGCGACTCGTTCGGGGCCGCCGCCGACGACTACGTCCGCTACCGCAAGGGCTTTCCGCCCGAGACCCTCGACCGCCTGGCCGAACACGAAATCGGCACACCGGGCCAGCGCATCCTGGATCTGGGATGTGGCACCGGCACCATCGCACGCCAGCTCGCCGCTCGTGGCTGCACGGCCGTCGGGTTGGACGTCGACCACAGAATGCTGCAGGCGGCACAGGGAATGGCCGAGGCAGACGGAGTCGGGGTTGACTGGGTCGAGGCTCCAGCGGAGTCCACCGGCCTTGAGGCCGGAACCTTCGATGCCGTTGTGGCCGGGCAGAGCTGGCACTGGTTCGACCAGGAGGACGCCATGGCCGAGGTCGGGCGCCTGCTGGTCGCTGGTGGCAGGCTGGCGGTCTGTGGGTTCGACTGGCTCCCGCTACCCGACACCGTTCCCGGAGCCACCGAGGCCCTCATCGAGGTCCACAACCCGGCCTGGGACCTGGGCGGCATCCGCAACTACGAACCGACCCTGCGGCCGCTGCTGGATCGGACCGGCTTCACCGTGCAGGTCACGTTCAGGTTCGACATGGACGTCGTCTACGACCAGTTGGCCTGGCGGCGTCGAATCGCAGCCAGCGCCGGAATCGTCAACCTCTCACCCGATGAGGCCGCAGCCTTCGACCGGGACCTGGTGCAGATGCTGGACGAAAGGTTCCCCGGAGATGAGGTGCACACGCCCCATCGGGTCTGGGGGATCGTGGCCACCTCGCCCGGTTCCTGAGGTTCAGCTGCCCGTTCGCTCAACCAGACCCGAGATGGTGTCGAGCAGTTCAGGCCATGCCCCCTCGGGCCACTCGTGGCCCATTCCCTCGATGAGAACCAACTCGGCACCCGGCACCGCGTTGGCAGTCCTTCTACCGCACTTGGGCAGCATGAGCCTGTCGTCGGTTCCGTGAATGACCGTGGTGGGGACGTCGAGGTCGGCCAGGCCGGGTCCACGGTCACCGTCGGCCATGATCGCCGCCATCTGACGGTTCGTTCCCGCAGGATGCCACGCCCTGTCCGCGGCGATGGTTGCCACCTCCAGCAGGTGGTCCTCTTCGAGGGGAAAGCCGTTTCCGGCAATGAGCCGGAAGGTGTCCATCCCGACTTTGATCCGCCCCTCCCTGGAGTCCGGGTTCTGGTCCATCCTCATCAACTTCAGCGTCAGGCCGAACGAACCAACCGGCTGACCCGGGCTGGACATGGTGGAACAAAGGGACAGAACCCGGTCGGGGTGTTCGATCGCCAGGCGCTGGGCGATCATTCCCCCCATGGAGACACCCACCACGTGGGCTGCCTCGATCCCGAGGGCGTCGAGAACCCCGGCGGCATCGCCGGCCATGTCGGAGAGCGTGTAGGCGACCTTGGGCGCGATACCCAACTTCGAGCGCAGCCAGACAGCGGCCATGTTCGGCTCGGGCTGATCGTCGAACCAGGTGGACAGGCCGACGTCGCGGTTGTCGAACCGGATCACGTGGAAGCCCCGTGCCGCCAACTGGTCGACGAGGCCATCCGGCCAGTGGATCAACTGGAAGCCCAGACCCATGATGAGCAGGACCGCCGGATCGGCCGGATCCCCGGTGGTGTCTACCTCGATGCTGATCCCGTTGGCCTCAACCTTGGGCATCTCTGCTCCTTCTGCCTCGGCCCCTGTCCGGAGCCTGCCAGCGGATGATTGCATGGCCCGCAGTCACCAACAGCACCGAGAGCACGAGCATCGGCACCGGACCCAGCCTTGTCGCCCAGGTGAGACCCTCGCGGAGTTCGACCGTCCCACGAATGACCGCCTGTTCGCCCACGCCGGTGCGTTCCAGCAGGCGACCCTCGGCGTTGATGATGGCGCTGAATCCGGTGGGTGCCGCCTGGATCATCCAGCGTCCGGTCTCAAGGGCCCGCAGCCGGCTGGATGCGATCTGCTGGGTCTGGACCTGGGTCAGCCAGTAGCTGGCCCCGTTGGTCGGGTTCAACATGATCTGGGCCCCGTCCAGCACCGGAGCGCGGGTGCGATGGTCGAAGAAGACCTCCCACGAGATGGTCACCCCCAGGCGTCCGACCGAGGTTTCAAGCACAGCGTCACCGGTGCCCGGAAGGAGGTCACGGGACGGGAGCATTCCGCCTGCCAAGGGCTCGATCATCCAACGCAGCGGCACGAACTCGCCGAAGGGAACCGTGCGCACCTTGTCGTAGCGGTCAACGACGGTTCCGTCAGGTTCGATTGCGGTTGAGTAGTTGACGTTGGCCTTCGGGTCGCTCGGTGAGCGGTGGAACCAGCCCGGAACCAGCACCGCATCAAGCCTCTGGGCCTCAACCTTGAGGGCCAGGTCGGCTTCGTCTGCGTAGAGCCTGTCAGCTCGGCGGATTCCCGACGCTGGGAGCGGCGTCGGGTTGACGACGTTCTCAGGCCACAGAACCAGGTCGACCGGTGTCGTCACCAGCTGTGATGCCGCCATCTGGTTGGCGAACACGACTGCCGCGCCGGTCGGAGAAGCCCTCGTTCGCTGAGGTCCGCCGCCCTGTACGGCAGCCAGATCGAGGCTCCCCACGACGTGACCCGTCGGAGCGATGACCGTCATGATCGTCACCAGAAGGACCGCGCCAACTCCTGTCAAAGCCTCCCTGAGAGACCGGCTGTCGCCCCGCCTGGCGTCGATCAGGGCACTCAGCGACATGCCGATGGTCACGACCACTGCGACCAGGAGCAGCGATCCGGCCACGCGAACCACCGGCGCAAATGGGCCGTCGGCCTGCCCCATGGGGATGGTCGCCAGGGGAACACCCCCGAACGGAACGCTCCAGCGGATGAACTCGGCCAGGGTGAACGAGCCGACAAGGCCGATCCGTCTGCCCCGACCGGCAGGAACCAGCGCAGCGGCAAGGCCGAAGAAGGCTGCGTGGAGAAGCCCGGCGAACACCCAACCCGGTGGTGTCAGGTCCAGCATCCAGAGCGTCGCCGGAAGGCTCCAGACAGCCGTGGCCGCCATCGTGCGACGGAACCGGACGGCGGCCGACTGCCCGGCAATGAGCTGGTCCAAAACGGCGATGCCGACAAAGGCCGCCGGCCACCAACCCCATGGCGGCACGGCGGCAGCCAGCAGGAGGCCGGCGCCGATAGCCGTGGCGGCGGTACGCAGGTGTGGGAATGTCGGCATCAGCCCGGAGCGTGGAGCCTCAGCCCAGAAACTCTGACACGGCGAATGCCGCTTCGTTCCCTGAGCGGACACACGCCGGAATCCCGACCCCGTTATGGGCCGAACCGGTCACATAGAGACCCGGAGCATCCTGACCCAGGGCCAGCACCATCTCGGCCATCTGGCGTCGATGACCAACGGGGAACTGCGCCAGGGAGTCGGGCCAACGCTTCACCTTCACCTCAGCCGGATCGGCCTTGACGCCGAGCGTGGCGGCAAGGTCGCGTCGGAGCACTGCCACCAGCTCTGCATCGTCCATGTGGAGCGCACGGTCATCGTCGATCCGCCCGGCCGAGACCCGCAGCACCGTGTGCTCACCATCGTCCAGGTGGCTCCACTTGCTGCCGGCGAAAGAGCAGGCGGTCATCAACATGTCTGAACCCCTCGGCACGAGGAACCCACTCTGATCGTATGGGACCTCCAGGTCGGACCGCCTGTAGGCGATTGCAGCAAGGGACACGGAGGCGTGACGGATCCCCCCCAGGGCGGCACCGGCTGTAGGGCAGACCTCTTCAACCAGCGGGGCAGCCACGAAGGCCGGCGCTGTCACCACCACGGCATCGGCCTCCTCGGCACCGTCGTCTGTGCCGACGCTCCAGCGATCACCCAGGCGTGAGATGGACGTAACCCGTCTGCCGGTTCGAATCCGGTCGCCGAGGCGCCCAGCCAGCGTCTCGGTGAGATGCGACATTCCTGCCGGATGGCCATTGAAGATCGGAGCATCTGGGTCGGCCTCGGCCATTGCCAGGCGCAGGGTGGCCAGCAACCCCTCGTCGCTTCGAGCCGCCCGGAGGAACTGGGGGGCCATGGCGGCACAGCTCATGTCATCGGCCAGGCCGGCGTTGATCCCACCCAGCAGGGGATCTACCAGCCGTTCAAGGACCGCCTGCCCGGCACACGACCGGATCACCTCACCGATGCTGAGGTCGCCAGCCGGGCCATCACCGGCCGAAAGCGGTTCCGCGGGTAGCCCGGGGCCCGCCAGCCGAGCCAGGTCCTCGTCAGACAGCAGCCCTGGTTGGACCGATCCCGGATCCAGAGGAAGGCCGAACACGCTCCCGCTCGGTATCGGCCGCAGCCGGTCGTCCAGCCAGAGGGAAGCCGATCGGGCACTGGGGGCAACCAACTCGTCAGAGATGCCCAACTCGGCACACAGGTCGACAGCCCACGGAACCCGGACCAGAAAGGAGTCGGCGCCCTCGTCAACAGGCAGCCCGGCGAAGGTGTTGGTGACCAGCTTGCCGCCCGGTGACGGCGAGGCCTCGAGTACGACCACCTCCAGCCTCGGTCGGTCCACCATGAGCCTGTGTGCGGCGCTGAGGCCGGTGATGCCTGCACCGACAACCACCACACGCCTGACCGTTCTCGTGCTCATCGGATCATGCTCCTGACATTGGGTTGCCCGCGTCGACGGTCAGCTCGTGAACAAGCTGAACCACCCTTTCGAGCACCGCCGGGTCTGTCTCGGGAAGAACACCGTGGCCCAGGTTGAACACATGTCCGGGATGGCCGTTGTTGCGACGCAAGATGTCGGTCACCTCGGCCTCAACCACCGCTATCGGCCCAAGGCAGAGGGCAGGATCAAGGTTGCCCTGGAGCACGGTGTCGGGCCCCAGGCGGTCGCGGGCCACGTCGATCGGAACCCTCCAGTCCACCCCGACCACGTCGCAGCCCGTGTCGGCCATGAGGTGGAGGATCTCGCCGGTTCCGACTCCGAAGTGGATGCGTGGCACGTCGGCAACCGCATCAAATACACGGCGTGTGGCCGGCTGGACGAAGCGCTCGTAGGCGGCCGGGCTGAGAGCACCGGCCCAACTGTCAAAGACCTGCACCGCTGCGACACCGGCATCTATCTGGGAGCGCAACGAGGAGATCGCCAGGTCGGTCAGGCGGTCTATCAGCTTGAACCAGAGCTCGGGGTTGCCGGCCATGAGGGCCTTGGTGCGTCCGTATGTGCGCGACGGCGAACCTTCGATCAGGTAGGAGGCAACGGTGAAGGGAGCCCCGGCGAAGCCGATGACGGGGACGGGTGACTCCTCGACCAGGATCGAGATCGTCTCCAACACATACGGGGTGTCAGCCTCCGGTTCCAGGGGGCGAAGTCGCTCAAGGTCGGATTCCCGGGCGAAGGGACGCTCCACCACCGGTCCCACCCCGGGCTGGACATCGACACCGAACCCGATGGCGTTCACCGGTACGACAATGTCTGAGTAGAGGATCGCTGCGTCAACGCCGTAGCGCCGCACCGGCTGGAGGGTCAGCTCAGCGGCAAGAGCCGGATCGGCAATGGCATCCAGGATGCTGCCCTCGCCGCGAAGGTCCCGGTATTCGGGCAGCGACCTTCCCGCCTGTCTCATGAACCAGACAGGAGTGTGCCCATGGGGAAGCCCCCGGCACGCTGCCAGGAACGGATCGGTGCCGGTCACGTGGCGACGCTTCCAGCTGCCGCCCGTTTCAGGAGCCCACGCGCCGCCGCCGAGCGTGGATGCGCCAGACAGGCCCTGGCCGACAGGGCAGCGGCCTCACACATTTCGGCCATGGAGGAACGATCCATGTCGCCGTTCTCCCGAATGGCGAGGTCAATCGTGGTTGGTTGAACCACGAGTACCGATGTGTTCCTGGAGCGGATGGCCTCGACCTCGCGTCGGAGGGTTCGGCTGTGCCACGCTCGACCTATCGGCCCGTCAGGCCATGAAGCGGCGACGGGAACCGCGGTCATGGACGAGGAGACAACGACCAGGTCCAGCCCCAGGGTGGACAACACGTCGGCGTTGGTGGTCGAGTGAGAGCCGCCGTCCACGTAGCGGTCACCGTCGATGGCAACAGGTGCCAGGTGGCCCGGAATCGCTGATGAGGCGTGCACGGCCTCGCCGATCTCTGCGTCCACGTCGTCGCGTCCGAAGACGACACGCTTCCCAGAGTCGAGGCTCACTGCGCAGATCCAGGTTGGATCCTGCGGCCAGGGCCCCGGCAGCACCTGGCTGGCTCGTTCTGCGATGGTCGTTCCCGAAGCAGTTCCCTCCGGAAGGACACCGGCGATGGCCACGACCGGCCGGGGCCGCTTCGAGCTGAGCAACTCACGGACGGGGAGCATCGGGTTGGCCGGCCACCAGGCGCCTGAACGGGTAACCGGTTCGGCAATGTCGAGCCGGGTTGTGACCCGGTCGGCGATGGTCTGTCCCTCAGCGCTGCGGGGAGAGCCCGTACAACTTGCTGCAAGGTCGGCGGCACAGAGCCCCGCCCTCAGCGAAACTGCGGTTGCCGCCCCGGCCGAAGTGCCGACAATGACATCTGCTGTCCGGGGGTCCCAGCCGGTGGCTTCCGAGACGGCGGCCAGCACCCCGGCATGGAATGCGGCTGCGTTCATTCCGCCAGCGCTCAGGACAAGGCCGATGCTCGTCACGGGTTGGACCTCATTGTCGCCATCGTCGCATGCAAATCGGGGTTTTCCTGCCCCAGGGCGACATATCCGCCCGCGAGTTCGGTCAGGCACCGGCCCTGTAGAATCGATCTTCGGCCGAATTCGAGATATTGGCCCTTAGGGGACTCTGCGCTGGCCGACGACGTGCAGGAGGTTGTAGCGATCCATCCGGAACTGGAGGCCGAGCAGGCCTACGTTGACAACGCCTATCGGTGTCTGGACGAAGCGCGCGACCGTGCACTTGAGCTGGTGTCGATGGTCGAGGTCGGTACCGGTGGAACCAACCAGGCCAGGTTCGAACGTGAAGCCATCTGGGGGTCTGTGGCCCTCCGCCTCGAACAACTCGACCTCGGTGACGCGTCCCTCGTCTTTGGCCGAATCGACCAGGAACAAGAGGTTGGCGACGGGAGCTACCACATCGGCCGGGTAGGAGTCTGGGACGACGACCAGGAACCGGTCGTCGTGGACTGGCGGGCACCGGTGGCCGAGGCCTTCTACCGGGCGACGGGGCCCGTCCCGATGGGCCTGCGTAGGCGACGCCATTTCGTGAGCCGTGGCCGGACCCTTGTCGGGCTTGAGGACGAGTTGTTCGGAGATCTCGAACGGTTCCGTACAGACGATGGCCGGGGCCTTCGTGGCGAGGGTGCGCTCATCGCCGCACTGGAGTCGGCCCGAACCGGTCACCTGGGCGACATCGTCGGAACCATCCAGGCAGAACAGGATGAGATCATCCGGTCTCCACTACCTGGCGTGCTTGCCGTGCAGGGTGGGCCAGGCACCGGAAAGACCGTCGTGGCGCTTCACAGGGCCGCCTACCTGCTGTATACGCACCGGTTTCCGCTGGAGGGTCAGGGCGTTCTGGTGGTCGGACCGAACCGGTTGTTCCTCGCCTACATCGAGCAGGTTCTGCCGTCTCTCGGAGAGGCCGGCGTGCAGTTGGCCACTGTCGGCGACATGGTCGGCGGCGTCCGCATCTCAGACAACCGGGACGACGAGGCTGTGTCCCGCCTCAAGGGTGATCTCCGGATGGTCCGAATGATCGCCAGGGCTGCCCGCACGCGCCAGCAGCCGTTGCGCGATGATGTTCGCGTTGGTCACGGTTTGCAGTGGCTAACGGTTCCAGCCGCTGCCACCGGAGCGATTGTCACCGAGGCGCGGCGTCGGTTCCGTACCCACAATGCAGCCAGGCGTTTCGTAGAAGCCGAGTTCTTCGCGGTCATGGCCCAAGGTGGACGCGGCGACCTGGACCCGGAGGGGCTGCGTGAACGCCTCCGCGGCGAGATGGCGGTACGGGAGGCCCTGGAGTGGATGTGGCCCGTCCTGACCCCGGCGCAGTTGCTCAACGACCTTTTCGGTTCGCACGCACTTCTGCGTGCCGCCGATCCGTCCCTGACCGATGCCGAGGTCGATGCGCTCTACAGGCCGAGGTCGCCGGAGCCGAACGAGCTTCTCTGGTCGGCAACCGACGCACCGCTGTTGGATGAGGCCAGGGCCGTGCTCGGTCCACGACCGGGGCGCAGAGAAGAGGACGCCGTTCGGACCTATGGACACATCGTGGTTGATGAGATCCAGGACATGTCACCCATGGACCTGCGCATGCTGGACCGTCGTTCGCTGAACGGGTCGATGACCGTGGTCGGAGACATCGCCCAGGCCACCGGTGCGTGGGCGCACCACGACTGGGAGAGCATCCTCGACCACCTTCCCGATCGCCGGCCTGCCCGGCGCAACGAGCTGACCGTCGGCTACCGGATACCGGCGCCACTCATGGACGTTGCTTCACGGGTGCTCACTGAAGCTGCGCCCGACCTGGCTCCGCCGGTTTCTGTCAGGTCCGATGGCGACCCTCCCCGGTACGTAGAGGTGGACGACATGGCCGCTGACCTGGCTTCAGCGGTTCGAGCCGAACTGGAGGCCGTCGAGACGGGCAACCTGGCTGTCATCGTCGCCCGGTCACAGGTGACCGACGTGGAACAGGCCCTCGTTGGCGCCGGAATCGAGTTCGGACAGCCGACCCGGCGCGGTCTCGACGAGCGGGTGGCGGTAGTTCCGGTGACGCTGGTCAAGGGACTGGAGGTGGATGCTGCCCTGGTGGTGGAACCGTCGCGCATCGTGCGTGAACAGGAGCAGGGAATGCGGGCCCTCTACGTGGCGCTCACGCGTGCCACCAAGCGGCTCACGATCCTCCACGCCGAACCGTTGCCAACGGTTCTGTCCGCCTGAGTTCGCCGGTTGCTGAGACCCTCCAACGCCATCTCGACTGTCACACCGTCCCAATAGGTTCTGGGCAACTTCTCCCTCGTCTACCTGCCACTTCTGCGGAGTGGCTTGCCGCCGACAGGAAGAAGATGGACAATGAAGGTTGATGAACAAGATCGGCAGTCGCTTCGCGAGCGGCTCGACACGGTGCTCGGTGAGTATCCGGCCGAGGTCCTGATGGGCATGCTTGAGGGCATTGCCGGTCAGGATCTGGCTACCCGCGACGACGTGCTCGCAATCGGTACCCGCCTGGACGGGATCGGTACCCGCCTGGACCAGATGGACCGCCGCCTGGACCAGATGGACCGCCGCCTCGACAAGGTTGACACCCGGTTCGAGATGGTTGATGCCCAGCTCGAGAGACTGGATGCCCGGTTCGAGTCACGCATCGCCGAACAAACGAGGATGATGGTGTTCACAGGCGTAGGCATCGCCATGAGCTGCTGGGCTCTGTTGTTCGCAGCCCTCGGATTCGGGTGAGCCGGGTGGGCTACTCGTAGCCGATGGCATCGAGCACGTTCAGGCGAGATGCCCGGCGCGCCGGAAAGATTGCCGCCACCATGCCGAACGCTCCTGACACGAGCAGGTAGAAGCCGAGCCTCCGCACCGGAATCGACACGATGTCGACGAACGTCTCCGGTATGGCAGCGATGGCAGCCAGGCCGAACAGCACTCCCATGGCAACACCCAGGAGGCCGCCGAACAGAGCGATGATCACGGCCTCCCACCTGACCATTCGCCGCAGCTGGCGCCGGGTCATTCCGATGGCACGGAGCAGGCCCAGTTCGCGGGTGCGCTCGAAAATCGACAGCGCCAACGTGTTTGTGATGCCGAGCACTGCGATGAACAGCGATAACCCCAGGAACACGGTAATGACGGCGAGCAGCTGGTTCAGCTGGGCCTCGGTCGATGCACGGAGTTCAGCCTTGTCCTCAACGGTGAGTTGCGGGTAGGCGTCGGTGATCTTTTCGACAGCCGTCCTGGCCTCTTTCATGTCGGCCGTCGGTGTATACACAACTGAGACGAAGCCGTCGGGAGCATCGGGCAGATAGCGATCGAAGGTGGAGGTGTCAAACACCCAGTTTCCGAGCATCGAGGAGTCGGCGATGATCGCCGCCACCGTGAACGTGGCCTGTCGCCCGCCGGGGAACGTGCCATCAACCGTCGAGCCGATTCCAAGCGCCAGATCCTCGGCGGGGTCAACGTGCACCAGCACCGTTCCGTCGGTACCCGCATTTGCCGACCCGGTGGTTGAGCCCTCAACGACCTGCAGGTCCATGTGGGCGTCGAGTACCGCCAGGTCGGCGCTGACGATGTCCCTACCAACTCCGTCGACCTCGAGCCCGCCCAGGCCGAAGCGGTAACGGACCGTCGATTCGACCAGATCTGGCCGGTCGGCTCCGAGGAGGTCAAGATCGGCTGCGAGTTGCCCGGAGAAACCTGCGGTGGGGTCAAAGGCGTTGGCGTAGATGAACAGGTCCGACTCGACGCTGTCGTCGAGTGCCTGCACGAACGTCGCCTTCATTGAGTCGCTGACCACGGCGGCCAGGCTCACCAGTGCAAGGCCCACCGTCAGCGCCGCAGCGGTGGCAGCCGTGCGCCTGGGGGCCCTCGCGGCGTTCTCACGGGCCAGCCGTCCGGGCACCTTGTAGACGCGTTCAATGGGGCGGCCCACCAGGTTTGCCAGAGGCCGTGCCACGGCCGGGCTGAGCAGGTAGATGCCCATGAATGTTCCAAGCGCCCCGCCACCCAGAGACAGGAGCAGTGGTCGGGTGTCGAGTTCGGCGGTCATGCCGAGCGCAAGCAGCGCCACGCCGGCGAGGGCAACGACGCTGCCGACCCAGATGCGCCTTCGGAGGCTCGTGGGGGTGAGCCTGGCCTGGTCACGTAGGGCGGCGACCGGTGGAATGCTTCGTACCCGTCGTGATGGCCCCAGCGACGACAACACGGTCGCTCCAATCCCGACTACGGCCGCCACGATGATCGTGCGGGGCCTTACCGGGATAGCCCCCGGGAGGTTTCCGAAGTTGATGGTCACAAGGACCCATCGAAGGAAGGCAGCCAGGAGGTAGCCCCCGACGAGGCCCAGCACGGTTGCGACGGTGCCTATCACGACTGCCTCAAGCCGAACCGACCGACTTACCTGGCGCCCTGTGGCGCCCAGCGACCTGAGCAGGGCCAGCTCGCGAACCCTCTGGCCAAGGACGATTGAGAACGTGTTGTTGATGATGAAGGCGCTCACCACGACGGCGATGATTGCAAAGGCCAACAGGACGTTCGACAGCACCGACACGATCTGGTCAAAGTCCTGCCTGTCCTCCTCGGTGGTGGTGGCGGCCGTGACAACCTCTATCTGGGCCTCGGCGAACGGTGCCAGCACCTCCAACTGTTCGTCGGGAAGCGCCTGCAGTTCAGAGCGAAGTCCGGCCATTGCAGCGTCGAGCCGCTGCTGGATGTCAGCCATTACAGCGGTCTCGTCGGCATCGCTGGTCAGCGACACGGCCAGCGTGTCGTAGAGGCCCTCCCGCCCGAGAAACTCCTGGGCTGTGGCCTCGTCGAAGGCGCTGATGATCGCACCCGGGGACTTGTTCTCATCGGGTGACCCGAAGTAATCGGGTGACCCGAAGTAGACGAGACCGACAAGGGTGAACTGCCGGTTGCCACCCGTGGCGCTCACGATGTAGGTCTCACCAACCTCGAACCCAAAGGTGGAGGCCGTTCTGGTGTCCAGAACGAACTCGCCGATGGTGTCGGGATCAGCCAGTGGGCCGATTCGGTCCGGGGCGCGTCCCTCTGCAATGTAGAGCTGGCTGAGCGTCTCGTCACCGGAGAAGTTCATGCCCAACTTGGGTCCGTTGGAGGAGACAGCTGCGGGTTCGCCTTCGTCGTCGATGTAGATGGGAACGACGTTGAAGGCCCTGATGCGCGGCTCGACGGCGGCGACACCGGGTATGTCAGTGGTGATGGACTCGGTCAGGTCCGCTGGTACAGGGAGGCGGTTGACCCGCTCGCCGTCGCCAACCGAGGCCCTGATCTCAAGGTCCAGGTCGCCGGTGATCTCAACGGCCAACTCATCGAAGGTGTCCCTGATGCGGTCGGTCAGGAAGAACGCCGTGGAGAGGAAAGAGACCCCCAGGACCACCGCCAGGGTGGTTAGGGCGTACCGGAGCTTCTGCCGGCTGATGTTGCGGAGGGTCAGGCGGAACACCGGTTCAGCCGCCGATTTGCTTTACGCGGTCCAGGATGCCGTCGGCGGTCGGGTCGGCCATCTCGGAGACGATCTTCCCGTCGCCCAGGAACAGCACTGTGTGGGCCGTGGCAGCGGCGCCCGCATCGTGGGTGACCATGACCATGGTCTGGTCCAGGTCGTCGACGGCCCGTCGCAGGAAGTCCAGCACCTCACCGCCAGTAGTTGAGTCCAGGTTTCCTGTCGGTTCGTCGGCGAACACAATGGATGGCCTGCCGACGAGTGCCCGACCAATGGCAACCCTCTGCTGCTGGCCTCCGGACAACTCGTCTGGCCGGTGGCGTAGCCGGTCTCCGATTCCGAGAGAGGTGACAAGGCTCTCCATCCAGTCCTGATCCGGCTTGCGACCGGCCAGATCCAGCGGGAGGGTCAGGTTCTCGGCCGCCGTGAGGGTGGGGATCAGGTTGAAGGACTGGAACACGAAGCCGACTTTGTCGCGGCGCAACAGCGTGAGGTCACGGTCGGACAGGCTGCCCAGTTCCGTGTCGCCTATGAACACGCTGCCCGATGAGAGGTCGTCGAGGCCCGCCACACAGTGCATGAGGGTCGATTTGCCCGATCCCGACGGACCCATTATCGCCGTGAAGCGGCCCGCCTCGAAGCCGACGCTGACCCCATCAAGAGCCCGGACCTCGGTGTCGCCGGCCCCGTAGACCTTGGTTCCATCGGCCATCCTCGCAGCAGCGGTTACGGCTGCAGAAGGGGTGGTGCCTGATCCGGGTACTTCGCTCGCGTCGTTCATGCCGTCAGACTAAGACCGCAGCAGGAAGAACCAATCATGGAGGTGGGTGGGTCGATGTCTGGAGACGGGTTGCTACGGCCGGTGGAGTCAGCCGATCTTTCGGCTCTTCTCACGCTCAACAACGATGCTGTTCCAGCGGTGAACCAACTGGAATCCGATGAGCTGTCGTGGTTTGCAGACGTAGCCCACACCTTTCTCGTAGCCGGCCATCCGGAGGTGGACGGGTACGCGGGCTTCCTGATCGGGTTGGAGGGACCGGAGCTCGGCTACAGAAGCGACAACTACAGGTGGTTCTGTGAGCGCTACGAGCGGTTCATCTACGTGGACCGCGTTGTCGTGGCTCCGGCGGCCTGGGGTCTGGGTCTGGGTCGCTCCCTGTACACGGAGTTCATCTCGGCTGCAGACGGCCACCCGGTCCTGTGTGCCGAGGTGAACCTGCTGCCCAGAAACGACCGTTCGCTGGCTTTCCATGAGGCGTTCGGCTTTGTGCCTGTGGGTGAACAGGACACCGAAGGCGGGTCAAAGCGGGTTCAGATGCTGGCCATGGAGCTGTGACGGGCAACCACCGGACCGGACCCGGCAGCGGGAACGGCTCAGTCGTGGACCAGCGTGGTGCCTGCCGGGCGCAGGCCCTGTTCGCCACAGGACCAGCACGGTTCAGACAGGCGTCCGTGCCAGGTCACCTCACAGCGCCCACAGGTGAGCGTGACGTGATCGGTAGGCACATGGTCGGGCGCCACCGTGGTGGTTGCAGAGAGCCTCGGGTGAACTGCCGGTGCTGTGGGATGGCCCGGATGAGAGGTTGGCTGATGGGCCCCTTGTCGACTCAGGTTCGGCACCGGTGCCATGCGCGGCACCCTAACCAGACCCCGCGCGCGCGGGGGTGACCCCCGAAACTGCCCGTAGCCTGCCCGTGTCAGAAGTGCCGGTTGCGATTGTCAGTCGTTTCGGTGCCCGATCCGACTGGAGACCCCAATGACTGAGAACACGCCCGCCGCCGAGGGACAAGGGGAGCGCCGCACATCCTTTGATGGGCCACCCCCGATGACCGTCGACCCCGACAAGACGTACACGGCCGAAATGGTCACCTCGATGGGAACCATGACCATCCATCTGGACCCGATCAGGGCTCCCAGAACGGTCAACAACTTCGTCTTCCTGGCCGGCTGCCACTACTACGACAGCATCGTGTTCCACCGTGTCATCAACGGCTTCATGATTCAGGGCGGCGACCCCGAGGGAACCGGCAGGGGCGGACCCGGCTACAAGTTCGAAGATGAGCTCCCGCCCCCTGGGCGTTATGAGATCGGCTCCCTGGCAATGGCCAACGCCGGCCCCGACACCAACGGCAGCCAGTTCTTCATCGTCTCGGGAGCCAGCGGCGTGGGCCTGCCGCCCAGCTACTCGCTGTTCGGCAAGGTCATCGCAGGCCTGGATGTGGTTGACGCCATCCAGAACGTGGCCACCGCTCCCGGTGACCGGCCGTTGACAGATGTTGTAATCGAGTCGGTGACGATCACCGTCGGCGGCTGATCAACCGTCCAGGGAGAGGGAGAGAGACCATGACAATCCAGATCGTGGGAATAGTCGGTGGTGGCCAGATGGGTGGTGGTGTCGCAGAGGTGACCGCCAGGTCCGGTCTGACGACCGTGGTCCGTGAGATAAGCCCGGAGATGGCCGAGAAGAGCAGGTCCGGCATTGAACGGTCTCTGGGGCGTGCCCTTGACCGTGGCAAGATCGACCAGGTTGCACATGATGCCACGCTGGCAAACCTCTCCTACACGACGGACCTGGCTGACCTTGCAGCCTGTGATCTTGTAGTCGAGGCCGTCGTCGAGTCGTTCGAACTGAAGGCCGAGATCTTCGCCGAGTTGGATTCCATCGTCACCTCGCCTGATGCGATCCTGGCTACCAACACCTCGTCGATTCCGATCATCGACATCGCCATGGCCACCAACAGGCCCGACAGGGTGGTCGGCCTCCACTTCTTCAACCCGGCACCGGTCATGGCGCTGGTCGAGGTGATCCCGTCAGTACGAACCGACCCGGCGGTCACCGAACAGGTCACCACCTTTGCCACCGAAGTCATCGGTAAGACCGTCGTGGCGGCAAAGGACCGGGCCGGCTTTGTGGTGAACATGCTTCTCGTGCCGTACCTGCTGGGCGCCATGCGGATGTTCGAGGACGGTCACGCCACAGCCGAGGACATAGACACCGCCATGACCCTCGGAACAGGCCACCCAATGGGCCCTCTCACGCTCAGCGACCTGATCGGCCTCGACACGATGCTGCTCGTTGGCGAGACGCTTCTGGCCGAGTACGGAGATCCCTCATACGCACCGCCGCCACTTCTGCGGCGCATGGTCGCCGGCGGCCACCTGGGCAGAAAGACCGGCCGGGGCTTCTACGACTACTCCTGAGGTCGACCGTCGTCCATCCGTGAGGCCAGACCGGCTGCCACAACGGCGAGGGCGGCGGCCAACAGGTGGAGAACGAGAAACCTGGTTCCGCTGACCGAGTCGCCCATCAGCGACGTCAGCACGGTGATGCCGACGGCGGCACCGATCTGCTGGAGCATGTTCAAAGAGCCACCGGCGATACCAAGGTCGTCGTCGCCTGCCGCCAGCGTCACCGAGTTGGCGACTGCCGGCCGGATGTAGCCACTGCCTGCGCCGGCCATGGCGGCACCCAGAATGAACACGGGTAGCCACCGCTGCTGCGCCCCGATTCCTGCCAGGACCATCGCCGTGGCAAAGGTGAACATTCCTGTCATCACGACGCGGCGGGCACCTCGCCGAGGGTCGTGGATGCCGCCGATCCTGGCCGAGAAGGCAAATGCAAGGGGTCTGGGAAGCATCAGCAGGCCGATGATGGTGGGGCGAAACCCCCAGCGTCTCTCCAAGAGGAACGGTGCCATGACCATGGCCCCCATGTACCCCGATTGCAGGACCGCCTGGGCGGCCATGGGGAGTATGAACGCCCGCTTTCCCAAAAGGCGGGGTGCGATCAACGGGTTGGATACGCGACGCTCGACACCCACGAAGGCGATGAGGGCGATGGGCGAGAGAGCCAGACAGATGAGGACCAGGGGGCTGCTCCAACCGGAGTTGAGGCCCCGGTTGATGGCGATCAGCAGGCTTGCCGTTCCGGCGCCCAGGAGAACCGAGCCGGGTATGTCAAAGCGGGTCTCCGGCCGGCTGCGTGTCTCAGGCAGGACCTGGATGGCTGCCACGAGGGCTACGACGACGGTTGTGCCCTGCACCACGAACAGGGCCCTCCAGCCCATCCATTCGATGAGAGGTCCACCCGAGACCACCCCTAGGGCCGGGGAGAGCGCGACGACGGCAGCCCAGATTCCGAGTGCACGGGGACGCTCCCGTTTCGGGTAGATCGAGAGGATCATCGCCATCGCCGACGGGCCGGAAACCGCGATGGCGGTCTGGGCGAGCGTCCGGAGCACGATGAGCGATGCGACATCCCAGGCCAGTGAGGTCGCAAACGAGAGCAGGCAACCGGCCATGAAGCCGCCTAGGTAGATCCGGCGATGGCCGTAGAGGTCGCCCATCTTGCCGGCGATCGGGGTTGCGAGCGCAAAGGCCAACAGGGGTGCGGCAATTACCCAGGTGATCGTGTTGTCGCTCGTTCCAAGGTTTTCCGCGATCGTCGGAAGCGACGCCGAGAGAACCGTGACCGGGTAACTCCCGGTCGCAGCACCGAACAGGGCCACCATCAGGACGATCCTCGGGTAGTCGGGCCGCTGCCTGAGGCTCTCCCGTCGTGCCCGTAGGCCGTTGTCGGCCATCTCGGAGTCGTCGGTCATCTAGGTGTGAACCTATTCCCGGCCCGTTACCAGCCCAGCAGCGGCGACCGGTACGGTCGGCATCCATGTCAGACGGATGTGCGCCCATCGGGATCATCGTGAACCCGCGTGCTGGGACGGACGTGCGTCGGGCCGTGTCGGCGGCAGCGAACGTGACCGTCGAGGCCAAGGCAAACGTCGTGCGCAGGGTGGTCCTAGGGGCGATGGAGGCCGGTGCTAACCGGTTCGTGGTTCAGGAGGATCCTCACAGCATCGTGAGAAGGGCCACCGAGACGATCCGTGGCATCCACCTGGACTGGGTGGACGAGGTGAGGGTTTTCACCGAGGAGGACACCGTGACGGCGGTTTCCTCAATGCGTGACCGAGGTGTCGCTGTTGTCGTCGTGCTGGGTGGCGACGGCACAAACAGGGCTGCTGCGAGGGCGTGGCAGGACATTCCGGTGATTCCTGTGTCGACGGGGACCAACAACGCCTTTCCGGTCTTCGTTGAGGCCACCGTCGCCGGCTCTGCAGCGGGCCACCTTGCCTGCGGGCTGTGCGGGGTTGACGAGGTCTCATCACCAGCCAAGGTGGTTCGACTCAGAATTGAAGGAGTCGGAGCGGAACCGCCCCTCCACGACATGGCTCTCATAGACGCTGTGGCGGTCGACGACCCGTACGTGGGCTCGTTCGAACTGTTCGATCCGTCAACCCTCAAGTTGGCGGTCCTCGCAAGAGCCGATCCGATGTCGATCGGCTTCGCCGGTGTCGGAGGCAGGGTCGAGCCGGTGTCGCCAGAAGATGACGCCGGGTTGCTTCTCCGGTTCGGTCCGGCGGACGGTTGCCCGACCGTCGTGCGGGCACCGACGGCTCCCGGCCACTTCGACGATCTGGGACTCGCTGAGGTACGCCGCCTCTCCCTTGGCGAGGAGGTAGGTGTCGACGGGCCTGTCCTCATGGCATTTGACGGCGAGAGGAAACGCCGTCTGGGTGGTGAAACACGGGCAGTCCTGACGGTGCAAAGGGACGGCCCGCGCGTCGTTGATGTGGCAGCCGTGATGGCAGCGGCTGTCTCGGGAGGCGCGTACACCAGGTGAGCCCTGGGGAGTCCCCGATCCGGCATGGTGGCGGAACTACCGTTTCGGTCATGCGGAACCTCTGTATGCGGTCCGCCTGCACGGGCGCCGCGTCCGTGCTGGTCGAGATGAACGCAGTAGAACTCAGCTTCACCATCCGCGACCTCGCCGAGGTCGACGGTCCCGGTCGGGTCGTCCTTTGTGACGTCCACATGGACCGCATGCGTGCCCCCAGGGGCTGGGCTCTCATTGACGAGCGGTCCGACGCCAGCCTCCTGGTGTTCCCCGACCGTCCGGTTCCTGCCGAGGCCGATGAGGCACTCGAGGATGCCTCGGTGACAGCCCTGCACTCAACTGGCGATCAGCCACCGAGCCCTCAGGTGATCCGAACCGTCGACGCAGCGGTCCATCCCCTGGATCTGGCTCGCCCCGAGAAGCCGAGCGTTTCAGAGCCTGCCGAGATGCCGCTGCTGGCCCGGGCTTTCCTCGGAGTCGACCGCCACCCGTCGACTTCCGAGTCTCCTGCCGGCGATCGGGGTCCCGAGGGGGACCAGGCAGACACGGTCGTCTTAGACGCGTTTCCGGCAGATGACGCAGACTGGGACCAGCGTGACCACCTTGACGACGAGCAGCTTTCGCTCGCACCCCACGAGCCCGAACACATCGCCTGAACCTGCTCTTCGGCCTGACAGAGCGCTCGAACCAGGTAGCGCAGCGTGACCCCCCGCCGCTGGATCTTGTTCGGGACGGGAGCCTTGCTCCTTGCCACCCTGTTGGTGCTGGCCCTGGCGTGGCCGTCCCCGACATCTGAGTTGACCCAGAACCCTCCCTCCACGGTCACCATCGCTGAACCGGCTACTCCCAAGGTTGTTTCGACCACGGTTGTTCCGGCGACGCCGGCGCCGTCAACCACCACCCAGCCAGCGCCCACAACCGTTGTAGCGACGACGACCGTGTCCACGACCCTTCCCGTCTACGACGGTTGGGTGGATCCGACCTCGATAGGCGAACCCTGGGGTGATGTCGTGCCCGGCGTGCTCACCTTCAGGGGCTCACCAACCCGTAGTTGGCACGGTGCCGGCCCGGTCCCTGTCGACCCGGTTGTGGCCTGGCGCTTTCCGACCGATGGTCAGATGTGTTCCATGTCGAGCGTCGCCGGCGTTGAACAGGAATGGTGCGGTATGGGCTGGACAGGCCAGCCGGCGGTCTTTGAGAGGCAGGGTCGCACCTGGGTCGTCTTCGGCGCATTCGACGCCAGGGTCCACTTCCTCGACGGTGCGACAGGCGAGAAGATCCTTCCCGACTTTGCCACGGCCGACATCATCAAGGGTTCGGTGACCGTGGACCCGGACGGCTACCCGCTGGTTTACGTGGGTTCACGTGACAACAGGCTCAGAATATTGGCAATCGACCGGGCCAGGCCCGTCGAGTTGTGGGGTATCGACGCCGACGACACGGCACCACGAATGTGGAACAACGACTGGGATGCGTCGCCCCTGATCGTGGACGATCACCTGTTCGAAGGTGGAGAAAACAGCCGCTTCCACGTGGTCCGCCTGAACCGCTCCTACGGGGCCGACGGCCTTGTGGCCGTCGAACCGGAGCTCGTGTGGGACGTGGCGGGATGGGATGCAGGCCTTGTCGCCGAGGTGGGCCCGAACGTGTCGATCGAGAATTCTCCGCTGATCGTGGGAAACACCCTGTACTTCGCCAACTCAGGTGGCCTCGTACAGGGCTGGGACATCACCGGCCTGGCTGACGGGGTTGAGCCGACCAGGGAGTTCCGTTTCTGGGTGGGCGATGACGTGGATGCCACCCTCGTACCCGATGACGAGGGGATGCTCTACGTCGGTGTTGAGTACGAACGCGAGACCGAACGCTCGCTGGAGCTGGGCCAGGTCATCAAGCTGGACCCATCGAGACCCCTCGATCCGGTGGTGTGGTCCGTCCAGGCCCACACGAAGGTCGGCACCGGCGTGTGGGCCACCCCGGTGGTGTACGGCGACCTCGTGATCGTTGCTACCGCCGATGGTGAGGTCCTGGGAATATCCAGGGCTGATGGGCAGGTTCGCTGGACACTCAGGCTTCCCGGCCCTCTCTGGTCGTCGCCGACGATCGTGGACAATGTGATGGTCATCGGAGACTGCACCGGTCGGATCCTGGCATTTGACCTTTCCGATGGCGGTGCCGCTCCGAGGGAACTGTGGCAGGTGCCTACGGGAATCTGTGTGGAGGCATCGGCCGCTGTCTGGGACGGCACGATCTACATCGGATCGCGGGACGGTCACCTCTACGCCCTACGCGACCCCTCCTGAGTCGGGTTCACACGGTGTTTCCCCGATTCTCCGGGACGACGGCCTCTTGGTAGGTTTCCCGTCGCAGCACTGTCGTTGAACCAGAGAGCAGCCGTATATGCCTGAACTGACAGAACAAGAGGTCCGAGCCCTTGCGAGGCAGCTGGTGGAGGACGTACCGCCAGACCAGGTCGACCAGTTCGAGTTCAGGGGAGCCCAGTTCGACCGGGGCCTCGCCATGGTCCAGTTCCCTGAGGGCCTCGGTGGTCTGGGGTTGTCCAGCCGGCGCCTGCAGACGGCTGTCGATTCGGAACTTCGTTCCGCCGGGGTTACCTACAACGACCTGCTCATCAACCCGATCGGAATCGGCATGGGTGGACCGGTCGTGCTTACCTACGCCACCGACGAACAAAAGCAGCGCCTGCTGCGGCCGATGTTCACCGGCGAGGAAATCTGGTGCCAGATGTTCAGTGAACCCGGATCGGGCTCAGATGTGGCCGGCCTGTCCACCCGTGCAGAACGCGACGGTGACGAGTGGATCGTGAACGGCCAGAAGGTCTGGACCACCCTCGCCCACGTCTCCCGGTGGGGGATGCTCGTGGCCCGGACAAACCCGGACCAGCCCAAGCACAAGGGCCTCACGTACTTCCTTCTTGACATGGAGTCACCTGGTGTCGAGGTAAGGCCGCTGCACCAGATAACCGGTGAGGCCGAGTTCAACGAGGTGTTTCTCTCCGATGTACGAATCCCACACGACCACGTGTTCGGCGACGTGGGAGGCGGCTGGGGCGCCGCCGTGACCACCCTCATGAACGAGAGGGTTGCCCTCGGTGGTGGAGTTCCAAAAAAGGGGTCGGGCCCGATCCAGGATCTCGTCAACGTCTGGAATGAGACGAGGGAGAGCCTGGATCCTGTGACAGCGGCGGTCCTGCGGGATCGGGTGGCCGACCTGTGGGTTCAGGCCGAGGCTCTCAGGCTCACAAACTGGAGAGCCCGGGAGGCCAGCCGCGATGGGAACCCCGGCCCTGAGGGATCTGTCACCAAGCTCATGTCGGCCGAAATGAACCAACACATCTACGAGGCCTGCATGGACGTCGTCGGCGCCGGTGGGATGCTCTACGAGGCCGGCTACGACCGCAAGCGGCCCGACGGCCTGCGTGGCCCCGACTCACACATCAGGTACGCCTTCCTGCGGGCCAGGGCCAACACCATCGAGGGCGGCACCTCCGAGGTAATGCGCAACATCCTGGGTGAGCGGGTCCTGGGCCTTCCCGGTGATGTACGTGTCGACAAGGAGCTTCCGTGGTCCGAGGTTCCCAGGAACTGACCGGGTCCTGCCGGTGACCAGATGCCCCTGAACACCCTGCTCGACCGGCACGCCACCTACCGCCCGGACCATCCGGCCCTCGTCTTCAAGGGCCAGGCGATTACATGGGCGGACCTTCGCTGCAGGGTCGACAGCCTCATCTTCCAGCTCAGGTTGGAGGGCCTGGGCGTGGGCGACAAGGTTGTGCTGCTCTTGGACAACTGCCTTGAGGTGCTGGAGCTCTACCACGCGGCAGCGAAGGCGGGCTTCGTCGTCGTTCCGCTCAGCCCGATGCTGCGGGGTGGTGGCCTCACGACCCTCATCCACGACTCTGATGCCGTCGCCGTCGTCACCATGCAGCGCATGGTCGAGCACGTCGATCCGGTGCGCTCCGATCTGGTGAACGTGCCCGAAGACAGGTTCTTCCTGGTCGACGGTGAGGCTGACGGCTACTGCAGCTACCCGGACACATCGGTCGAGCCGCCTGAGCCCGTCGGTGCAGCAGACCTGACCGACGACGATCTGTTCAACATCATCTACTCCAGCGGCACGACCGGGTTACCCAAGGGGATAGTCCACACCCACGGAATCCGGGAGGCGTATGCAACCGGCCACGCAGCCGGCTGTCGGATCCACCCTGAGAGCGTTGCGGTCCATTCGGGGTCGCTTGTGTTCAACGGCGCGTTTCTAACGCTCATGCCGTCCATGTACCTGGGCTGCACCTTCGTGCTCATGGAGGCCTTTGACCCGTCGGGGCTGATCGACGTGATGATCGCCAACAACGTGACCCACGTGGTCCTGGTGCCCTCCCAGATCATTCAACTGCTGGCCGACCCCCGGTTCGATGATGCACACCTTCCGACGCTGGAAATGGTCCTCACCGTCGGCGCCCCGCTGCACCTGGAGCACAAGGAGGAGCTGGTCCGCCGCCTTCCTAACCGCTTCTACGAGCTCTACGGCCTGACCGAGGGTCTCTGCACGGTGCTCGACCGCGATGCACCCCATTCCAAGCTGGGATCGGTTGGGGTGCCTCCACCGCTCTACGAGCTGAGGATCGTCGATGACGATGGAAACGATGTACCCGTCGGCGAGGTTGGTGAGATCGTGGGCCGAGGTCCGGTGCTGATGCCCAGCTACTACAAGAGGCCAGACCTGACGGCCGAGGCCATTCGGGACGGTTGGCTCTACAGCGGTGACCTGGGGCGCCTGGACGACGACGGGTACCTTTACCTGGTCGACAGGAAGAAGGACATGATCATCTCCGGCGGGGTCAACGTGTACCCCCGCGACATTGAGGAACTCGTCGTTACCCACCCGTTGGTCCGGGATGTTGCCGTGTTCGGAGCGCCGCACCCCCAATGGGGTGAGCAGCCGATCGCTGCCGTGGTGCTCGACGATCCGATCGACCCTGAGGAGATCAGGTCATGGGTGAACGAGCGGGTCGAGGCGCGCTACCAGAAGGTGGGCGTTGTCTATGCGGTCGAGTCGTTCCCCGTGAACGTGGCCGGCAAGACGCTCCGCCGGGTGCTGCGCGAGGAGTACATGGAGGCCTGAGGTGGCCGGGTTTCAGGCCCGGCGCCAGGTGGTGCCGGCCGGACCGTCTTCCAACTGGATTCCCCTGGCGGCGAGGGCTTCGCGGATGCTGTCGGCCTGGGCGTAGTCGCCCGCGGCCTTGGCTGCGCTCCGTTCGGCAACGAGGGCGTCGATCTCGTCGGCCTCGGGGTCCGTGGTCGATGATCCCCTGGACCCCAACTCCAGGCCCAGCACCGATGCGAGGTCCGTCACGGCTGCAGCAAGCGCTGCGGCACCGGCATGGTCCTCGATGTCGATGGCCCTGTTGGCGTCTCGAACGGCATCGAAGATGACCGCAACCGCTGCTGGCGTACCCAGGTCGTCGTCCATGGCTGAACGGAACCGCTCCACGACCGACTGGTCGGGTTCCGAAGTGGGAAGGTCGGTCTGACCGATTCGGTCGGCGAAGGTGTCGAGGCGCCCGAGCGCGGCAGCGGCCTGGTCGAGCGTGTCGGACCCGATCTCCATGGTCCTGCGGTAGTGGGTCTGCAGTACGAGCAGCCGAAGCGCCCTGGGGTCCCAGGCTTCGAGCAGGCCCATGAGCGTTGTGAAGTTGCCCAGAGACTTGGACATCTTCTCGCCGCCCACCTGGACCATGCCGTTGTGGACCCAGTGGTTGGCGAATGCCCTGCCACAGCCGAGGGCCTCGGCACGCTCGTTCTCATGGTGAGGGAAGATGAGGTCGTCGCCGCCGCCATGGATGTCAAAGCCATCACCAAGCAGGTCAAGCGACATTGCAACGCATTCGATGTGCCACCCGGGACGCCCCGGACCCCATGGCGAATCCCAGGATGGCTCGCCGTCCTTGGATGCCTTCCAGAGGGCGAAGTCCAGCGGGTCGGCCTTGTCGTCGTCGACGTCGACTCGGGCGCCGGCACCCTCGCGCAGTTCATCGGTTGAGCGGTGGACGAGGGCGCCGTACTCGGGAAGGCGGTCGACTGCGAAGTAGACACCGGAGTCTGTGGTGTAAGCCATGTCCCGATCCACGAGGTCGGCAACCACGGCGATCATCTGCTCCACGTACTCGGTGGCCCTTGGGCGAAGGTCCGGGTGGGCGATGTTGAGGAGGTCCATCTGTTTGATGAACGCTGTCTCGAAACGGGCTGCCAACTCCGGTTCGGTTGAGCCCTCCTCAGCTGCCCTGGCGATTATCTTGTCGTCGATGTCGGTGATGTTGGACGCCGAGCAGACCTCGTAGCCGGACCAGCGCAGGTACCGGACGAGGATGTCAAATGCCAGGGTGCTGCGTGCATGCCCTAGGTGGGGAAGGTCGTACACGGTAGGCCCACACCAGTAGACGGACGCCTTGCCCGGGTCGCGGGGGACGAACTCGGTCTTGTCGCCGGTGAGGCTGTCGGTGAAGCGCAGCACCGGGTCAGGATACGCGGTGACGGAGGCGGGGCGTGTGCTTGTTGCAGGTCAGGTCGTACGTACCCATGACTCTGGAACGCTCTCATCGAGACGGATGCCGAGCAGGCCTGCTGCCTCGGTCAGGCCCGCTGCCGAGGAGGGGTCGTCGCCGGCCCCTGCCAATATCGCTCCGGCCAACATGTCGAGGGCGTCGCGTGCGGCGGCGGTGTTGAGGTCGTCGTCCAGGGCGTTCCTTATCGTTGCCAGGGTCGGGGCCGGGTCGGGGCCGGTTGGCCGCCCGGCAGCGGTAATGAGACGGTCGAGGCGGGTAACCCCGTCATCGATGTCGTGGTCGAACCACTCGAAGCCGGCCCGGTAGTGGTGGGCCAGCAGCGACAGGCGGATTGCCCTTGGATCGTGGAGGTGGCGCAGGTTGCGTATGAACACCAGGTTGCCGAGCGACTTTGACATCTTGATGCCCTCGTAGGCGACCATCGCCACGTGCATCCAGTGGCGTGCCAGGGGGGCACCGTTGGCCGCCCCGCTCTGGGTCTCCTCGCACTCGTGGTGGGGGAACACCAGGTCGTCGCCGCCACCGTGCAGGTCGATGGTCTGGCCCAGCTCAGCCATTGCCATTGCCGAGCACTCGATGTGCCAGCCGGGTCGCCCCGGGCCGAAGGGTGAGTCCCACGACGGCTCGTCGTCGGCGCTGGCCTGCCAGAGGATGAAGTCCAGCCGGTTCCGCAGGCGCGGATCGTCGGGGTTGGCACCCCGCTCGGCGGCGTAGGCGACCATGGTCGCCTCGTCGTATCCGGACACCGACCCGAACCCCTCCCATGTGGATGTGTCAAAGAAGGTTGTTCCCTCGACGGTGTATGTGTGTCCCGCCGCCTCGAGGCGGCCTATCAGGTCGAGCATCGACTGGATCGACTCGGTGGCCCTGGGTTCGGCGGCAGCAGGCCGAAGGTCGAGTGCTGCTAGGTCCTCATGGAAGCTGGCCACCTCGCTGGCGGCCAGGTCCAGATAGTCGACGCCGAGCTCCCTGGCCTTGCCGAGGATCGAGTCGTCCACGTCGGTGACGTTGCGGACCATGCGCACCTCGTGACCCAGGTCCTCTAGACGCCGTATCACCAGGTCGAAGGTCAGGTAGGTGAAGGCGTGTCCCAGGTGGGTTGCGTCATAGGGGGTGATGCCGCACACGTACATGGTGACCGTCGGGCCCGGCTCGAACGGTACGACCTCGCCGCGGGCCGTGTCGAACAGGTGCATGGTCATGGGGGCGCACGGTAGCGGGCGAACCGGGGTCAGTTCGTGCCCGGTCCCGCGACTGGGACCGGGCCTCAGGTCCGTTCGAAGGGGACCGAATGCTCCCAGTCGGCCAGGAGGGTCCGCAGGGCGGTGACGACCAGCAGGGGCTGGTCCAGCATCATGTGGTGGCCAGCCAGCGGGATCTCGATTACCGGTGCCACCTGACCCAGTTGCTCGTACATGTAGGCGCCGATGTCGGCGGTGACGAGGCCGTGTTCGGCCCGGAACAGGGCGATGCGGCAGGTCACCTGTCGGAGAAGCTCGTTGGCAGTGGAGCGCGGCGACAGGAAGATGCGGGGATCGAACTTCCAGGTGACACCACCTTCCACCTCCATGAGGGAGTTGGCGGCGATGTGGGCCATTACGTAGGGCTCACAGTGCACCTGTTCTGGCACGGTGCGGAAGCGGGCAATTGCGGCGTCCCGGTCCGGGTACACCTTGGGGTTGGCGAACTGGCTGCGGGTGGTCGTCTCCATCTCGGGATCGGGCCTGCGGACCGGTGAGTCCAAGATGACCGCGCCGGCTATCTGGTCACCTCTGGTGGCAGCCGTGGCGAGGGTCACGAAGCCGCCCATGGAGTGGCCGATCACAATCGGCGGGCCGGCCATGTCGGCGTCCTCGGCGACGGTGACGATCTCGTCGCACCAACTCTCCAGCGAGTACCTGTCGCGCCTGTCGCTGTCGCCGTGGCCCGACATGTCGATGGCCGCTATCCGGTAGACGCGGGCGAACTGGGCAGCGATGTGGGTCCACCAGTGAGCGTGGGCGGCGCCACCGTGGACGAAGACCAGGCCCGGGCGGTTTTCCTCGCCCCACACCAGGTAGTGGATGTCAACGCCGCCGACGCTGACGGTCCGATCCTGATAGGGCACCGCCATGGCGGCCGTGTACCAGGCAGGTGTCGCCCGGTCTGGGTTGCTGGCTTCGGTCATTGGGTCTCTCGGCTGCTTGCGCCCTCGACAGGAATCGAACCTGTGGCCTACCGCTTAGGAGGCGGTCGCTCTATCCGACTGAGCTACGAGGGCAAGGGTGGCGTCGTGTTGACGCACGAGGTTACCGGGGTCGGCTGCGGCCGGCTTCGTGCACGTGCGCTATGGAATCCGCCTTCTGGCTCTGGAGTTTCAGTGGTGTCTTCCAGGTCGCTGCCACCGAAGAAGTTCTGCGAAACACGACCCCGTTCGGCCGGCTTGACTGCTCACGGTCAAGGCTCAGCTCCGGCAGCAACTCCAGCGCAGCCGTGATTGCTGCAAGGGTTTCCATACGGGCCAGGTGCATGCCGAGACAGGCATGGGCACCGTGCACGAACGAGAGGTGCTGTCTTGCGTTGGACCTGTGCACGTCGAAACGGTCCGGGTCTTCGAAGGTGGACGGGTCCCGGTTGATGCCGGTCAGCGACACCGATACCAGGTCACCCCTTCCGATTCTGGCGTCACCCAGGCTCACATCGGCGGTGGCGTAGCGGTCGACCAGGGCCACAGCCGGTTCGAACCGGAGAGACTCCTCGACGGCGTTCACAAGGTCCGATGTGTCGCCGTCGGTGAGGCCCGTACGGACCTCCTCCATCTGGTCCGGGTGGGAGAGCAGGTGCCAGAGGGCGTTGGACGTCATCCCCTGGGACGTCTCGATGGCGCCGAACAGGAGGATCGCCGTGTTGGAAAAGACCTCGGTTCTGTCGAGGGTTCCAGTTCCCGCCACAGCCGAGAGCAGGGAGGCCCCCGCCTCCTCGACTGTTCTGTCCACCTGACGGCGCAGGTCGGCAACTGCGGCTACACCCTCCGGTGGGACATCCCTGCCGGCTGACACCCCGACCACCGCTTCAACGATCGCCGTGTACCACGCCAGCATCTGTTCCTGATCAACGTCCACCAGACCCAGAGCCCGTGTCACGGTGGACACTGCCAGCGGTGCTGCAAGTTCCGTGGCCAGATCTGCGTGCCCGGCGGGTGCAAGATCCTCGACGAGGCGTTGGGCCTCGACCCCGGTCCACTCCTCGTAGTCGGTGCGGATGGTGCTCTTGCGGAACGGATCGGCGAACGGAGACCGGTGACGTTCGTGTTCGGCACCATCCAGCGAAAGCATGCTGGGCCCCACCACCTGGGCTGTCGAAAAGCGGGGGTCGTCGACGGTGAAGGTCTCGACGTCACGCATGACGTCGAGGGCGAGCGCACGGCTGGTTACCAGCCAGCCCCCGAGTGCAGGCAACCATGAGACCGGTTCGCCTGGTCTCAGGTCGGCGAGAAGTTGGTGAGCCCCAGATCCGTTGAGACCCTCCAGCGTCAGAGCCCCGCCGAGAGGGAAGCGGCTCAGACGGTCCGGATGTGGTCCGTCTTCCATCAGGGCGTCGTGCCTTCCGGGACCCTGAAGACCTCTATCCGCCGGGTCTCGGGCAGCAGCATCACGGCGGCCTCACGGACCTGAGCGAGGGACACCAACTCCACCTCGTGGTACCTCTCGGCGAGGGTCGCCGAATCCTGGCCATTGCTGCGGCCCCACGCCGCGAGCCGGCCCAGGATGTCCACGTTGGTCACAAAGTCCAGATCGGAAAGCACCGTGGCCCTGGCACGGTCCAGCTCATCCAGGTCTGGCCCGGATGTAGCCAGATCGGCCATTTCCGACAGCGTCCGGGCATGCAGTTCTGCAACTCCGTCCGGGTTGCCGTCGACGCTCACGAACACCTCTGCCAGGGCCAGCGGATGGTCCACCAGGTCGATAAAGACCTGTCCGCCTCCATAGGTCATTCCCATCTCCTCGCGGAGCGACGTGAACAGACGTGACTGGAGGAGCCTCTCGAGGATCCTGGTGGTGGCCAGCAACTCCTCGGTCCGCTCTGCCGGGGTCGTGACCAGAAGCTCAAACCCCGCTGATGCTTCGTTGGCACCCGCCGTCACGGTCCTCGTGACCACGCCAGCGGGCGGCTGTGGCGCCAAATTCGCCCAGGTGTCTGCTGGTCCTGTCGGGAGGCTGCCCACATAGCGGTCCGCCAGACGGCGCACGGTCTCCTCGTCGGTGTCTCCGACGACCGCGATAACAAGGTCGTCGACCTTCCCGAGGCGGTTCGTGAACATGGCCAAGGCACCCTCGGCCGTGAAGCCCGCGATCTGGGTGTCATCGGGGTACGGCCTGAAGTAGCCGTCGCCTCCGTACCTGGCGTCGGCCAACTGGGCCGATGACGCCGTGTAGGGGTCGGCCTCGGTTGACCGCTGTTCGCTGACAATCGCCTCCATGATCTCGTCGAAGGCCGGCATGTCTATCCGGGGAGCCGTGACCCTCAGGTGCATCAGCGCAAACAGGTCCTCCAGGTCCGTGCTTCGGGCCGAGCCAAAGAACCCCTCAGTGGTCTCGTCGATCATCGAGGCCAGCCAGATTCCCTCCGATTGCTGGAACGCCTCGACCTCGAGGGCGCTCAGGTCGGCCACCCCGCTCCGGTCGACCGCCCCCGTTGCCTTGTCGACCAGGGCTGAACTGCCAGGTGCCAGCAGCGTCCATCCACCCTGGGACTCGGCCCAGATGTCCACCTGGCCCTCGGCGATGTCGGACGGTGTGAAGATGACCTTCGCTCCGTTCCTGTATACGAACTCGACCGCTCCATGGGCACGAATCTGGTTCACAGCAATCGGGTCCACGGCCGCCGGTGCCTCCATGAGGTATTCGACAACGCCTGTCGGGGCCGCCGTCTTGGTGTCCGTCTTACCTGTCAAGCCATTGTTGACGGCGGCCTTCAGCTCGGCAGTGGACGGCAGTTCTGCGGGATCGTGACCGACCACTAGCACCAACGGGGCCGCCTGCGCGAACGTGGTGGCGAAATGCAAAGACAGCTCATCGGCTGTGATCGACGCCAAGACACCGGTCTGACGGGCATGCCGGGCCGTCACCTCGCCGATATCGGCCCCGAACAGGAAGTGCTCCACGTAGGAGGCGGCAAACGTGTGGTCCTGTCGGGTGGCCTCCATGGCCAGGGCCTGATCCATGGCATTGGAGAAAGCCGCCTTGTTCCTCTCGACCGACTCCGGAGCGAACCCTCGGTCGGCCAGGCCCCGGAGCTCGATCAGCATCGCCGTCACCGATGCGGCCTCATCCTCTGCCACGTAGTTGAAGCCCATGAACCTGAGCATGTCGGTGTAGGTGAAGTTCGTGGCGAAGGGTCTCACAACCCCCAGGTTTCCCGCGGCGACCTGTTCATCAAGGTGTGACTGCACGAGGGCTGACACCAGACCATCCATGAGCGAGGTGCGCTCGCCCTCGGCTGTGTTCTCGTCCCGGTCGGGGAGGCTGTAGTCGATCGACACGAACGGGCTCGGTGCATCCGGGTGCACGACCACCTCTGCCACAACTCCGGTGATCAACCCGGTCTGCCGCTGACCTGGTTCCGGGCTGTCCGACCTGGCAGCGTTGTCGCTGAAGCGGTCGATGATCTCGCGTTCCATCCGGTCAACCGACAGGTCGCCGACCGCCACCACGGCCATCTGGTCGGGTCGGTACCAGCGGTCGTAGAAGCGGCGAAGCACCATGGGATCGGTTGCCAGGATCGCCTCCTCGGTTCCGATCGGGTCGCAATCCTCGTACACGGATCCCTGCGTGTAGATCTCGTCGAAGCGCTCCGCAATAATTCCCTGGGCGGTCTCGGTCATCCGGTATTCCTCGAGAACCACGCCCCTCTCGTTGATGACAGCATCGGGATCGAGGGTTGCGGCCGTGGCCCACTGGTCCAGGACGTCGAACGCCACCTCCAGATGCTCGGGGCTGTCGAGCGAGACCGTCAACTCGTAGACCGTTGCCTCGCAGCCCGTGTAGGCGTTCACGTCGGCACCCACCTGCATGCCTAACTCCTGGAGTGCATCGTCTAGCGCGTTGCCGGGGTAGTGGGCGGTGCCGTTGAAGAGCATGTGCTCGAGAAAGTGCGCGACGCCAGAGCCTGTCACCTCCTGTTCGAGGGAGCCCGCTGCCACCACCAGCCGCAGCTCCAGGCTCGCGCCGGGTGCATCGTTGGAGCGCAGGTAGTAGGTGAGGCCGTTGTCGAGCCGCCCGATGGTGACGGCGGGGTCGACGGGGAGGGTGGCGGTTGGAGGCGCAGCAGAACCGCCGCTGAGGGCTGTGGCGGCGGGCCCGGATTCGCCTCCGCAGGCGGCGAACAGCATCATGAGCAGGGCCGCAGCAACGTACCTCACGCGGCGTTCGCCACCCGGGCCTCCGCGAACGGTTCGACCATGTGCTCGACGACCTCCTCGGGGCCGGCGACGAGGACGTACTCCAGGTTCTTGCGATGGCCCGGGGTTCCGACCTTGTGGCCCTCATGGTTGTGGATGCCGATCCGGGCACCCACGTACCGACCGGATTCGAAAGCCAGGGCGACGACGTGGCCACGCTGCCTGCACGCCTCAACCAACTCCTGCAAATCCAGCCACGACTCGTCGTTGTAGGAGAGCATCACGATCTGTGCGTCGACGTCGGCGATCACGCTCCGGAGGGCGTCCGCCATTAGCGGTTTGCGGTTGAACGGGCTGGACGAACGGGGCTCTCGGCACTCCACCCGCTTGTTGGCGACCCCGTAGTGCTCAGGGGCGTCCCACGCCACCAGGGTCTCCCAGACGTGGTAGTTGGCGATGTAGCGGTGCTGGTTGTAGGGCGGGTCCAGATACGCCAGATCAAACGGTCCAAGCTGTGAAGCAAGGTCGACTGCGTTGCCGCGGACTGCGGTTCCCGGCCCCGGTAGAAGGTCCGGAACCCGGAGCTCAAGGTCCTTGTGGCTTCGGGGTGCCCAGTTCTTGAGGTAGGCCATCTGCACGCCCGTAGTCGAGTCCACCCGGTCGGTGGCCTCCATGAGACTTGTCAGTAGGACAGGGAAGAGCGGGTCGTCTCTACGAGCCTCCAGGTGATCGCGGATGGCATCGACACGTTCACCGTTGAACGGTTGCACATACCTGGCGTCGCGGCAGAAGGTCTCGGTGAAGTACCCGGCGTGACCAGACAGCCCGTTCAGGTGTTCGACCTCGGCCGACAGGTGGTCCATGTCAACCTGACCTGAATCCGTGGCCACATAGCACCGTGCCAGAGCCTCGCCGTACCTGGTGATGTCGACAGCGGTGACGATCGCGCCCTGTTGCTTGAAGGCCCGGGCCACCCTGGTTGTCCCCGAGAACATGTCGAGGGCCGTGGTCGCCCCGCTCCGGGCGAACAGGTCGGACAGCAGCGGGACCAGGCGCCTCTTGGACCCGATGTATTTGATCAACGCTCAGCCCGTCGGGATAGTCGTCGGAATCGGTGTGTCGTCGACCGGGTCCACCACGGGAGCATCCGTCTCGATCGGCTGGTCACCGACTTCCTCGGTCAGGCTGATGGCTGGGCCGGTTAGACCCGTCTGACCTTCTGGAATCACAAGGAACTCGATTCGGCGGTTACGGCCCTTTCCCTCCTTTGTCAGGTTGTCCGAGATCGGATCGGTCTCGCCGAGGCCCAGGGTGGTGAGCCTCTCGGGTTCAGCGCCCCGGGCAACCAGCTGGGTGCGGACCGCCTCGGCCCTGATCGTCGATAGTTCCAGGTTGGCCTCGGCCTCTCCGTCGCTGTCGGTGTGGCCAATTATCTGAACCGACACGGTCGGGTTCATGGAGAGGAAGCCGGCAATCAGGTCCAGGGTCGGCACGGACTCCTCGGTGATGCGGTCACCCCCACTGCTGAAGCGGATGGGGGAGTGTGCAGCCGCAGCGCTCAGCCTGGCCTGCAACAACAGATCGGCCTGGGCGGCAGGAAGGTCCGGCACCTCCGGCTCCACCTCCTCATCGACCTTCGGCTCAGGCACCATCAGCCTGTTGTCCACAGCGATCACCTCGGCCTGGGCCTGGGCCACCCGGGTTGCCGCCTCCTTCAACTCGGGAGTGGCAACACGGCCATAGAGAATCACCGTCCAGTCATCAACCTGAACCTCTACCGACGGCAGGCCGGCCTGGATCATGGCCGCCTGGACGACGCCGCTCAGTTCCAACTGCTCGTCCTCGGCCACCTCCTCGCTACCGGAGCCGACGGCCACCACAACGAAGAAGGCGATCACCAGAATGCCCGCAACAAGGCCGCGCCTTTCGAGGATCATCTCGGCGAACCCGCCACGCGGAGGTGCGCTGGGGCGACGCCCGCCACCGAACGCGGGGCCGAACCCACCGGTGTGTCCGCGGCGGTCGCGGGGATCGCGCATCCAGCCGGTCATCGGCTTCTCACAGGTGTCGAATCAGGTGTCGGATACCACAAGCCTGCCCGACAGCGGGACCCGAGGCCACGCATGCCAACCACCGTGGTGTCAGGTGGCTGTCAGACCCCTGACAACGGGGTGATGATCCGCTCACCGAACTCGGCCAACGATGCCGCCGGATCGGCCCAGAACAGGAACGCCGGAACGACCACCCGGTCGACTCCCAACTCCGAAAGCTCCTGTGCAGCTCCGACAGGGTCGTCTCCGAGGAGGCTCTCGCCGCTACCTGTGACCTCGATGGTGTCCGGGTCCCGCCCGTGCTCCTCAGCAGACTGACGCATTGTTGCGAGAAGGTCGCCAAGGTCTCCACCACCGGCGGGAAAGAAGCCGTCGCCCAGCCGACCGGCACGCCGCGCCGCCGCATGGCTGTGGCCGCCGACTACCACCGGGACGCTCCCGTTGGCCGGCTTGGGGTTCGAGGAGACCTCGCCGAACGAGATGAACTCACCGTCAAACGAGACCCCGTTTCCTGACCACAGGGTGCGAAGTACGGACACGTACTCGTCGGTACGGGCGGCACGTCTCTCCCATGGGACACCCATGGCATCGAACTCCTCGCGGAGCCAGCCAACCCCTATACCCAACTCGACACGTCCGCCGGTCAGGTCGTCGAGTGTCCCCACCCGCTTTGCGAGGGCCAGGGGCTCGTGTTCGGGCAGGATCAGGATTCCGGTGCCCAGGCGAATGCTTGAGGTGTGCGCACCAACCCAGGTAAGCCAGATCAGAGGGTCGACAAGGGGTGTATCGGGACCCATGGCCATCTTGCCGCTCGGGTCGTAGGGATAGGCCGACTGGTAGTCGTGCGGGTACACGACGTGCTCCACGGTCCATACCGATTCGAAGCCAGCTGCCTCGGCATTCGTCCCGAGGGCGACGGCGCCCTCGGCGCCACCGAACGGTCCTGCGTTTGCGAATGCGATACCGACCTTCATGGCGGTCCTCCCAATTTGACCCCTCTGACCGGGTTCTCGATGTGGTGACGAGTCTGTCCGACCGGCTGGCAAAGCTGCCAGTCGGGGTTCCTGACCGCTCCCTACACTTCCTGTCATGGCTGACGGATCAGGGGGCGCCGACCGCCTCAGCGCCCTGGTGCTCGAACCCGACTGTGCTCCCGGCCTGTGGGCATCGGTCGAGTCGGGGGAGATGGACATCCTCGTACCCGAACTGCCCCTGTTGTTGATGGAACAGGATCCCATCCACCGACACAAGGACGTGTTGGCTCACACGATCGCGGTGGTCAACAAGACCCGCCCCGAGTTGACGATCCGCCTGGGTGCCCTGTTTCACGACATCGCCAAGCCCCGAACCAGATCCTTCGAACACGGCGGCGTCACCTTCCGCCACCATGAGGTCGTCGGATCCCGCATGGCCCGCAGGCGTCTCGAGACCCTGGGCTACCCGGACCAGACGGTCGATGACGTGAGCGAGCTGGTGCGACTGTCGGGCAGGTTCAAGGGTTACTCCGACGGCTGGTCAGACTCGGCGGTGCGTCGCTACGCACGTGACGCCGGCGCCCTGCTTGGCACGCTCAACGAGATGATCCGCTGCGACTGCACCACCCGCAGCAAGGTCAAGGTGGCCGCCATCCAGGCAGCCATGGATGACCTGGAACAACGCATCTCGGTGCTGGCCGAGGCCGACCGGCGGGCCGCCGAAAGACCGGAGATGGACGGTGCTGCCGTTATGGAGCACCTCGGGATCGAGCCGGGTCCGGGGGTCGGGCAGGCACTCGCCTTTCTTCTCGCGTTGAGGCGCACCGAGGGTCACCTCGAGATTGGTGAGTTGGAGGCCCGCCTGGATGCCTGGTGGGCCTCGCGATCCTGAAGCGGCATCCCGGCTGGTAGCTACCTCCGCCCACCTATGGCGCAGGGGTGGCGTGGGGGGTACGGTCGGGCGCCCAAGTTGGACGAGGCCGACGGCCGGGCTCGAGCCCTTCCCGTCGGCGAAGGGGGTTTGCCGTGAAGGCGTTCTCGCCGGACCGCATCCGAAACGTGGCCCTGGTGGGTCCACCGGGGTCCGGAAAGACCTCGCTCGCCGAGGCGATGCTCTTTCGAGCCGGCGCCGTGAGCCGCGTGGGTCGTGTTGAGGACGGTTCCACGGTCTGTGACCACGAGCCCGAGGAAAAGGAATCTGGGCACTCCATGAGCGCCGCGTTGGCAGTTCTGGAGTGGCACGACCACAAGGTGAACCTGCTCGACACACCGGGGGCCTTTGACTTTGCCGGTGAGGCGGTTGGGGCCCTGTCGGCAGCCGATCTCGCAGTCTTCGTAGTCGACGCATCCAGCGGTCTCGATCACGCAACCATCGACCTGTGGCGTCAGGCAGCGGCCCGGTCCCTCCCCAGGCTGATCTTCGTCAACAAGTTGGACCGGGAGCACACCAGCTTCGAAAAGGTTCTGGTTGATCTTCAGGATGCATTTGGTGCCGGTGTGGCTCCCCTTGAGATTCCCATCGGCCAGGCAGAGGGCTTCCACGGGATAGCCGATCTATTGACCGACAAGGCCTGGATCTACGACAGCGGCCATGCCGAGTTGGACGAGATTCCGGACGACATGGAGGAACGTGAGGCGGCCATCCACGCCGAGTTGGTCGAAAACATCGTTGTTGCTGATGACGCCCTTCTTGAGCGCTACCTGAACGGCGACGTTCCCACCTTCGAAGAACTGGAAGAGGTCATGGGACATGGAGTCGCCGCAGGCACCGTGTTCCCGGTGGTGTGTGGATCAGCCACGATCCCAATCGCCGTCGACCGCCTGTGCAACTACATCGTCGAGGTCGGCCCGTCGCCGCTCGACCGCCCTCCGGTTGATGTGATCGTCGGAGGGGTGCAGTCGCCCCTTGAACCCGATCCGGATGCCGACGCGCTGTTGCAGGTGTTCAAGACGGCGGTCGACCCCTACCTGGGTCACGTGTCCTACTTCAGGGTGCTGACCGGAACCGTCCGGCGCGACATGCACCTCACCAACGGGCGCACCGGCGACGACGAGAGGTTCCGGTCAGTCATGTCCCTCCAGGGTGGCGAGTCGGTGGACGTGGACCAGTTGCAAGCAGGTGACATCGGTGCCGTGGCCAAGCTTTCCGGAACCCTCACCGGCGACACGCTCTCGGGTGCCGGTCGGGCGCAGGCCGCTGAGATCGGCTTTCCGGTGCCTGTCCTCTCGATCGCGGTGGCGGCCAGCACCCGCAACGACGAGGACAAGTTGGCGAACGCCCTGCACCGGATCGTCGAGGAGGACCCGGTCCTCACCGTGCACCGTGACGACGAAACCCAACAGACCCTGCTGTCGGGTCTCGGCGAGTCCCATTTGCGCAGCATCATCTCCAAGCTGGACCGCAAGTTCGGCGTGCAGGTCGACACCGACGATGTGCGTGTTCCGTTCCGTGAGACCATCACCGGCTCATCCTCCGCCGACGGCAAGTACAAGAAGCAGAGTGGCGGTCACGGCCAGTTCGGGGTCGCCTCCATCCGCCTGGAGCCGACCCTTCCCGGCACTGGCTTCGAGTTCGTGGATGAGGTCCGTGGGGGGGTGATCCCCAGGCAGCACATTCCCGCTGTAGAGGCGGGCATCCGTGAAGCCATGGCTCACGGCGGGGTTGTCGGCTACCCGGTCGTGGACGTAAGGGCCACGGTCTACGACGGCAAGCACCACGCTGTCGACTCCTCGGAGATGAGCTTCAAGATGGCTGGCCGCCTGGCGTTCCAGGAGGCACTGGTCCTGGCGGCACCTGTCGTCCTGGAACCAATCTCAGCCATAGAGGTCACCGTCCCGGCCGAGTGCCTGGGCGATGTGATGGGCGACCTGTCGTCCCGGCGGGCGACCGTGCAGGGGTCCATTCCGAGCGAATGGGGTGAGCAGGTGATCAGCGCCACCGTTCCTGCCTCCGAGATACTGCGCTACGCCATCGACCTGCGGTCCATAACCGGTGGCAGGGGCCGGTTCACGGCCGAACACGACCACTACGCCAGGGTGCCACCCGGGGTGAAGGTTCCAGAACCCCCGGAACGCTGAACCGGTGCCGGGAATGTCAACCGAGCGTGTCGAGCGGTTTCTAGCCGAGTTGACAAGAGACGAGAAGGTCGCCCTGATGACGGGGCGGGACATGTGGGCCGTGAACCCGGTCGAAAGGCTGGGAATACCCGCCCTGAAGGTCACCGACGGCCCCAACGGTGCCCGAGGGGCCGGCCTCCTGGGAACCGGAACCCCCGCCCTGTGCCTTCCCTGCGGTTCGGCCCTAGGTGCAACCTGGAACCCCGACCTGGTCGAGGCCCTCGGTGGCGTGTTGGCTGAGGAGACCCGTGCCAGGGGCTTCCATGTGCTCCTGGCGCCGACAGTGAACATCCACCGGTCACCCCTGGGGGGCCGCAACTTCGAGTGCTACTCGGAGGACCCCCACCTGACCGGAAGCATCGCGGTCGCCTTCATCAGGGGCGTGCAGGCGGGCGGCGTGGGAACGACCGTAAAGCATTTCGTGGCCAACGACTCCGAGTTTGAGCGCAACACCATCGACTCTGTCGTGCCCGAACGGGCCCTTCGGGAGATCTATCTGAGGCCCTTTGAGATGGCGGTAAAGGAGGCCGGAGCCTGGGGTCTGATGGCCGCCTACAACCGGGTGAACGGCACGTACGCGTGCGAGAGCGCCGAGATGCTCAGCGGAGTTCTTGTCGACGAATGGGGCTTTGACGGCGTGGTGGTCAGTGACTGGTTCGGGACCCGGTCCACCGTGGCATCTGCCAACGCCGGCCTCCACCTGGAGATGCCCGGCCCGGGAAGGTTCTACGGCTCCGACCTTGAATCGGCTGTTGAGGGCGGCGACGTGGATGAGGCGGTGCTTGATGATTCGGCGCGCCGCCTCCTGACCCTGCTTGAGCGAACCGGCGCCCTTGACGATCCGCTGGACCGGCCCGAGGCCAAGCTTGATGTCGAGGCTCACCGGGACCTTGCAAGACAGGCGGCCATCGAGGCGATGGTCCTTCTTTCGAACGACGGGCTCCTACCCCTCAAATATGGCGACCTCGAGAGGCTCGCTGTGATCGGGCCCAACGTTGCATCGGCGATGATCATGGGTGGTGGGTCCTCTGCGCTCGTACCCCAGCACGACACATCACCTCTGGCTGCCCTACAGGCCCGCCTCGGGGGGATCGACGTCGTCTACGAACCGGGGACCTTCACAGAGCGAACCGTTCGGCCGGTTCCATCAAGGCTTCTCGTGGACGGCTTCAGCGTCGAGTACTTCGACGGTCCGGACTGGGCGGGAGCCCCTCTGCTGGTCGAGCAACGGGCTGACGGTCGAATCCTTAGGGTCGGCGACGTTGCAGGGGTGTCTCAGGAAGGCCTCTTCACGGCACGTGCAACGGGCACGCTGGTTCCAGAGTTCACCGGTACACACACGCTGGCGATGGCTCAGGTCGGGCGTGCGCGGGTGTTGGTGGACGGCGTCGTGATTCTGGACGGCATCACCGACCCACCGGGCCGTGGTGAGGCGTTCTTCGGCCTGGGAAGCGACGAGATCACCGCAGAGCTGAGCCTTGATGAAGGCGTCCCCGTTGGGATCGTTGTCGAGTACTCGTCCGAGGGGGCGTTCATGTTCAGGGGGGCCCAGGTGGGCCTGCGTCCCCCTGATGATGGCGACCTCATCGACCGGGCGGTAGCCGTAGCCGCTTCCAGCGACGCGGTGGTTCTGGTCGTCGGCACCAACGACGACTGGGAAACTGAGGGCAGGGACCGCGGGTCGATGGACCTTCCCGGCGACCAACCCGAGTTGATCCGACGGGTCGTGGCCGCAAACCCCCGGACCGTGGTGGTCGTCAACGCGGGATCGGTGGTGACCATGGACTGGATCGACGGGACCGGAGCCGTCCTGCAGACCTGGTTCGGTGGCCAGGAGATGGCAGCTGCCCTGGTCGATGTGCTGTTCGGCGAGGTCGAGCCCGGCGGACGCCTCCCGACCACCGTGCCCCGCCGGATGGAGGACACGCCGGCGTTTACCAACTATCCCGGAGAGAACGGCGAGGTCCGTTACGGCGAGGGCGTGTTCGTCGGATACCGCTGGTACGACGTCAGAGACATTGAGCCGTGCTTTCCCTTCGGACACGGCCTCGGCTACGGCGAAATCGACTGGGGTGACACCGCCGTGTCAGCCGTGCCCACAATCGGGGAACTCGCCGGTGGTGCAGAGGTGGTTGTAACGGTTGAGTTGACCAACATCGGCGACCGTGTCGCCACCGAGGTCGTCCAGTGCTACGTCTCGGAATCGGAGCCGGCTCTGGCCCGGCCGCCACGGGAGCTGAGAGGGTTTGCCAAGGTGGAGCTGCTGCCCGGTGAGTCCTCTGTGGCCGAGATCCGGCTGGGCCACAGGGCGTTCGCCTACTACGACCCGGGCGACCCCACCTGGTCCGACCGGTCGGCTCGCCTGCCTGTGGCGGCCGGAGGGGGCGGGGCCGGGCCAGGCCATCGCCCGGAACCGGGCTGGTACGCGGACCCCGGCAGCTACGAGATTCTCATGGGAGCGTCGTCGAGAGACATCAGAGACGTTCTCGCCGTGTACCTCGACGATGACAACGGCTAGTCTCGACGGCAACAACCAGCCGGGGAGCTCGGGCCTTTGTGCCGGGCTGAGAGGGCAGCGACCGCTACTGGCGGGGGTGCTGTCGACCCGAACCGAACCTGCTCTGGGTAATGCCAGCGAAGGGAGCCCCGGTGAGATCCATGCGACGAACCATCGCCACCATCGCCGTGTTGATCGTTGCATTCGTTGCCACAGCCGCCTGTTCTGGAACGGACAACACCCCGGCTGTACCGATCAGTGCCACCACCGCTGTGCCGGTGATCAGCGGGCAGACGGTCACGCTCGTGACCCACGACTCGTTCTGGGTGTCGGAGGGGACCCTCGAGGCGTTCACCTCGGCAACCGGGGTGGAGGTCGAGGTGCAGAGGCTCGGGGACACTGGACAGTTGGTGGCGTCGGCAATCCTCACCTCCGGCGATCCGCTGGGAGATGTGCTGTTCGGGGTCGACAACACCTTCCTGCAGAGGGCGTTAGACGCCGATCTCTTCGTGCCCTACGAGTCGCCTGCCTTGGCCGGTGTTGCTGCATCGCTCATCTTGGATCCCGGCCACAGGGTTACCCCCATCGACTTTGGGGACGTCTGCGTCAACTACTGGATCGACTCCTTCGGAGACGATCTGCCGGTGCCTGCGGGCCTGGCTGACCTCGCTGACCCCGCTTACGCCGGCATGCTCGTGGTGCAGAACCCGGAGACCTCTTCACCCGGCATGGCTTTCCTGTTGGCCACCATTGCCGAGTTCGGAGACGGCTGGGAGGCGTACTGGTCGGCGCTGCGGCGCAACGATGTTGCCGTCACAACCGGATGGGAGGACGCCTACTACGGAGAGTTCATCGCCGGCGGGGGCGACCGGCCGATCGTCGTGTCCTACGCCTCCAGCCCTCCCGCAGAGGTGATCTATGCGGACCCGCCCGTGGACTCACCACCAACCGGGGTGCTCACGGACACCTGCTTCCGGCAGGTTGAGTTCGCCGGCATCCTGACCGGAACCGATAACCGTGCAGCCGCTGAGGCTCTGGTTGACTTCCTTCTCTCACCAACCTTCCAAGAAGACATTCCTCTCAACATGTTCGTGTTCCCGGCACTGTCGGCGGCGGCCCTGCCTGAGGAGTTCATTGATTTCGTGGAACTAGCCGAAGACCCGCACCTTGTTGATCCGGCCGTGGTAGAGGCCAACCGGAACGACTGGACCGAGCAGTGGACCAATCTGGTCCTTCGATGAGGGGTCGCCTGGCGCGTGTCCTCTGTGTGGGTGTCCCGGCCGCCTTCCTTGGCCTCTTCTTCATCTACCCCGTTGTCTCGATACTCGGCCTCGGCCTCTCCGGCGGGGGCCTCGACCACCTGATCGGCCTGTCGGGCAACGCCAACTTCAGGGGGGTCGCCTGGTTCACGCTCTGGCAGGCGGTTGTGTCAACGGTGCTGACCGTCGTCGTGGCCCTACCCGGAGCCCACCTGATTGCGAGACGTCGCTTTGCTGGTCGGCGGCTTGTACGGGCACTGGCCACCGTGCCGTTCGTTCTGCCGACCGTCGTCGTCGGCGGGGCCTTCCTTGCTGTGTTCGACAGGCTTGGTATGTCTGACGGTGCATTCCGCCTGACCCACACCGTCTGGGCGATCCTCATCGCGCATGTCTTCTTCAACCTGGCGGTGGTGCTCCGCACCGTCGGGTCGTTCTGGGAGGGTCTGGACCCCGGCCCCGAGGAGCAGGCGAAGGTGTTGGGCGCCTCGCCCACCCGAACCTTCCTCCTGGTGACGCTGCCCCGGCTCCGACCCGCCGTCGCAGCCGCCGCTTCGATCGTGTTCCTTTTCTGCCTCACCTCATTCGGGGTGGTCCTCCTCCTGGGTGGGCCAGGCATTGCCACGATCGAGACCGAGATCTGGCGTCACGCCGTCTGGCGGGGTGACTTCGAGGCGGCGACGGCGCTGGCGTTCGTCCAGTTGGCTGCCGTCCTGGCCGTGGTTGCTGTCGGGAACGGGTTGCAGCGTCGCCGGGCAGTCGGGCTGAGGACCGTGGTGGCCCGTGCACCGGCCGCCGGACGGTGGGAGCTTGCCGCCAACCTGGGCCTTCTGGGCATGGTCCTGGGGCTTCCGGTTGCCGTACTTCTCGAGCGCTCGTTTCTCTCCGGTGGCGGCTACTCGTTCGACAACTACAGGGCCCTGGCGGTGAGGGTCGACCTTCTACCGCTCACGGCGATCGATGCCCTCGTGAACTCCTTCGTCTTTGCGCTGGCGGCGACCGCAATGGCCGTCACCGTGGGCGGCCTCGCATCGCTCGTCGTGGTGCACGGTCCGCGTGCCCTTTCGCGTGTCTTCGACCTGGGCCTGATGCTGCCACTGGGGGCTTCGGCTGTGACGCTCGGGTTCGGGATGCTGATCGCCCTGGATGAGCCACCTCTGGACCTGCGTTCATCCCGGTGGCTTGTGCCTGTGGCACACGCCCTGATTGGTGTGCCATTCGTTATGCGGGTGCTGGTGCCGACGCTGCGGAGCATCGACCTACGTCTACGGGAGGCCGCCGCCGTGCTGGGTGCCCCACCGGCGGTGGCCCGTAGGTTAATTGATCTCCCGATTGCAGCCAGAGCCCTCGTGGTGGGGGCGGGCTTCGCCTTTGCCGTGTCGCTGGGCGAGTTCGGAGCCACCTCCTTCCTGCCCCGTCAACCGGACCGCATGACAGCGCCGCTGGCCCTTTTCCGCCTGTTGGGTACTCCTGGCCAGCAGTTGCGGGGGCAGGCGATGGCGCTGGCAGTCGTGCTAATGGTGCTCACAGGACTCTCGGTACTAGTTATCGAGATGAGGCGTGGGTCTGTGGGAGGTGACTTCTGAGATGCTGCGGGTGGAAGGCCTCGAGGTCGTTCTGGGAGGGGTGGCCGTGGTGGACGGCCTCGATCTCGAGGTGGCCGAGGGCGAGATCGTGGTGCTCCTTGGACCCAGTGGGTGTGGCAAAAGCACCCTTCTACGGACAATCGTCGGTCTTGAGCGGCCATCGAGAGGAAGGGTGGCATGGTCAGGTGAGGACCTCACGTCGGTAGCGCCACACGAGCGGGACTTCGGCCTGGTGTTCCAGGACCATGCGCTCTTTCCCCACATGGATGTCGCATCCAACGTGGCCTTCGGTCTTCGCGTTGCGGGCCTGCCGGTCGAGGTCCGTGAGGCCCGCGTGGCCGAGGTTCTGGACCTGGTGGGCCTCTCTGGCTTTGGGGAGCGTCCGGTTGACGCGCTGTCGGGGGGTGAGGCCCAGCGGGTCGCTTTGGCACGTTCGCTGGCGCCCGGTCCCAGGTTGTTGATGCTGGACGAGCCTCTCGGGTCACTCGACCGGGCACTTCGCGACAGGCTCGTTGCCGATCTGGGTGTGTTGTTGCGTGGCATCGGGCAGGCCGCCATCTACGTGACACACGACCACGACGAGGCCTTCGCCCTGGCCGACCGGATAGCGGTCATGGGCGACGGTCGAATCCAGCTGATCGGTACGGCTGCCGAGGTCTGGAGTGACCCGGTGAGCGCCTATGTGGCCCAGTGTCTGGGTCATGAGAACATTGTCGAACTTGACCGGTCGGGTGCCTGCCCGCTGGGTCGGCTGGGAGACGGACCCGGAACGGTGCTGATTCGACCCGGACAGTTGCTGCTGTCACGGTGTCCCGATGGCATCGAGGCCACGGTCGTGGGGTCATCGTTTCGTGGTGACCGGTTCTCCCTGTGCGTAGCCGTCGGGAATCTGGAGGTTCGGGTTCCCGCCGCCGAGGCAGTTCCCGTCGGTTCGGGGGTTCGGTTGAGCATCGGGCCGGATCCGGTGCTTCCGCTTACTTCGATCACGCCCTGAGCAGGAACTTTGTCTCTGGGTTTGCCTTACGCACCCGGAGAGACGAGGATTGCTGTCTCGTGCCGACGTGACCGTCGTCACGCCATAGTTACAACTATCTGGAGGGGATTGACCATGCGTCGACAAGGACGTGTACTGCTTGCACTGGGCCTGGCCTTCACGCTGATTGCGGGAGCCTGTGGTTCAGACGATGCCGAAGAGGCGGCTCCGGCTGCTACGACTGCGGCGGCTCCGGCCGTTACAGCGGCTCCGGCTACGGCTCCACCCGTGACCACGGCACCACCGGAGGCTGCTCCTGTGGAGGTTTCCACGGTTGGTGAGCATCTGGGTGATGGGTCTTTGG